>Ga0222664_1000197_pt1 | contig 44715 bp, 46 predicted proteins | sample AntAcemetagen604_FD_181147 | JGI IMG/M metagenome (GOLD analysis project Ga0222664, IMG submission 181147) | Saline water microbial communities from Ace Lake, Antarctica - #604 | ecosystem: Environmental > Aquatic > Non-marine Saline and Alkaline > Saline | place: Antarctica: Ace Lake... | reverse complement strand
TAGAAGGGTGTGATTCGTAATCTAAAACTTCATAGTCAAATTCTCCACTTAAAATATCTACATTTGATAATTTTATAGTAGGTAATTTAAATGGTTCTCTTGTTAATTGTTCCTCTGCTTGTTCTAAATGATTTGAATATAAGTGAACATCTCCCAAATTCCCAATTAATTCACCTGCTTTTAAACCTGTTTCTTCACATAATAAAAGTAAAAGTAAACCATAAGAAGCTATATTGAATGGTAGACCTAAAAATGTATCTACTGAACGTTGATTCCACATTAAAGATAGTTTACCATTTGCTACGTAACACTGGAATCCGTAATGGCAAGGTGGTAAAATCATTTGTTCTAATTCTCCTACATTCCAAGCCGATACCATTAACCTTCTACTGTCTGGGTTTGTTTTTAGGTCTTTGATTAAGTTTTGGATCTGGTCTATATCTGTATAATTCCATTCTCTCCATTGTGTCCCATAAATTGGTCCTAACTCACCCCAATCTCTAGCAAAAGCATCATTAGTTTTAATTAACTCAATAAATTGTTCTTGAGTATACCAAGGCCCATGAAAACCCGGAACCAATTGCTCTGCGTACTTTTTGTATGCATCACCATTCCAAATGTTACAACCATTATCAACTAAATACTTGATGTTAGTATCTCCTTTTAAAAACCACTTTAATTCAGTTACCATGGTTTTAACTGCCATTTTCTTAGTGGTTAGGAGTGGGAAACCATCTGCCATATTATGACGAATTTGTCTCCCAAATACTGATAGTGTTCCTGTGCCTGTTCTATCTTCTTTTTTAGTGCCTCCTAATAAGCAACTACCTAAAAGGCCTTTGTAATCTTCGTCTAATTTATTCATTAGTTATATATTCTTCTAATTTATCTAATAATACCAAAACATCATCAGGTTCCATTGTTATAGCACAACACACATGAATGTTGTCTTTTATTTCCTGTAGAAGATGTAATGCCTCTTCCTTATTCATTACTTTAATTTATAATTTTGAAGATAAGAAAATACTTCTGTAAGCCAATACTCTACGTTAGGAATTCCACGACCCAGTAGGTCTTTTTCATACATCTGTAGGAATTTAGCTTTATTAAAATTGTGTGGGTCAGTTTTTATTAATTCATCTAACTCATTTTGGTTAGCCTCTATTAATTCGATATCCTCTAAATTCATCAACTCGTAGTTTATTTCAAGTTGATTTTTAAATAGATGGATATTTCCATATAATCCGTGTTCTTCTACTTTATCGGTAGCTTTTTGATATGCCTCCTTTAAGGTGAATTTTTTATTCTCGGATAGTTCAGGGAACAATTTAAATAATTTTTTTTCACCTAAACCTTTAATACCAGGAATGTTGTCTGATTTATCACCCATCAAACATTTCATTGTAATGAAGTTTTTAGGATACAAACCGTAAGTTTCAAACACGTCTTGTTGCTTATAGAATTTCTTTTTGATTGGAGAATATACTGTAACTCTATCGTTTACTAACTGTAAGAAATCCTGGTCAGCAGAATATATTACAACATCATCCTTTAGTTTTTGTGACAGATAAGCAATAGTATCATCGGCTTCTATTTTATCTATGATAGATAAGTTAATAGGTAACACTTTTAGATAGTCAATTAAACGCATCATCTGCTCGCCAATGGATGCCGATTCCTCCTCCAGCGAATCAAATGAGTTCCACCTTGTAATACGCTTTATCTTGCGGGTTCCCTTATAATCTGCGTATATGTTTCTACGATTTGTAATGTTTCCTTGACCATCGAATACTAAGATAACTCTAGTAGGTTGGATTAACTTTATAGCATATCCTAAGGATTTCATAAAACCAACTAAACCACCAACATGGTTACCTTGTGTATTGACATTTGGGATAACAGCAAATGATCGTAAAAATGTATTCATTGAATCAATTAGGAGCACCCTACTATTTTGGTGTAGGGGTTCCAGCGTTGATTCCTCATGCAAGTTATTGAGAATATCTTGATATGATTTATTCATCTAAATTAGAGACTAAATTGCTAAAATCTTCATCTTCGTTTCCTTCAGTAACTACCTCAAATGGACCTTTACCTAATATTTTACCCCATTCTTCTTGGTGGGATTTTTTATAGTTGTCCATATCTTTCTTGTTTTCTGAGATGAATCCGTGTGGTGTAACTACAATTTTACCAGTGGAAGTAATACCATTGATATGGTTTTTCTCTACTGCTACTTTTACTTTTTTAGCCCATTCTACTTTCTTACCATCTTTAACAGCATTTACTTTTAATGTTCCTGAATTGGAAATATTACCAAAGGTTACAATTAAAGTTGAATCGAAGAACATTGTATTACCACCTTTGTTTTTCATGATAGGAGGAGACATTGGACCAATTGGTTTTTCAACCCAAATCTTGTTAATAGCAACAAATGAATTGGTGTGTGGATAAGATTCTTTACGAGATAATAATATCTCTTGGTTGATAAAGTTACCAAATTGAGTTGACATTGCACCTGCATTCCACTCGTTGTTATTTTTAGCTTTTTCAACTGACATTTGACATGGAACAGAACCGATTGAATCCCATAAGAATACCATATCCATAGGTAAATTACCTTTTTTCTGCTCGTCCATTAAATCAGCCATAAATCCAGCAACTGCCTCTACAGTACCTAATTGACCTCTATCTGCGAAAATAAAGTTACCGTCAATTATAGTTTGACCATCTTTAGTAACTTCTTCAGTAAATTCAAGCCCCATCATTTTAGCATGTTCCCAAGACCATTTCATCTCGGTAATAATGAATACAGGTAAAATCCCCATCTTTTGGGCATTAACTGCTACCTCTAATAGGGCAGTTGTTTTACCTGAATCGGAGTGGCCTCTTAGTAATGTAATATGCCCATGAGGTATACCAGGTAATGATACCATTTCCTGCCAAGCAGGTGAAAGTGGAATCCATTCTTGCTCCTTAAAGGAGTTGTTTGAGGAACCTAAACCCTTGGCAGCTTTAAACTTATCAAGGGAGAAGGTACCTTTAACAGACTTGGAGATATCGCCCCCAAGGCTTATACTTTTCTTAGCCATAAATTGGTTTTACTTATTTAAATAAATCTTCGAATTCATCTTCGCTAAATGTTTCTTTTTTCTTGACATTTAAACCGAAGTTTTCCCCTTTTACTTGTACATCAGTAGCATTTGGGTTACCATCCATAATACTATTTGTTTTAGGGGTAGCACTATCTAATGGAGTACTATTCTGTGATGTGTCTTCAGCACCATCTTCAGGGTTTAAGAATCCTGATAAGGCTGCTTTCATTTCATCATAGGAATACTTTTTAAAGTATTTAAACAATTCAGGTTGTTCCTTAACCCAAGTATCTGCTTGAGTAGCATCTGATGATACAGGGGTTTGCTTTGGTTTTACACGAACTGAAGTCTGTGGGTAAGGATTACCTTGAATTACTTCTACTGTCATATCAAACCCGTTTGAAGTATCTGTAAAGTCTCCGATATCTTCATCATTTGCTAATGACAATAATTCTTGGTAAATTTGTTTTCCAAATTCCCAGTAACGAACTCCTTTACCTTCTTCACCTCTAACTACAACAGGAGCAAATACTCTCATTTTAGGCTCTAATTTCTTAGCTAACCTCCAGTTTTCGGGTTCAGATGTTTTACGAAGTTCTTTTGCGAATTCTACAATCGGGTCTTTTTCACCAAAGTTAATAGGTGAAATCATTGTTCTATTTCCAATACCATAGTGGAAATATACTTCTTGGAAGGGGTTGTCCTTGTTCACTAGTGAAGGAACAAATCTAATTTGTTGTTTCCCTAATTGGGCTTTCCAAAAATACTGTGATCGGTCCATCTTTTGGCCTGAACCTTGGCCTTGTGGTGTTGTAAGTTGTTCTAACTTGCTTGAGATAACACTTAAATCCATAACTAATTGTTTTGTTTAATTTATAACGATTGATAATATAATAAGGCTACTTTACGTAGCCAAATATTTTTTCTAGAAATTTAAAATTTCGTGGATTTTAGTATCCAGTCGTCTTAATTCTCCACTAGTAGTTAGGAGAATACAATTTCTATATTCTTGCCAATTTACTCTATAGCTTGGGTCAGCTTTTCCACCATTTAATTCTCGAATTAAATCGTTTAGTGCGTTAATTGTATATAAAGTATTGGATTCTTTTTTTCTATGTAGAAGTATAGTATTGTCCAATATAGTATTGGACATATTAAATGAATCTACGTTGTACGTGCACACATATTCGTTCGTTGATTCAATATAAAGAACAAAAATCTTATTAAATAAGATCTGATATTGGGACTTTATAGTATCTACGGTGGATTCTAGCTGGTCCTTAGTTGTGAATGTACAAAATAATCTATTCATATCATAGTCTAGTGAGAAATTTTCACTGTCTATAAATATGTAGGAACTTTGTGTAATTGTTGTGGTTGTAACCATTTTTTAATTTTTAAGTAATATTTGTAATTAATACTATCAGCAAAGGTGTTTTTTTTAGTTCTATTGTAATTAATACTAACTACTTGTAAATTTTCAAAATTCCATATTAGATTTATAGGGGTAGTAGATTTAAACCAACTTATAGGGACCTTATGATCTAATTCTTGACCCTTATTTATTACTCCCATTTTTTTAATAAAATCTTTATAACTATATCCTAATAAATTTTCACTTGAGTTATTTTTTATTTTACCATTAAAAAAGTTACCTAATTGAGATCTTAAATTTCTAATAGATTTATATTCTATATCGTTTTTTCTTCTATTAAAAGAGTATTCTTTAGAATATTTTCTTAATTTTAAATAATTTTTAGTTCTGTATTCTTTTAAGTAGAGAGATTGTTTTTCTTTTACTTCCTCTTTATTTCTATATTCTTTTAATTTAGGTTTTATTACGTCTTTATTAAGGTGGTAATACTTATTACATTGTTGTTTAATTTTATTTTTTTGAGAATTATATCTAACTTTATTCCTAATACTACTACATTTTTTACATATAATATGTAATCCATCTTTTTTATTTTTATTTTTGTTATATTTAACTAAAGGAAGTTCATTTTGGCAATCTCTACATATTTTAAACATAATACTTTTTATTATAAATATATTAAAGTTCAAAATAATTTCTTGAGAGAATCGTAATTAGAGCCGTATTCGACTTTGATTACGTAACCGTCTTGTTCCAATAATTGTTTAATTGCTTTTAATGTATCGTTCCCGTCCTCTCTTGAATAATCTATCAAGAACGAATCATATGTGTATAATATAACACTACTTTTTTTGTTAGCCAAGTATTCTATAACTCGTTTTACAGACACAACATTGTTATGTGTTTCAGCTGATTGGATAACATAGTTTAGTATTTTGTTTGGGGTTGGGTTAGTTATTTGATCTGCTTTAAGTATTTTACCTCCAACTAATTCGAGTTGTTGTGTCTCGTTGAATTTTTTCCATAAAATATCTACATACTCTGTCATTTGTTTAAAGAATGGTATGTTTTTGTATTGATCAAACACACCTCCATATAATTGTTTAAAGGTAAGTTCTTTAGATTGGCTATATTCAGCGTCTGTCAACGTGTCCTTTTGGAAATACATACGGCCCAATTGAGTGTGTACCGATGCTTTATCTAGTTGATAGTTAATGAGTTTCGCCAATATACGTACGTGGTAAGCATCGTAATCGAATTCAAAAAATAAATCGTTTTTAGGGATAAATGCTGAACGTGAACCGTCGTTTTTATTTAAAGCAGCAAAGTTTACCCCATTAAATGAATTTGTAGGACGGGTGGTTAAGTTATACAAGTTGTATTTTGTATAGACAATATCGTCCTTTATAAACCAATCTTTTTCGTTGTATTTAAAATGTTTATCGAATAAGACAGGATCTAGTCTAATTCCTTCTCTTTCAATTGATCTGAAAACTGATGGGAATGTTTCATTATAAAATCCATTTGGGCTTTTTTCCAATTCGGTCTTGACATCTTCGAAGATCTTTTCCTGCTCTTCATAATGCTTCGATATAGGTACCAACGAGTTAGTATATTGTTTACTAGGATATATCCTATAATACCAATCACGGATCCCAGTAGTATATATTCGGTTGCTGTCATATTGTATGTCAATTAATTTGTTACTATTAAAATAATATAAACATTCTTTTTTATTTCGTGTGTAAATATTCTTGTATTTTGAATCTATCCAATTTAAAACGTCTTTTAGTTCTAAACTAAATCCTTCACTATGGTTTATTGGAAATATATATCCTTTGCTTTTTAATGTTCTAAAATATATAAGGCAAGGGGAAGATAAGGCTGAATGGTATTCATCATTCATAGGAATAATGCTAATATAGCACTCGTCTCCTGAACAGTGTAAATTATTAAGTTGTTGGGGTGTCTCAACAATATAAAACATAACCTTTTTCTTATTTGAGTAAATATACGACCTATATTAGGCTGCTCCTAACTTACCTAATGCTTCTTTTACTAATGTATTAACTCGATTTTGAACTAACACATTTCCTGCTAAAAGTATTGTATTTGTAGTTTGAGACATATCAGCCCCATCCATAATGGTGCCATCTGCCATTATATGGTAAGATCCAACATAATTACTATTATCTTGTTTTACTGTAAATTCATCTCCACCTGTTGTTTGATCAGATATGAGTACAAGATCAGGTTTTACTGAGAATTGTATAAGGTTTGAAAGGTATTGTTTTATTCCTCTCATGGATTGGTTAGCTTCTTCTACTAATCGTTGATTTGTATCTACGATACCTGCTCTTAGTACCCCATACTTATCTTTTGAATCTTGTAATGGGCCCGTTATTTTCCAAATTACAGATATAGTTCTCCATAAGGCGTAATTATATAAACCACCTTTTTTTGATAAGTCATCGAAAACGCCCTGTGATATTTCAATTATTTGAACAGGGGTTGAATTTGCTTTTTTAGCAAAGTACCTTATTATATTACCTCTTTTATAATCTTGGTTAGTAATAACAGGAAAATAGGGTTCAGGATCTAGACCATACTTATATAAATCTTGGTTTTTTTGATTTAATTTAGAATAAGCTATATTTTCAGATATAGATGGAACTTTTGTAAGTTCTTCTTTTAATGGTTTTTTTGTAAGCAGTTGTCTATCAGGAGAATAAGGATCATTACCACTAAAAACAGAACCATCATACTGTTCATGATAAGAACCACTATAATCTCCTTTATTGGGGTTATTAAATTCCCCACCCGCGGTGTACAGGTTATTATTTACTAAAGATTTAGGAATATATGGCATATCTTAGTTATAATAAGTTGGTATAAATTCAGGGGGTGTACTATAATTACTTCTGGCTCTTATAATAGCTTTAGCCATTTGTAAAACTGATATTTTGGATGTTGAGGGGTTTCCTGCACTACCTCCATAATATGCTGAGTTTCCTACCCCAAATACTACATCTCCTACTTTAGCGTTATTTCTGTCAAATATTACTGGCATAGAGGCCCATTCATTTCCAATATCTTGTATTGCTTTTTCTAAATCAATTCTAGATCCGGAATTTTTTCCGGTTATATAAGCAGCTATATTACGTCTATAACTAGTTAAAACATTATCTACTAATATTTCTTGGTTATTTGGATTAAATGTACTACTACTATTCAACCCTACTCGAGGAAGCAATATATTTAAAGTATCAGGTATAAACTGGTATCTACCCATTGCAAATACTCTATTAGGATTGCCTTGTGGTAGGGCCCAATAAGTTTGCAGTTCATTTATAGTTTTGTCATCTACTTTAATTGAAGAAACTCTCCCAGCAGTACCTGTATTAGCCACACCATAGTCTCCTTGACTTTCAAATGTAGATAAAATATCTTTTATAGGTTGTAATGCTATATTTCCTCCTTGTTGGGGTGTGGTATTAGTACCAATATCAACAGCAAATCCTCCTAAATTAGTTAAGTTTTGTCCTACTTGAAGAATGTCACTAGTTAATTCATCGGTTTGTACTTCTCTAATGTCTTCTTGTAAGTTACTATCTAATAATAAAGTTTGACCCCTTAATTTAGTAGTCCATTGGTTATTATTTAACTCGTGATTTATTGAGAATACCGCAAATCCTACTCTATCTTTATATTTTTTAGGTAATCGGTTATTTGGAACTTTAAATGCTGTATAAGGCAATATTCCTGAGATGCCATCTATGGTAAGATTATATTCTAATGGGATTAGTACTGTACCTGCGGTTTTACTCCAAAATTTATTATTTCTAGATTGTAAATCTGAGTATGTAGTAGATAGGTTAGATATAGTGTTTAGATTTATTTCGTTTCTTAAATTGTAAACATTAAAGATATGGTCGAATAAGGTTTGTAATGATTTTTTATCTTGTCCATTTTCTTCATCTTTAGTGTCTTGGGGGATAATAGCAGGTAATTTTTCTTGAGCAAACCTATCTTCAATATCAGCATTTAATTTTTGATAAGAAAGAACATCTTCTGGGAAATCTGAAATTCCTCCTCCCTGTTGTGTTGAAATTACGATTTGGGAGGCTAATTTAGGAGAGATTTTTGAGCTAAATCCATAATCATAGGCTATAGATTGAATACCAAAGGGTTTTATTTCTTGAATATTGTCTTTTAATGCTTTTTTATCTACAACATTTTCATCTATTACCCTTATACAGTGACTACTATCATCAAAAAATGTTCTGAAGCTATTTATTTTACCTAATGAAATATTAATACCGTCTAATATAGCATTAATATATTCAATTAAATTAACGCTTTTATCTTCGTTATTACTTGATTGGCTTTCTAGAGTTTTAACAGCAAAGTCTAAATTAACCAAAACATTAAATAATTTTCCTTGAAAACTATTATCAGGATAGTTTATATTTACTTGATTTTGAGATTCTGAAATTATAAAGTTCTTTTTATCATTACCTTCAGTAGAAGTAAACCAAGAACGGGTAGTTTTTGATTCTATATTTAAAGGGTAAAAATATTTTTTTAGTGAGGTTTGGGAATTTATAGAGGCATCCATTCTATTAATTTTCCAAGGAACCATACATTTAGCAGGATCTATACTAGCTTCTAATACACCTGTACTTATAATAGTATTTTCTGGGTGGTAATCTAAATAAATTGAAGGTTTTTTAGTGTTGTTTTTAGATCCCTCCACAAAAATACCTAAGTGTTGGATTAAAGTCATTAAATGACCAAAAGTTATATAAGATAACTTTGTATTATCTTCGTCATTTACTGAGGTTATTGTGGAATACCCGTAATATAAAGATAAGTTTATTTCAGGTAAAGGAGGTGTTTGATTATACCCTGCTAGTAATTGCCAAGCGTTTCCAAATTTAAGAGAATCATTCGTGCTAAAATTTATTTTAATATTACCCTCATTATCTTCTATAAATTGGGGACCTTTGTAAGAAGATTTACTATAAATCTCATTTAAGACTTCTGCATAAGATAATGTAGGACTTTCTTTTGAATTACCTATTTGTACTTTTTTTCCAAAGTTACTATTATCTATTATTCCAAAATTTCTCGTAGATTCTATTTGGTTAGCAATACCTGATTTTTCTAAATATGATTTAATAGTACCTAAAGCATTAGATAATACTGAGGTATATTTTTTAGTATCGTTATCTTTATCAAAGGTATTAAAATCTATATTTGAAGTAGTATTGATTCTTAAGGATTCAACCATACCACCAGGTCCCATTACTTTAATTTTGCAATTATATGAACCATCCGTATTAGATGACCAATCAAAATTATATACAGTACCTAATATACATTCATAGTTACCGTCGGATTTGTTTTTTTTATCTGTAGCCTTTTTAAGAAGTTTTTCTTTATCAGATTCTATAAAGAAATCAAAAGCTAAAGGGTTATTTTCAAATGTACCATCATTTTTAAAGTAATTAGTGTGCCCCCACTCTAAAAATACAGTACATCCTAAACTCATATAAAGTTTTTGGATTATATCTAATTGATCTAAATCATAAGCGATTATATCAATGTTGGCCTGCATTAAAGTTTGCCATTTTCCTCCCGTACCTACACTAACTCCTACTATACCAGGCATAGGTTTAAAACCTAATTGGTCTTCTGTTCCTTGTGCATAAGTTTCATTAAATCCTCTTCTTAAAGCTGTTTTATTACCTCCAGCTGCTATAGTACCCCCTTGTAAAACATTAAGTTGAGCTAATTTAGCAGAATATCCTTCTCCTTCTTTTGTATTTGCTCCAGAGCTTAACCTTACCCAAGCATTTTTATTAGTTAAGAATTGGAGGGTTTGATTATCACGAGTAGGAGAGGAGATTTTATTTTCTCTTATCTTTAGTTGTTCCTTTACGTGAGGAGCAAAGGCAGTACCAACAATATTTTTATAATTAGACATAACATTTTTTAATTATTGGCATTAGTAAATTCATAAGCTTGTAAGGCATCTGATAGGTTTCCAGGGATTCTTAGTTGAAATCCTAATGGGGGGAACATTGAATCTCCAGGTAAATCATTAGCCATAGCAACTACCCACCAAAGTGTAGAATCCCCAAAGAAATCTGTAGCAACTAAATCCATTCTATCTTCTGCTCTTGCTATAATGTAATAATCATTATTTGAGGGAACAAGTGAAGGGTAGCGAGTTGGTAAATATGCTACTTTACCACTTATAGTTTTTTGTGTACCTATATTTTCGTAACGTCTAGCCATTTATTATTTTATCTTATTCCTAAGAATGTTTTTGCCTTACTATCTTCTGAAGCCAATAGTATAGGGGTTTGTACAGCATTTTGTGTTGTAAGCCCTGTTCTTGGTAAATCTTTTAAAATTGGAATAAAAGTAGCAGATACATTAATAATGTGGGGTGCTTCTACCATTACTTCATCTTCATTTACACCTTGACCACCAAGGCCGGCTGCTACTCCTTCTTTAAAGGCAATTTCCCAAGGTGTATCGTCGTCAACAGTTAAATTTAAACTAGTTAAAATACCAGGAGTTCTATGAAATAATTCCCCTAAAGTTAATTTAGTTATATTACCCCTCATAAACCCAGCACTATTATAATCAGGATACAGAGTAGATAATAAGTAATTTAATTTTCTATATAAAGGTCGCATTTCTGCCTTTGATTGAGCCGCTACTTTAAAACTAAAACTAACTTGTCTATCAAAGCCTTGGTATGTATAGAAATTTTCACCTCTACCAGCGTATCTTTTTGATTGCCAATCGGCACTATGGTTATCGGTATATCCAGTTAAGAAAGCTCTTAAATGAACTGCTCTAACATTAGAAGGATTGTCATTTTGAATTACTTCAAATCCAAATTTTATTATATCTCTAGTATCAGGCTGTAAAAAAGAACTAGAACCAACAGGTCCGGTAACATCCTTCATATTAACCCTATCTCGCCCATCAGTAAAAGTATTATCGTTTGGATTTGTTTTTTGGGCATCAGTTCCTAATGTTTGTCTCGCTCCAGGACTTCCTACCCCAATACGAGTAGTTTTATTTACATTAGGGGATCTGTAATTTCTTTTATTTACAGTAGAAGGGTTGATTACTCTTTGTCTAAAGTCATTTGTTTCATAAGCTTCATTCTTAATACCCCCTCTACTAGCAAGTAAATCATTATAACCCATAGTAGAACTAAATAAAGTTACATCCGGGTTTGGATTTTGATTTGCTCTAATATAATCAGCATTAGACTGTTGTGCTAAGTTATCAATAGTATTCCCTTGATTTTGAATACCATTACTAATATCATCGCTTAACTTAAATATAGAGCTATGTCCTAATAAATTATTATAGTTTATACCAGTTTCAGGGTTAGCAGACCTATCTGTAGGTCTTCTACCTTGAACAAGATCTCCTGTTATTGGGTTAGTATCCGCATAAGAACCTATAAATAAAGGGGCTTCGTTAGTATTAATAAAACCACCTCTTGAATTTTTAGCTCTTTGAATTAATGTTTGTCCTAAACCATACACTGAGCTAGGTCCTCCTGAATAGAAGAATAAGTTACCTGGTATATTTGTATTGATACCAAGGTTTAATGCTGTAGTGCTTAAATCTCCAGTTGTAGGAGGTTCGGGGTTTATTTTTAAGTTATATAATGTAACTAGCCTATTTTGTTGTGTAGGTTTAGATGCTACAATATATTCATATTTGTTTTGATCGTAAGTGAGTTCGTTTAACGTTTTGCCAGATTGTGGATAATGGAATCCTGTTCCGCTATCTGCCACTTGGGTCATTAAATTACGCCCATCACTATATACTCTAGTGTTTACATCTCCTCCAGATCTTCCACTTTCCATAAGTGGGTTAGAAAATTGTAAACCCTTTTGTTTATCTAAAAACGCTTTACCACCAGGATAAGACAATAAAAACGCATCTAATCTAGCAAAGTCTGCCCTTGCGGCTAGTTCTGAATAAGAACCTCCACGTATAGGATAGTCTAAGCTAAGTGCTTCAGTAGTTAAAGAATTGAGTTGGTCAAGGGTTTTGGGGACAGTCGCCTTTTGCCAAGGTTGTCCCGAATATCCACCACCCCTAATATCTTTGTCGTACTTGTTGTTTTTACTGTTGTACTTAAAGCTAGCAGGATCGTTATATAGATCTTTTAATGCCATTTATCTTGGTAAGTTATCTACATACTTTGCAGGTGTAATTCCATCTAAGTCTAGTTGTGAAGGTACTTTAGCTGCATCTAAACCTTGACCAGTTAATGATTCTAAATTGTGCAATTTTGATTCTCTTTGTTGTAATAGAGTATCTTGGTTTGTTCCTCCTTTACTTAAACTAGAGTTTAATTCTGTTCCTAAGATTGCCATATTGTTGTTATTTGGGTTTATTATAAATATTTTAAATTCCGTATTTTCTAGTGTTCATTGCTAGTGGGGTTTGGAGTGTGTTGGATACTCTGTTACCGTCTAGATTAACGTTGATATTCGCTTTAGATGCGCCATCTTTAACCGCATCTGCTATAGATTTAATATCTTCTTTAGATAATGTTACTGTAACATTAGATGGAGAATTACGTTCAGCACCTCTTATTTCTTGTGATGGGAGGGGTGTTGGTAATTTAGATTCAAATCCTAATCTTTCTTGTTGGATTGGAGTTGAAGTAGATTCATTTAATTCAGTAGCAGGTTGTTTTTGGAGAGATAAAAATGATAATATTTTATCTAATCCTTTTACTTCTATTAATTTAGTTTCTGTATTTGAGGGTAATGTAGGTTTAATTCCTACTTCCTTTGGTTGTGTTGCAATAGGAGTTGGGGTAGTAATTCCTACTTCTTTTGGTTGGGTTATTTTAGGTATTGATAAGAATGAAAGTATTTTATCAATTCCTCGTATTTCTAAAGGTTGAGATTCTTGGTTAGAAATAGTTGAGGAAAGTTTATCAAGACCTTTTATTTCTATAAGGTTTGTAGTAGGAGCTTCTGATATTATTGTATTTCCTACTTCTTTAGGTTGAGGGGTCGTTGGGGTTGGAGGGTTAATTCCTACTTCTTTTTGGATATTAGGTGATACTACTACACCATCTCCTTTAGCGGTTACCGCGGTTGCTCCAAAACTATCAGTAATGGTAAAGGGACCTTTTGAAGGATCAGCTATACCATCTTGAACGCTTTGTATAACACTACTCATTGCAGCAGCTATTAAACCTATACCTCCTATAATTGCTAAAGTACTAAGACCAAGAGTTAAAGCACTAGCCGCTGTAACTTCAGCAATAGCTTTTGCACTAGTTAATTGAAACAAAATTGCTGCTTTTGGAATCATAGCAGCCATTGAAATTAGTGAGGAACCTAAACTTTTAGCAAATGAAGCTGTAGTAACAACCCCTATAGCCGTCATTATACCATATAGTACACCAGCATTTTCAACCATCATTGCTAATGCCTTTAAAGGACCCGCTAGGGCTTCAGACATTTTAGCTATTGACTTATTGATACTATCTTGAATAGATAATCGTTTAGAATCCTCGATAGACATTCCCGATTTTCTAGCTGCTTCTTCTTCAGACAAGCCATTTAATATTTGCTGGTCGAATATCATTTTAGAGATATCATCTCTACTTAACCCTATTGCATCTGCTATAGCTTGTTGTTCTATTCTAGTACCAGTAGCAAAAGAATTTATTACTTCCTGGTTAGCAGCTATTTCTTTAGTAACACCATCAATGTCGTTAGTTAAAGCAAAAAATCTTGCTCTTTCTAAATTTAATTGTTTACCAGTAATAACTTCAGCTTCAAATTCTGAGGCTATAGATTGTTCTATGTCTAATAAACCATCAGCTATTTTATCTACTTGAGATAAATTAAGACCTAATAAACGTGCGTTTGATGCAGCCTTAGCTAATTCTTCAGCACTTCCTCCAAATGACATTGCTATTGAAGGTGCTACATTAGCAATTTCTTGTAATACTTTCCTTTGAGAAAGTAAGGGGCTTATATTTTTGTATGCTTGAGCTGCGTTTTCTTTTAAGCTTTCACCATTAGCTTGAGAGAACATTGCTAAATTATTAGCTTCCTCAGCTGATAGCCCCATTAATTGAGTTAATTCGGCAGCTTCTTGTATATTTATATTACTAAAGGCAACTCCAGCATTAAATCCAAATTGTTCGGTTAAAGCATTTGCTTGTTCAATATAATCTACACTAGTAATTAAGCTAGTGTTTAAAGTATCTATTTGGGATATTGAAGCACCAACATTTCTTCTAAAGTCGGTTTGTGCTTTATTTAATTTTAGTAGTGAATTAATTACAGCACCTAATATTGCTGCACTAGCCATTTTAGAGAATGCACCACTAAGTTCTTTAGTACCAGCTAAAGTTTCATCTTGAACCTTTAAACTACTTTTTAAATTTTCTAGTTGTTTTCTTTTATTTTTCCCTAAAATGTTATCAAAACCTAATTCTTTAAGTTGTTTTTCAGAAACATTCCTTAAACTTTTATTTAATACTTCATCTATAGATTTACGTTTATCTAAAATTTTAGTATTTTCAGCTACAACAATTCTTGAAGCATTAGCTGCAGCTTCGAAGGGAGCCGCAAATTGTCTTAGTATAGGAATATCCTTAACTATTTTATTTAAACCGTCAAAGGTTTTTACAGAAAAATTATTAGCTATGGATTTAGATTGGGATTCTACTTGAGCTAAATTCTCTATTAGTTTTTGGGTAAATCCAATTTGTTCCCCTAAAGCAAAAGCTAAATCTTGTTCCCTTTGAGTTCTACCTTTTGAAAATTTTTCTTGAAGGTTACTTAAAGATAGTAATTGTTTGTTTAAATTTTCCCTATCCTTAGCTAATTTAGCAAGTTGTTTTTGAGAACCTAATTCTTTTAGAGATGTATTATAGTTTTCAGTTGCAGTTTTATTAATTTCTCTAGTTAAAGAACGTATTTCAGTTCTTTCAGATTTCTCAAATTTAAGGTTTTGAAGTTGAGTAGATATAGTGTTACCAATATCACGAACATCTTCAAGAATGTCTTCTTGGATACCCGCTCGTTGTTGAGTAAGTCTTAGTAACTCCTGTTCTCTATCTAATTCTTCTTGGGATGCCATTAGCTAATTATATAATATAAATATAAAAAGTGCCTACTTTTTAGCAGGCACTTGTGCATTATATACGTTAGCAGGGTTAATTGCTGGACGTGCTATTTCTTTAGGGTTATTTTGAAGCATATTTGATTGTGCATTTTGGGCTTTGTTTTGTTTTTCATAATGTTCTTCTAATTTCTTAAAAGTAAAATTACGAAGCCAAATAGGCATATCATATATGTCTCCCCAACTATAACCTCCTTGTCCGTGAAATACAATTTCATGTATTTGAGAAAATAGATTTGATCTATATTCCGCTGTCAGGCCAAAAAAAGTTAAGGTTAATTGGGATGTTGATGCCCTCCTCTGCACCTTCACCCACATATTTTAGTTCGACATCTGGAGATACTCTACGTATTTCTTCACGTAGGGATCTTGAATCTCTAGCCAGCATAATGCTATCTACAAATTCTCTAATTGTTTTCTTTTCGCGATCACCATCTACTGAAGTGATTATATATTTTAACCTAGTAGAAATTTCAGGGTTAGAATCAGGTCGTATTTTTTTCATACCTGTTATTTCCCTTTCAATTGATTTTTCATCACCGTGTGTTAATAACTTATAGGTGATTGGTATTTTTGAATGTGGTAAAACAAATTCGAATTCATTTACACCTTCTTCTTTTAAATCAGCAGGATCTAGGTTTTTGTCATCTAATGTAGTTAAATCTACAGTAAAATCTGCAATACCTTGAGTATCTGAATTGTATGCTCTAAATGTGTAATCTTTACCATATCCTAAGATACGAGATGCAATTAGTAGTGCGTTTTTATCGCCTACTATAATGTCGTTAAAATCAATTTTAGATACAATCAGCGATTCAATGAGCTTATCCAACACGATGCCTTTTGATATGTAATTTTGGTTGGTAAGTATGTCCTCTTCGCGTGCAGCCATGTATTTCATTTCTATCTTGCCGCTTGATAGTGGATTGTCTTTAGGGTAAATTAGACCCTGTGAAGGTAAGTCCACAATCTCAGTTGGGAACTTAGGTTTTGTAACATTTTCTTCCATATGGATAAATAACTTATTTTGTGTGGATATAAATATATAAGAAAGAAAAAGGTGCTCAGAAAAGAGCACCTAATTCGGGGTATGGAGGGTTGGGGTATTAGAAATTTAATATGCAGTAATCCATTGCGATAGTAACTGATAAGTTGATAGCGGCTTCGTTTGCCCAATCGTACTCACCAAATGTTGCAGTTTTAACATAGGCACCTTTTACTACCCATTCTCCTACTACATCTCCTACAGGACCTAAGATATCTAATGTTAAGTCTTTCTTGTAGAAATCAGAGTAACCATCTCTACCTGTTACACTTTCGTGTGCTAGTCTTGCCCATTCCATTACGGCTTGAGCTCCAGATGGTGTTACTGGGTCATATAAGCTTAGTGTCATGTCATTCCACCTTACTTTACCTTTTACTTTACGGTAAGTGTTAATGTGGTCTAAGATGATTTCACCTGCTTCGAATCCTGGTGCAGTAGCTGATTTGATTAAGTAAGCTGGGATTCCGTCAACATACATTATAAACCTATTCTGTACTTTAGGTTCGAATGCGGTGAACATTATTTCGTTTGGATCTAATACTGCCATGTTTTGTATTGTTTATTATAAATATTGTCTAATTTATTTTTTTAGAATGTTACACCGGTTGGAGTTACATTAAAGTCTAGGATAATATATTCAGCCGTTCTTGTTGGTTGGATAAATACTTGTCCTACCATTTGGTTTCTATCAATTACGTCAGCAGTGTTATTGGTATCGTCCATTACTACTCTGTAGCTGTATAAACCTTGTCTTTGTTGGATAGATTCTAGGTAAGGGTTAACTTGATTTAAGAATCTGTTTCTTGTTGCAGCTGTGTTTTGTTCGAATAACAATCCTTCAGCAACATTTCCAATAGTTCTCTTAAGTTCGATTAACAATCTTCTAACATTAATTCTATCTAAAGCCGTAGCTGCAGTTTGTAATGTTTTCTGTCCAAATATTACAGGCCCTTGTCCAGGGAATGTTGCAATTGGGTTAACTTTACCTAAGTATAATTTATCTCTATCAGCAGGGCTTAATTTTCTTTCAGCTTGGATTACTCCGCCTACTCCACCTCTGTTGAATCCAGCAGGTGCGAACCATTCAGCTCCAATTCTATCATTTGTTGCATATACTCCTGGAATTACTGTTGAAGCAGGTGCCCAAACTAATTTTCCAGTTTCGTTTGATAATACTTGAACCCATGGCCAGTATGTTGCAGCGTAGCTTGAATCCTGTGTTCCAGCTGCTGTAATTGTTTGGTTTAATGTGGATCCGTAATCTCTAGTATCTATTACAGCAATTGCATCTCCTCTATTTGTTGCAGTAGAGATAGCTTGAGCTACAGCAGATGAACCGTTTTGAACTGTTACACCTGGTACTATTAATACTTCATAATCGTATTCGTCTTCGTTGTTTAGTAAGCTAAGAGCATTAGTATAGTTGCTGGCTTCTAGACCTTGGATAGAAGATACATCAATATCTTCGAACATTTTTAATCTAGTATTAGCGTTAGCTCCTGCCCCATATACATTACCGGCAGCATTACTAAACGCTCCTTGTAATGAACCACTTCCTAAAGCTGGTAGGGAAGCTGTAAATTGAGATTTAAAACTGCCTTCGTTATCTAAATAGTTAAAGGTCGGTAAATCTACAGATTTTACTCTTACGTAACGGCTGTTATTTACGAAAGATCCAGTAGTTTGAATAAATAAATTACTATCGCTATCGGTATCTAAGTTTTTAACTTGATTTCCAATTACTTGTTCGATATAATTTGGTGAATTTGGATCTAGTGATAAACCTGACCAAGATTCTAATATTGTTTTTGTGCTAGTATTATCATCTCCACGTCTAATTAATAAATTAAATTGTCCGCTTCCTGAGTTTATGTTTGCAATTTCCCATCTAATGTTATCAGATGAACCTTGTACTAATGAACCACTTGTAGATACACTACCTGAGTTGTTCATTACGTTACCTACAGATAATGTTTCTAGTTGAAAAGAAGCACTATCAGCATTTAAGATTGCAGGTACAGTAGCACTAGCAGCTGTAAAACTACCAGAACCAACACGTGTAACTAATAATGTTTCACCACCTTGTTGGAAATAGTTGTTTGCAGCAATTGAAGTTAAGTATTCATAGTTGATACTTGCACTTGAGAAAGAGCCACCAAATTTGCTAATGTAGTCGCTATATGAAGTAACTAGTGTAGGTACGTTAACTGGACCTTTTACAGCAGGACCAACTACAGCAGCACCGGCAGTGATAGGACCTTGGGTAATTAACGTTTGATCGTTTTCACGTGTTAATACGCCTGGGGATAATAATGTTTCAGCCATTGTTTGTTAAGTTATTTTATCAGTGATAAATATATAAAAAGTTTCTAGAAATGTTATTCCGATAATGTTATATCGCCTGTTTTTAAGTCGATTTGTGAATCTCCGTACTTTTCTTTAAGCTTATCACCTAATTGTTTTTCTACTTGAATAAGTTTAGAGTATTGATTTTCTAAAACTTCTTCCTCTTGTTCTAAATTTAACCTTTTTAACGCTACTTGTCCTAGTTGGAATGTTATAGTGTTAATGTTTTGTTGAAAATCTGTTAATTCTTTTAACTCGTCTTCGGTAATCTTTGTTTGTTGGATTGCCATAACTTAATTTTTATATATATAAATATTTAAATTGATATAAAAAAAGAAAGGAATGCGAAAGCATTCCCTTTTTCTATTATGTTAAGTAATTTTATCTACTTTCTAAGCTTGAAATACGAGATGATAAATCTTGTACTGCTTTAATTAATATAGCTGTTAATTTAGAATAGTTAACACCTAAAGCATTACCTTCAGCATCAGATTTTACTAATTGAGGATAAACTTCTTTTACTTCATCTGCTACTAAACCGATATCTTCTCTGTTATCAGATTTCCAATTAAAGCTTACGGGGCGTAAGTTAAATAGAGCCTCAGATGAATCTAATGTTTGAACATTATCCTTATAAATAAGAGCAGAAGTTTCTGTTAATCTTACTACTTCTAAATCACTTATTGACCCAGAAGGGGCATTAATTTCAACACTATCTCCAGATGTTGTTAAGCTTCCTACTATTTCTGGTCCGTCTATTCTCATGTTTTATTTTTTATGGGGGTGGTTATGTTTTATTCTACAATAAATATTAATTTTCTAGGGAAGAAACTTTTGTTTCTAATTCCTCTATGCGAGAAGACATAGTTTGAATTGTTTTTATTAGCAAAGCAGTTAATTTAGTATATTTAATACCTTGTACTTCTCCATCTTTACTTTCTACTAATTCTGGGTATAATTCCGCAACTTCTTCAGCGATAAGTCCTATATCGTGTTTGTTATCTTTTTTCCAATCAAATGTAACAGGACGTAACTGTAGTACTTTTGAAGTATCTTCTAAATCCTGTACATTTTCTTTATACCGTAAAGCAGAAGTTTCAACTAACGAACCGTCAATTGTTACTGTTCCACCAGATAATGGAGATATTGTATTTACCTTTAATGTGCTCATATGTTATAAATATTTAATTTTTATATAGGAAGTTCTATTTCTTCCCAAGATTGGGTATTTTCTTCCCAAATGTAATTTTTATCATCTGCAGGACGAGTTATAGGAGCATCCCAATTATATGTTTCTGTATTTAAAATCCAACTTGAAAAGGGTTGGGGTGGATAAAAGGTAGAATTATTAACATCATAATTCCAACCTATACCTGCTACATCTAAAGTTTTTTCAACCCAATCTGAAGAATCTGATAGGTTATTTATGAATTCTTGACTAGCTACTATTACGTCGGTTATTATTCCATCAGTTATTTTTGCAAAATTTCCCATATTATGAGGGTATTAAATTTCCTGAACTTGTAAATGTATGTACTGTGTCTCCATCTACTGTTGTTATAGTACCTCCTGTAAAAACAGCAGCTCCTGCATATCTAACTACTACTATACCTGATCCTCCGTCTCCACCACGGTTTGTTCGATTGTAGTGAGATCCTCCACCACCACCACCTCCAGTGTTTGCTCCAGCATATCCTCCAGGGGTATTTGTTTGAGAATTATTAGAACCACCACCACCAGCTGAACCTGCGTTTAATCCTGATCCCCCTGAATTAGAACCAACGGCTCCTCCTCCACCTCCACCAGCACCACCATTACCACCTGCTCCACTAGAGTAGGCAGCTCCTCCTCCACCACCAGCCCAATAATAAGAGGTACCTAAAATATTATCTTGTATTCCAATTCCACCATGAGGTTGTCCTGTAGAACTAGCTCCTACTCCTCCCGCGCCCCCACCACCACCTGAGTAGTATTGTCCCCCAGCATTACCCCCCGCATTACCTTGTCCAACTGTTCCAGCAGCCCCTGTTTTTGTTGAACCATTACTATAACCACTAGGTCCACCTCCAGATCCTCCAGTATTTCCATTTCCATTATTAGGAGTATATAAATAGTATGAACTACCTCCAAAACCTCCCCCAATAGCTGATAAGCCATTAAATGAAGAATTTCCCCCATTTGTAGCAGAAATTGTAAATTGGTGAGAGCTAGGTTGACCTGCACTAGCGCCAGCAGGAGCACCTACACCCCCTGTACCTACTGTAATTGTGTAAGATGTTTCTTCTAGAGTAGTGCTACCAGATATAAAACCTCCAGCTCCACCACCACCCCCCATGTCCATTCCACCACCACCTCCTCCAGCTACAACTAAGTAACGGAAAGATTCGGGAAATGCGGAAAATACTTTAGTATTCCCCCTAAATACTTTTTTTATTTTAGTATTCCCCCTAAATACTTTTTTTATTTGTGTATTTCCTATATATGTTGCCATAATATTATATTACAAAATAAACTGTATTGTTATCGGCAGAGGCAGATATTAAATCGTATTCGGCTTCTGAACCTTGCCAAAATGACAAACTACCAGAAGCTGAATTGTTGTTTTGGGATTGTAGAGCATGTGATGCCGTTTGAGCAGTTTCTATATAAGATGCAGTAATAGCATTAGTAACGCTACCTCCATAGAATGAAGCAGTTTCAGAAAATGAGGCACTACTTACTAATGTTGGAGCTGGTACTTCGCTAAATGAATAAAGAAAAGCATCATTTTCAACTGTTATTGTAACTCCATCTTCTACTAAAAGGGGGCTTAATAATAAGGAATTCTGACTTGCAGAAACATGAAAATCTTGTGAGAAGGTTTGTTCATTAGTTGCTCCTATTCCACCTCCACCTCCACCACCTCCAGCAGCGTTTAAAGCGTAGGATGCTGTAATAGCGTAAGAAGCTGTTGTTGCATTGTCTGCTTGTGAAGCAGTAGTTGCTAAATCTGCTATAGAAGCAGTACCTGTAAGATTTCCAGTAATTGAACCTGTTACTAGTAAAGAACCTGTTATTTCGTGAGTATCATCTAAAGTATCACCAAATTTAGTTGAACCTGAACTATAAATAACAGATGCTGTTTCATATATAGTTTGTAGGTGACCTATGGAGGCAGACGGGAAGTAAGCACTAGATGCTGTTAAAGCACCGGCTACGTTGAGTGAAGCTAAGTGTGCGTCAGACCCGCTGACTATTAATTTTTTCCAGTTTGGCATTTATATTTTTTACTATGGTTGGTTACAGGAATGCCTGCCCACTTCCCTTTCGGGCCAATAATATCGAGTATAAATATTTTAATATTTTGAAGGAGGCGGATTTTCTATCTTAAATAGTTGTTGTTCGATATCTTCCACTAAGACAATAAAATTTCGCGCCTCACCACCTTTAATTGATGAATTATAGAGTGAAGCTATAATAAATCTAATTTGTTGTGTTGTAAGATTTTTTAATATATATTTGTCCATTGTTAGATAAGTTGATCTTTATCTAAATATACAAAGGCTTTTTGTAGTTTCCAAGTTAGATTATAAATAGTTTCAATATCTTTACCCTGAAATGTAGAAGTTTTTATTAAGGAAAGTAAATATTTTAATTCTTCCTTATTTAATAACAAATCCTCCTCAATAGAGGGGTTAACAGAAGCTACCTTATCGGCAGCTTCCTTTCTATTTATCTTATCTATTAATCCCATAACTTTTTTAAACACTTTATTTATGAATAAATATATACATCACCATTTGAACTATTAACATGAAGTGTACCTAAACCATTTGCAGCACCATATACAGGGGCAGCACTTGGAACCCCTGCTGCTTGTTCTATAACACCCATATAGGCATCAGGTACTAAAGCTGTAGCATTACCTGCTAGTGTGGTTTGTAGTGCCCATCTGTCAGCACTTGAATCATATCCTAATGCAGCACCTGAACCATTTGCGGCATTTGATTGGTTTATTATAATACCACCATCAATAGCACTTGTTGAACCTGAAGCTAGTATGATAAATTGGTCTGCTACTTCTAAAGAAGATGCACTTACTAGTCTACCACCTACTATTAAATCACCATCTACAACAGCATCCCCATCTACAGTTAAAACCCCTGCAATTGTTACATTGTCGGGTAACCCAACGGTTACAGTACCACCTGTACCTAGTGTTATAGATCCTCCAGTAACTTCAATTTCTCCTGCGGTACCTTGAACTATTAAAGATGTATTACCTTGAACTGCCGTGTTAGCATCAGAACCATAATTAACAGCAAGGGTTGGTGAAGAAGCTTCACCCGTATTTGAACCTATAGTTATACCAGTTCCACTACCTAAAGTAGCAATAAAATTTCCAGTTGTATCTGTTCCTAAAGCAACAGAATTTGCTGCTACACTTCGAGCTAGAGTAGCTTCTTCTGCTTGAGAAGATGAAACAGCGGTTAATGCATGAGAACTTGTAGCAGGTACATTAAGAGCATGTGAAGCAGTAACTGCCGTTAAAGCATGGGATGCTGTTGCCGTTGCACTTAAAGTTGAAGCTAGGGTTGCTATAGAGGCACTTGTTGCTGTTCTAGCATCACTGGCGAGTAAGGCATAAGAGGCAGTAGCGTCAGCCGATAAGGTTGTTGCTCTAGCTGCTACCGAGGCAGAGGCTATAAGTTGTGATGCAGATACATATCCTGAATCGTTAGCTAACTGTGAAATATCCGATCCGGATATTACTACTTTTTTCCAATTTGCCATTTACTTTATTTTATTAGGGATGGTTATTTTTATATAAATATTATATTCCTAGGAAAAAATTACCAGAACTGTAATACATACCTCCACTTACTATAGTAGGGATTCCATCATATTCTAAAAATTGTAATATTCCTTCATTATTTACTTTTATTCCAGCACTTGAATTTTTAACTGATAGTAGATCTTCATTTTCTGTAGATGAAACATCTAACTTTGCAGAGGCAGATACTGTACCTATACCTACACGTTTGCTATCTTTGCCTATAAGTAATATAGATTCGTCTGTTTCACCGTCGATAAATTGTACATCATTTGTACTACCTACGGTTTGTAATCGAATCGAATTCCCTACACTAGCACCATCTGCTGTGAAGTAGATAGAACCGGATGTTGGGACTATTCTAACATTCTTGGCCATCTACTTTTATTTATTTATTTGTGACTTTAAATCTTCTATCTCCGATTTAAGTTCTTGAATACTTTTAATTAATACGGTAACTATTTTACTGTATTTAATACCTTGTATTTCACCCGCAGAGTCTGAGCTTACTAGTATGGGATATATTTCATTTACCTGTTCTGCTATTAGACCTATATCTTTTCTTCCATCTTCTATCCAATCAAAAGTAACAGGGTTTAATTTTAAGACATTATCAAGTTGAGGTGTAATGGATTCAATATTGGTTTTAAAACGATTAGCTGAAGTTTCAGTTATAGTTGTTGATAGTAAATTACTAAATGAAGCTGAGGTTCCTTGAATAAGTGAACCACTAAGTGAACCTGTAATTTGTATAAATGAACCTGATATAGCTACTAATGATCCTGTTATATTTAAAGATCCAGTAATTTCAGCAGATCCTGAATATGGGAAATCTGTAACACCTGTTAATAATGTTCCATCTCCTTCAAAGGATCCACTAAATGAACCAGAGCCTTCTCTTGCTAATGTAGATATTTGTGAAATAGAGGCACTAGTAGAGGTTCTAGCATCACTAGCCAATAGAGAATAGGAAGCAGTAGCAGTTGGGGATAATAATGATGAATTATCTGAAATAGAAGCGCTAGTTGCGAAATTAGATATAGAGGCTGTACCCGCTGTATATGAAGAAGTAGTAGATAAATCTGAGATAGAGGCAGTTCCTGTTAGATTACCTAAAATAGACCCAGATACATCTAAAGAACCAGTTATATCAACTGAACTTGAGAATGATGAATGTGATCCTGTAATTTGGAATATACTTCCTGTATATTTTAGATTTGCTGCTCCATTAAAATCAGAGCTAGAACCACTAGCTAATATAAGTGAACCCGAAAGGTTATTGCTAATATTAATCCCCCCGGAGGTACCAGATGTACCTACATTTCCTGATGCGGCAAATATAACGGATAGTTTTGCTGTGTTTGTTGCTAAAACTCCACTTACCCAAGATACTGGTATTTTATAGTACCCTGTAGCAGAGGTTACGGTTCCCGTTATTTTAAATATATTAGTAACATTATCGGCATCTCTACTTTGGATGACTAGTTGTCCTAAGTTGCCTGTATTATTTGAAGCATCCCAACTATCGTACCAAGTTGTTTGTGTAATGCCATTTTGGTCTAAATCGTCTACATATATAAAAGTAACACTAGATATAGTAGCATTATTATATTTTATTTTCCCATCACCTGGATCTGAATCTGTAGCATCTGTGTCAAAGGCATAAGTTACACCTCCACGTTCACCACTTGTACCTGATGTTCCGGATGACCCTGAAGTACCGGATGTACCTGAAGTGCCCGACGTACCTGAGGTACCATTTGTACCATTTGTTCCGGATGTTCCATCTGTTCCTGATGTGCCGGAAGTTCCGCTTGTACCTGATGTGCCGGAAGTTCCTGAAGAACCATCTGTACCCGTAGTACCAGAGGTACCGCTTGTACCTGATGTTCCTGATGTGGAACTACGTTGAGTAAATGTTACTTCCCCACTCCCTGTATTATAAGCTAATAATTGGGGGGCGCTACCTGCTCCAGTTTCAGCTAGACCTCCTATACCAAAACTTCCTGTAATTCCTACAGAACCTGTTACTAGTATATCAGTTAATTCTAACCCAGATAAGGAGTCTATAATTCTTTGGAGATGTTCGGCTTTTATTACGCTTCCGCTCGCTATACCCGATGTACTTATTGTAGCCATTTATGTTGTGATTTCTGTTTACCAAGGATTGTTCCCTGATAAATATTACACAAGGCTACGAGTAATGCCCTCTATTACTTGTTCTGGGGATATTTTTTTAGTGCATTCAAATTGTCTTGTGGTGTCTTTATGGTTTGGACACCAATTCCAATCACCCGCATCTAATTTAGAATTATTAAAGCAAGAATTACACACATCTTTATTTATAATCCGTTGCATTTTTGTGGTGAATTCGGTCCAAGATGAACTAAACCCTGATATCATCACTACAGGCTTATGCAGAGCCCAAGACAACCAGGATAAGCCACTTGAGACTCCAATATACATTTCTGAATGGTTAATGATATTCATTATATCTTCTATAGGATGGTCTCCTGTTGCGTCAACTATCCCTTTAAATTTTATATTTTGTGGTAATTTATTTGTTTCCCATTCACTATCGTAGGGTTCTTTTGATATCATTACCATCTTGAAACCTAATACATTATTAACGTAATTAATTATAGTTTGCCATCCAGCCTCGTTATGCCAATATTTGGCGGATGCTGAAGCGTGTGGGGAGAAGCATATATATTTTTTTTTCCAGGGGCGTTCTTTAATAGGGATGTTTATTGTTGGTATAATTTCTTTATATTCTAAACCTAATATATTAGTTGCAGTTTTTTGTAATGTAATTGTTTTAGGGTCTTCAGGTTGTTTAAAGTAATCTACTTTATCGTCCTTATAATACCATCCTAATTCGTACATAGCATAAATGTTATCTACTTTAACACCCGGTTCTACTAATTCAATTTCAGGGTTTACTCCTTCAAAAAATTTATTCCAAAATGTAGATACTATAACTTGGCAATTATGTTTTTTCTGGAATTCTAAAATGTAAGGAAACCAGGCTAGTGTATCACCTAATGCTTTTGAACCTAAAGATATATATACACGTTTACCCTCAGCGTTATATTTGTGTGAATCTACTAAGTTACCCTGTTTATCTATTAAGTTAATTTTCCAATCTACAAAATATTTGTGGTATGTTTTAGACCAGTTGTTGTTTTTTAAATCTGTTGAAAATTCTATTTTACCCTCTTTTATAAAGTTTACCTTGTGTGGTTCAGATGCGTTACGTAATGTAACGAAAGGACCATCTGCAAAATGGACATCGATTTTAGCCATAGATTGTTTTGGTTCTATATTGATTTGTTGTAGTCTTTCATATGCGAGTTTTGCTTGATTTTTCCATGAATATTCCTTACGAATCTCCGTAGAACGTGCTAGATGCCATTTTTTCCAAATATCCCAATTGTTGTATGAATCTCTTATTACATCAACTAAATTGCATAAATCAGGTATATAAAAATTACCGGGTATGTTGTGCTCAAATGTAAGACCTTCTCCATTTGTAGCTGGTTCTTCTCCTATTATTTTTACAGCTAGACCTTTACCTTTAGTATATTCAAGTTGACCACTACAATTTGTGTATATAGAAGGTGTACCACAAGCCAGTGCTTCTATTAATGGTAAGTTCCATCCTTCAGCCCGGGCACAAGATATTAAAACGTTTGAGCTTTGTAGTAATTCTATGTAGTCTTTTCTATCTAAAAACTTTAATATTTTAATTCTATCATCCTCTAAACCATAATGTTTTAAACGTTCCTCTGTTGAGGACATACCGTCCACAGAGTAGGGGTTTTCAACCGATATATGTAGTTCTACTTTAGGGTTATTGGGGAATGCTTTAAGGAACCCCTCAATGCTTTCTTTAATCCCTTTTCTATAATCCCACCTACCAATAACAACAAATATAAATTTATCTTGTTTAGGTAATCTGGGGTTTGGTTTAAATGTATTACCGTCTACACCTTCGGGTATGACAAATACCTTGTCTTCGGGATATCCTTGTTTTATTGATATTTCTTTCTGCCATTCAGTAGGTACCCATAATTCGTCGAATGTTTTTAATTGGGCAAAGTATTCATTTGAGTATCTAGTAGATTCCCATACATTATATGCTATTTTATATCCAGAATATGAATCGTAAAAGTAGTGGTGGTTGTGCTCATTTAGAACAATATTAATATCAGGGGTAAATTCTTTTGAATTGTATATTGGGTAGTCTTTTCTGCTACCATCTGCTTCCCATAGAGTTTGTTGGTGAAGCATTTTTCCCATTTGAGGGGTAAAGTAGGGTTCCTTGCTATGTGGTTCCTTACTAGGCCAATTCCAAGATTTACCTATGGTGAAATTTCTTACTTTGATTGGGGTGAGTTTATTTAAAGCAGTAAAAAAGGATTGGGCGTGGTTAGCGTATCCCGTTGTACCTATAAAGCTCGTTGAAGCAAGTATTTTCATAACGTTTAATATAATAACCTTTATTTAACTTTCCTACAAACTTCCAGTAATAATTCTTACCCAAGTATTGCCATCGTGGTAAGCTAAGGCTGAACCTGTTACCGCTAATGTACCTACTTCTATTCCACTTCCGGGGAGCACATCCCACTGTTTAACTTTTAAAGTAGGGAATGTTAAAGAAGCAGTAGTATAGTAAATATCACCAGAGGCTGTATTGTACGCTAAGTATGTGTTGGGGTTTGGTGTTGGTAAAACACTCCCTGATTGAAGTTTAGTACTTCCCGAGATTACTAAGGATCCTGAAATTTTTATGTCATAAGGTCCAGCAGTTCCATTTAATGCTTCTATTGATCTTAAAACATGTTCTGGGTATATTAAACTTCCGCTTGCTATACCTGCTGTGCTTATTGTTGCCATTTGTTAATTGTTTATTGTTTCTTTAAATACTGTTTTGGTAACGCTATAAGATTTAGGATTTGGGCCGGCCATTGCAGCATTTATACCTGTAGGTATAATGTATCCACTAACTAATAATGTCATCTCTGTTCTGTTTGCTCTATCTGTACCGCTTTCTAATAAGGTTGGTGTATTAAATGTATCTATATTTGTTCTAAACATAAATCTTTCCGGATCACCCCAATATGAACGAGCAGCAAATTCTATTGCCTCCGTTAATTGGTTACTTTGTATTGTAAAATCAGTATATATAGATAAGCTGTATGTTATGTCTATATAGTCGGGAATTATTCCTACTACATATTCTTTCTGTGGTTTTTGGCCTCTTAATACATTAAAGTTATCGTATATATTTCTTCTTGAGTATCCTGTTTCAAAATATTGAACGTTGGCTACTTTATTGCCATCTAGTTTGTTTCCTAAAGTATTATTTTTAGTAAAGCTGTCTCTTTTAAACATAATGAGAGGAACCATTGTCTTACCATTTTTGTCTCTATAGAATCCATCGGCTTGCATCGATTTCCATCTTTCGGGGGAACCATATATAACAGGAACTGCAATTTGCCTATCATTTTGCATTACAGTTGGTTTAATTACATCTTGTAAATAATACATTATAGCATTATCGATATCTTCAAGACCAATTGAAAATGTTTTATTAGTAGTATCGTCTTTCATCGATACTTGCTCCGCTCTGTTAAATTCTGGTTGTCCAGGTTTAACCTCCGCAGAAGCTAAGGAGGGTATAGGATTTGTTACTTCTCCAGTATCAGGGTTAGCATAGGGTTCCTGTAGTTTAGATAGGAATTCTCGTTTTGTATATGGTCTTGGTTTGAAATCCATTATAATCGTTGTTCTTTAATTCCAACCTTTTCTGGTCTTGTATAGTGGCATTCTACTATGATAGAGTGGCTAGAACCGAAATCGTCTACAGTATCGCTGTATGAGTATGATGGATCTTTACCTACTATTAATTGGTTTTCTATTAAATTATCAACTTCATAATAATCCTCATTCCACAATAATACATCTCCTATTTCAGGTATAACATTTGCATCTACTAAATCCTTTCTAAAAAATTTAGCGGATAGTGTTCTGTTTCTATCTACCCCAAAACTATCATCTGTGGACGTTTGCGCGCCTCTTTCAAGAAGACATTTAATGAGTACCGGGCCTATAAACGTTTTGTTTTGAGCCTCGCCGTACATATTGGAAGGGGTGTTATCGAGTTTTACTTTGTAGTATCCCACCTGTTGCTCGATGATTCTGTGCAGCAGTTCGGTATTTAAACCTTGAAATAATAATACATCTCTGTTTCTTCCGTATAATGACATACTATGCTATATAAATTGGTAAGGGTACTTGGTCTAATGTAGTTTTCATAGAAGCCGCTTCCTCTGCCTTGCGTGCAAGTTGTGCTCTTCTTGAATTTTCATCTAAATCACTTCTTAACTTTTCAATTAGTGCAGCTTTTAATTCAGTAGCCGAAGATAATAAATCTGATTGATTTAATGTTACTTCAGCTCCAGGGATTGGTACTTGTGAGTATTTTCCTCTGATATATCCTAGTAATTCTTTTGCTAATGCTAATGAATATTCAAATATCCAGTATCTCCCAGGTGCGTTAATAAAGGAGTATGTTGGGTTTTCGTAAGGGACATTTGATATGTCGGTTACTAAATTATTTCCTGCAAACGAGGGTGATGTAGGAGAATTTCTTTCATCTACAAGTATATATTTGAAAAATAATTGTCCTGCTTGGTTTGGTATTGGAAATATTCTTAATTGGTTATTTATAAGTTCGAATGAAAAAGCCGATCTCCTAACTTGGTCATTTAATTCAATGGCCTGTATTACAGAAACATCATAATATATAGGCATTAACATAAAGTTAGCTGCGGGAGAAAAGTTTCCAAATCCAAACTGGTCGAGTAGTTGTTGTGAGCCATATCCTGTACCCGCATAAGGGTCAAAATACCTAACAATTGCAGGGGTGTTTTCGTAAAATATTTGTTTTAATTCAATAGAACTTGTTATACCTTGAGTAGCTGCCCAAGCATCCATATCGTATTCTTGATTAGAGGCAGATAATGGAAGAGAACCGGTATACCAATTTACATTTCCACCAGCTCCCGCTTCCCCACCATAATCCGTAGCAATACGAATTATATTACCTAAGTTAGGATTGATTACGGATTGGTTTAATGATGAACCTGTGTTTGAGGCTTCTAAACTTATAAAGTTGTTTCGTATTTGGTATAGGTAAAGTTCGTTACCATATGTAGTAACTGCTTCTTCTAAACAAGCATATAACGAACCACTACCCATTTCAACATCTACTGTAGGGTATCCTAAGCGAGATGCACAAAATTGTGCTACTTTATCAGCATCTACTTGGAAATTAGAATCGTAGTCATAAAACCCGAAGGGTGTTTGTCCTGGGGTAAATACTGAGTTTCCGGTCCAAATGATAGGTACTTGTGACATATTATTTTTATATAAATATATTATAAAGACTTAGTCTTCTTAGGTTCTAAAACATTAAATTTACCCTCATTAAAACGTTGAGAGTGTACAATGTAAAAACAATGTGGTGTTCCACAGTCGCACCCAACTATTATTTCTTTTTTGGTAACAGATTTAACAAAATGTTGGCAAGAATTTCCTATTGGGGTTAATTGTACTGTAATGTCTGTATCGTCTGTTAATTCATTCCAATAATCTGGGAGATGTATTGTGTCAATTGCTTCTAATTTACCTCTATAGTAAATACCACGTTCTGGTCCTTCGAGTGATGAATGGACAAGGTAATATTCAGGAATTGTTGGGTGGTCTATCTTAAAGTTTTTAGTTGCAGCATCTAAGGTACCTTGTACAAAAACATTACCTAAAACATTTAAGGTTTCACCATCAAATGTAAAGTCTGTAGATAATATAGAACCAGTAAATGAACCAGATAAGCCCGAAGGAGTGTCCGATCCGCTAGCAAATATATTTAAGTCTCCACTTTCATCTACTGTAATTTTGCTTCCTCCTAAAAATATAGAAGAGCCACTTAAGTATAAATCTCTAAAACCTTTTTCAGGGGAACCTATATCGTAGGCTTCATCTGTATAGGGTAATATAGGACCTGTAGCTAATATACTACCGGTAATACCATTTGTTGCTGTTATACTACCTGTAGTAGATAAGCTACCAGATATTTGAGCTGAACCTGTATATGGAAAAGGAAGTGCTCCTGAAGTTCCAGATGTGCCACTAGTACCACTTGCTCCAGAAATACCAGCGGGACCCGGTCCTGAAACTCTTATAACCTCAGGGTTGGTTTGGGTTAAAGTGACTGTAGTACCTGTTACATTATTTGTAACGGTAATAAATCGATTTAAACCTTGTGCCTCTACTTCATTAGCATTGGGTTTTATGGTTATTTGGTTATTTGCCATTAAAATGATCCTGTAGTTACATTTTTAGATAATTGTATTACTCCTTCTAAAACTCGTGTTACTCTAGTACTAACTCCAGTCCCGGATGCAATTTCCAAGTCATAATATCCCTGTGTAAAGCTTAATTCAGATGAAGTAGTATATGATATAAAAATACCAATTGAACCTGACTCTGGGGGGTTTGTTCCAGATGATCCACTTATATTTAGGCCGGTTCCATCAAGTTGTAAACTAGAAGATAAGGTTAAATATACCTCCTCTGAACCTACTGTGGGTCGGATTTGCATCCTAGCTCTATGGTTTGTAAGGTCTACAGGATTGCCATCTGAATCTCTGTATATAAGTTCAAAATCAGTAGTAGCTCCTTGTTCTATTATAAAAGAATATTTTCCTGCGGCCATTTTTAGTGTTTACTATAAATATTTATTTTTTTCGGGATCCACTGCTACCTGCGGTACCTACTATTTGTTTCTTATCGTAGGCATCGTTGTAATAATCAATTAGGTCCTGAACTATAGTATCTCTGTTGTTTGTGGTTAAAGTAATGGCTTCCATATTCTTAATTTTACGTGAAGCATTATATAAAAATTTGAAACCCGATTCGGATTTGTTTTTTAAATCTACTTGGTAAGTATCTCCACATACAACCATTTTAGAATGTCTCCCAATACGGGTTGCAATCATTTCCATTTGTTCGTGTGTAACATTTTGTGCTTCATCTACTATGATGAGGGAATCGACGAATGTACGGCCTCTCATAAATGATACAGGTACAATTTCGATTCTTTCGTCTTCTATAAGCTTTTCTACTTTTTCTTTATCGTATAAAAGAAACATATTTTGATAGATAGGCTGAACCCAGGGGTCCATTTTCTCTCTCATGTCTCCGGGTAGGAAACCAATATCTTCTTTTGATACTGTAGGGCGGGTAATTATAATTTTTTGGTAGTGCCTGCGGAGTAAGCCGTCTAGGGCTATATTACATGCTAATAATGTTTTTCCGGAACCTGCTTGTCCTGCTAAGAGGGTAATTGTATTTTCTAATATTTTAGCTTTTGCTAATTTCTGTTCTTCGTTTAATTGGAGTTTAAATTTAATTGGGTTTTTTACTTCTCTTTTTGGACGGTATACTTCGTCCGTGTGAGGTTTACTTGCCATAAAACACGTTTGATTAGTTAATAAATAATATAAGAACGTCCAATATAAATATAAAAAAAAGCCCCACTTTCGTGGGGCTCTTAATATAAAAGTATTATTGTTATTCTAAAACTAGACTACGTCTAGGTCAGATACAAAGACTTTACCATAGAATTCCGGACGAACCATTTTCTTAGCATATCTTGTCATTATCCCTTTCCTTGGTGTAAAGGTATTAGGATCGTACACTAATGGAGTCATGATAAGTGGAATATATGGAGCATATACAGCACCTGATTCTAGGAATTGGTTACCTCTGAATCCCATTAAGATAGTGTTTTCTGTCATATATGGGTTCTTGTATACTTTGTAACGGCTATTTAAAGCACCTACTTTTTGTACACCAAAAGCATAAGAAGCAGCAGTAACATCACCATTAGAATCAGCAGCAAATCCAGGAATTGATTCAAGGATAGTTGCAACTGTTGGAGAAACTACAATAAAGTTAGCTCCACCTCTAAGTGTTCTTTGGTGAATAATGTTAGATACTTTTTGTAATTTAATTCCAAGTGTTTGGAACCAGCTCATTTGAGTGTAGTATACACCGTTAGTATTAGAATCGAATCCAGTACCAGCAGCATTAAGTTGGTTACCTACTTTCGCAGACCATACTTCAGTTGTTGGAGCGTTTTCAATTAACATATCTAAGATCTCTAAGTCGATTTCTAATGAAATATACTCTGATAAGATAGAAGTTAATTCAGCTTCAGCATCAATACTATGGAAAGCATTTAAATCCTGAGAGAATTCTGGTGTCCATTGTGCTTTTAACTTACGTGTTTTAGCAGCAATAGTTTCAGATCTCATTTGGATATCGATTTCTGGGATAGAAATAGATTGACCAGCAGTACCCGCTTGGTTAGAATATGCAGCACCATCTTCGAAATCACCTCTTGCGTTGTCTGCAGTTTTCTTAGAATAAGATACTACATAGTTGTTACCATCTGTAAGCTCAAGACCAGATCCTGAGAATGCAAATGTAATATTTCCATTAGCAGCTTGAGTTGTGAATGCAGGTAATTGTCTTGCTTCAAGAATTGAACCAGAAGATACTACGAATGAACGGATAGCATTTCCATCTAAGCTATCAGAAATAGAAGCTGATGTGAAAGTAACAGTTTTGATTTCATTTCTAGCAGCAGATGCCGATAAGTTTCCATCAAAATTTACTTGAGCCCAAGTACCTGATACTACTAGTTTAGAATTTACAGAAGATGAGAATTGGTTGATTGAGTAACCGAATCTTCCGGCACCGTATAATCCACCTTCAGCTTTGTTACCAAATCCTTCAGAAGGAGTTCCGAACATTGAATCACCTGATGTGAATGGCTTTTTAGAAGATCCATATTGGAAATCTAAATAAAATACTAAACCGGCAGGTAAAGACATTGGCTGAACAGAAACGAATTCTTTAGCAGCGATTTGTCCAAATACTTTTCTTACTAATGGTAAAGCTACAGCAGCATATTGCTCACCTGTACCAGCTGTAAAAGAAGCTCCAGTTCCTGTTGTGTTTGATTCAACAACAAGTTGTTTAGCTTGGTTTTCTAACATGATACTCATGTTAGCTCTGTCAGTTTCGTTAGAAATTCCTTCTAACAATCCTGATTTAGCCCACTTACCTGATAATCTTGCAGCATCTTTTTGTACTGATTGATAAGGGTTAGCGGTCTCTAATAGTTGATTTACTATGTTTGACATTGTTTTTTTGTTTGGTTTTAAAATTTGTTAATTCCGGCAAGCTTTTGCATTCTAGCTACAAAATCATTACCTTCTACAATTTGTGTTTTTGGAGCAACACCTACAGCTTTAGAAGCAAAAGAACGAGACTCGTTCATTGGTTTTTTAGCAGTAGTAGTTGTAATTCCTTCTTTTAATGTTTCAAAGATATTCTTAACTTCTTTAACTGATTCAGCACGGTCGAAAGCATTAATTACTTTTACTTTTTGTGATTCTGTTAAAGTTTTGTTACGGAACAATTTGTTAACGTAAAGAAGTTTAGCGTTTAAAAGATTAACTTCGTTTAGTTCAGATTTAAGTATTTTGATGACTTTAATAGCTTCGTTTAACTCAGCTTTATTTTCTTCAACTTCTTTTTTACCTTCTAATTCAAGTTCATCTTCTGCACCCATTTCCATTTCACCATCTTCCATTTCGGAATCAAGATCCATTTCCATTTCTTCTTCACCATCACCACCACCCATTACATCAGCAAGGATGTCACGGATAATGTCTTTTAGTTCGTCTACTGTAATTTCACCAACTTCATCATCAGCTTCCGCTTCTTCAGATACTGGTTCTTCTTCAATAGCAACTTCGACTTGTGGGGCAGATCCTTCTGATGTTTCAGCGGCCTCTAGCTCAGCAAGTAGTTCGTCTAGGTCAATTTCTTCAATTGATCCTTCTTCCATGTCATCTCCTTCTTCTACGTAGGATTCTTCCATGTCTTTTTTAGCTTCTTCCATGTCTTTAGCTTTTGCTTCTTCCATGTCTTTTTTAGCTTCTTCCATGTCTTTAGCTTCATCCATATCCTTAGCTTCATCCATATCCTTAGCTTTCGCCTCGTCCATATCTTTTGCTTCGTCCATGTCTTTTGCTTCGTCCATGTCTTTTGCTTCGTCCATCATATCATCCTCTTCTTGTTGGAGTTTTTTCTCTAGCATAGATTGGATTTGTGGAACGAAGGCTTCTTCTAATGCTAGTTTAGCGTTGGCAAGAGCCGTTTCACGGATTGCTTTAGCTTCAGCGATAGCATCGTTGAAAAACTTTGTGTTTGACATTTTTAAAAAATTTGTTTGTGATTTGTGATTACTTATTAAGGAAGTAATATAGGAATAATTGTAAAGAGGGAGGAAATATTAGTGATTCCCTATCATATCTGTTGATAAATATATAAGGATATTAAAAAACAAGAAACCCTTACATTGCTGTAAGGGAATCGACACCTGCCTTCGGTAGCGTCCGAGGGAATTATCGGAAACAACATATACCTGACTGAGTGCATATGATATCAGATATTATTGAGTTTAGTTTTGTGTATTTATTTTGTTTAGATGTATAATTTTCATTTATACCCATTGGCTTCATAAATGCTCCATGTGTTGAAGGGGTAGATACGAAATCCCAACATAATAATTCGAAATCATCTTCAACTTCTACTCTACCTTCACCTAATTGTGAGACTGAGCCCATGCCACGAGAAGAAATACCAACGGTGATATCGTTTTTGAATAATTCCTTAAGTATATTTCCTGATGGTGTAGTTAATATTTCTATTTTACCCAATAAATCGTTACCATCCCACCATAATTCTTTAATGTTGTGTGATGCGTTTTTTAGGTTAATAACAGATGATTCGGGGTGGTCTAGTTCACCTAATGCTCTATTTTCAGCAATTGGGCCCCCCATGTATTTATCTACTTCTCTCTTTAAAACATCGTAAGGGTAGCGTCTTCCGTTATGGTTGAATTCTTCTGCTCTTTGAACAACGCCTTCAACAATCATATTTTTTGAACCACCAAGTCCCTCAGATAATTGAGTGCGCTTAGGGATAAATACGGAATATTCGAGTAGTAGTTTTTGAGCCATTTTATTTTTTTACTATTCTAACGTTAGCGTCAGGTGCTTTTTTTTGGATATTGATAGCGTCTTGTTCATTATCTACTTCAATTGCTTCTGTTTCCATTTTACGTGCCTCAACTTTATCTTTTAGCTCGTTAACGTCAACCCCGTATTTTTTGGCATATTTTTCATATATAGAATCACGTTTTCTTCCTAATTCTTCAACTTCTTCTTCTTCTAGAGGAGTTGTATCAGGATTTACGTCAGCTACTTTATTAAAATCTTCTCCGTGCTCATTTACATCGTCTAAATCTAAGTAATAGTTTTCTCTATCGTCTTCTGATTCAAATTCGTCATATTCATTTTCACGGATAATTTTACCTTTTTTGCCTTGATTTTTCTTTACCAAGTCCTCAATTGATTTAGCGTTTACTTCTATATCATATAAGCTTTCACCTTCCATTTCCACAGACATTTTCTGTGTGTAATAACTTGGATTTGTAGTAAGGTTTTTAAGTACTTTTTTCTGGGCTTTAAGTACTTCTTCTTCAGTTAAGTTGGCATTTCCAGCAGCATTGTATACTAAGTCAAGTTCGAAATTCATACCTTTTGAATATTCATATGGGTTAACCATATCGATAGTCTTAGCTATAATTTCTACTTCTTGTTTTCCAGTGGACTCTTTTGTTTGTTTTTCAGATATCATACCCTTATTTTTAAGGATTTGTACGGTATCTACAAATGAGTTGTGTTGTGTAATCCAAGGTAGGTTTAGATCACGACGTACCTCATACAAGAACTTTTGTTCTGTAATTTTGCCTTTTGCTAGCTCAGTGTATAAATCTTGTGTTGTCATGTATATAAATATTATTTACCCTTATTCAGTTAGGCCTTTAATTCTGTTATTTAAATCTTGAATCTTTTCTGAAATTGTGTTGATAGCGTTATGTGTACGTTTAAGATATGACATACCTTCACTGCTAGATTTCAATTCACTTTTCATTCTTTCGGTATGTGCTACAACTTTTGTTATCTCGTCTATTTTACGCCTTATCTCGCGGACAGCTCGGTGGATTTGTTCGGTTGGTGTACGTAATTTAGTTTCATTTTTAAACTGTGAATACCTTGCCTCATTCATTTGGGATCTTTTATAAGAATCCGGATAGGTATTTCTAATATGTGTGCGGTATCGATTAAATTGCTTTACAATTATAGCAGATATATCATCTATAACTGGATCATCGGTTTTTCTGTCTAGGTCCTTTATAAACCTACGCAATTCGTCAAATTCTTTAAATACAGAATCGAAGGCGGGTACATAATCTATACTCCAAGTTACAGCCCCAGTTACGGGGTCAACATCGGTTACAGTAGATTTAATACCATTTGTTGTTTTAACATCTCCTATTTTTGCTTCCATTACGGAGGCTGCATCTAGAGAATCCATATCGTATCCTGTATTTAAGCCAGCATCCGCTTGACTTGAAGTAAGATCAGTTACAGGGTTATATTTTTTTTCGGTATTTAGTTCTTTTATTGCTTTCTCAAATATCTTTACAAAATCCATTACTTTAGATTTTCTATTAGGTATTGAGGGAGAGGGGGTTGAAAAAGGTTCACCTACTTCGTTTTTACATTTCTTAAAAGCTTTAGGAGTAGAGTATTGTTCCCCCTCACCAGCTGCAAATGAAGCACCAGTTCCTGTGGTGCTCATCTCGTGCTTTAAACCTTTTAAGTTTAGCTTTTTCATACCAATTCTATTTCTTGAGAAAGTTCCACATATTGTAGTAAGGCAACTAAATGGTCGTCCTTTATTTTTCTACTTTCTACTATAGGGTCTATTAGGTTGATAACCTCTTTTATTTTAATTTGTAAAGTAGCGTCGTCTATCTTTTTATAGCTCTTTTTTAAACTTTCAGATATTTTAGTAAACTTAACATTTAAAAATTCTTTAAGTTTTGGAGCATCCGAAGCGCTATTAATATACTCTTTAAGTATTTCTTTCTGCTCAGGATTTAAACCATCAAACTTCGTGTTATATTTCTCTAACATAATTCTATATGCCAAAGCACGAGTGCCCTTATCTAACGTCATTAATTCTTCCACTAATGGAGTAAGAGACATTTTAGCATCGGGGGTTGATGTGATATACTCTAATATATTAATTTTAGAGTTAATAATTACCTCAGGGTTTCCGAATTCTTTATTATTAATAGATTCGAATAAAGTATAGGTTGAAGCTAAAAGTTTATAATTTCTTATTTTAGCTTGGAAGAAGTCGTTTAAATCAAAATTTTCCTTAATTTCCTTAATTAAATTATACTTTTCTTTAACTAACTGATCTCTGTCTAATTTTTTGTTTAGCTCTAAAACGGTAGAAATAATAGTTTCTGCCTTACCTTCCGATAAAGATGTAGAATTATTAATGGTTTGATAGAGTTTATTTTCGTTAGCGAGTTCACTCTTAGTAAAATATTTTTTTACTAAAGTTGCTGCTTTGCTATTGCTATTTGACATAGTATCAGAAGTTATCTTCCTTACTAATAATTCAAATAGAATACCAGTATTCTTGTATTTATTGTGTTTTACTTTCATAAGTAGTACGCTACTATCTATAAATATTAATCTAAATCAACTTCCTCACGGATATTGTCCTCATTCAATAAATCCTCACCTTCAAATAACGATACTTTTTGTTTTACAAATAAGCCTTTAAGCATTTTTTCATTTTGAGCAAATACAGCTCTAGTATTTAAATTTTCTAATGCCAACCCATTTCCACCTTTAGAACCCGACCTACCTGGTCTTTCTTCAGCACCACTTTTAAATTTCATACCAGCGGCTCCCGTTACGTCTTTACCTAAATTACTATCTTGTGTATTGTAATTTGATACTTTTTCTTCAGGACGACCTTGATCTAATGCTCCTTCTGGGTATTTAGGGTCATTAATATCATATCCGGTTGGGACACCTTTACTACCAGGGTATCTACCTGAACCATATAATGAAGCTAATGCGTGAGGTGTTCCATATGCTTCTCCGGATTCTGCAGGATCGTTACCTTCTTCAAGAATTTGGCCTTGACGGAAAGCACGTTTTTGATCTTCAATAATTAAATCTCTATATTCTTGATATTGGTCCTCGCTAAAATGGAATACATTGTCATATATCCAATCGGTAGGCATCAATTTAAGCTCCATCATTTGGGCCGCTAAATCAACTTTCTCTTTCATTAATGCGATTCTTTCTTGATCGTATATAATAGAAGGTGTAGTTAATGTAAGTTCAAAATTAGTTAATGCAGCTCCATCATACCCTTGTGCATATAAATGTACAAGTGCAATTTTTGTCAACTCAGATATAAGAATTCGTTGAATTCTTTCAACAGTTCGTGCGAACCTAATATCTTCAGCAGCTAATGTGGCCTTACCTTCTAAATCTGCTTCATATCCTAAGAATGCTTTTGGAACTTTTAAAGCAGCAAATAATTTATCTCTAAGGTATGTTACATCTTCAATAGCCGCATAATCTAAACCTTTAGTATTTTCAATACGTGTTGTTTGGTCACCACCTCTTACAGGAATATAAAAATCCTCTAAGATATTCTGCATGTTGAATTTAAGGTTATAATCTCCTGTACTTGGATCAACATATGGTGTTTTCTTCATTTTGTTGATCATACGTTGCATGTATGTTTCAACTTCGTTTGGTGGAATGTTACCTACGTTTACAAAGAAAGTACGTTTTTCTGGGGCTCTAACAATCCTGTGGATAAGCATTGCGTCTTCCATCAATGTCATTTGCTTCCATATTTTTCTAGCAGGTTCTAGATATGATCTACCGTAAGGAAGGTAATTGAAATCCGATAATAAACGGAAATGGGCCATTTCATAATTATCAAATATAATCTCTCTACCCGCTATGGAACTCATCATTGGGGATATAATCTGCATTCCTAATGGGTTTTCTGATACTGAGTAGGTTGGGTCATATTTAAATTTTACATCTGCTGGATTTTGTGGGTCTATACCTTCTAATCTCATTATAGTATAAGAAGAAAACGGTATAACATTATATACCCCAAATTTTTCGGAAATTTCTAGTTTTAAGTAAAAATCCCCGTATTTAAGCATATTACGTGTCCATGACCATAAATTAAATTCTATGTTAAGAACATCGTAAAATAAGTTATATAGTATTTTTTGGACAGTTTCATCCGAGGAGCGTATTTGTAATACCTCTCCCATGTCATTACGTAAGGTAGCTTCATCAGATACAATATCAAGTGCAGAAGCTACAATAGCGTCTGTATCCATTGTTTCATAATCAGTATACAGTTGTATTCGTGAGGCTGGGAAGTTAATCTGTTGAGATAGGTTATAGTTCATACCCCCCGCTGTACTATACATCTTAGTAAATTTATCAAACAGTGAATTTGTTTGAAGCTGTCCTAAGGATTGGATTTGGTTTGAATCGACTACTTTGAGTTGGTTCCCCCCTACATTACGTATTATTACGTCTGTGGAGAATAGTCGTTTTAGTTTACCAAATAATGAAGTATCTGCCATTTTATATATATATAATAAATATTAGTTAATCTAGTAACCAGGAAATGTCTTCCTTATCACCATAGGGGTTTGTCATTTCGTAGGGATTTTTAAATTGGTTTCCACCTTGAAATATAGTGGGGGCTTGGTGATGAGAGGAGTGGACACTTCCTAATGTTGCCCTTGCCATATCTACACCTTGTTGTTGAAAACGTAATGCTGTATCTCTTAAAAACATTCCAATACCGAAGGCCATAGTTAAATCATCATTATACCCCCCTAATGCTTGTGCCTTACCATGTTTCCAAACGAAGGTTCTTAATTCTTCTAACAAACGTTTTGAGCGTATAGTAACGGAACGTTCATGAATATACGAAACCATTTTAGATATAACAAGTGGTCTTGTCTTCATTGATGTAGTAAAGCCCGGTACCATACCTTGCCCATTTTCAAAGCGGGAAATATACTGGTCAGCGTTACCCATTCCTACATCCATTTTAGGGGAGTAGTAAAGGTTGCGATATCCTCTATCTATTAGTTGTTGTATTACAGCCCAGCCTATATTAGCGTTTTCTACTACGAGTAAAGCATCGTTATATTCTGTTGCTATTGCGTATAAAACGTTTCCAAAGTCTTTTGTTGAAATTTGTTGCTTAAATTCGGCTACTTGTGTAGCAGATTCTATATCCAATACATGAAATGCTGAGTAGTCTTTTCCATCTCCACGAGCAACGTCGGCTACTACAACATATGTTCTAGAATAGTCTGGTATTTCCCATACCCATAAACTTCCGTCTACTCCTCGCTTTTCAACTGGGTCTTGGAGGAAGGTGCTTTCATAAAAGCTTAAAGTATCGGGTTCGATTACAGTATCTCCCGAGGTACTAAAATCACAGTCACATTCTTGGGCTGCCATACGATGACCAAGAATAATATCTTGTTGGTCTCTCCATTCTTGTGAACGTTCAGGGTGAACTGTCCATGGTAATCTTACAGGTATGAAAGTATTTTCCCTTGCTTCGGCCTTGGCCCATGTTGAGTGGAACCAGTTACCCGTACCATAAGGGGTAGATAAAGCTATACACCTACCACCAGTTGCCAACGTTTGTTGCGCTGAAGCAAATATCTCGTCAATTCCGTCAATAAAGGCAGCTTCATCTATTAATAGCATTGAAACTGCTTCTGAACGTCCGGCATCTGATGAGGCTGATGTGGCTTTGATTTGTGAACCGTTGGCGAGTCGTAGTGATAATTTATTGTGTTCGACTGTTTTTATCTGCATCCATTTAGGTAACTGATCATATGCGAATCGCACTTTAGTTACCATGTTTTTGGCAGTTTCTTGTTTAGTTGCAATACATAGTACGTTTTTATCCTTTTGGAATAACATTATCCATAAGGAAAAGGCTGAACATAGTGTTGATATACCTAACTGACGTGACTTATTTATAATAAGGTAGTCTTCGTTCTGCATATGTTTAAGTACTTTTTCCTGAAAGGGATAAAGGTTAAATTTGATTCTACCCAGTTTAGGGTTTTGAATCATATAGTACTTTTTCATCCAGTATACCGGATCTTGGGCACACTTGATGAATTCTTGTTTTATTATGGATTTTAAATCTTCAGCCATATTATTTAAGCACTATCGCTACGGCTGCTGCTAGTAATAGACCGGCACCTCCTACGAGTTTAGATTTTAGTTTAGCTTTGGCTAAATCTTGTTCTAATTTTTTGGATAGATTTTGGGATAAGGTAAGTTGTTCTCCTTTAACATTTAAAATGCTGTTGTAATTTGTAATCTTGCTATTAAGATCAAATATAACAATATCTTTTAAACCAACTTTGTTTTCTAATAAACCTATTTTAACATTTAATATAGAGATTTCTTCTTTGAAACTATCTCCAATAATAAGATCTTTAATTACTAGCTTTGCTATTGGTTTTTGTAATTGAATCGAGGATGTGTCTGTAACGATTTGTGAAAAAACGCTCAAGCTCATCATCATTAAAAAGATCGACAGAACTAACTTTTTCATTTGTTTTTTTATTTAAATAGACTATTTTATTGTCTTGTAAGTCTATCTTATTATCGAGGTTTGATATTTGAAGGTTAAGTTCAAAAATATTGTTATCTAAAAGTTTATTTTCATTATGTAAGGAATCGACCTTAGCTTCTAGCGCTTTTATTTTAGAGTTATATTCTTCAACGTATTTCTTTTTGGTGTCAAAGAAAGCATACATTAAAATGCATACACCTACTATGAATAATATTACAAACCTATTTTTGTATAACATTGTATTATATATTGATACCTTTTAACTCTTCGTAGGCTTTTTTAGTTGCCTGGTATTCAGGTGTAAGGTCTTTTAATCTACTTTTGGCTAGATTTTTAACGTCTTCGGTTGGTGCATCTTTAAAGTATTTAAGATTAAGTTGCATTAAATCACTTAATTCTTTATATCTTTTAATGATGCCATCTTGTTTAGATAGTTTTTTGTTTAGTGCTTTATCACCAGAAGGGGCATTGTCTTCGTCGCCTGGAATTTCAACTGATATTTCATCATCTTCAAAATCGTCAAAATCGTCTTGTTCTTTAACTTGTTGACTATCAACAGTTTTTATAGAGGCTAAAAGATTAAGCCTCTTAGATTCGGCTTCTGCTCTTTCCTTAGTTGAAAAATCTGTTACAATTTCTTCTCCTTTCCATACTTGGTAAGTATCATTAGTTTTTGAAAACTTTACATAGTGGTCATTGCCTTCGTATGCCTCTTTATAAAGGGTTTTATTTTTCCAGTTTCTAATGCTAAAATTATCTTCCATAGGGGTGTATGTTTTGTATATAAATATTACAGTTGAATAAAGCCAAGCATCTGCTCAATACGTTCATTAGTCGTACCTTTTAACATATGTAGATTTTTAATTCTATGCCCGTATGTTCTAGTGAGATGGGTAATAGTATTATCTATAGATATTCTATAATTAGCATTAGTTTCTCTAATACCATTATCCTCTATATCAATACCTTCAGGGGAAATATAAAATATATAATCATATTCCTTTAAGAAATTAACAGCATATTCATTAAAATATTCTTTATCCTTATAGTCAATAGATTCAGCATTTTGTGTAAAGGCCATCACATCAATTAT
>Ga0222664_1000192_pt1 | contig 45184 bp, 49 predicted proteins | sample AntAcemetagen604_FD_181147 | JGI IMG/M metagenome (GOLD analysis project Ga0222664, IMG submission 181147) | Saline water microbial communities from Ace Lake, Antarctica - #604 | ecosystem: Environmental > Aquatic > Non-marine Saline and Alkaline > Saline | place: Antarctica: Ace Lake... | reverse complement strand
CATCCGTAGTAAACAATATCTAGTACGAGTTGTATTATTTTCTGAAACAAAAAACCAAATTATTACTTGGTATACATCTCGAATAAGAAGACAAACCTACAAAAACCACAACAGAGGAAACAGAAACGGTTGAAGATTCAGTTCTTTAAGAAAGGTGGCGCTATTGAACTATTCTCAGTAGTACGTAAAATATAACTATACAAATAACATCTCTTTATGAAAAAAATTTACTTAATTATTTATACTGTTTTAATTGTTGCTGTAACCGCAGGAATCGTTTTCTATTTTTTTACACCAAAAACTATGGAGTTTACTAGTGAAGAAGAGCTTTCTCAAGAAGATGTAGATAACGTTATAAATGGTTTGCGTGATAATATCCTGCTTCCAATAGAAGAAGAGCCGTTTGTTGCAATTATTAACGATATTGATTCTCTAGTTTCTGAGCAACCATTTTATGCAAATGCAAGTAATGGTGATTATTTAGTTATTTATCCTCAAGCCGCACGAGCGATTGTTTATAGCTTAGACAATGACCAGATTATTAATGTTGGTCCTGTGGAATTTGATACCAATGCAGAGCAGCAGCAAGCTGTAGATGTTCCAGTGGAGACATTTGAGGATGAAGTGGTAGATGACGAATCTGTGTCTGAAGAAGTTGAATAATCTTATTAATAGACTTTGCAGAGTTTGACTCAATACTGTTCTAAATTGTGAACGGTAATAAATTAAGCTTTGATATACTTTTTTGTATGAGAAATATATTTTATATAACGGGAGTAAATGGAATTGGTAAATCTACTTTAATTTCACAGCTTGCAGAAAAGCTTGATACAAGTATTTGTAAGATACATGATTTTGATGAAAGAGGTGTCCCTGATAATGCAGATAAAGTATGGAGAAAGTCTGAAACATTACATTGGACAAGGGTTGGAAAAGAAAATCTTATAAAAGGGAACAGCACGATTATCTGTGGCTTTATGAAGTTTCCTGAGATAGCAGAGTCATTAGAAAAAGAAGAAGTCGTCGGTAAAATATGCTTACTTGATGCTAATGAAGAAATAATTACTGAACGTATTTTGGGAAGATATATAGATAATCCAGAAGGCGTTCTTGATTTAAATCGAGCAGTAGGAAAAACACCAGAAAAGTTTGCTTCTGATAATGTCTGGGTATCCTCTCAATTTCGAGAACAAGCAAAAGAAGCGGGATATTTCATTGTAGATACAAGTGATCTTTCGCCTGAAGAGGTTGGAAAGGAGATTGTTAATTGGATTGAATTACTAGAATAGTTCCAACTTAGTCCCATGCCTCAACAAATAAACCAATTAATTTAAAGAAATGTTAATATAATCCCAATGACTAAATTCCAAAAAATTATTTTGTACGTAGCGTTCATCCAGGCTACTGTCGCAACATTCGGAAGTTTATATTTTAGTGACGTGATGAATCTTCCTCCGTGTGTGCTTTGTTGGTATCAACGTATTGCAATGTATCCGCTTGTGTTTATTTTTGCAGTTGGAATTATAAGAAAAAGTAGAGATATAGTGTTTTTTGCGTTACCGCTATCTCTCACTGGTTTGGTAATCGCTATTTACCATAACTTACTATATTGGAAAATCCTGCCAGAAAGCATTGCACCTTGCACGGCAGGTATATCTTGTACCACAAAATTCTTTGAATGGTTTGGGTTCGTTACTATTCCACTTATGGCGCTGATGTCTTTTGCGGTTATAAATATCTGTATGCTATTATTTATCATCAATAAACAAAAATAATATGACTCAAGATACAAAATTTGTAATAGGAATAATAGTAGCGTGTGTTGTTATTTTCGCAGGAATCTTTCTTTCTTCAGGTAAATCTATTGAAGAAGCTAATGTGGTAGTTGATGATGGAATTTTAGTACGAGAAGATAGCCCGACAATAGAAGGTGATGGGTCAGTAACCTTGGTAGAATTTTTAGATCCTGAGTGCGGGGCATGCGCATCGTATCATCCTCTCGTTAAGCAAGTGCTTGAAGAGTATGAGGGAGAGTTAACTTACGTTCTACGATACTTTCCACTTCATAGTAATTCTGTAGCTTCTGTACAGGCACTAGAAGCTGCTGGTGAGCAAAATAAATATTGGGAAATGTTAGATGTTATATTTGAAAATCAATCTGAATGGAGTGCTGAGCAGGGTGGGCCAGTAGCATTGTTTAAAGAGTATGCATTAGAATTAGAACTTGATATTGATGCGTTCAGTGCTGTTGTGGACAGTGACAAATATCAAGACAAGGTTTCTAGAGATAGGATAGATGGTGTGGCTGCAGATGTTCAAGGAACACCTACATTTTTCATAAATGGAAAGAAGCTTCAAAATAGTCCTCGTAATCTTGAAGAATTCAAGTCTTACATAGATGCTGCGAAGCAAAGTTAAGTACAAGAGGTAAAGTTACTACAATAGATGTATTGTTGACAGGCCTGTAATCTGTGGTAATTTTACCTTTGATCATAGTGATCTTATAACAAAATATGAAAACGCTTAGGCTTATGACTCCTGTCACAGACACAGCCACTGGACTCAGTGGACGTGTTACCACACTTTGGGTCGATACCGACCATAAAGTCCGCTACATGTTCCAGCCAAAAGGGGTAAACCCTGAAGATGGACAGCCGATTCCCAAGTTCGACCTCGAACTTGGGCGCTTGGATGGGCACTCAGATGCAGATCTCGAATTGGTGGACGTACCTCTCGAAGTCCTCGGAAGCCATGTCACCGACATGGCCAGTGGATACAACGGAACCGCGGTGCTTCTCGTGAAGCACCCTAATGGATGTTGCCACGTTGTGGTGCAGCCGAAAGGAGTTCTCAAGAAAACACAATCGCCAATTCGTCGATGCGACTTCGACATCCGACAACTCGAAGGGGACAAGATTCCTGTTCTGGATGACGTTCAGTTGTCCGAAAACCGAAAGAGAAAACCAGGGCCGCTCAGCGATGCAATGGGTATCATCGATTCTTCGGTGCCAGGTTCGTAAACCTGATTTCACAAAATTACAAACTGTACTCAGTTCGGCTGGCACATTTTCTTTATTACATAGCATGACACTCAGGTTTGCTATACTCATTTTATGAAACTACTATTTATGTTTCTTGTTTTTGCTGCAGTGGCTGTATTGTATTTTATATATCCAATTAAAAAAGCAATAAAAATCAGTAAAGAAATTGAAAAAGATACTGTTGCATATGAACAATATCCACAAAATCCTTCAATGAAGATATTGGTCACTGGTGATAGTACTGCTTTTGGAACAGGAGTTAGTGACATGAAAGAAAGTACAGCAGGAAGGTTAGGGAATGACTTTCCAGAAGCAACCATTCAAAATATTTCTGAGAACGGATTGAAAATTGATGGATTGGTAGAAAAGATGAAATTGCAGCCTGATGATAGTAGTTACGATGTAATTCTTATTCAAATTGGAGCGAATGACGTAACTGGAGTAACTTCACTTAAAAAAGTAAAAGAAGATTTATCTCAATTGATGAAGTTGGTAACTAGTAAGAGTGAACGAATAATTATTCTCACATCAGGAAATATAGGACTTTCTCCAGTATTTCGAGCGCCACTTTCTCAAGCAATTACAAAAAGAACACTTTTGGTAAGAGAGATATTTTTGAATGAAGTAAAGCTTCATGAAAGTGTGCAGTACGTTGATTTGTTTAAAGTTGCAGAAGAAGATATTTTTCTTACTGATGTAGATAAATATTATGCTTCAGATTATTTTCATCCAAGTGGTGATGGGTATGGTATTTGGTATAAAGATATCAAAAACAAACTAAATTAGTTTTTTATACTAAATTTTTATATAACTATTTATTATGTATATAAGCTACATTTAATGCTATTCTAATTACACAAATATGAAAAAACAAACACGTATACTTTTAATTATTAGTTTATTCGCTTTAGTTTTTGCGCTAACTATGGCAGTTCGATTAACGAGACCTGTAGAGCAAGTTGTTTCAATGAATGAACCTGTTGATATAGTTTTAGATTTCTATGAGCAATGGTTATCAGAGTCACAATCTGAAGAGGTAGACCCTTTCAAATCTGGATTAGCAAAATCTGAAATCTTAAACATAGATTTACAGAAAAAACTTAAGAACATAAACAAGGATTCAGAAAATGATCTTGATCCTGTTTTGTGTCAGACTACTTCAGATATAGAGATTGCAACAAGAAGAGTGTCTGAACAGGAAGAGAGAGTGCAAATACTTGTAACATCTCGAGATAAAGCATTAACTGGACAAGCAGTTGTGACACTTTTAGCGAAAGACGGCGGTTGGTACATTAACGACATTACATGTTTTCCTGGAGAATTTGAAGAAGAGAGAGAGTTTACATTTGAAAGAGAAGGGTACGCAGTGATGGGTTCAATGCTTGAATCTGTTAATCCGGAACAACTTCATCTTATTTTTGAAGAAAATAATGAGCCAGGTTACTCTGTACCATTACTATTTGACGAAGAGAGCGTCTGTATTGATACAAAAGGAACAGAGTCTACTTGTGTTATAGATCAGTTTACTGAAGTAACAAAAGTGTTTGTGAAAGGTGCGATGACGGAATTGGGTGTTGAGGTTAAGAATTTAGAGGTTTCAAAAAAATAATTTCACGTTACATTTATTTAAAAAGACCTGGTGGATAGTATTCATCAGGTGTTTTTTATTACTGTGATAGAATTTAGAGTAATGAAGAACATCACACAATGGATATTTATTTTATTAGTTACTGCATTTTCTGCAGTTAGTGCTCATGCACAAGAGATTACAAAAGAAGTTATTGTTTCTGAAGAGTTTTATACGCAAGACCAAATCGATGAATTTTTACTTGATTTTATTCCTACAGAAACTTTAGAAGAATTTTCTGATGTCCAGGTTGATGTCCAGGGAAATACTAGTTGTTTTGATCACTATGAATTCGGTTCAGTTCAAGTGAAGCTAGATACAAATGTTTCTGGAACAGTCTCTGGTGCTCCAATGCAGTTTAGTGGGTATGTTGAAAATAATAATAATTACCCAGTTGTAGATGGGGTTGTGTATGTTCGAATATTTAAAACTAATGTAGGTGGAGAGAAAAATGTTAATGGCTCTGAGGTTGTCGATCAGTATGTCGCTGTACGTGATATAAATATTCCTGCCAATGGAAGGCAAAATATTTCAGTAGAATGGAATGTTCCTCTTTGGGCAATGAATGGAACATATCAACTTGCGACATATTTTGTCAGTAACTTGAAATACAATTTACTTGGACTAACATTTACAGACGATATTGTAGGAAATACAACAAACTTTACCGTTTCAAACGGCGAAACTACTGGGGTGAAGTTTGATAAAGAAAGTGTTGCGATAAATAATGAAACATATCGATTTGCTGCATTTCCTCCTCGTATTCAGAAAGATGAAGTTGCTACAATTGCAGCAGAGCTAGTTAATACAACAGGTGAGCCTGCAGATGTTTCTATTTCATATAAAACATACTATTGGGATGCAATGCGTGGTGAAAATAAAATTAATGAAGAACGAGATATTGTTACTGTGCCTGCAAATGCTTCTGTACCTATTTCTTATGTAATTACTAATACAGACTTCCCAGTTTACTATTCAGAAATAGAGGCCACACATAGAGGTGTAAAGAGTATTCTAAATCCACGATTTGTCCGAGAAGGAATAAGTCGACCTCGAATTAACTTTCCATCAATAAAAACATACCCTTTAGTTGCAAACCAAACAGCAGAAGTATTTACATGTGTGCATGCAACTTCGGACGCTGTTGTTGAAAATGGACGGTTAGAGTTAGAGGTATTTGATGCTGGGAACGAGTCTATACATTCATATTCTTATGAAGGAATTATTACTCCAGATATGATGGGATTACTTGATTCATTTGTTCCAGTTGAAAATCATGAAACATTTAGTGTGCAAGCACGGCTTTACCAAGATGATGTACTTTTGGAAGAAGACATGATGACATATAACTGTGAACAGCTTGGTGGATGTGGTGGTGATAAAGCTGCGTCTAAGAAAAACAGTGTATTAGATTTCTACAATCCACTATACGGACTCATGGCACTATTTGCGGGAGTAGTTGTGTTGATACTAATTATTGTAATTATTATTTTTAAACGAATGAATAAATAAAACTATGAAAAAAATTATTGCAGCAGTAACAACAATTATTTTCGCAGCAACAGTATTTATTATTCCTGGTTCTGTTGTAGAGGCTGAGAGTGTTGTTTGGACAAAAACATATAATCAAAATTTATATGCAACATTTGGAAAGAGGTATTACCTCACACTAAAGCGTCCGAGTGTTCAAATTAAATATGATTTTTCAGTTCGAAATGATCTAACAGGTGAATTGTATGCTTGTGGTGATAATGTTCCTAAGAATACTAAATTAACGTTTGATTTTACTCCTCATGAATACACTGATGTGTTTTGGTTTGGAACTGGTTCCGCGTTCGATTCTCCGTATGGTAGTTGGGTTCGCGATGCAAAACGAGGTACTGGTGCAATGTGTGTTGAGAAAAATTACTACTTTACGGAAACTGGACGAGGTTTTGTTAATGCTACAAAACACTATGCAAACTTATCTGTGAATCCTCCAGAAAAAAGAGTAGAAGGTTTAGATGATGCAAGTTGTGTAAGTGTTGATGGATCAAGTCAGACTTGTACGTTTGATGAAACAGGTCAGTTAGATGTAAGTTTCGGGTTTAGTGAAACATTTGGGAAGTTTTATCATGGGTGGACTCACAAAATTATTGATAGAGGTATTTGTAAACTTAATCCAGGGGCATTAGTTACTATTGATAATAATACTAGTGCTAAGTTCATTCATTTCTACGGTACAGCTGCTGAGCGGGCAAGTTTAGCTAATAGTGGACATACAGGATTCTCAAAACCTGCAGGAAGTGCAGACCCAGTAACAGACTTTCTTGTGCAGATTCCAGAACAGATTGTTAATTGTCCAATAAATATTATCGATCCAGAAGGTGATCCTCCAACAGCACCAGTGATTGGGGTTGGGGGTGTTGGTATTGGTGGCGATCGAGCATGTCGAACTGGGGTTGCGAATACATACACATTCACTTCAACAGATACCGATACATCTCTCGAACAATCTTCAATTCGATATGTTGTTGATTGGGATAATGATGGAACTGCAGATCAGATGCTTCCAGCAACAGGATTTGTGCCTTCTCGCACAACTCTTTCTGCAACAAAAGTTTGGCGTACACCTGGCGCAAAAACATTCCGTGCTAAGGCGCAAGATAAACAAGGATTAAGTTCTGATTGGACTTCGTACACAACAGATGAGTGTACTGGAGAAATAATAAACGATGATTTATTAGATAGAGATGCGTATGGAACATACCCCGATGGAGAAGTTTCATTCGATTTAGGGAGTGGGCTAACAAATAATACTTGTACAGCAACATGGAATGCTGAATATGTATCATCATGTTCGTTACTACGAAACGGCGTTGTGTTTAGGGAGGGTATAGATACTTCTGGAGAAGAGAAGGTTGGGCCAGGTGTGTATCAAATGAAATGTACGCAATTAAAAGATGGATCTGTGCTTTCAACCAAACGAAGTTGTGTACAAAATCCAAATCTTCGAGAAGTGTAACGAAGGTGGTACATATGCTACATCAAAAAAACTCAGTAATTACACTGAGTTTTTTGTTACAATGGGTGTTATGAATAATAAAATATCTATTGGAGTTTTTATACTTGTTGCGGTGGCTTTGCTGTTTGTTGTGCTTCATCGGCAAGATCAGCAGATGCAAACAAAACAACAAGATGCACAAATTCAAAATGATACGAACCCTGTAGTTGAAAGAGAAACACAAATTGGTAGCACAAGTACTACTGAAAAACGTCTACCTAGTGAAAACCAAGAAGATTTTGTTGTTAGTCCAGAGGTAAACATCGAACAAAATCAGGTAGTTATAGAGCAAGAGCAAGACATGCAAACTGCAATGTTTGCAAACGGTTGTTTTTGGTGTGTAGAAGCTGATTTACAAAAAGTGAACGGTGTTATTACAGTAGTTTCTGGGTATGCAGATGGTACGAACGATAATCCTACGTATGAAAATTACGGCCGAAATAATCACCGAGAAGTTGTTGAAGTGACATATAATGCAGCAGTTGTTAGTTATGGAAATCTTGTTGAACATATACTAAAGCATGGAGATGTTACAGATCCAAATGGTTCATTTGGTGATAGGGGAGCAGAATACGCACCTGCATTGTATTATAAAAATGAGATTGAACAGCAGATTGCGATTGATGTGGTTTCTGCAGTAAGTGCCAGTGGTGTATATGATTCACTCATTACTATTGAAATTATTCCAAATACAGTTTTTTGGAAAGCTGAAGAGTATCATCAAGATTATGCAGAGCAGAATCCACTTAAATATTTTTACTATAGAACTGCATCTGGAAGAACCGCGTTTATCGAAAAATATTGGGGTGAACGCGCAAACGTATTCGAATTTTCATAATAAGTACTATGATGCGTTCAATTTTAGGTATTTCAAAAAAGCCCAATGTGCAAACATATCGCGGGTTCGGTTCAAAATCTAGTTTTCATGTAAGTGGAAGGGTAACTGAGACAATTCCAAATTACAGAAGAGATGAAACTTCATCATTTCAGAATATAAAACAGATATTTGCAACATATTTAGCAAAACCATATGTATGTGAAGAAATTACGGTTGTGTACAACAATCAGGAGTACAGAACAGAAACTGATGTTAATGGTTTTTTTGAGATTATATTTGTTCCAAAAGAAATTACATTTTCTAAAGATGCAGAATGGATAACAGTTCAAGTTATTTTAAGTTCAACTGGTGACATTGTTGATGGTGAGGTTTTACTTGAAGGAGCAGGAAATACATACGGTATTATTTCAGACATAGACGATACTATTTTAGTATCAAATGTTTCAAGTAAAATTAAGCTTGTTTATAATACGCTAACAAAAAGTGCTTCCAGGAGAATAGTATTTAATGGTGTGCAGCAATTATACAAATCTTTAGTTAAAGGATCTGATGGGGTGAGTAGAAACCCTATTATCTATGTATCTTCAAGCCATTGGAATTTATATCCATTCCTTACTCACTTTTTTACGTTAAATGATTTACCTCGTGGTCCATTACAACTAAAGAAATTTTTATCAATACGAGCATTAATAAAACAACGAAAAAACCATAATCATAAAAAAGCGGCAATTGAAAAAGTGATTGAAACATACCCTGCTTTAACGTTTGTTTTATTGGGTGATAGTGGAGAACAGGACGTAACTATTTATACTAAGATAGCAAAAAAATACCCAGGCAAAATAAAGGCTATTTTAATTAGAGAAGTAAAATCTTCAAAAAAACACACTACGTATTTAGTACAAAATACTGATAGTTCAATTCCAATTTACAGTTCTAAAAATAGCTCGCAGCTTTTAGAGTATGCACGATCAAAAAAACTTGTAATGTAATATGACTTCAATTCACTACATCATTATTGGAATTTCTTTAGCATTAATACTTGTTCTAATTGAGCTTTATAAACCAGCTCGAAAGTATTCCGCTGCTGAAAAAAAGTCTTCATACATTACAAATATTTTTATTTTTCTATGCAATAACATTATTACGTTTCTACTTCAAATAACTATTATTGCTACATTTGCTCATTCATTTTCACCAGCACAAAACGTGTATGAATTACTGCCTGTTTTTGCGCAAGTTGCAGTAGGTATCATTGTTTTAGATCTATCGATATGGATTTGGCATATGCTAAATCATAGAATTGATTTTTTGTGGAAGTTTCACAAGTGTCATCATTCAGAGAAGTACTTGAATGCAACAAGTGCACTTAGATTTCATATTGGAGAATTGCTACTATCGGTTGTTTGGAAGTCTGCTGTACTAATTATTACAGGAATTCCTATTTGGATATTTATTTTGAGTGAATTTTTGTTAACAGGGTTTGCAATGTTTCATCATGCAAATATTTCACTATCTCGTAATTTTAGAGGTTTGTTTGAAAAATTTTTTATTTCTCCGTACTTACATAGAGTTCATCATTCAACTGAACGACACGAACATGATACAAATTATGGTGTCATATTTTCATTTTGGGACATACTCTTTAAAACAATGAAAAGAATAATTCCAGATACTATTGGTTTGGACGGTGTTTCAACAAAAAACTTCTTTTCATTTACACTATTCCCATTCAGTAAAAAATAACAAAAGTACGCATTATTTCCGTGATACCATATAAGTATTAGATTAAAAAAATTACCATGAGCTTTATTTTTGCAATTATTACATTATTTTTATTTTTTACACTTGTAAGTTTACGCAAAAGAATTATTTCACTTGAGAAAAAAAATAAAGCGATTGTACGGAAACTTTACGCCCTAGAAGAAGAAAAAGTTGCTACGCAAGATATTACTATTCACCAGTCAAATGTAGTTTCTGGTGTAGATAATGTATTTTCTAAAGCTACTGATGCTGCAGATACCCTAATAGCAAAAGAAGAAGAGGGGGGTTCATTGGCTACTTGGTTGCAAGAAAACTGGATGCTAAAAGTTGGAGTACTACTAATTTTGATTGGGTTTGGTTGGTTTATTAGTTATGCATTTATTAATAATTGGATAGGTCCATTTGGTAGGGTTGCTATTGGATTATTTACTGGTGCAGCACTGTGTTTGTTCGGTGCATGGAGAATGGTCAAAGATGCTTCTCAGGGTATGATTTTGTTAATTATAGGTTCTGCAATAGTTCAAATTACACTATTTGCATCAAGAAATGTGTATGACTTTTTCTCACCATTCTCTGTTCTGACAATCTCTTTCTTGGTGGCACTTTACCTTGCTGTAATTAGTATGAAATACAACTCTGAACGGTTGGCGTTATATGGTATTGGTATATCTCTTGCTGCACCACTATTTGTATATGCAGATTCACCATTCTTTATTGAGACATTTGTGTATGTACTACTCGTTTCTGTGGGAACAATTTGGCTATCAATTAAGAAAGGTTGGGATGGAACAAATGCACTTTCACTTGTGGGATTGTTCTTGTACTTAGTGTCATATTTTTCAGAGGGTACTATTTCAACAAGCGTAGGGGAGGTTCTGAATCCAGAAACTGTCGCAGTGTTCTTGTTGGTTTCATTGTCGTCATTTCTATTCTTTGTTGTTAATGTGGCGACCGTTGTTTCTAGAAAAGTATTTAGTAAGTCTGCAATAATGTTTATCGCGATTGGAAATTCTATCGTTATACTTCTTTGTACTTTAGGATTGGTTTCAGGGCCATATCAGAGTTTGGTTCTCGGACTTTGGGTTATTGTTTTTGGAATTGGAGGATATTTTGTTGCTCAAAAAAAGCAAACGCACACCTTCTTTTATATATATAGCCTAATAGCTGCACTATTCTTGGCAATAGCTTTTGCAATTGAGTTAGATGGTCCTGTGTTGGCATTAGCACTGATTATTGAATCTGTTTGTGTTGTTGTTATGACATATTTTGTTACTAGGCAAACTGAAGTTTTGGCAAGAATTTCTATAGTCATGATTGTGCCATTTGTTGTTGCGCTACCAAGTGTATTTGCAAGTGCGTGGAGTAATCGAGTGCCTGGAAGTGATTTAGTAGTTGCTACACTTGCGTCAGCTGCACTTATCTTTGTTGGTGTATATATATTAAGTAAATATAATAAAAATGAAGATGATACTTCTGTACGATCATCGTACGTAACTTCAATCATTTCTGGAATAGCAATATTGTTCGTACTCTTTTGGCAGCTAACGCACGTTCTGTTTTCTGATGACATAGGAACAATACTCTCATTAAGTGTTTACACTGTATTAGGTATTGTTGCGTACATACATGGACATAAAGAAGAGAATACTGTTATTAAGTATTTCGGTAGTACAGTTTTAATGTTAGTTATCCTTCGACTTATTTTAGTTGACGTGTGGGCGATGGAATTAGCAGTTCGAATTGTAACGTTCATACTAGTTGGCGTGTTGTTGGTGAGTACTGCTTTTTTTGGAAAGCGAAAGAAAACTCCAATTGCATCAATTGCATTATTACTTATTTTGAGTTCTTTTGTATTTCCAAACACCGTATTAGCGAACGAAGAAAATGTGGCACAAGTACGAGCATCTTTTCAGGATGTTGGGCAAATTATGTATGACAGTTCATTTACCATCCCAACAGTAATTGATGTTCCTGTGCATGATACATCTGCAGAACGAAGTGACCCATTTGCTCTTTACAGTACTACTAAAAAAGTGCTTGTTCCATATATTGTTATTGAGCAAAAAACAGGAGAAGATACTATTCCAATTTTACAAAGCACAGCAATACCAAATATGGAATTATCGCATCTAGTTGATGGTGATAATCAGTCTGCTGTAGACTTTCTGTTGCAAGAAGGTGGAGAAAGAAATAGCGCAACAATTAATTATTTATTTCCTACACCAATAACTTCTAGTGAGTTGGTGATGAAGCTAGATGCCTATGTAATACGACCAAATGAAATTACTGTTGGTGCTATTGTAGACGGAAGAAAGGTTACTGTGCTAGCAAATTACCGTCCAGAATATGATGTGGTTACATTTCCTTCATTTACTGCACGACAATGGTTTGTTGAGATGACATATTCACAGCCACTGCGATTTACAGAGCTTAATTTTGAAGATTCAACACAAAAAAATAAAACTAGAACTGTTCGTTTTTTGGCGCAGCCTGAAGATACATATGAGTTATATTTTAGTCCTGAAGTTCGTGTAAGTCAGATTCTATCTGAACAACCTCAGCTTTCTTCAGTTGCGCCTCAAGATATTACAACTGCGTTACTGTCAGCTTCGGTAATTAATCCATTGTTTGCACCAGCAGATTCTGATAATGATGGCGTGTCAGACTTTAAAGATAATTGCGTCTCTGTAAAAAATGAAGATCAATTAGATACTAATAAAAATGGAAGAGGCGATATGTGTGAAGATTTTGATAAAGATGGTGTGCTTAATAATGTTGATAATTGCCCAGATACTCCAAATAGATATCAAAAAGATGTAGATACTGATGGGGTAGGAGATTTGTGTGACGAAGAAGAGAGCCGCTTTACAGAAAGGAACAGTTGGATTGTTTGGGCGGGCCTTGCAACGGCAGGAGTTGTATTTATCACTTTGTTGCTACTTTCATTAAGAAAAAAAGAAGACGGTGACAGTGATGGTATTGTTGAAAATAACTAACTTGTATATGAATGAGAAAGAAATAAAGATTCCAATTGAAATTAATGAGCATATGTTAAGTATCTTTTTGAAAGAGCTCGTTCGACGTGCAATAAAAGAGATTAGAAACCAGCGACACAGCTTTGAATCTACACAAAAAGATGATTATGACGGTGTAAGTATGGAGGATGTCTTTACTACTGCAGATACGAATGCACAAGCGCTATATGAAAAATCAATAACAGAAGCGCTTCCTGGTTTTGGAATTATTGGAGAAGAAGGATTGCGAAAAGAGTGCACACTTGGTGGTTGTGAGGCATATATAACAATAGACCCTCTTGATGGAACTAAAGCATTTATACGTAGACAGTCTCATGGAGTTTCAACGATGTTGGGGTGTGTCATTGATGGGCAAGTTGTAAGCGCATGGATAGGTGACATTAATACACAAGAGGTGTACGGATATCGCCCATGTACAGGTGCTGTACACAGAATTACTGAGTTTGAAACAGCAGAACGCTTAGATAAGATAGAAAGAGATATTCCAGCACAAGAACTTTTTCTTTTACGAAGAAGTTTTTTGCCCGGATTCTCCAAGTTGGAAGAAGAGACTCATAAACTTTTTGGTGAAGTACAAGTTGATGGTGCAAGTATTGGTACGTGGTTTTCTCGAATGTGGAAAGGGGAGATTGGTGCACTTATTGTTGATGCTTCATATGAGACACCCTGGGATATGACCCCAGTTGTTGGTATATCAGAGCGGCTGGGATTTCAATTTTTCAAACCCGTAGACAGTGGCGAAAATATTTGGGAAAAATACACCCCGTTGATATCTAAGGATGTGTACAAAAGAGATTTTCCTCTACTTGTTTTGCATAGTGCTGTAATAAAACATTTACCTGAAGGATTTTGTATATCTTAATGTTATACTTCATACATTACGAGATTGATGAAATTTAACTAAAACTATGAATATTTTACAATTTATAATTAGTGTAATTGCAATACTAATTGGGGTGTACATATTACCAGGAGTAGAAGCGACATTAACTGGGGCCGTGGTTTTTGCTGTAATTCTTGGGATTATCTCACTATTTATTAAGCCAATTGTTACATTGCTAACACTGCCAATCACAATTCTTACATTAGGATTATTCTCATTAGTTATTAATGCACTATTTATTCTTCTTGGAGCAAAAATTGTTCCAGATTTTGCTGTAAATGGATTTTTGTCTGCACTCCTATTTTCAATCATAATTTCATTGGTACAAGGTATTTTTGGAACGATGGTTAAGAAGTAATAACTCCTACTATTTGTAACGTGCGCACGTTATATCAAAAAATTAAAAGAATATATAAAACTCATGAACGAGAATTTTCAGCGTTCGCATTAGTTTTAGGTTTTGTTATTGATAATCTGACACTGCAAAGAATCGATTTGGCATTTGAAAACTTCGTCTTGTTTTTCTATATGACATTAATTGCAGTTGCAATTTTACTTTTACAAAAAGAATCTTCACAGCCTAAAAAGACAATTACAGTGAGGGCAATCGAATGGGCAACACTTTTTGCACCATTTATAATGCAATATGCACTTGGAGGGTTGTTTAGTGGATTAAGTATTTTTTATTTCCGAAGTGCAACGTTAGCTGCAAGTTGGCCATTCCTTTTTATTCTTGTGGTCGTTTTAATAGGAAATGAGGTGTATGCAAAAAAACTTCATAAAAATATCGTATTGCAGCTGTCTGTGTTTTATTTTTCATTATTCTCTTTCTCTATTTTCTTTGTCCCGATAATTGTTAAAGATATTTCAGTATGGGTATTTATTTTGAGTGGTGCTTTTAGTTTGTTAGTAATTTTTGGATTTATCTTTATTCTAAAAAAATATAGTAATGAGGAAAAAGTAATTACATCATATAAAAAAATAACACTTGCTATAGGAGCAGTATACATTGGTATAAATACTCTATACTTTTTAAATGTAATACCTCCAATACCATTATCAATGAAAGAGCGGCAGCTTGGATACTCCGTACAAAGAATTGCTAATAACTATGAGATATCTGTTGCTGATACAAATTGGCTGCAGAATTTCGGAATCATACAAAATTTTCAAAAAGAAGCTGGGAAACCTGTCTATTTCTTTACTTCAGTTTTTGCGCCAACCAAATTTCAAAAAACTATAATTCACCAGTGGCAAACAAAACGAAACGATAAATGGGTTACTGTTAGTGAGATTCCATTCTCAATCTCAGGAGGGAGAGATGGTGGCTATCGAGGATATTCATACTCTAATAAAGTTACTGGTGGAACGTGGCGAGTGCAAACAGTCTTAGATAATGGCCAAATAATTGGCAGAAAAACATTTACTGTTGAAATAGTTAATAAGGTGATTCAAAAAAAGAAAGAACTCTTTTAGATAATTGGTATACTGTATGTAACATGAAGAAACATTTACAATTTCCAAAAGGATTTTACTGGGGAGCAGCATCTGCCTCATATCAAGTAGAAGGAAATATTTATAATACTGACTGGGCCTACGAAGCTCGTACATCAAAAAGAGTTCCTGAGGCTGATAGTGGTCCAGATCATTTTAATAGATACGAAGAAGATTTTACTATTGCAAAATCACTTGGTCATAATGCGCATCGAATTTCTATAGAATGGGCAAGAATTGAACCTCATAAAGGGGAATTCAATATTGAAGCGGTGCGACATTATGAGCGTGTAATAAAGTCGCTACATAAGAAAAATATTGAACCTTTTATAACATTGTGGCACTTCACATTACCACAATGGTTGTATGAAGAAGGTGGTATGGAATCAAAACGGTTCCCAGAATATTTTGCTCGCTATGCTTCATTTGTCGCAGATCATCTTGGGGACTCTTGTTCGCATTGGTCAACAATTAATGAGCCAAACGTTGTTGCGAGTAATGGTTTTATAAGAGGTAATTGGCCACCACTTAAAAAAGGAAGGCCATTTTTAATGATTAAAGTGTTGAATAATTTAGCAAAAGCACATATAGCGGCATATAAAGTAATTAAGAAAAAAGATCTTATTTCTGAAGTAAGTATTGTAAAAGATAATATTTATATTTCCTCTAATAATAATCCTGTAAATATTATTTCTGCTTTTTTCTTTCGATATTTCTGGAATCATTTCTTTTTAAGAAAAATAATAAATCATATAGATTCTATTGGACTTAATTATTATTTTCATAAAAAGTTTGGGGATACTACTGTATATAAAAAAAGCGATATGGGTTGGGATATGTTTCCAGAGGGGATATATCACGCATTAGTTGAACTAAAGCAATATAATGTTCCTGTATTTGTTTCTGAGGCAGGAATTGCTGATGAACTAGACGTGTACCGTTCAGACTATATTCGAGGTTTAGTATATTGGATTCACCAAGCAATTAGTGATGGCGTCGATGTTCGAGGATATTTGTACTGGTCGTTAACTGACAACTTTGAGTGGGCGCTTGGTTATACTAAACGTTTTGGATTAATTGAAATTAATTATGAGACAAAAGAGCGAACTGTACGTGATTCAGCATATACACTTAAGAAAATTGCTGAAACCAATACTCTTGAGGTTTTAACAAATGAGGCATTATGACATTCTGGATTTTACTAGTTGTTATTGCGCAAGCTATTAATGCCGTAGTGTCTTTAATTGATAAATATATAGTTTCATCCAAAGAAGTTGGAAATCCTGTACGATTAACATTTTTAATTAGTGTCCTTTCGATACTTTCGATACTGGTGTTCTTGTTTGCTTGGATACCTGTTCCGTTTAAAGATTTATCTATTCCGTCAATCGCAAATGTATCTACTCCTTCTTTGCAGATAATTTTGTTTGTGTTGTGTGGCGCCGTTACGTTTATTGCTGGTCTCTATTCGTTATTTAAAAGTTTTCAGATGGCAGATGCTTCTGATGTAGTGCCAGTAGTAAGTTCTGTAAATGCTGTTGTGACACTTTTTCTTTCATTCTATATTTTAGATGCTGCCATTCCTCCTAACTTTTTATGGGGATTTTTATTTTTAGTACTTGGAATGTTTTTAGTTGCGCGGTTTAGGTTTGATGCTAAAAGAATGCTCTATACATTCATTTCTGGTTCCTGTTTTGCAATTCATTATATTGTTCTAAAGGCATTATTTGAAGTTACGCACTTTGATAACGCTTTCTTTTGGTCGAGGATTGGGATTGTTATTATTTCGTTGTTTTTACTTTTTCACCCTGTATTTAGAAAAAAAGAAAAAGCTAAAAGTCAGGTTTCAAAAGACACAGGGAAGCACGGAAAAGGTTATATGCTCTTATTGGGTAACAAAGTTCTTGCTGGGTTAGCGAGCCTACTTCTTCTTAAAGCTATCTCGTTGGGGGATGTTGCAATTGTGCAAGCCTTGGCAGGTGTGCAGTTCTTATTTCTACTAGTATTCTCTGTGTTCTGGGGAAACAAAAGTTCAAAGCACCTTGGTGAGAATGTGACACATGTTGATAGGGTACAAAAAATTATTTCTATTAGTGTATTAGTTGCAGGATTTTCGTTATTATTTATATAAGATATGTTTATACAAAATAAAAAACCAATAATTATTTTTTTTGCGCTGATTGTAATAACTATATTGGTAGGTGTAATTATTTATTTTAAAATCGCCAATACTAGTACGCCAGAAAAAATACAGTATGGTGTTTCTTTTAATACACCCTATGCAAGAGAACTTGGTTTGAATTGGAAAGAAGTATATGACGCTGTTATTACAGAATTAGGTGTAAAGCATTTACGCTTAGCTGCTCATTGGGACATGATTGAACCGCAAAATAATGAATGGAATTTTTCTGAAATCGACTACCAGATTCGCTTAGCAGAAATTCATGATGCTGAAGTTATATTTGCTGTAGGTAGAAGACTTCCACGATGGCCAGAGTGTCATGAACCAGAATGGGCAGAAAAGTTAGTATGGGAAGATAGAAAAGCAGAGATTAAAGAATATATTATTGCTGTTGTTGAAAGGTACAAAGATAGTTCTGCAATAACATACTGGCAAGTCGAGAATGAACCTTTTCTTGGAGTCTTTGCCACTGAACATTGTGGTGGTGAACTGGATGTAGATTTTCTTGATGAGGAGATTGCACTTGTAAAATCCTTAGATAGTTCACGAGAGATTTTAATAACAGATTCAGGTAATCTTGGTACTTGGTCTAAGCCGTATAAACGAGGTGATGCATTTGGGACTTCTGTTTACGTATATTTATGGAACCCTGATATTGGACCTTTTCGTTCTTTTTTGGCACCACATTTCTATAGATTTAAGGCTGGGCTTATGGAACTAGTCCATGGAGAAAAAGAAACAATGCTTATTGAGCTTTCTGCAGAACCGTGGCTTTTGCAGCCTATAGTCGATACAAGTATCGACATTCAGTTATCTAGAATGAATATTAAAAAATTTAGAGAAATTATTTCTTTTGCTGAAAAAACACGGCTTGAAAAACAGTATTTATGGGGAGTAGAATGGTGGTATTATTTAGATCAAGAAGGAGTTAGTGATTTCTGGCTAGAGGCTAAGGATATTTTTAGAAATTAATCGTACACATATATGAACATTGTCGCAGATTTAGGTGGATCTAGAATGAGATTCGCGGAAGTAACAAAGGGTGAGTTGGGTAAACCGCACATAATCAAAACTCCAGATGTCTACGAAGAAGCTATTGTGCAAGCAGGGGAAGTTATTACGCAAATTATCTCTGAAAGTGATGCTACAGACAAAGTTGTTCATTTTTGCGTATGTGGAGTAGCTGGTGTACTTAATGAAGAATCATCTCAGTTACTTGTTTCTCCAAATTTGCAGTCATGGGTAGGTAAGCCACTACAAAAAGATTTATCAAGAATGATGGGTGCTCGAGTTATCTTAAAAAATGATACCGATATGACTGGTCTTGGTGAAGCAGTGTATGGAGCGGGAAAAAATAATAGCATCGTTGCATACCTTACGTTTTCTACTGGAATTGGGGGATCTTTAATTATTGATGGAGATATTGGGAAATATAGTCTTGGCTATGAACCCGGATTTCAGATTGTTGATGTCGAACAAAAAAAGTTTCTTCATGATGTTTCAGGTTCTGCACTTAAAAAAGAACACGATTCACTCTTTAAAGATATCTCAGACGGAGCCACTCGAAACCATATAATGCGCTATGTTATTGGAGGGATTCATAACACGATTGTGTATTGGTCTCCCGATATTGTTGTAATTGGAGGAGGGATGACAGAATCATTCGACATCGAACAAATCTCATACTCACTTGAAAATATGCGATTTAAGCTACCTAAACTACCTAAAATAGTATTGGCTCATGATACTGATACAAATGGGTTATATGGCGGATTAGCGTACTTACAAAAGCACTTTGGTAAGTAGTTTATGCAGCAAAATGCAGTATTCCAAATATTGCTAGCAGCATCGCATGGATAATTGGAAAAAATAAAAATAACCGAGCCAATCGCTGTTTTTCTCTAATGTATGTAATCCATCCACCTAAAATACTCGCCATTATTGTTGCAGGAAATGTAAACCAAAGTAATGAAAACATATGTAAGAGGATTCCTGTCGCAGATGAATCGTCGTATAAAAAAGCTGCAAAGGGTGCAATAACAAAAGCGGGAAGTAGGATTATTGTATAAATAATTGTGGCAGTAATAAGTGTTGGACGCATCATTATCTGATTCATAGTAAATTATTGTACCAATTTGATACAATAAATCTATGAATGCACGTGAATATTTTTCTCCTAATAAGCAACAAGGAATTGCCTCATATGTAGCTTTGGGAATAGTTGCAATACTGCTCTTATCTTCGATTTTTATTGGTGTTGTGGTTATTTCTAATCAGACTATTGGAACTACTGAAGGTGAAAAAATAGCAACAGTTCTTGCTGTTGTCGCAGGGAAAAATGGAGCAACATATTCTGATGTTAGAGTTATACAAAAAAATACTACACATGCTCGTGGACAACTTATTGATTCGCGAGATGCGAAACAAAAAGATTTTTTTGCAAGAAAAGTTTCTAATACATGGCAAATTGTAAGTATCATTGATGATGAACCATCTTGTGAGTTGTATGGAGCCCTTGGCTTCGAGAGTGCATTTATTAGTAACTGTGAAAAAACATACCCAGATGCAGTAACAGTTGAGACAGCAAAAGAAACATTACAAAAAGCTATAAAACCAACATTCTTACAAGTTATTGCGAGAGTAACTGCTGTTGAAACCATAACAAAGTTCGTTACAAATATTATTACTGGAAACAATAATCCTGAAGGAGATGGTGGAACATATGTACTTAACGAAGGTGCTGGAACTGATTCTGCTGAAACAGAAACTGTCACAGTGATTACTGTGACATCTGGTGATGGAGAAACAATTACAACAGAGGTTTCAGATGAGTCTGAAGGAGATGATGTTTCAGTTGGAGATACAATAATTTTAGGCGTTATTATAGAGCCAAATCAAAATAACAATCAATCCAATGAAGACAGTTCTGACTCTTCAGGTTCTACTAATGAAGGGGAAAACAATGAAGGGACAGTAACTGTTACTGATGTTGTTAATGTTACAGAAGATGCAAATGAAATTACTCCAGTTGAAGAAGTTACTGTTGGAGATAATGAAAATCCAGCTGAGGATACAGATACACCAAATACTTCATCACAAGACAGTAATCAGAATGGCTCTGGTGTGTATCAGTTAGGTGAGGGGATTGAAAATTATGGTGAACTTGAGAATGTGTTTGATATAGATAATTCTGATGTGTTGATTAAGATAGAGGGATAGTCACTGTGAACGTTGTTCCAGTGTTAATTTCACTTACACAATCTATTTTACCTTTAAGGTTGTAGCAAACCATCCTTTTAACTGTTGGAAGTCCTAAACCAATGCCAGTTTCTTTGCTTGTGTAAAAATATTTGAAAATACTTTTTTGTTGTTTATTCGACATCCCGCATCCATTATCTCGAATAGAAATTATTATACTTGCATTAGTTGTATATGTTTCTACGTATACGTTTTTATTTTCAGATTTACATGTATCAAATGCATCAATACTATTCGATATTAAATTCATAAGTATTCTTGAGATAATAGTTCGTTTTGTGAATACAAAATTTTTCGTGCCGTGTGATATATGTTTTATGGTAACTGAATTTTTCGCAGCTTTGTGTTGCATTATTCGTAATATCATGAGAACAGTTTCTGATAGTGAAAATAAAGTTTCAGAATCATTTCCATCAATTTGATCACGCATAAATTGCATAATTTTTTCAGTATTATGTTTCGAATCTAATATTATATTTGCATTAGGGTGAGATTCATCGATAAGGCTTAGTGAGCAAAGTAATGCTGTAATAGGACTCATTATGTCGTGTAAGATACCTGCTGAATTCTTACCAATCCTAATTAATGTAATAATATTTTTAATTGGTGTTACAAAAGATTTTTTTGTTGCATAAAAAAAGCGAGGTCGTTGACCTCGCTTTTGAGACTTATAAAAAAGTTCTGCTTTTGTCGTGATGTGGGTTAGCATGCAGTAGTAATTTTATATCCTCTTCCTGGAATATTTTTTATTAATGCTCTTTTCTTGTCTCCAAGTTTTTTACGAATATTGAGAATGTGTGATTCTATTGTGTTAGAGAATGGGTCAGCATTCATGTCCCACACATGCTCCATGATGTGACCTCTCGAAATAACCATTTCTTTATTTTTCATAAGTAGTTCTAAAAGAGCAAATTCTTTTCTTGTAAATATAATTTCTTTATCATGAAGAGTAACTATGTTTCTATCACTATCTAAATGTAATCCATTTATTGTATATGTTTGAGCACTGATATTATTTGGTCTTCTCACTATTGATCGAATTCTTGCTTTAAGTTCTTCGTATGAAAATGGTTTTGCTAAATAGTCATCTGCACCAGCGTCTAATATGTCTACTTTAGTTAATACATCAGATTTTGTAGATAAAAATAAAACCGGTATTGATTTACCGGCTTCACGAATATCTTTACAAACTTCCTTTCCAAGTTTTTTAGGAAGGATGTTATCTAATATAATTGCATCATAGTGATTGGTGCGAGCAAGATACGATCCGTCGTCGCCATTATCTGCTTCATCAACCGTATAACCTTCAGACTGAAAACTTAAACGTAAAACATTTCTAATTGATGTGTCGTCTTCTATAAGTAATAGTTTCATATTGGGAACAGTTTTATCTTAAATGTAGAAAGTCTGCAAATCAGATTACTTCTATTCTGTGTATAGTTTGTGGAATACTTTTAAATACTTTATTTATTACCTGAGATATTGTTGGTTTCCAACAAGTTGACTTAAAGTGATAAATATCTTTATTTGCTATACTACTTTCATGAATATAATCATTTACACAAAAACAGGATGTCCGTGGTGTATCGGAGCACTTACATATTTACGAGAAGAGGGAATTCCATTTGAAGAACGCAACGTTACTGAAAACCAAACTTTTTTCGATGAAATGATAGCTAAATCTAATCAATCGAAAGCACCAACACTTGATATTGAAGGAGAGATATTTGGAGATGTTGGAAAAGAAGAAATAGAGGTTATTTTACGTGACAAGGGAATTGTGAAGTAGAAATCGTTGACTCTTGCATAGTTTTAGTTAATATGGCATTTATGCGTGTTCTCTCATATTTATCTGGGTTACTTACAGTGATTAGTGGTTTTTCTGTTGTTGTTTATTTCTATCTACTGCTTCAGGCGGGTGGAAAAGGAAGTACAGATGCAGGGATGCCACATTGGCTTATGCCAATTTTACTGATCGGTGGAGGTATGCTCGGAATTGTTGGAATGATACTGTTCGTTCTGAGGTTACTTGGGACAACTGGTATTGTTGCGGGCGCGTTTCTTGTTGTTGTTTCTGTGGCAATAATAGTGTTTCATGTGGTCTCTGGGATTTTTATTCAGCCACATTGGGATGCTTTTGTTAAAGCTACAAAAACTGGCAACAAGTTTGATGTGAAGGAAGTGCTCAAGAAGCGAGATGAAAGTCTCGATCGTATTGGATGCAAAGGTGTTCGTTGGTATTACGACGAGCGCAGGAACATCTGCTACACATACGACCTAATTTATAATCCTCTTTTGATCCGCAAGGTGCGGAACTAGTCAAAAGGGGATGATTTTCTTTAAAATGTTACTACTCTACAACGTGTCATGCAAAATAATACTGTGACGAATTCCGTACAGCATAAACACTCCTAATATAAGAAACAGGTATTTAATGTCTATTACAAATAGGAGTAAAGAGCCAAGTAATGGTGATATTGCGTAAATAAATGGACGAGTCATTCTGAACATTCCAATAATACTTACATCACTACTATCAATTTTCTTAAAGAAATATGTTTCTCCCATTATTTCAATCATACTTGCTCCAACTCGAGTCATGAACAATGCAGCTGTCCAAACCCAAAAACTATTTGAATCAATAAAGCTTAGTGCTGCGGTGCTTCCTGCAAGAATAATAAAACCAGTAATTAAAATTTCTTTTTCCCCAATGTATTTATCTGCAATATAACCAAGGAAACCTTCAAGTAAAACAAAGGCAATAAGTGCAATTCCAATAATTTTTGTTGTTTCTGCAATAGTAAAACCAATACTTTGTACTAAGTAAATTGGAGTATAAATAATCATCCATGAGAAAAAGAACCGTAGCAGTGCTTGAATAGAAAATGCTGCCCGTAAATCAACTTTATTTTTAACTGCCAACATGGTTTTCATAAAATCAAACCGTTCATATGTTGGGTCTTTGAAGTCTCGTAGGTATTTTAATACGATGTATATAGAAGGAAGTAATATTATGCTGCTAATCATATACACTTTCCAATATTGTGCGTCTTGAACGATAAAACCTGCCATCAGCGGTCCAATAAGAAATGAAACATTCATCATTGTTAAATATATTCCTCGAATACCTCCAGTTGATTCGTCGCTTGAAGCATCTTCTAAAAAAATATCTAAATGAAAAAAAGCTAGATTCCTCATTGTAAACCCAAGAACGTATGCTCCTATAAGAATTTGGCTCGGCAACCATGAAACACTTAATAGTAATAAAGAAAGTAGCTCTAAAAACAATACCAATAAAAACGTCTTAAAATTTCCATATTTACTTAAAACTGGCCTCGTAAAGAAAAAAGCTGCAATAGTAAAAATTGATCCTAGTGCAATTATTAGTCCAACACCTTGTGGGCCTACAAATTGTGCTAAAAAGCTGGAATTAATGTATGTTCCAGGTGTCACATGAAGTGTAAAAAGAAATACTAATATATATACAATTCCACGGTAATGAGAAGATTTTGAAAGCGTCATGTTCTCTATATTTTATCATGAAATAGGGTGGGGTGATTAAAGAAAAAGTGCGGAAAACCGCAAATTATCGAATTGCAACTTTTTTAGCAAATCCGAGTGTGTGAAACCGGTCATCATCCCATTGTGTAATCGTAAGATTGAAATAAGTAACTCCAAAGACACAAAGAATGTTATTGAGGGTTGTTGGAAGCACTGTATATGTCAAAAACGGATCAAGTGACTCTGTTCCCAAGAATGCTTCTTCAATAGTGATAGTTGTTGCTTCAGGTACTTTCGTACCTTCAATCACTTTTAGAACTTCTTTTGGAAGTTTTTTTTGTGAGTATGTGTGAGCAGGAATTGATTTCCAGTACGCGTAATTGTAGAGCTTCAGGCTGTGAGGGTCACCGAATCGGTTTTCAAGAGCGACAATATATGTGTAACTCAAGAATTTCACAAAACCTGAGTACCATTTATTCGTTTTGTATATGTCCAATTCGAATTTCAGATAGTCAGAAAGTGTAATCATTCTGGCAACCATTCTGCTTTTGAAAGTCGAATGATTGCTTACGACATGGCGTTTCCATCTCTGTACGTGGGTCCAGGAATACTTTTCAGTAATTCCCATTCTCGCAAGTTCTCTGCAGAGCTCGCGATGCTGTTTTAAGATTTTTGGTGTCACTGCCTCACAAACGTGTTCGATTAGCAGGGTGATGTAGTGGCAAAAAGTAAGCCACTCCAGTTTAGGGTATTGGGTTGTTGAGATCATCTCATTACTAAATCTATCATTCGTGTAAACAAAAAACCACACATGACGTGTGGTTTTTTGTTTACCATAAGTAGTGCTAACTACTTATATTCCTAGAATAACTGGAATTACCAATGGTTCCTTCGCAGTTTTTTGGAAAATAAATTTACTTACTTCCGACTCAACAATATCTTTAAGTTTATCGAAGTCTACAGATTTTGTTTTACCAATTTCTCGTTCAATTACTTTTCGGATAATGTTCCGAGCTTCTTGTAATAGCTCTTGTGATTCTCGTAAGTATACAAATCCTCGAGAAATAATATCTGGAGATTTCTTAAGCTTACCTGTGCGAGTGTTAATTGAAGCTACAACAACGAATATTCCATTTTTAGAAAGGTGAATTCTGTCTCGAAGAACAACATCACGTTGATCTGAAACTGAGAATCCATCTACCGTTACTTGTGCAAAAGGAATTCTCATTGGAAGTTTTTCAACTACTGGCTCTTCTTTGGTTCCAGAGATTTGAATAATACTTCCGTTTTGTGGCAGAAGAATATTTTCTTCTTTGGCTCCTGCTTCTAATGCAATTTGTTTGTGTAGCTCAAGCATATACGCTTCACCGTGAACTGGCATGAAGTACTGATAATCAAATTGATTGTGAATCCACTTCAGTTCTTCTCGGTTACCGTGTCCCGATGCGTGTACATCAGAGTCAGCATACGTAATAATTTTTGCCCCTGATGTATAGAGGTAGTTTTTAAGATCAGCTACTGAACGCCAGTTACTTGGAATGACAGAAGATGATAGTAGTACAGTATCTTCTTTACGAAGTTGTATCTGCTTATGTGATTTATTCGCCATTCGCATAAGTGCTGCAAACTCTTCACCTTGTGCGCCAGTTACAAGCATTACTACTTTATCTGGAGCGAGGTGATCGAGGTCGGCAAGTGTTGCGATATTGTCGCTTTTCAAGAGATTAAGATGTTTAATAATCTCAAGATTACTTTTCATGCTTCTCCCTTCAACAATAATTTTCTTTCCATGTTTATCTGCAAGTTCAATAATTCCTAGAATTCTATCTACTTGCGAAGCAAACGTTCCAATAATTAATCGCCCTGGTGCGTCACGAATAATTGTTTCGATATTATCCATGATCTCAATTTCAGATAACGACCATCCTTGTTTACCTGCATTCGTTGAATCCATTGTAAGCAATAGGACATTATTTTCTGGCTTATGAAATCGCTTATATTGTGATACTTCTTCTTCAGTTGGTACTCCTTGAATATTATCAACACGAACATCTTCAATGAAGGCAATATCACCTAGGTGTGTGTGAAGAATTAATCCCATTGAGTCGGGGATAGCGTGAGAAATTGAAAATGTTTCAATTTTGAAGTTGTCTGAAATACTAACTGTTTCATCTCCATCAAGCGTCACAATATCTAACTTCTTAAGGTGAGGAAATTCTTCTTGTCGTTTCGCAATCATAATTGCACCGAATTGTCGGCTATATACTTTTGGGTATCCTAGCTTATCAATAATGAAAGGAATTCCTCCAATGTGGTCGAGGTGACCATGTGTGATGAATAATCCTTTAATTCGATGTTTATTTTCTTCTAAATATGTTGTGTTGGGAAGAATATAATCAATTCCTGGTGTACTTTCTTCTGGGAATTGGAAACCGCAATCGATAACAATAATGTCGTTACCAACTTCAATTGCTGTCATATTTTGTCCAACTTGTTCTACACCTCCAACTGGAATAATTCTTACATTTTCACCAATTGGTGGGACAGGTAATTGTTTTTGTTGTCGGGTGTGAACTCTGTTGGGTCGAGATTTTCTAACTGGACGCCGAACGGTGGTAGAAATACCAGCACGCTGCACGTGATTAGGTTTATTGTTTCCAAACGATCGTCGGTTGCTGTTTCCAGCTGGACGCTTTTGGAATCTGTTTTGATTATTATTTTGAGAGCTTGGCCGTGGTGCGTAACTTCTTCTTTGTGGTTGTGCACCAGTTTTCTGCTCAGGTTTTTTATTTGAATTTGTATTTTCTGAATTCATATTTATATTAATTATTTTTACATTACTAAATTTGTAAAGAAAAACTGTGTCTCTGTGAAAGACTATCAGTGGTTAGTAATTTATTTATTAAAGAAGTTCCATACTCGGTCTGTATCTTTATACCACTTGTGGATAGTAGTGAACCTGTCTGAGCCATTCATTATTGTTTGAGGAGTAATACCTCGTAGCTCCTCAGGGACTACATAAATATAGTCCGGGTTATATAAGAATAGGGCAGGCGCATCTTGTTCTATTTCCCTTGTAATTATCTGCAAAGCTTCTGTTTTTAATTCAGATTCTTGAAGTAGTCGCGCCTCCTCAAGAGCGGCGTCTGCATCAATGTTTGCATAATTTGCAATATTTAATCCAGGGTCATTTCGCTGTGATGAGTGCCAGAACGGGTAGAGGTCTACGTCTCTTCCAATAACTTCACCAAATAAAATTGCATCATACGATCTGCTACGAATAATATTTTGTGTGAAATCTCTCGTTGAGAATATGTCTACTGTAACAGCAATACCAACATCTTTCCATTGTTTTTCAAGTAGTCGTGCAACCTGCACAAGTTCAGGGACATCTGCAGTAGCAAGTGTGATAGATAGTGGTTGTCCGTCACCATCTTCCAAAATCGCATCTGCAGTATAATCGAAACCGGCTTCAGTAAATAAGCGTAACGCTTCTTCAGTTGAAAACGTGTCGATACTGGTATCGCTTGAAGAGCTGTTGCTAAGTTTCTCTTGCGTCAGTAATGCTACTGGAATTGGACTATTGGTTGCTTGTCCATATTTGTTGAATACAGTTTCCACTATCTCGGTTTTGTTTGTTGCGAATTCAAGTGCTCTCCGAACATTTAGGGATGCTAATACTGGAGATTGATTTTGGTTGTAAAAAACTCCAAATACTCGAGGTAAACTAAATTGTGTTATTACATGATTACTTTTTTCTAAACCTTCTGCGTTTTGCGGACTTATTCCACCCGCACTTGAAATTTCTTTATTTTGAATTGCTTCGAGTAGTAATAGCTCACTTTTATAGAACTGTATAATCACTTCTTCAATATATGGTGAACCTAAACTAAATTTGTTAAATGCTTCAAGTGTGTAACTTTCTGCAATTCCAGCAGAATTCTTATTTATTTTCTTAACCATGTATGGTCCAGTACCTACTGGGTTAATATTTCGCTCAGTGAAAGGGAATTCTTCATCACTTACACCTTGCCAAATGTGTGATGGAAGGATACCAAGTGTTGTATTCAGTAAGAAAGCGGGGAATGGGTTTGGTAATGAAAATTCAACCTCATGTTCATTGTTTGCATAAACTTCGATACTATCCCAGTTTCCTCGCTGCGGACTTTTAATGATATCAGTCTTTATTTTATCAATTGTAAATACTATGTCTGTTGCTGTGACCGGAGTATTGTCATGAAATGTTACATCTTTTTTTAATAGGAAAGTGTATGTTAATCCATCTTCTGAGACGGTATAAGATTCCGCTAAGTCGTTTATTAAATTACCTTGTTCATCAATACGCATTAACCCAGAGTAAATGAGTGAAACTAAATCATTATCTGTGTCTGAGACTGCTATGACAGGATTAACAAAACGAGGGGTCCCAATTACTCCTTCTTCAATCAAGCCTCCTTGTACTGGAACAACCTCAAGAATAGATTCGTTGTACTGCAATAAAAGTGTTAGTCCTGTAAATAAAAAAACTAATGAAATAAGTAGAAAAATTAGTTTTTCTGTATATGAAAAAGAGAAAAATACTTTTGTAAAAAAAGATTGTTTTTTATCTATTTGTGTTTCGTTTGTGTAACTATTCACGTTAAGTATCTGACTGAAAGAAAAAGAGTAAACCTGTTGCTATTAGTATAAGAGAGAAAACTTGAAAGTGAAAACACACTTATACCCAAGCATCGAGAAGCTATGAAAAGATAAAAATAATTAGTGCTAAAAGTGCAAATAGAATGCTCATTACTACAGTTGCGTTGAAAAGTGTCTTTTCAAAACCTCGCCGAGTATGGTAACCAGAATCAACATTGTCACCTCCACCTCCAAGAGCTCCAATTCCTGCAGCAGAAGATTGTAGTAAAATAGCTACAACAAGTGCAATTGCAAGGATTATTTGAATTATTGTTAAAATAGTAATCATATTTGATTTAGTGGGAAAACTTTATCATAAGGTTGTTAATGGGGCAATAGTAAAGAGAATTGCTGTGTAATTTATGTGTCAATTGACACATAAAGAAAATTTCATATACTTCTCTGCTAAACCCGTTCTTTCAGTCATGATTAAAAAAATATTCAAATATCACTGTGTATACAGTATTTCTTGTTATCTTGCTGCAATTTTTGTTGTGATAATCGGAATCTTTTTTTATCGAGAGGTTCCAAAATATCTACTGCCATGACTCAGTGACAGTAACGAAATATAAAAATCGTTGCTACTTTTCTTTATGGCCGGGTCCCATGGTTTTGCAATAAAAAGTAAATTATTTATAAAATATTGAAAACTTGACCGAAGTCTACAAACTCATATAATTACGTTCACATTAGTTGTGAGCGAGAAATATTCTAAGAAATTCACAACAATGTTTATAGGTTTTATTTATAAACATAAACAAGAAATATATGGCAAAAAGCAAAAATTTGATTACGCCATTGGCGGATCGAGTACTTATAACCGCATTAAAAGAAGATACTAAAACAGCATCTGGAATTATTTTGCCAGATTCTATGGGAGGAGACGACGAGATGTTGCGAGGAACAGTTCTTGCAGTTGGGCCTGGAAAAAAAGTTAACGGAAAATATGATGAAATGACAGTAAAAGAAGGTGATAAAGTTCTGTTTAAAAAGTGGGTTGATAAAATTAAAATTGAAGGAACTGAATATTATTTAGCGAGTGAAGGGGACTTAGTGGCAACAATTAACTAACTTTAAACTAACTAATTTATGGCTAAACAAATTATTTTTGATGAAGAAGCACGAAAATCATTGGCGAGAGGTGTGAAAATTGTTGCTGATGCGGTGAAAGTGACTATTGGTCCACGAGGACGAAATGTTGTATTAGATAAAAGTTTTGGAACGCCAACAATTACAAACGATGGTGTTTCAATTGCGAAAGAAATTGAATTAGAAGATAGATTTGAAAATATGGGAGCTTCTATTATTAAAGAAGTTGCAACTCGAACAAATGACGCTGCAGGTGATGGAACAACAACCGCAACCATCTTGACTGATGCTATGGTTCGAGAAGGGATGAAATATACAACCATGGGTGCTAATGCAATTGGTATTAAGAATGCAATTGAAACTGCAGCAAATGAAGTTGTAGAAGATTTGAAAAAGAGTGCAAAGCAAATTAAAGGAAAAGAGGAAATAAAAAATGTGGCAACTATTTCAGCCGAGTCAGAAGAACTGGGGACTATTATTGCTGAGACAATTTCGCAAGTTGGGCAAGACGGAGTAGTTACTGTTGAAGAGGCACAAACAGTTGGAGTTACATCTGATGTTGCACAAGGACTTGAGTTTGCAAATGGATATATTTCACCGTACATGGTTACTAATTCAGAACGAATGGAAGCTGAATATAAAGAGCCGGCGATACTACTTACTGATAGAAAAATTTCAAATGTTAAAGAGGTGTTACCGCTTATAGAGCAGTTGGCACAAACAGGGCAAAAAGATTTAGTGATTATTGCTGAAGATGTAGATGGTGAGGCATTAGCGACATTTGTTTTAAATAAATTGCGAGGATCATTCAATGTACTTGCAATTAAGGCGCCTGGGTTTGGAGATAAAAAGAAAGAGCAATTAGAAGATATTGCTATTACAACTGGAGCAACTGTTATTTCTGAAGATGTTGGCTTAGATTTTGAAAAAGCAGATTTGAGTATGTTGGGGAAAGCTCATCGAGTTGTTGCAACCAAGGACGCAACGGTAATTGTTGGAGGAAAGGGTGGGAAAAAAGAATTACAAAATAGAATTGCACAAATTAAGGCACAAATCTCAGTTGCAAAATCTGATTACGATAAAGATAAGTTGGTAGAGCGAGCAGCGAAACTAACAGGAGGTGTTGCTGTAATTAAGGTTGGAGCAGCAACCGAAACTGAAATGAAGTATCTTAAGTTAAAAATTGAAGATGCTGTAAATGCAACTAAGGCTGCAATTGCTGAGGGTATTGTGGCAGGAGGAGGAAGTGCATTAGCTAAAGCTTCTAAGAAACTTCTAGCTAAGTTAGACAAAGAAGGAAGTGAGATGACTCATGAAATGAAGGTTGGATATCAAATTGTCGCAAAAGCATTGCAAGCTCCACTAAAACAAATTGCTACAAATGCAGGAAAAGATGATGGTTCTGTGATTGTGCAACAAGTTATTGATGGAAAAGCTAACGCAGGATACGATGCATTAAAAGATGTTGTTATTCATGACATGTTAGCCAAGGGAATCATTGATCCTGTTCGTGTAACACGAAATGGTGTGCAGAATGCAGCTTCAGCAGCAGGAATTCTGTTGACTACAGAAGTTGCTATTGCAGAAAAGCCTAAAAAAGAAGGTGCTGCACCAGCAATGCCAGACATGGGGGGAATGGGGATGCCGGGAATGATGTAGTGTAATGGAGTCTTGAAATACAATAAAAAGAAAACACCACAGCGTTCTGTGGTGTTTTCTTTTGTGATGATGTAAAAAATTAGACAATATATTTTTACTTATTCAAATTGACTCCATCTAAAAAGAGCGTAATCTACAAGTCATATGGAAAACAACAACAATCAACACATTAAAGATGCAGAAATTATTAATACTGAAGATAAGAAGGGGGATAAAATTGTCACAATCGGAGTTATTGTTGCAGTAGTAATTATTATACTTTCGTTATTATATTGGTTTTTTGGAATAGATAAGTCTCAAAACAGAACTACCACTGATGGAAGGGTTGCTGAAGAATTAACCGAAGAAGAAATTGCAGAATTAAAAGCAGAATTTGATGCCCTAGTTGCAACGGATGAGGCAAAGCAACGATTAATTGATGCTGGATACTCAGGAGATATTTTTGATGAAATGTCTGAAGACGGTTCATTGTCTGCAGATACAACAACCTCTGCTACTGAAGTTGTAGAAAATCAAAAGCCATTCATGGCAAGTGAAGTAAATATCGCCCTGTTGGCAAGTCCTGACTTATTTGATTATTCAAATAATAATCGAGAGGCATGTGATGTTGTAGTTATGGTGCCACAAACAATCGCACCAACCTCTCAAGTATTAAATGCCGCAATAGCAATTCTATTCACAGATACATTTGATTATGGATTTCCGCCAGCTAACTTTATTGCAACTCAAAAGAATCTTGCATTTCAAGGTGCGACTATTGAAAATAGTGTAGCGAGAGTGTTTTTAACTGGAACAGTAGGTCCGATTGTAGGTGTTTGTGATGTTCCTCGAATTGAAACGCAGATTGAAGAAACAGCACTTCAGTTCGCAACAGTTAATCGAGTTGAAATCTATTTGAATGGAGAAATATTAGAAGTTGAATAAAAAAGAATATTTTGCTGATATAATGTAGTTACTTATTACATAATTAATCATAAACAATTATATGGATTACTATTTAGATGCGTGGCGAAATTTTGCAAATTTTAAAGGACGAGCAACTCGAAAGCAATTTTGGATGTTTGTGCTAGTTAACTTAATTGTTTCAATCGCGTTGCAGATTATTGAAGCAGTTATTGGATTTGCAGATTTTGAATTACTGTCTGGTTTGTATGGATTAGCTGTGCTTATTCCTGGTTTAGCTATTACAGCTCGTCGACTACATGATATTAATAAAAGTGCCTGGTGGTTACTACTATTACTTATTCCATTCATTGGAGGATTGGTCATTCTTATCTTCAATATAAAGAAAGGTGATGAAAATGCTAACAAATATGGTGCCCCAGTTAGTATTGATGGTACTGATGGTGAGCGAACTTCACCAACAGGAGAAAAAATTCGTGATGCTGAGGTAGTAAGTGAAAAACAAAAAGAAGCAGATGACGAACTTCTAAAAGAAGATTTAGAAGACAAATAATATGTTTGCACGCTTAATTGTTACATTGCTAGTTATTGGAACTGGATTTGTTTTTGGTTACATTACGGCAGCTAGCTCACTATCAACTTTTGATGTTATTCAAAAGACTGCAAATGTACAAGATGAGATAACAGAAAAGGTACGAGAAGTAACAGGGAATGAAGAAACAACAACATATACAAGTTCACATGGTTTTGCTTTTACATATCCTAAAAATTTTCACTTAGAAAATGCTCACGTTGCGATTCCTGGCCGTGATTATATTCGAGCTGTAGGTATTATGCGTTATGTGCCAATTTCTTGGTGTCCAAATGCTTCTAGAACAGCTGAATGCGCACCATTTCTTGAGAATCCGGGTATTGCTTTTGGTGTTGTAGATAGAGAGAAGGCATTGTTGCTTGAAAATGAATTAGCTGTAATAGCACCCTTTACAGAACCTATTGTTATTAATGAGAAAGAAGGGGAGCAATATTTTCTTGGGGCAGAAGGAGAAGGTGTTGTGACACTATTATTTTCATTACCTGAATCTAAGACACTGATAGTGCAATATACATATGATGAAGCTTTCGAGGCTGATGATTATCATGCTCCTAGAGTACTTTCAGTAAAAAAACAGAAACAAAAAGTTGATGAGATTTTGTCTACATTACAGATAAATACGTAGAATTATAGTATACTAAGATTATTACAAACTGAGAAAAACTTATGGGATATTTAGGAATTATAGTTTTAGTTATTGTCGCAATTGTACTAGTTGCAGGAATTGCATTATTTAATAAATTTGTTCAACTACGAACACGTTCAGAAGAGGCTTGGTCTGATATTGATGTGCAACTTAAACGTCGATACGACCTTATTCCAAACTTAATTGAAACAGTGAAGGGATATGCGTCTCATGAAAAAGAAACATTTGAGCGAGTAACTGAGGCTCGAACAATGGCTATGTCTGCTGAAGGAGTTGATGAACAGGCTGGAGCAGAAAATATGCTATCTGGAGCCCTGAAATCTTTATTTGCAGTATCTGAGAGTTATCCTGATCTTAAAGCTAATGAAAACTTTTTAGAATTACAACGTGAATTAACAGACACAGAAAACAAAATCCAATCATCTCGACGGTTTTACAATACCAACGTTCGAGACTTAAACATTGCAGTTGAGTCATTTCCTTCTAATGTTATTGCAAAAACATTCTCATTCACTAAAAAAGACTTCTTTGAATTAGACGAGGGGGAAAAAGAAGCAGCAAAAGATCCAGTAAAAGTTGATTTTGCTAAATAAGTATTCATGTCTCGGAGTTACAAAAAACTTGTACGCGACTTAATTCCTGAAAAAATTATTGCTACTGGTAAATCTCCCGTCACTCATATTCTTAGTGATAAAGAGTATCAACATGAGCTCTTTAGAAAGTTAGAAGAAGAAGTTTCTGAAGTTATTGATGCAAAAAATAAAGAGCAGCAGATTGAAGAGTTGGCTGACGTACAAGAAGTTTTACTTGCTTTGTACAAGTCTTTGGATATTCAATGTGAAGAAGTAACAGGTGCTGGAAGAAAAAAGCGTAAACAAAATGGAAGTTTTGAAAAGAAAATTTTTCTGGAAGATGTAAAATAATAAAAATGGCTTCAAATTTGTATAAAAATCAATCAACAAATATTACAAAAACATGGTTTCTAATGATCGGTTTTTTTATATTTATAATGATGATTGGTTGGTTTGCAAGCTTTTATTATAGTGATTCTTCTATTTTATATATAGCAGTGCTATTTAGTGTCGGAATGAACATTACAAGTTATTGGTTTTCAGATAAGATTGTTTTGAAAATGGCTGGGGCTAAAGAAGCTAAAAAAGAAGAGTATTACGACTTATATACAATAGTTGAGAATCTTTCAATAACTGCAGGATTACCAATGCCAAAAGTGTATGTAATTCAAGAATCTGCCCCAAATGCATTTGCTACTGGGAGAAACAAAGAACATGCCGCAGTGGCATTTACTAGCGGACTGCTAGATATTTTAGATAAGAATGAATTAGAGGGTGTTGCTGCTCACGAACTGGCACACATTGGTAACAAAGATATTTTATTGCAAACAGTTATTGTTGTGCTCGTTGGATTCATTACACTAATTGCAGACTTCTTAATGCGCTCAATGATGTTTGGTGGAAGAGATAATGATCGAGGTGGAGGTCAACTACAAATGATTTTATTAGTTGTAGGAATAATCCTTACTATCTTAAGTCCTTTTATCGCAACAATGATTCAGCTTGCAATTTCACGAAAGAGAGAATTTTTGGCAGATGCAACAGGTTCATTACTAACACGGTATCCAGAAGGGTTGGCTTCAGCATTAGAAAAAATTCATGGATATAGTGGTTCGATGAAGCGAGCGAATCATGCTACTGCACATTTATATATTAGTGATCCATTCGGTGTAAAATCTGCCTTGGGTGATACTGGTAAACCAGTTAAAAAGATGGGTGTAATGCATAAACTTTTCTTAACACATCCTCCAATGCAAGAACGTTTAGATGCATTAAGAAATGCTTAGCATATAAATACGATATACTAATTTTATGACACCACGGAAATTCTTTACCATACTTTTACTACTCATCGGATTATTTGTTGCGTTTATTATTACCGCATCATTGGCGCCAATTAATTATGAAGGTTCTCGGTCTGAATCTTTAACAGATCGACCAATTGAGGTGTGGCGAAATTTGGTTAGTGTTGAAATTATTCCGAAGAGAAAGCCTGATGTTGAAACTGTAGATATTTTATTTATTGGAGATCGAGGTGAGGTGACATGGCGAGAAAATCTTAAAAACGGAGAGACAAGAACAATGAGAATATTAGAACGAGGTGCACCGTACTATATTTCAATCGAGCAATTTCAATCATCGTATGGTGTAACAGTTGTCTGGGAGTACTCTTTACGTCAGGTGAATGATGAGACAATAGTTACGGTAACTGAAAAAAGTGTAAATAATAATATTTGGTTGCGTGGATACTACACAATTATTGGAAGAAATACTTTGATTAAGCGAGAATTAAAATCACTACGTGTGTCATTGTTTCAGCGATTACTAACAACTGAGTAGTGGCAGAGATGGTGATGGTTGATATACTTTAAAAACATGAACATCGATGCAGAATCATTTACATCACTCCTTGCGTTAGGAACATTAGTCGCACACATCTGCATACTACTTTTTTTGATTGGATATTTCTTTTTTAGGAAAAAAGTACGTGGACTTAAAGAACATTTTTCACGTAACGGAATTACATATTCATTATTAGTCTCACTGGGTGCCATGCTTGGAAGTTTATATTATTCTGATGTTCAAGGTTTAGAGCCATGCACATTGTGCTGGTATCAAAGAATTTTTATGTATCCATTAGTGTTTTTATTTACGTTAGCGCTATTTAGAAAAGATGGCAGAGCAATTTTACCGTATGCTGCTTTCTTAAATTTTATAGGGCTACTTCTTGCTGGATATCATACGTACTTACAGTCTGGTTTAGCGACAGAAGGTGAAGCAACTACATGTTCAATTTATAGTGAAATTTCATGCACAAATTCTTATTTCATTGAGTATGGGTATATTACGATTCCTGTTTTGTCACTGACATCATTTTCTATGATTGCAATTTTATTATGGTTAAAAAAGAAACATGGATAGCACACTAATGTATTACAATCGAGATCATGACATGAAACATTATGCAAAACTCAGCATAAAGACAGTCTTGTTGTATGCATTTTATCTTGTATGTTTATTTGCTATTCCAACAGTTCAGTTTCTTTCTGCACAAATTACTTCAAAGGATATAACTCGCGCGATTATTGGTGAAACAGATATTACTCTGGAAGTTGTTTCAGCGCCGGCCGATTTACAAAAAGGATTATCTGGAAGACAATCATTACCAAATAAACATGGAATGCTTTTTTTATTTCAAGAAAATGATTATCACGGTATTTGGATGAAAGGGATGCAAATGTCTATTGATATTATTTGGGTGAATGAATTCAATGAAATTATTTATATTGAACGAAATGTATCTCCAGATTCATACCCAACGATATATCGTCCATCTAGTAGGGCTAGATTTGTTGTAGAAATGCAATCAGGGTTTGTTGATACGTATTGGTTAAAAGCCGGAGATTTACTGCAAATATTATAGATTTACTTTTTATATTTTTCATTGTATAGTATTTATCCATGCTACATAATCGCGTCACGTTTAATCACGTGATGAGGAAAGTCCGAACACTTCCATGCAAGACTTAGCATCAACCATGGAGCAGGGTAGCGGGTAACGCCCGTCTGAGGTAACTCACGAGATGCGAGCAGAGACGTCCAACTAGAAATACGAGGACATCCTTCGGGATGAGCTTCTTTGGAAACAAAGAGGGTGAAACGGCAAAATTCTTACCTAAGTGCAAGATCGTGCTTCACCTACTGCCAACCAGGCAATTGGGAAGAGAATCGCAAGACTCCATAAGTAATTATGGAGCTAGACAAATGATTATGCAGCTGTGCAACAGAGCACAGTAGACAGAATTCGGCTTATAGGCATGGCTTTAAACCACTCGCAAGAGTGGTTTTTCTTTTTCTTCTTTAATGATAGTCTGCGTTATACTTATATCTATATATGGTTAGACGAATCATTCACTTTTTTGGTAGAGAAATAAAGGGCTTACATGAAGCTGCATATTTGCTGGCATTTTTTGCTATTTTATCTCAAATACTTGGGCTTGTTCGTGATAGATTGTTTGCAGGCAAGTTTGGTGCAGGAGAATTACTCGATGTCTACTATGCAGCATTTCGAATTCCAGATATTGCCTTTACGGTAATAATCGCACTTGTTTCTGCTGCAGTATTAATACCAAAAATTACACATCTACTCGATCAGGATAAAGAGCAGCAGACTGTATTTATTAATAGTATTTTTTCTGCACTATTGCTACTCTCAGTTATTTTGTGCGGCTTGTTGTATGTCTTTATACCAAAACTTTCAGAATTACTTTTCTTAGATATTACACAAGGCCCATATCGCGATGAGTTAATTGGTGTTACAAGAATACTTTTGCTGCAACCAATTCTATTAGCACTTTCTGGTTTCTTTTCCAGTTTTGTACAAGTTTTTAAGAAGTTTTATGCATACGCACTTAGTCCAATTTTTTATAATGTTGGTATCGTAATTGGAATACTTTTCTTTTTCCCTTCATTCGGTATTTACGGATTAGCACTGGGTGTAGTGTTGGGTGCACTATTTCATTTATGCATTCAAATTCCTGTTGTGAAGGGTCATGGAATTGTTCCAAAATTTACCTTTAAGATTAATAAAAAGTATGTATATGACGTATTACGTATATCAATACCAAGAACCATTGCTTTAGCTGGTTCCCAAATTACAATGCTTATTTTAATTTCTTTGGCAGCAACACTTGCTGTGGGTTCAATTGCGATTTTTACATTTGGTTTTAATTTACAATCTGTTCCACTAGCCATCATCGGTGCAAGTTATTCAATGGCTGCTTTTCCTACACTATCTTCGTTGTATAAAAATAAAATGAAAAAACAGTTTATTGCACATGTATTAGGTGCTGCAAAGCATGTAATATTTTGGTCGATTCCCGTGATGGTTTTGTTTATCGTATTACGTGCACAAATCGTTCGAACAGTTCTAGGGAGTGGTGAATTTAGTTGGAGTGATACCAGATTAGTTGCTGCAGCACTCGCACTATTCTCAATTTCTGTAGTAGCACAAAGCCTGATACTGTTACTGTCACGAGCATTCTATGCGGCAGGAGAAACTAAGCGACCATTATTTTTTGCAATCATTTCGTTGGCATTAACAATATTCTCAGCATTTGGGTTGTTGTTTGCATATAAGACATCCCCAGCTTTTGTGGCAATATTTGAATCAATTATGCGTGTTGATAGTGGAACAGGGAGTGCTGTATTAATGCTTCCATTAGCATTCTCAATTGGGCAACTTTGGTTTGCTGGATCTCTCTGGATCTCATTTCAAAAACAATATCAATGTTTTAGTAAAGAGTTAGTGCACGGTGTGTGGCAAAGTATTGTTGCTTCTCTGTGTGTTGGTTTAACAAGTTACTTATTGCTACAAATTCTTGCACCACTTTCTATTATTGACACAACAACTCTTATGGGAATTTTTGCACAAGGGTTTATTGCGGGAATTGGTGGAATTTTAGTTGGAGTATTTATTTTGCTCTTATTAGAGAATGATGAAATTTTTGAAGTGTGGCACACAGCTCATGCAAAAATTTGGAAGAGAAAAATTACAGTTGCACTTGGTGATGAGTAATGTAGTCTAACAATACTTTATATGAATAAACAAATTAGAAACTTCACCATTATTGCTCATATTGATCATGGAAAATCGACACTTGCCGATAGAATGTTAGAAGTAACGAAAACTGTAGAAAGTAGAAAAATGCAAGATAGAGTGTTAGATGATATGGAGCTTGAACGAGAGCGTGGAATTACAATTAAAATGCGTCCTGTTCGCATGGAAACAGAAATCAATGGGGAAGAATACATTCTTAACCTTATTGATACGCCAGGACATATTGATTTTGCTTACGAAGTTTCTCGCGCACTGAAAGCTGTTGAAGGTTCTATTTTGTTGGTAGATGCAACACAAGGTGTGCAGGCGCAAACACTCACCACACTTGATACTGCGAAACAAATGGGAGTAAAAATTATTCCAGTACTTTCAAAAATAGATTCCCCAAATGCTCGAATAGATGAAGTCCGAAGTGAAATGCGCGATTTAATTGGGTGTGATGAAGATGAAATTTTACTTTGTTCTGGAAAAACTGGTGAAGGTGTTGCTGAATTATTGGAGCATGTTGTTGCTACTATCCCAGCACCTAAAATTGAAACAACAGACAGAAAGGAACAATCTTCACTTATTTTTGATTTTCAATATTCAAACCATAAAGGTGTAATTCTTTATACACGGGTTTTTAATGGGGAAGTGATAAAAGGTGAAGGTTTACAGTTTGTAGTTGCTGGACGAACGTTCACAGCCTTAGAGACTGGTATTTTTGCGCCACAAGAGGTTCCTGTAGATAAACTGCAAGCAGGAGAGATTGGTTACATTGTAACTGGTATTAAAGAGCCGGGAGTTGCTTCTGTTGGAGATACAGTAATTTTAAAAGATTCTAAGGTTCCTGCTATTCCTGGGTACTCAGCACCGAAACCAGTTGTATGGGCATCTGTGTTTCCTGAGAGTCAAGATGATTTTGATATTTTACGACAGGCACTATTACGGCTTCGCCTTTCGGACGCCTCGTTTACATTTGAAGAAGAATCTTCTGGAACATTAGGACGAGGTTTTAGGTGTGGATTCTTAGGAATGCTTCATCTTGAGATTATTACCGAACGACTTCGGAGAGAGTTTAATTTAGAGCTTATTGTTACGCTCCCTTCTATTACATATCAAGTACTTAAGAAAAATGGAGATTTTGAAACTATTTATTCTCCTTCAATGTTTCCAGACCATGGAGATGTCGATGCTGTAGAAGAACCGTGGGTTCATATGCGATTGATTACACCTCCAGAATATGTTGGTGACATTATGCAACTGCTGTACAAGCATGAAGGTATTATTTTGGAAACCGAAAATGTTGGTTCACGTAGAAATGCACTTGTGGTAGATATGCCACTTCGAGAATTAATGCGAAACTTTTTTGATGAACTGAAGAGCGTGTCTTCTGGATACGCATCTATTTCGTATGAAATTGGAGAGTATAAAGAGGCTCACGTTACAAAATTAGAGGTACATATTGCAGAAGAACCTGTTACTGCATTCACTCGAATTATTTCAATTATGCGACTGCAGGAAGATGCAAAATCTATGGTGGAACGATTGTATGATATTTTGCCACGACAAATGTTTGTTACAAAAATTCAAGCAAAAGCTGATGGAAAAATTGTTGCTTCAAAAACATTATCTGCATTAAAGAAAAATGTAACAGCGCATTTATATGGTGGAGATATTACGCGAAAAATGAAGCTTCGAGAAAAACAAAAGAAAGGGAAGAAGCGTATGCAATCACAAGGGAAAGTGCACATAGGGCAAGATGTGTTTATTAAAATGATGAAAAACAAAGATTAATAAAAAACACCTTACTGGAAAGTAAGGTGTTTTTTATTTTGTAACAAGTTTCTTACAAGAAGAATCCTGGTGCGTATAAGAAAACCATTGATATTGCGATTAGGATTGCAAGAAATCCAAACACAACTTTAATGGTTTTTTTACTTTTTTGGTGAAATAAAATCGACATGATAAATCTAAAATCAGATTATTTGCTAATAGAGTAGTGTTATAATGCCTTATAGTTTACGTAAGAGCAAGATACAACATGCCTAAATCATATAATTATCGGACATCAAAACGAACAGGAATAAGGTGGTATTACTCAAAACCTTTTCTTATAATTTTAATTATTATTTTTATTTTAGTACTCCGTGGTTCTTGGGGTGTGTACAGAAAGGCATCACAAGGAAAGGAATTGCGGCAAATTGCAGAAGAAGAACAACGAGTATTGGAACAAGAAAGAGTTTCACTTGAAAATCAATTAGATCGCCTTAAAACACAAACCGGACAAGAGACAGAAATTAGAAAAAAATTCAATGTCTCAAAATTTAATGAAAAACTGGTAGTGATTGTTGATAGGGACGAGGCTGCAACAACAACAGTTGAAGAGGTTTCAAAAATTAAGGGCTTTTTTAGTTCACTAATGTTTTGGAAATAAAATCAAGTGAATGCTCGGTTGCTCTGTGATAAAATAAAACAACTTACTAAATTAAGATTGAAATTAAGATTATGAAGCACGTAGCAATGTATACAACACCAACATGTCAGTACTGTCATATGGCAAAAGATTTCTTCAAAGCTAATGATGTCACTGTTGAAGAGTATGATGTCGCAGCAGATGAAGAAAAGCGAAATGCAATGGTGGAAAAAAGTGGACAAATGGGAGTTCCAGTTATTGATATTGAAGGAACTATCATCATTGGGTTTGATGAACCAAAGATCAAAGAAGCATTAGGAATGGCAGAATAAGTAATTAGGCTGCAACAACTAAGAAAGAAAATGCCGTACATGTTTGCATGTGCGGCATTTTCTTTCTATGCTACATGAGTTAGCCCTTGTAGTTAAATGGATATAACAGACCCGTCCTAAGGGTTAGTTCTGGGTTCGATTCCTGGTGAGGGCACAAATTAGTAATTGCACTGATAATATGTTTTTTTAATACCAGTCATTAAAATTTTCTTCTCATAGACTGTCATGAAAATATCATCAGTATTAACTGTGTAATTACATAAATAATAAAATATAGTCTCAAAAGACTTTAGTTCTGGATATAAAGGAACTCCTAAACTTTCTTCTGACCAAGCGCGCACATCAAAATAAAATAAATGCTTAGTTGTAGTTTGTCTTGTGTATTTTTGTAGTTCAGTTGGAAGCTTTTTCTGCAGTTTTTTAGAGACAGTTATTTCAGCTTCTTTAATAGTTCCTGAATAGAGTGATGCTGATAGGTATGAATCCCACATATTAAAAAAGCTTAAAAACGGCATAATAGAAAAAAGTATGAGTATTACTTTGTGAATAACAGAATACTTTTTGAAAGATGTGGCAGTAAAAATATCAATAGATTTTGTATTCCAAAATAGCGTAAAAACTAGTGCAATCATTGTTATATTCCAAGGCCAAACAATACTATTCCAATTATGACCATAAGGTCCAATCATCGCTAAAACAAATATCGACATGCATGTAGCAGCTATTACTCCAAAGTTTCTTAGCTTTTTACTTAATAACGAAATTCCAATTCCAATCTCGATTAATGGGGTAAGTATTGCAAGATATAATGTAATGGCTGTGAGTTGTGGAATAATATTTATGAGAGGCTCTAGTATCCAAGGAAATACTTCATATACATAAATGCTATTTAGTTTCTGTAATCCACCATAGATATATAGACTCGCAATAATAATTCTACTGACAAGTAAAATTACATTTTGCTCAGTATCTTTTTGTTTCCATGTAAACAAAACTAACGCAGAGAGCATGAAAAAGTATTGATATAGCCAAGGTTGTAGTCGAGTTAAATCAAAGAATACCAATAATGATACACACAGTAGGCTTACGGCAATAACTTTTTGCGGTCGTGGGAATAGTAATGTTGCTAGTAGTGTAGCTGTAAGAATGTAAAAAATACTATCTGGAACGATAGTTGGTATATTATTTAGAAATTGTAGTGCTGGAATTTTTGGAAATAATCTTTCATTTTGCCAGAGCGGTAGTGATAGTAGTATTCCACTTAATATTCCTAGTACAGTAACTATTTTTAGTAAAAAAATTCTTTTCATGTTTCCAAATAGTAAATGTCTGTGGGAGCTTACAATTCTGTATCCAACTGAAAGTATTTTTTTGAGTAAAGGGTACGAAGCTATTTTTTTGAAAAACTGTAGCTTAGGATACTCGTCAATTATTTTAAGTAATGCATCTACATTTTTATAGATTGTGCCATCTGAACCAATTACATTAATTTCTTTTTGAGCTTCGGCCTCAGTGAGTTGTTTTGGTAATTTTTCAGACTGAATATCTGTAGTAAAAAAATCTTTCTTATCATTCTTTATTTTAGTGATAATTGCAGTACACATTGAGCAATCACCGTCGTAATAAATCGTAGTTTTTTTAATTGTTTTTTTATTCATCTTATGCGGTAAAGAAAAGTATCAGCCCGAAGCTGATGGTGCTGGTATGTGTAACTCGCTTTGGTAGAGTGTGTTTTTAAGAAACAACTTGAACTCCATATGTAATGAGGAGTCAGCGTTGGTGGTTAAGAGCACAAACGTAGTAACATGCATTGAATCTTCACACATTTTTTTAAACGTGTTAATTGAAACGTTTTTTGTGTACACGTGTGGTTGCTCTAGTTGCTGTACTAACGATTCCCATTTCTTTACGTCACTTTCTAGTACCGAATAGAAACTTTCATTGTTAGTAGGCATCCAGTATTCACCAGATTCAGGTTTGATGAAATAGTGATAAAAAGCAGAAACAGCAAGCACGGTGAACAGTAGGGGAAAGAACTTCATGTCTGTAGTATACATTTTTAGCTATAGTATATTTTTGTGGAAAACTGCTACAATATATTTACTATGGATGAAAATGAACGAGCACTATTACAAGAAACTGCAGAGCTTACACAAGAAAATAATAAGCTATTAAAAAAGTTACATCGCCAAACAATATTTGCAACCATTGTTAGGATTGTTCGTTGGGTGCTATTTGTTGTGTTTGCGATATGGTCGTATGTACTTATTCAACCATTTATCGAACAGGCAAAAGGGGTTATTCAAAGTATGCAAGAAACTCAGCAATCTATGAATGAAATGAGAGCGAAAGCACAGGGTGTATTACAGGTTCCAGATGTTGATTTCTCAGGCTTGCAGAACATGCTTGATGCGTTTACAATCAACGGACAATAAATTAGTATGTTTATTGTTACCAATACGTCAGGATAGCTCAGTTGGTAGAGCATCCGCTTGAAGAGCGGAGGGTCGGCGGTTCGAGCCCGCCTCCTGACACCA
>Ga0222664_1000190_pt1 | contig 45638 bp, 54 predicted proteins | sample AntAcemetagen604_FD_181147 | JGI IMG/M metagenome (GOLD analysis project Ga0222664, IMG submission 181147) | Saline water microbial communities from Ace Lake, Antarctica - #604 | ecosystem: Environmental > Aquatic > Non-marine Saline and Alkaline > Saline | place: Antarctica: Ace Lake... | reverse complement strand
GCCTTCATTCATTCGGCCAAGTCGAAGATTGTCAAGATATTTAGCTCGATCTAGCTCTCGATTATGCTTCTCACGGTCGCTAGTTCTTTCGCGGGCAACCTTTTTCTTAGCTTGATCTAAAGAAGGACCTTCTTCAAGCTTAGCAATAAACGAATTAACGTGGCCAAAAGCGTGTTGGAACTTATCGCCGACTTTATACTGTTCCCACATCTGAAGCCCAGTGTGATACGCTGCGTAGACTTCATCAATAGAGAGGTTATGAATTTCTGCTTTAGTTACAAGAGCATCAAGACGCTTCTTATTTATGTGCTCTTCTTTCATGTAGTTATTGAAAGACTCGTTAGTCTTTCCAACTCCACGAGCTTTTGCTAATCTAGACATTTCCTTCTTTCTAACCATTGGAAGTAAGCGCTTTGAAAGCGTTCCAATCAGAGAAGCACGTGTAGATACTGCACGATCGATTGACATTTTTTGAGCTGGAGATAGACTTGAATATCGTTCCCCATGCTTTCCAGCAGCACGCTTGCGAAGGACATTGATTGCCGCTCTGCGAGAGCGCATATTCAAGCGATCTGCTGGAGCCATTCGCTTTGATTTAACGCTACGAAGGCGGGCGTAGCGCTTTGAATTTCTTTTAAGAAATCTCGAGCGCTTGATGCGTTGTTGGATTGTTAGGGGTTTAGCTTCTTCGATTGGCTCAAACAGATCGCCCTCGTCTAGAGTTTCTAACTCGACGGCGTCAACATATGCTTGAAGCTCGTTTTCAGCAAACTCAGTATTCAGCTCTTCCATTTGGTCTCCTTAATCGAGAAAACCACGGGAGCCGCAAATAATAAATTCTGGCTACAGCAGGTTTTCCTCAGACTTACTGCTGTTGCTATTTATCTTTTAACGATTCTAGTCCGCTTTTCGATGCGAATAGACTCAGTCTTATAGACTAAATACACGTTGTGCTGCTTGACGTTCATATTCAGACCGCCGTTGTATCGAAGGCCGTCGTATCCCTTCTTAATCAGCCAAGATCTAGCTCCAGCAGTGTTTACCATGCCACCAGAGAGTCCTTTGAATACTTGATCGCCGCTGAGCTCAAGAGTACCTTTCTTAAGCATTGCTAGTACGAGAAACGTATCTTTACCCATAACAAAAAGCCCAGCTCCACGGGCAAATTTGTCTAAATCTGTAGGTAGAATATCAAGAAGATCTTTGCCAGTGAATGTTTGCTCTACATCAAATACTTTGCGCAAAGTCAGTCTGACTGTATAAACTATTGGTTCGCCTTCTTTGCGTGACATTGTTCTAGCATATGACTTACCAACTTCATAATCATCTGTAAAGTACGCGATGCCGCCGCCATAAAAGTCATTAGCTATTCGAGCTTTACGTTGATCAAATTTCGAAAATATTGAATTAGATCCATGAAATACAGTACCTACGAATGCGCCGCGTTTTTGAACTGCCGGCTTTGTATTCAGGTTTTGATCTGTAGGTTTATCGCCGTGGACTTTGATGAAGACTGAACTGATTTTTGTAGCTGAAGAAGCGTATGAGATAATGGCGGTCATCACATCATTTTTGTGAGCAGTATCCATTTTACTGATACTTGTTAATACATCAGAAACTTGCACCATTGAGATTACATAATTGAGAGCGTTATCTTTTCGTTCAATTTGAGTAATGAATTCGTCTACTCTCATTTGACGCATGCCAATTGGATCAAGTCTTAAAGCTGCCTCATAAAGACGCTTATAGACTACACTAGCATTCCGTGAATATTCGTGAGTAATTTCTTGATGAGTTACAGTCTTGAAATTCTTATCAAATCTTCTCATAATAGCAAAAAGCTGGCTAGAGCCAACCTTGCCGCCCGCAGCTAAATCGCCATAAATTTCTGCGCTAATACTTTCTGGGCGGCCGAAATTTCTAAGTCTAATTTCTCCGAGGTTGTACTCAACTACACCATCTAAAGAATTGAGAAAACCAACTTTGCCAGTGCTATGAGATTTATATTCGATGTTTGGATTTGTGTCTTTGTTGATGACTTCAGCTTTAGCTTTCTTACCAACAAGCTTAAGCGACACACCAAATACTTTTTCGGCGTGGTACATATCTTCAAGCCAAGCATTGAGCTCTTGTATTGTGCCAAACTGTTTGAAGTCTATATTAAGTAAGTCTTTGTGGACTAACCAAACGTCAGCTGGATTCCACTTGTCAAGATTCATCGAATGATCAGATTCTTTAATCAGTACTTTAGCTCGTTGAGATATATTCTCAACAAACTTGCTCTTTGTTCGATGATTGACTATTAGAGACTTTTGACCGATGAATTTAACGAGAGTATCTGCTACTGTTCTAGCAGATGATAACCACTTCTCATTAGCTTTCTTATAGAGCTCATCGATATTGAAAGCACAATTGATATGCGGATGGCCGTATTGTCTAAGATCTTCTAAAGAATACTCAGTCTTGGGGTGATGCAGTTTAGTTGCTATAAAGAAACCAGTAAGAGATTCTTGCTCAGCAACTGTAAGTTTTAACAAAGGCTCATCTCCGTTGATGAGCTATTTATGCGCTAGAAATTCTTCAACTAATGTAGATTGTAATGAATAAGCCTCAACTTCCCACGGATTATCTAATCGATACTCAGAGCCATAATTTTTCTTATTCCAGACTCGACGATACCCGCCTCTAAATAACTCTTTAAGCTCGCCTCTAGCCATTTGTTTTATGTGGACCATCTCATGAGCGAGCGACAAAAGAAATTCGTCTTCGTCGTTTAAGATTTTTCGACTTAGACTGATCGTAAATTCACGAGGACGTAAATTGTCATCATTCCAAGTACATTCTGCAGAATTTTCTAACTCGTTTTCGTTTTCGCTTGCTTTAATATCGAGATCAATATCAATTGAAATAACTGATGCAAGTCTTTTCGACATCAGTCTATCTGCAAAAAATTTTGTTGCTTCAATCGCTAATTTGCTCTTCTTTTTGTTTAGTCCGATCGTCTGTATTTCCAACCCTATATTCTTCTGGTACAAGCTCTCTCACTCCACTCAACAATAACCAAAGACTACGAAGCTCATTAGCATAGTGTTCCATTATCCAACCGTCGTTCCGAAAATTATTAGCTTCGGAGCGACACAAGAGAATTCGTTCTCGAATCTTTTTGATTTCAGTTTTCATGCAGCTCTCTGGAATGTAATGATATTGGCTGGAAGGTTTATGATCTTATGATCACGTCTCTTTTTAGCCACTCTTGCTTTGATGCGGTCTTGACGAGATGGTTCTTGTAGCTTAAGAATTCTCTCAAGCAAATCGTCAGACTCATCTTCTGGTACAAGAATTCCACTCTCTAATGGACGAAACAAACCACTTAACATGTTTGTATAATCGTTCATCATAACATAATCGTTAGACATGTCAACAGCTACAAATTCTGGTGGCTTGCCTATAGTTCTGATTTGAAAGTCTTTTGCTAAACGAACTCTAGCCCTGATGACTATACGATGATCGTTGTCATAAACAGCATCACGCATTTCTTTGTAAGGCAAAAAATCTGTGACTCCTCGAACTTCTCCCTCAGGATGCTCGAAATAGAGCGCAGCAGAATCTCTAACAAAGTCTCGTTCAATGTAGAACTTCCAACCCTGCCATTGCAAATCGTGTGTATTCGCCCGCCAACCAAGCCAATAAAGCTCAATGTTGGGAGCGTTTAACTGCTCCCGGTAATTCAAAGCTAATTACTCGGCTAGATCTTCTTCAAGAACTTCAAGCTCATGCTCAAGGTTTCTCAAAACTTTCTTAGCATTCTCGATCTGCTTAAGCTTAAGTCTAATAAGACCAACAGCCTCGTCATGGCGTTCGCCATCAATTTCAGCTTGAGCTTGCTCACGAATCTTATCGATGTTCATCGTTTTCCTCATTATATGAATTTAGTATGATTAGTAATATACTATACAGAGCTAGTCAAAATGTCAACTAAATAAAGAGCCGAAATCTCTTTTTTCGCTCTTAGGCTTTTGCCAATCGGCGCCTGAACTATTAGCTGATGGATCGCTATTTGTTAGCTTATTTTGAGCTGACTGTTCAACATTATAAAGCCTCATTTTTGGTCTGTCAATACCAACGACGAACGTCTTATGTTTGAAAACGTCATTGTATCGGTTCTTCAACTGTTTGAAGATAATTTGTTGAAGAGCTTCAAGAGACTCATTAGCAATGATCGCTAACATAAGATCCGCAGTTGCAGGAAGACCCCATGACTCTGAAGTGTCAGTGATTTCAGGATCACTGTTCTGATATCCACTTCGATTAACCTGTGTTGCAGTCACGATAGGAACATTGAATTGAACTGCGAGACCACGGATTTCTTCTGCGATAGCTTTGACGTAAGTGTATGAACCAACACTAGCATTCATCTTAAGCCGAGAACTAGCACAGATATTCAAGTAGTCGATATAAAGAACATCGGGAACAAAGTTCTTCTTTAGCTTCAGTTCATTCAACAAGAATCTAAAGTGATTTGCACCGACGCTTGCAGTCGGATATTCTTTGACAACAAGTCGTCCCATAGTCTTAGATTTAACTTTAGCGATTTTTTCTTCGTACTGATCACGCGTCAAATCTTGAAGTTCTTGGATAGGAACATTCATCAGATTCGCATCAATACGTTCAGCGATCTTAGTCTCTGACATCTCCATAGTAATATAGAGAACGTTCTTGCCGTCCATAAGATTTGCTGCAGCCATATGGGACATGGTAAGAGTCTTACCAACGCCAGTGCCTGCTAAGAAAACGTTTAGAGTTTTCCGAACAAGACCACCATTCGTAACCACGTTGAGCATATCAATGTCAAACGGAATTCGATCTTCTTTAACGTGGTAAAGATCGTATCTATTTTCCCAGTCGCTTAGAAAATCATGACCAACTGTAGAGTCAAATGATACACTAAGAGCTTTTGAAAGCAGCTCTGGAATTGCTCCCTTGTCGCGAAACTTATCGCGACCTTCGATGATACCAATCGAGTCCATGATCGCATTGAACACAGACCTCTCTTGACAGAATTTTTCAGTCTGGTCTACTAACCAACCCAGATCCTTTTTCTCTTCGTCCAAATCGAAAGAATACTTTTGGACTTCAGAATACTCGCCTTCAGTAATCGTAGTATCTGATTCGATCTCTAATAGAAGAGTCTTATGGGTCGGTAAGCTATTGTACTTTTCAACAAAGTGTTTAATCTTTGAGAAGAGAGTCTTCTCTATGTTAGATTGAAAATATTCTAGCTCAATAAATGGAAGAACTCGTCTAGTGTACTCTTCGTTACTGATCAGATTCCCGATTATCGTCTGTTCGACTCGCATTTGTTTCCTTTGAAATTATCGTATCTACAAGAACATCGCCTAGTTGTGTTTCAAACTGTTGTAGACTCTCTTCTTTCACTTCACCATCAATTAACTCATACGTGAAAGAAAGTCTGAACTCGCCGTTTTCTTCTTCTTGCCCGCTAACTCTGCCATAGCTATAGATGATACCAGAGAACGGTCCATCTTCTAGCTTAATCATGGCTGTTGGAGATACCTGATCTCCATATTCGCCATATGTTAGACGATCAATATCTTCTTCGTCTGGTGTTACGGCTTCAAGAATTCTATACTGTGGTGTATTCATTTTTTCTTCATGTATGAGCGAATTCCTTTAGTCGCGTGAAACTGAAGTTCTCTTCCGTTAATCATGCGAATCCAAAGTATTCTTCGCCCATATTCTCCCCGCTTTGAAAGCATTGCACGGCGTTCTTTTCGATTAGGATTTTTCCTCTGTGGTTCTGTAAACTCTATTGGAGTTTCAGAACTATTCGGCTCTAACTTCGGTGTCGTCATCTCTGATGTCGTCGTCGTGTTCTGATTGTTCTCCATCGCCGTACTTAAACTCCTTTGCGGCAGCTAAATCAATCTGATCAAGCAGTTCTTTAGTAAAGAACTTCTCTGGATCAGCGTATATCGTCTTTTCGTATTGTTTTGTTCCGTCTGGCAACTCATAACGGTTTGAAAGCTTCTTAACCAATTCATACTTTTCTGCAAGTTCTAATAGACCATAATATCGGTCAAGTCCGGTCTTGTATGAAAGCTTAGTTGTGACCATCTGGTTTTCTTTAGTGAGACGCGACTTGATGATCCTGAACTTAATGAACACGCCCTGAACATCTTTGCCATCTTTATCTTTAGTCTTTGAAAGGAACAAGATCTGACTAGCGGTGTACTTAAGACCAGAACCGCCTGACATAACTTTAGTCGGAATGTAAGCTCCAACGGCGTCATAAACGTGGTTAGTGACAATGAGCGGAATCTTAGCGCGGGCTAATCGAAGATTAAGAACTCGAAATGTGGCTTTGATAACTTGAGCCCGAGACATGTCTCGAGTTTCTTTGCCTTCAGCCGTGTCTTCCATTTCTTTCGTAGTTGAAAGTTGTCCTAGTGAGTCAAGAATAAAGAGAAGAGGAGGGCGATCGTTCTGCTTAATCTTCATGTAGTTATCGATTGCAGTAATGGCTTTGTGTCTAAACTCTTGAACTGTTACCGGTTCACCAAGAATTACTCGATCAGTATCGATGCCTCTTTCAGTGAGCATCTCTCGAGTGATAGCACCTTCAGTCTCAAATAGAAACACTGCGCCTTCGGGGTTCTTGTCTAGAAAGTATTTGGCGATACCAAGCGCTATGAAGGTTTTGCCAGTAGCTTCTTCACCAGCAATAGCGACAACTTTGTTGTCGACCATTCCACCGTAAATCGATCCAGACAATGCTGCGTTGAGTACATAGCATCCAGTATCGATGAAGCCAGTAAATTCTCCGCTTCCTTTACCGTCTGAAATGAGGTGGAGGTCTTTGTCGTCCATAACGGACAGAAAGTTTTGTATTTTTGTCATTGTATTCTCCTTGTGTGCGATGTATGAAGCGCTAACTATGAGCCTTCTATATATCGCATGATCTCGTCTGGAGCATGCTCATTTCCAGGAATAATTGATATCTTTATGCAAAGAAATCCTCCAATGTTGATATGCGTTCAGTGTTCCAACCGACTGCATTCATAACTGACCTAATAGGTTCAATAAATGTTTTCTCAAACTGCTTATCATAATCTACATGCCGTTCAAGCTTGAACTCTGGTGGAAGAACTGACGGAAACCCAATAACGTTCTCCCTAATCGGGTTTGGCATCTTCAAATAGAGAAATTTGATTTTATTACCAGACTTAATTGGCTCATACTTATTGTCTATTTCGCCAATCTTTAGCAGCTCATTATACAAAATGCTAGCGCGGACGTGGATGGGTGTTCCCTTTTTGTATGTTCGTCCCATTGCCCATTTTTCAATATCGCTAACTCCACGAGGGAAAGAGATATCTTCAGGGCGAGCCTTTTTAAATTTAGTTCTACAGTCATCAATAAAAGACTGAACAGATGACTCGTCTTTAGTCATGATAATACCAAGCGCTTCTTTGATCATTGCGCGAACGATCTGCGGAGTAGACGACTTCACAGCTTCGATGCCAGTGATCTTAATTTTAGGCTCAGCATACTGAACACCTTCTGAATTGAGGACGTTCGCGACGTATCGTTTCTTGCCAGTAAAGATGACTCGATCTGCGATAATCTCTCGCTTCATTGACATCTTTTGTACAGGAGCATTCATCATAACTCTAAGTTCTTCATAAGCGTCAGCTAACATTGGAACTAGATGAGCTTCAGCTATCTGATCAAGAGTACGACACGGATCTTTAACTACTCCGTCTTCAGTCATCTTTTTGATCAATGGTCCGAAATTAACGTATATTGAGTCGGTGTCAATTGCAATAACATAGTCTGAAGTTGTACTAAGAATTCTGTTGAGATAATTGTTCATGTATTTCTCAGACCACCGAATTGTAAGCTGACCGCTGATTGTAATCGCCTCGGCAATACGAGTGTCGTAGTATCTAAAGTAGATATTGCTCATAGCTCCATAGAGCGAGTTCATGAAAATCTTGACTGCGTTTTGTTGATTATCAAAACGCGTAATATCTCGCTTGATAGACAGTACGAGGTCTTTGTTTGCTTTGTCTGTGGTTTCTAATTCTTGTTTACTAACAATAGCTTTCTTCTTCATCTCAGTTCTAAGATCATACATGTCTTCGACAATCTGAGGGAAGATACCTTTAACGTCTGTTCTAAAAAGCTGACCAGTAGCAGTAACAGTAGTGTTTGGTGGAAGCTTTTGTGGTTGACCATTCTTAAGCAGATCGTTTACATTCAATCCAGGAATTATGCCATCCACGATAGTCTCAGGAGACATATTATAGTGTATGATCAAATGCGGATACAGCGAATTCAAGTCGAAAGACATGACCCAGTCATGCATACCAACGAGCGGTTGCTTAACATAAGCACCTTCGATCTGACGATCATTCATTGGTGGATTCTTAGGTTCAACAACAATGTTCTGACGCATCAGTACATTATAGATAAATGAGTCCCATGGTTTTACTGAACCAGTTGCCGACTCATAATTGACGTTCGCCATATGACAGATCGTGAGCGCAAGCGAAATGAAACCAGTCTGATCGTCAATTCTATCGACAAGGTCTACGTCTCTGATATTGTAATCGATGAACTTCTGTGGATTTAGCCGGTAAAGTTCATTAAGAGAACCATACTCAGAATAATCAAGTTTCTTCTCGCCTAAAACTACGTTAGCAATGTTATCTAGTTTGAAACTTTCTTGGTTGCCATACGTGAAACCAAATTTCTTGAACAAAGCTAAATAATCAAGCTGTGATATACCAGGGATTTCGTACTTCACACCTTCAAAACGAGCTACTGCTTTTGGCAGTCTCATCCATGGCGAAAGCATCTTGACTGCATTTTCTCCAAGTAACCGCATGATACGGTTGATCAAATACGGCATATCAAAGAAGTCGCTGTTCCAGCCAGTAACAATGTCTGGAAATCTATTTGACCAGTGAGCAATGAACTTCTTGAGCAGATCTGCTTCGTCTTCACATTTAGTATAGACTACACTAGAAGACTTAATGATAGTCTTAGAGACATTATATTCTACAGTCGAGAATGCGTAAAACACATTGTCAAGATTGTTCTTGAGCGTGATTGCTGTAACAGGATAAAGAGCTTCTGCTGGCTCTGGGAAACCAGCGTCTGATTGAACTTCGATATCGAGTTTTGTTGAGTTGATTACATCAAGATCAAACTTACATCCGTTTGGAAAACGCTCATAGAGATATTGAGCCACGTAATCTTGGTTACCATAAACTTTTGTATGGTCAGTAGAATGACGTTCAATATAGTCGCGCGCTTCACGCATACCACCGGGCTTAATAGCCTGTACTGGTTGGCCGTGTAATGTTTTGAACTTTGTGTTGTTTTTTGTTGGAATGAACAGGGTCGGCGAGAACTTAATCTTCTCTTTGACACGCCTGTTATTTTCATAACCAATGTAGTAAACAAAGTTTCCAACGCGCTCTACGCTGGTGTAAAACGAAGTCAAGCCTAATTACCTCTTTGCTGAATACTTCATCATATCACAATTGTGATGGAATGTAAACAAGATATAGTGCTAAAGCCCTATATCTTTACTTCAAGAATACTTCAGTCATATATAGTTTCGCTATGCGAATTTTGCTATTTACAAGAAGGCCGTACTATGGTACAATGTATCTCCAATGAGGAGAAATATCATGAACTATCGGTCAAAAGTTAACGCTATCGCAAAAGAGCTCCGCACTTCAAAGTATCGGAAGCGTGTTGTCTCTTCTAAGAAAGTGTACAATCGCAAGAAGACCAAAAAAGATCTTCGTGCAGAATAGCCCTAATCTGTAGGCGGGCGTTTCTTTCCAATGTTGTACTTTGGAACGAGTTCCCACTCGTTTCGTTCTTTATATGGAAGAACTTTGATCTGACTGATCGGTGCTTTCTCTTCTTCAAGAATGCTTTTAGTAACAAGATCAACTAGCCCCCACTCTTCTAGTAGAAGAGATATAGTATTGCGCCTAGCGCGATCTGTGTCTGAAAAATTCGAAGGTTTGCCATCTAAAGCAAACAGTTCTTTAAAATGCACAATGTAATATCTGCCCTGCTTATGCAGAATATGACATGATTGAAACAGCATCTTGTCTTTTCGAGAAGCGACTCCAATTCGCGTAAGAGTTTCGCGAACTTTTAGGAAATCGTCTGGTGTTTTTAGTGTGACCTCTACAAGGTCGTCAATACTGAAGCTCATTTTTTCACTCCACCCTTTTCTAGCTTCTTCTTTATCTCGGCTATATCGGCTTTATCGAATATGCTTAAGACTTGAAGAGCTTTTTCATGACTATAGTCATAATACTCGATCAACACTTCCAAAGCTTCCTGTTCCTCGGGTTTGGCCCACTTAGCGAACCGCTTCCTTGGTCTCACTGTATTTATCAGAAAGTCAAACTGGGCTTGCTTTGGCAGATGAGCTCTTTGGTTCATCTCATTTGCTACGTACAGCGTGTCTGGGAAGTACGAGAATTGTCTATTAGCTAGAAAAGGATTATAGCCTTCTCTTGCAAGATCATCATTCTCAGTGCCTCGAGTGATATCTCTACCCTCGTTAATCGCATTGATGTAATCAAACGGATTGGCTTTGGCCATTAGACAAACTCGCAGTCTGCCATAATCTCCGTTAGACAAGCGACAGTATTGATCTCTTGATCTGCAACAAAGGCTGACTTGTATGAGTAATCAGCAATATGCATAACCAATTGTGGTACTGACTTCGATGCTAGTTTTTCGTATGCAGTATCATAAAGTCTACGATATAGAACTGTAGACTCGATGTCCTGATTTTGAGCAACCCACTTACGTACTTCTTTGAAATTTCGTTCTTTGAGAAACGTGATCAACGAATCAAAATTCTCGTCACTCATGGCTACAAGAATGCCAGTATCGATCTTGCCACCAGCAGAGTATCGTTGAAGCTCATTAAGAGTACGGCGCCAATCGGGAAAATGTTTCATAATCAGCTCTGCAACTACTTGCTGCTGATATTCTACACTCTCTTCTTTAAGAATATTCTCGACACGCTTCATGAACTCCATAGCCAATTTCGGCTTAAGCGAAGCTGGCACACGAAATTCGATTACTGAACACCGTGAATGCAGGGGTTCAATGATTCTATTCTTGAAATTGCAAGTCAGAACAAAGCCACAATTTTTAGAGTACTCTTCCATGAAGTTACGAAGAGCTGGCTGAGTTGACTGTGCATTAAGATAATCAGCTTCGTCAAGAATAACGTACTTGCGCTTACCAACAAGAGAAACTGTGCTAGCAAAGTTCATGATCTCAGTTCGCAGAGTATCAATATTTCCTTTAAGCGATCCGTTGATCACGAGGTAGTCAAAACCACACTGCTCTAGCATAGCCTTTGCTACAGTTGTCTTACCTACGCCTGCGCTTCCAGATAGAAGAAGGTTTGGTACGTACTCATCGTCAACGAACTTCTGAAAGATCTTCTTTAAATCTTCTGGAAGAATAGTATCTTCGATAGTCTTAGGACGATACTTCTCGACCCACAATTCTTTCATCATCTCTCTCCATGCTATATTTTTTTAAGTTCTATTTTGTAGATTCAACTGCGATGAAGTAGTTCACTCTGTCTTCGTTTGTAGAAAATTGACTAATACCCTTTGACGAAATCTTAACTTGATAATCGCCTGGAATTAGCTTCAAATTCTCTGTACGAAATACAAACTGAAATGTCTCATCTGTTTCTCCTACTTCAGTGTCGTACTTGTTAGATGTTGAGTTCTTAGTATCTTGAACAACGATACTAATCTTTCCATCTTTACCAACTACTGTCCAGTTCTCGAGCTGAAGAACGCTTGCAGCCTTCATTGAATTTGCAAACACTTCTTTTGTAAGAACAAATTCAGCTGTTACATCTGGTAGACTGAGGTCTTTTGATGGAGGAGCCGTGATCATTGACTTGTCAGCAAAGAAATATTCAATTGCTGATCCATTCCCTTTGAGCTTAACTGAATGTTCTCCAATTGTTAGCTCAGGAGCTTCTTTGAAAAGACTCAGAGTTGCGAGGAACTGGTTCAAATCGTAGATAGCGAATTCAGATTCGAACTCTTCATCGACTGTTGCAGATGCGAAGATAGTCTTCTGTACTGAAATCGTCTTAAGAGCGCTACCTGCTGCTACGTAGATAGATGGATTGATGCCGGTAAAACTCTTTAGAAGAGCTACGGTACGGCCAGAAAGTTTCATGCTATTGTCTCCTTTGATGCATTATAACACTTAAGTAGTTGAAATGAAACTACTTTTTCCCTATTTCGTTCCAATCTGCTGTTGCATTAGCTCCAATTTGAGCTAAATCAACAAGACTTCCGCCAAAAGTATAGGTACCCGTATGGCTAAGTCTCATCCACGGGCACATCCATACTTTGAGCCCGATTTCTCTAGACCATTGGCAAAACATGTAATCTTCTGAAAGATACCGTTTGAGCTTTGGCTCAATCACAGTATCAAAGAAGGCATGAATTTCCCTAGAACCGTCGAAATTTGCAGTCCGAATATGATCTGGTTTGTAAGAAAGTTCTGGATAAGCTTCTCTAAACTTATCAAATGCACGACGCTGAATCATCATGAATCCAGTACCGCCTTCAAGAACTTCTACCGGCTCTCCAAGAGGAATTTGCGTTGTGTTTTCAACGGGATTGAAAACATAGTCACCAACAAAGTTTTCAAGAGCGTTTGGATTATCATCAGCAAAACCCTTGTTAACTGCCATAGCGATCTTCTCCCAGGCAATAGTCTTCTTTGGATATGGGCCACAGATGATATCATATCCGCTATCATCTGCAGATAGCGCTGCGAGAGTTAAGACATCGTTCGGATCAAATCCAATATCAGCATCGATAAACATCAGATGCGTACAATCAGAGCGAAGAAACTCGTCTACGCAATAGTTTCTAGCACGAGTAATAAGAGACTCATTGAAGAGATAGAAGAACCTAATCTCAATTCCATAATGAGCTCCAAGAGCTGCTAGATCAGCAGTAGACTTAGTATATTGTCCACCGCACATGCCGCCATACATTGGTGTAGCAACGAAGATCTTTCGCTTTCTAAGTTCTTCGATTTCAATCTTAACTTCCATTTACTCTTTAGCTCCTTGGCCAGTATCGTGTGCATGAACCATCATCATCGTATAGTGAATAACTTTGAACAAGTCTTTACGCCAATCTTCGGGCTTACCCTTACGACCATAACGCTGAGCATACTTCATAACGTTGCCGAGCAAGAAGCCTTGAGCCATACCAGAGTCGACGATAAACTCTGTAGCTTGAAAACGATTTTGTGAATAGTGTTGTCCATAAGTCTTTTCAATGTACTCATGGAGTTCTGCAAGGAGTTCATCCTCAGCATACTTATAGTCATGACCCTCATTGTAAGAAGGAGTCAAGAGTCCCGGCCGTTCGTTCATCCCATACCTCATATAGTTTATTCAAATTCGATTGGAAGAGGCAATCAGCTTCTACCATAGTTCTATTACCGTCTAGAGTTTCTTTAACTTCTGTAGCCATATCTTTAGCAGTTTGAAAAGGAACATTCTGACAAATATGGTTCACTGACCGCTCGGGATTAAGTAATTCAAAATCTGCAGGTAGTCCCATGATCGTCATGGCTTCACGATATGTGATATACCGGTCTTCATATGGATGTGTTAGCATCGTTGGGTAATGTCCAACGAATGCTCCGATATAATCTTTCGGAATTATTGTTCCACGGCGCATAATATTTCCGCCGTCAGCTAACTTCTTAAACTTGCGCTCGCACTTTGGAATTTCACGATCGTATCCATTTTCTTCCATCCACTTACCGACGCGATCATAAGTGTATCCGGCTTTCTCAATCAATGACTCGACATCGTTACCACGTACGTTAGTAGTCTCAAGTATATCAAAATATTCTCGATGTGTGATGCCATCATAGACAACTTCCAACAAATACCGATAGTAGGGATCATCAACCGATGGAGTCTTTGAATTGATTGGCTCCATCTGGAAGTTTGCTGTTACTCCTGAGATTACTTTCTCAATTTTAGTATGTTCGCGTTGAATGTAGTTGAACACTGGAACTTTGTTACCAAGCTCTGACTTCTTCCAAAAGAAATAGAATGTTCGCTTACGGAACTGTGGAATTCCATGATTGATGTTCTTCGTCAGATAAAGACTCATACCATAGCCGTTTTCTTTGGCGATTGCTCTAAGCTTATCAAGCATGAATTTACCAATCTTCCCTGGAAGAGCTGGAGCGTTCTCTCCCCAGAACACAGTTGGCTTAACTTCTCCTAGAATATATCTAGCCGTCTTCTCCATCCACTGATTATTTGGATTGTCTTCGCCAGCTTTGTGATGGTATTGACTAAGTCCTGCACATGGACACACGCTTGAAATTACGTCTACACTATATGGATGAACTTGTCCTTTATCGAGAACAAAATACGGAACTTCATTTTCGTAGTAGTTCAGGAGATGGCTCTCGTTAGCAGCGAACGGGCTGTAGCTTAGAATGTAATCAGGACGATTGCCCCAAACTTCGTCTGATGCTAAAACTTCGCCGCCGATTAATGGTATAATAGTTGCGTGTTTCATGAAAAATGTTACTGCTTTATGAAAAAAAGTACTCGAGCGTGCTTTTCTTGCTATTATTGTACTCAGCGCCTTGCCAATAAGGATAGTGCTCTCTTGACAAGTGGACTGACTTCGGCCTCTCCATGACCTTAAAGTCCATTTCGCCAAGCTCGTTATAGAAAACTGGAGTGATCCACTCTTTGAATACGACAGAAGTACTTTGTACTTTCTTCATTGCATATTCTTTGAAATGAAGACGAACAGCATTTCGCTCTGCCTGCGAACCAAAGAAGGGTGTACCTTCGTAGTGGCCGCTCTTAGGGATATTGCGTCGTTCATTTTCGATAGGAAGAAGTTCGTAGATCGCTTTGGTCTCATATTGAAGTTTGTCTACTGCATCTATATATCTATCGACGAGGTCCTCTACAGCTTTTATTGGATCATCAAAACGACAAAGATGATGACGAACATCGATATTACCAAAATAGAATTCAACGTTCTTAATCGTCTTTAATTTCGGCATAAAAGAATCAAGGCCGACATTCAAAGCTCCATGAAGAGTCTTAAACGGAACTGAGTTAACATTCCAACCTGGACGATACATACAGATTGCATGACTGTCACCAATCACAATATTCTGCCACGGACCAAATGGTTCAATGATTTTAGCTCTTGATTGCATCGCACGTAAATTATCAAAATCAACTTCTAAGAATTCTTTGACGATACCATCAGTAGTTCCATGCTTACGTACATATCCAGCGATCTTGTTCTCAAGCATGGTTGCATAGTCTGGCATTGGCCAATGAATTGAATAGACGTCGCCCTTGAAACGACTGATATTACGAGTATTGTATGCGTGAGGAAAATTTCTGACTCCGCCAAATAGATTGATGCCTTCTTGTCCTTGCCAGTCGTTCCCATGGTACATGTACATATGATCGTACACATTAAAGTCTTTTGTCTTATTAGCTTCAATAGCTGAATCGCCTTGAACACTTGGAGTACTCATAGCTACATCGATATGCGGAAGACCCATACTCTTAAGAAGATCAGCATAAATCGCGCCTTGAGCTGCTCTATGACTAGTCATCTGAAACGAACATGGGATGAATGGAGCTGCTAAAACTGTTTTCACGGTCATACTAAAAAATCCTCTAATGTACTTGAAGTCATTGTCTTAATTCGAGATACTCTACGGCGGTCGCACGCCTTTGGATCGTTTCTAATCTGTAAATATATTCCGAACTGACATGCTGCTACTTCAGTACCATAGTATTTGAGACTGTCTTGAGGTTCTGAAAATACATTATCGATGTTATAAGCATTTGGATGGAAATCAACTCCATCAACAAGGCCGATGTTATCACTCTGTTCACGTAAGAAATAGATGGATTCGGCGTAGAGCTTCTTAGGAGCGTCGGGCCACAAAAGAGCGATCGTGTAACGAGCTCCTGGTCCTGGTGCAACAAATCTCTGATCATGATGATACTTTGTTGATGGGATGACTGAGGTAGAGGCTCCACAATGAAATCCGTAATACTCGCCGATCCCTGGTCTTTTCGTGAGCTCGTCGTAAGCTCTTTTCATATGATCTGTCGTATAGAGATGCTCGTACAATCCGTCTTTCTTAAATGATGCAACCCATTCAACTACATCGACCGCGTGAAATTTTCTGGTAGGCTCATCGTACTTAGCTCTACAGAAGTTTCTTGCGGACGTCTGAATGGAAGTGTGTAACTCGGTGGTCCCCCAGATAGGCTTCTTGTTAACCAAAGTTTCGAAGTCGATCGTTTCTCTGATGCTACGAGCATAGCCAAAGTCCCCTTCTGCCAGCCGGTCGAAATCGACGAAGCAGTCATTTGGATTGTTGCTCCCTGTAATTGTTTGATGTACCCCACGCGCCCCATAGAAGTGCGAGATAATCGTGTTACCAAGTATGTTGAATGCCGACATGTCAGCTTGAGAGATGACTTGTCCTATGTACCGCATTCGATCGTCTAATGTAATTGTTGGATGGAAGTACTCGACTTCCCAGCCAAGACCTGGGTCAGATTCTCCAAAACGATTTACTGGTTCATATGACGGAGGATGAATGAAACCCTGTTGGATACAAGCACGTTCGTTTACTTTGCGCAAAAACCAATTGAAGTCTTTCAGAACTTCTTTGTCAAAGTTCCACCAATCGTATGAATAAGTTTGTTTCATTTAGAGCTTGAATACTCCAAGCTTCTCGTAAGTATCTAGTAGAATAACTTTGGGTCCAATACCAGCAGTTCTGAAATGTTGTTCGATCTCATTAGCCTGAACATGATCATCTTCAAAGTGAAGAACTACGCGGATACCCATGTTGTATAGTCTCTCAAATGTACTAGCCTTGTGGCGTCCTGAAGCTATTCTACCATATTCAACATCGGCACGTGAAAGCGTATTAAAGAAAATCATGTTAGGAATTCCGCGACCGCGGATGAACCTAAGAGTCTCTTCTCGTTGCTCAAAAGACCGACCAGTGACGATCACATCTTCTGGACCAGGACGCAGACCTTCATAATTAGCGCCAAGAAACAATACGCCGTCGATATCATATGAGTTGATGTTAATCATTTTCTATCTTTCTGGAGCTCCGTGATCTTCCATACAACGAACTGATATAGCAGCGATTTTTCTAATGCTATGAAGAGCTTTTTCGTCTCCAGCGTTTTTTACCCAAGCAGTTGTAGCTTCTTGAATATAATGATGCAACATTGTAATATATGCGCCAACTTCATGAACACCTTCGCTAGATGTTCTATCAGCGCTAAGCGAATCTTGATAATCTCGCTCGCCATCAATCACACTATAGACAGCAGTCTGTGTTAAAGATAATTCAGCTGGTTCTTGTTTTATTGTTGGTTCATTGCGATATATTTTCATAGATACTTCCAGCGCTCCATCATATCTTCTAAAATTTTCTTTAGAGTTTTGTCTAAAACTTTAGTTCCTTCGTCTGTATCATACCATTCTAAGTTTTTAATCGTATAGCCAAGTTCTTCAAAAAGAGGGTCCATGTACTCACTTTGCTAATCACCATCATTTGTAGTCCATGAAGCTAGATGCTTCAAACTTTCATCGTAGAAACCCTCAACTTCGCCAATATCTTCAGTAGAAATAAAAATGTGATAAATTGTTTTTATTTAGAAAGGAACTTCTTCTACATCGTTTTCAGAGCGATGAATATTGTTCAGCAACAGAGAATCAGTTAGTCGTCTTTCTGCTAAAGCTTTACACTCTTCAAGAGCATCGTCTAACATCATTTGAGTTGGTGGTGTTTTCTGAGTAGCGGCTGAAGGACCACGCAATGAACCAACAAGACCGAGCTCTTTAGCTACTTGCAAATATCTAATTGCATCAATTACGACGCCAGCAGAATTTGGAGAATCTTGAACTGAAAGCTTTGCTTCAAATAGAACAGGAGCTCCACCAAAACCAGTTGCTTCGATAGTAAAGTACGCCACCTTGTTGTCTCCTTGGTACGGAATGTAAGAAGACGGGCCAGCATAGATTCCATTCTTAGGAACAGGAATGTGTCTAAGATCATTTTGACTGCGAATCACGTTCTCTTTCGAGATCTTTTTGCTAGCAAGACGGGTGTGGTCCATCATGTTTAGAAAGTCTGTGTTTCCACCATCGTTGACTTGTTTATGAAACTTGATTTGCATACCGCGATTGAAGAACAGCTCTTGAAGAGACTGCGACATGACACTGGCACCAAGTTGGCTACGCATATCGTCACCAATCGCGGGAATACCAGCATCATGCAAACGATCTTCCCAATATGGATCAGATACAATAAACACCGGAATACAGTTGACGAACGGAACTTTTGCTTCAAGACAAGCTTCAACATAAAACCGAGTAGCAGTTTCAGATCCAACTGGAAGATAGTTTAAAAGAACATCGATCTCATTATCAATCAAGTCTTTGACGATATCGTCGTGGTCTGGCTCTGGATCATACGTCGGACGGAAACTTTCATCTTCTGGAGCGGTCAGCATATGAGGAGCAACACCGTCAAACAAAGCACCACGCTTTACTTTCACATCGCTGCAAACATGGCTCAGCATATGAGAACGAGTCTTTGCATCGTAACCATCTAAAAGATCAATAGCACAATTTGGTTTCGCGTTGATAGCGTCTCTTAAATATCGACCTACTTTTCGCTTATCAATATCGTAGGCTAAAACAAAATTGATATGCTCTGGACGGTATCCACCAATCTCAACAAAAGCTAGACCAGCAGTTTCATGCGTTGCTGAGTAAAGAGCAGTGCCTTCTACTAAAGACTTCGTACAATTTCCAACGCCGACAATCGCTACTCTAATAATATCTTTCATCCATATTCTCCTATCGAATTACCGTCCAGCGGGTTTGTGATGATCTCTGCATATACGGAAACATCAGACCGCCTCGGGGTGCTCCGTTCTTAAGACGTTCTAGTTCAGCTTCTTGCTCTCGTTTAAAGACCAATTCTTTAACCGGCTCGCTAATACGTCCTGATTGATCTATTTCAATGATGTTAACATATGACTCATAAAAAAGCTGTTTAGTGCGCTCATAAGATACTCGCCACTTGTCTTGGTTTGCAACTTTATCACGCGGATCTGGAATCACCACATCTACAATACCAACTTGAATAATTGCTTGTGCGCAACCTTCGCTGCATGGAGGAAGACCATTCACGTATAGAGTCGCGCCGCGAAGCGATACACCGTTCCAAGTTGCGTTATAGATACAATTGGTTTCTGCATGAACAGTGAGAGAATATTTCTCTTCTCTATCTGTAAGTCTCTCGTTAGTATCGGAAATATTGCGAGGAAACCCATTATATCCAGTAGACAAGATTTGTCCAACTTCACCAATAGCTACTGCGCCAACTTTAGTGCTTGGATCTTTAGACCAGCTTGAAATGTGTTCAGCTAAATCTAAATATCTACGGTGCCACGTATTTGAAATGCCTTTCATAGACATGCAAGCTCCCAACTGACCAAATAAGTTTGCCCTTTGGAAGATGTAAATCTTCTGCGAGCATTGTAAACACGTGGTCCTGCCACGCCCAGTCATTTCTGTAACCAAACACTACATCGTTAGATCGCATATAAACTAGCGCGTGCAATTGGTTATCACGCACTAGATATTGCACAACGTTAGTGCACATGAAATCTGACATTCCTTCACGATTATAGTCTACATGCATCGAAGGACGACTGTAGATCATAACTGCTCGACGACTATTCGGGGCACGACGAAGTTCTTCAAAAACATTCTTGTACTGGTAGCCATTGTCTTTTGAAAAAACACACCAACCATAATTTGAGTTGATTTCTCCATTCGGAGTAGCTACTTGAGCCCAGATCTGCGGAACTTTACCGGGGATGTCGTTGACATTTAGAGACTGAGACTCATACCAATCGATTTCACGCTTAATGTAATCTTCGTTTGGAGTGCCAAAAATCATCGGCTCATTGGCATGAAAATTCACGCCAATAATCTCGATCGTTTTAACGCCCGTCTTATCTATGACAAAATTCTGGCCTTCAAGATCTTCTACAAAACGAAGTCTAATATCAGCAACTTTCTCCATTGTTAGTCTTTAGTTTCCCTTTTCTGTGTTAATATTATAGTTTTTACTAGATGTGGTACCAACGCTGAAAGTTGAAGTACTCTCTTCAACAATTTCTCTGTTGAACATATCAGCATCAAGGTTTTGTCCATGAATCTTACCGCGCATCCAAGATACTGCAAAAGAAGCGTAGTTGATGATATCTTTGTAAGTGTCTTCAATGGACTCAAAATTTGGTTCTTGGCCAACGTGAGCAGCTTCAAGTAACGACTGTGCGCGAAGCATTTTTGCATGAAGAATATCGTGAATTGTATCTATCCCTCGAGTATAGTACATTGCTTGCACTACTCTTGAATTCGGGTTTTGATAATCACGAGATTTATTGAGCTGCAATTCAATACATTCGTTCAAAACTTTTACTGACTCTTTCAATTCTGTATTACTCATCGTTATCTCCTTTGAATTTCTCTGGAGCGAGCCACTAGTTAAATCTCCTCCACTTTGAAATCTCAATCGACTTATCATAAAGAATATTAGAAACATCTTCTGGAATGACTGCGATTTCTCTACAATGCTTTAAATGATATGACCTCACTAGGTTGCCGTTGTTAGTTTTCATAGTTTCATACACTAAAGGATCTGTATGTTTTTCGCACAGATAAAGTTTTGCTGCTTCAGTTTTAGACTCTGGTACTCGAACAAAGAACAACTTATCAACAGAGTCGACTTTTCTCCATTGTGACTCATCAACCCAAAACCCCTGGGTCTTATGATTTAGACGAAAAGTCTTGACTTCATATGTCTTATTGCCGATTGTTCCATCTTTATCTTGATCAAACCAATCATCTGTTCTAGATGCTTCTTCTAGAAAATGATCAACGATGATCTCGCCGATTACTCCAATCGTCTCTTTACTCAAGCCCTTCACCTAAGCGAACTAGCTTCTGAAGTCTCATAACATCAGCAGCGACGTCATGAAGAGGATCATGCTTCTTAAAGACTACGTCATCTCCAAAAGGAATGAAACCGTTGTTCTTAAGCCTAAAATCAGTCTTAGCATCGATGTATGTTCTAGTATCACGAACTGCGAAATACTTAAGATACTGTTCTAGTTCATCTTTAAGCATAGCATCGTTTGCAAGACGTAACATGATGATTGGATCAAACGTATTTGAACGTGTCCACCAATACGATACTGGATTTTCTTTCAGATACTGGATAACTCGTCCAACAAATTCTTCAGTAAAAACGTCAAGCTTACTGTTAGGAACGATTTGCTTCTTGACTTCTGGTTCTTGAGAATCCCACCAGTCTAAAACTTTTTGCTCGATTTTATACTTGAAATTCTCAACTTGCCATCTAACGTCAAGCTTCACGAATTCCATACCGTCTACAAGCTCATCAAACTCGTATGGTTTAGACTGAAAACGATCAGCGTCGAAAGTAATGAAAGCGCAATTGACTACAGCGCAATTAGTTGAGTCTTGACCAAGAGTTTCAAAGTCAAATATGAAGTGTTTGCCTTGCATTATTTAGTCAACTTTCCGTGGTTATCAGCATGTGATGGTTTTTGCCAACCTTCTGGCTTCATAAGATCTGGAAGTCCAAGAGGGTTTGGCCGGTTTTCTTTAACGCCGGCACGCTTTCGCATATTGGCAAGATGAACTTCATCCCACGCTTTATATGCGTCGTTGGCGATTAAGTCAAGAGTTCCGATGTCGACAACAGCAAGATCGATCAGACCATCGATGATCTCTTCAGCATCACGAGCATCGAGCGCTTCTTGGATTTCATCAAGCTCTTCACGAAGAAAATCTACACGGAACTGAAGATAAGCGAACAACGTATCTTCGTCCATTTTGTCGAAAGCTTCGTGAAACTTGTAATGGGCGTGCATCTCATTGATGTCTTTTACCCAGTCTTTACTCATTACTCTCTCCTTATTTAATCATTCTAAACCATTGATATCATTATGTAAACTACTTTTTCATAGTTCTACGCATTTTTTTTCTTTGTGTTTTTCCACGTGTCAACTCAAATTTATTCGCCTTAGAAGTAAACACTTCGCCTTGGAGGTGATCATACTCATGGAGAATAACTCTTGCCGTCATACCAGAAAATGCTCTAGTGTGAACTTCTCCGCTCTCATCAGCGTATCGTGCTCTAACTCCAGTAGATCGCTTGATCTTCATAAAGAGACCTGGGAACGAAAGACAACCCTCTTCGATGTTAGCTAAGTTTTCTGACTGATCAACAATCTTTGGATTAAACATTGCAAAAATAGTTCCAGGAGACTTTGAGTCTCCAATGATAAAGACTGAAGCATTAACGCCGCACTGATTTGCGCTCAATCCAAGACCGCCGTGCGCGACTAAAGTCTCTTTCAGATTTTCGAACAGTTCTGTTGGTTTGATTACAGGGTCAGCGAAATCGAATGCTTTAGTCGGCTTCTTCAGTTCAGCATAGTCATCTTCAATAATTTTGTAAACGGCCATATTTTTCTCCTATAAATAAATAATGATCAAATTCTTTTCAGCTCTCACTGCAGTTCTTTTTTTAGCTGCTCCAGTTCAAGCTCAATACGCTACTGGAAGCGTAACAGTCGAGTGTTACCCGCCAGAAGCTCTTGAATCTTTGATGAAGTCTGATAGAGCTGTTGAAATCTATGAGTCGTATGCATCAGAAGCTGACTCATACTTCTATACAGTTATTAGCAAAGACGGTAGAATTGCTCATTACAAGATCTTTGAAGCTCAGGAAAACGTTCCTAAGCTTGCTTGTAATATGGGAGCTGGTCAAATCATCAATCATATCAATAAATCCGATCAAGGTACTTAAGCAGCCATTCTGCTGTAGTTTCCCGCCTTTTCAAATTTGATTACAGACTTAAACTTGTCCTGTAAGATATCGCCTTTATGACTGATAACGAAGACGTTAGACTCTTTGCCAAGTTCATTCATCAACTTCATAAATTCGTCGCTGCCATCAGAGTCTAACGACGCGTCAAAGACCTCGTCCAAAATCAATAGATTTGTGGCCATTGAGTTCTTCATCTTGGCGATTGCTCTCCAAGTCAGCAACAGTGATAAGTCAATTCGCATCTTTTCTCCTTCGCTGAACGAAGCATAACTAAATTCATCACGGTGCCGCGACTTGATGACTTCATCGAAATTCTCGTCAAGCTCAAAGTTGACGAAGAAATCCATAGCTGATAGATACTTATTGACTAATCTATTGAACACTGGAATATATTGCTTAACTATTTGAGTTTTGATGCCCTTATCTTTGAGTAGATCAGCAGCTAGATCAAGGACTCCTCTTTCAATGATGAGCTTCTCGAGTTCAACTTCAAGAGAACTGATTTCAGTTTTGATCCGTTTGATCTCTTCAAGAGCATTATCAAGCTGTGAAGTATCAACGCTTTGTTCGCCGAGCTCATTTCGCAATCTCTGTAAAACGTGATTATACTTAGAAATTTCTGAATTCAGAGTCGTCGATTTAGTTGCTAGCCTACGGTAATCTTCAAGCAACTGATTAGCAGCACTAAATTCTGAATTCAATTCACTGATCTTTTCAGTGAGTTGCGTTTCAGCAGTTTCTATCTCTGAAATGCAATCATCTTTTTCGTTGAGCTTCTTCGATTTGAGATCTATATCGATAGTCTGTGTGCAAGTCGGGCAGTTGTCGTTTTCCTCATAGAACTTTCGTTCTTTAACGTGACGCCTTCGTTTGTCAGAAAGCGTAGATTCGATGTTACGGACTTCGTTGATCTTCTTCTGAATCGTAGCAACTTGTTTCTCTGGATCTCCGGCAGAATTCAATTTGGCATCAACATCTCTAAGCTTTTCAAGAAGATCATCAACAAGTTCTATGTTTTCAGAAATTTCTGTTTCAATCTTATCTACACGGCGCTTAGCATTCTGCTGAATTTCACGAACGTACGACTCGTGAACACCAATCTTTCCATTCTCTGCTTTGATCTTACTTTCAAGATCTTTAATATCAGTTCGATTTGTAGCAATTCTATCTTTAAGCAGCACATTCATTGCAGTGAAGATTTTGATATCTAATAGATCTTCGATGATCTCGCGGCGCTGACCAGTAGACAATTGCATGAATGGTGTAAACATACGCGAACCAAGAACTACGATCTGTGTAAATGAAGTCAAATTCATCTTGAGAATATTCAGCTCTAAATGATCTTGATAGTCTTTCACTGACGCAGTCTGTTCGAGAAGCGTACCGTTCTGATATATCTCAAACACATTTGGTTTCATTCCGCGAATGATTTTGTACTTAGTCTTGCCGATAGAGAAGCCGACTTCAACAACGAGCTCTTTATTGTTAACACTGTTAACAAGCAAGCCTTTTACGACCTTTCTAAATGGCTTACCAAAGAGAACAAACGTCAAAGCATCAATAATAGTCGACTTACCTGCACCATTCTTGCCAACAACAAGAGTAGTAGCTGATTTGTTAAGTTTGACTTCAGTCCATGTCGCACCAGTAGACAGCAAGTTCTTCCACTTTACGTATTCAAAAAGAAGAATCATTCTATATGCTGAGCTTCTGTATAGAGTTGAGAAAAGAGACCTGAAAGAGCAGATTTATTGACTGCAGTCTTGATCTTATCGACGTAAGCATGCAGTATTGTAAGAGTATCTTCTGCTTCACTGATGATATCATCAGCATCTTCATCATCTAAGTTTTGATGATCATCAACAATTTTATAGTCTGAAGGATTTGAATCAGTCAGCTTCTGCATCGCGATATCGAACCAATATGGATTAGTCTTATTTTGAACTATGACTTTGACATACTTGTCTTTCAACTCCTTGAAGTCCCAATCAATTGTTTCTTCAAGAGTTTTACCTTCGTCGTCATAGAATAACTTGACAAAAAGTCTGTATGGATTCTCTATAAACTCAAGTTCGCGAGTTTCAGTATCAAAAATATGAAAACCCCTTGGATCTTCAAAGTCATGCCAAGTAGTCTCATAAGGACTACCAAGATAATTAATGTTGCCGCTAGTCGACTTATGGTGAAAGTGACCAGAACATACAATGTCGAAGTCCTTAAATAACGACGCATCAAGACCTTCATGGTTTGGAGAACCACGATACATCTCAAATCCTTTTAGCTCAAGATGTCCCATGAGAATCTGAGCTTTAGTACTTGTAATCAGTTCTAATGACTGATGAAAGTTTTGATTGTGTATCCAAGGCACGAAAAGAACTTTAACACCATCGAAGTCGACTTCAGTTGGATCAGTATAGATGTGGATTTTCGAATAACTCTCGCCAAACAGCTCCCCCATTGCATTAACTACGTTAGTATGACGAAATGGAATGTCGTGATTACCCACAGAATAGTGTATATCGATATCTCGTTCAAGAGCTGGAATGATCATTCCTTTACGCATACGATTGAGCGTTACAAAGTTAATGAACTTCCGACGTTCAACAATATCTCCCAAGTGGAAGATTGTTTTTATACTGCGACGGTCGATTTCTGGAAAGAATACGTTCTCGTAAAACGCATCAAAATGGTCGTACATCGCAAAACTATCGTTACGGACTCCCCAGTGAGTGTCCGTTATCACAGCGGCTTTCATACTATTCTTTCTTTGCCGGTTCTTTCTTTTTTCTCTTAGTCTTCTCGAAATTGTCGATGAACTCGCTAACGTATTCTTGCGACCATTCGTTATGACTACCCGCTACATCATAACTATGATCTGCTGCATGAGTAGCTGTAGTGTTCATCATCTGAGCGTTTTCCATCAGCTTAAGCTTAGTGTAAAGCTCTTTCTTCTCTTTCTCAATTCTACGTAAGAAAGCAAAGAAAATAATCTGATTGAAGTAACCGAATGGATTTTTCTTGTCGTTGCTTGGATCAAAATTATCAATGTACTGAAGACAATTTTCAATAGCATCAGAAATCATTTCCTCACGAAAAGGATACTTGCTAAAGTTTGGACTGTACGAACGATGAACGGCAATCTTCATAATGCTCTCACCAATATATCTCGATACTGGTGGCCGCGGTAAATCTTTTTCGATTGCTTCGTTAACTTTTGCCTTATATTCTGACATTGCTTGAAAGAGTTCTGCGTTATCAACATAGTTGATTCGCTTCTTTCTTGTCTTTTTTTCTACCATTAATGTACCGTATGACTGTTAGTGTTAGACGCATGAGCATGCGCATAAGGCCCCGGCTCGCTATGCTCTTCTTTATCCCAAATAGAGTTGTAATGCTTTAGGATATGAGCGGGTGGAGTCTTACTTAAGACAACATGATCCTTGCGAATCGAGAAATTGTCTGTCTTATCATCATACAGCGGAATCCAGGACATGTACTTAATATGGTCGCCCTGATAGACCAAATGGAGAGGCTTCTTTATTAAGACCTCATCCTCAAATATCTCTACCGATGCAATAAGATCTTCACCGGTAAGTAGCTTTAAGTATATAACTTTCTCAGCCAAGTGTCAACTCCTAGATATTGATATTGTAGATCTTGTATTCGAACTCTTCTTCCATGTACATCTTAAGTCTTTCGCCGAAATGGATCAGCGTGTAATTAGTATGTGACTTCCATCTTATATCATCGGCTATGTCATACATCTTTGCTAAAGACTTCTCTTTAGCCAAACGTAAAGAGCGCCCAATAGTCTGGTAAACGCGTATACGAGACTTGCCAAGACCGCAACCAATAATATGATGAAGGTTGCGTACATTAGCGCCGGTAGAGAAAGTACCAGCGCTAGCCACAGTGATACAGTTGCTATTTTTTTCCATAAAACCGCGAATGGCTTCTCGATCTTCTGCGTCGACTCCTCCATGGACCAAATAAACATCTTTCCCCTGTCCCTTCATGCTCTCATAAAGAGCTTCGCCGTGTTCTATTCTATTGAACATGACAAGGACATTTCCTTCGAGCGAAAGAGCTAGATTCTTTACGAACCGATTTCGCCCTTCGTGTTCTAAGATGTATTTCACTTCATCCTGGTACTTAGAACCAAACATCTTACGCCGTTCTTCTTCTGAGTGGCGAAGAATAAGAGCATCAACTTTGAACTTAGATGCAAGCCCTCGGTCAATCATCTCTTTAGTCGTAATCATTTGTCTGACTCGACCAAAGTGGCCAACAAGAATCATCTCATTAACCTCTTCGCCGTCTAACGTTCCGGTCATCCCGAAACGATATTCTACATTCTCAGCGTTCTCCATGATTTTTGACAAAGACTTGGCTTTAAACCCATGAGCTTCGTCGCCGATAATCACGTCATAGTCTTCATAAAACTTATTTGTTAACCTCTGAATTCCTTGCCAAGTTGTGACAGTAATTCGAGCTTTATCGTTTTTGTCGACCTTCCTCCTATATATGCTATCACTATCAGCTCCATAATCAATAAAGTCAGTCTTCATCTGGCTAACTAAGTTCTTTGTTGGAACGATTATGAGAATTTTCTTATTAGCATACCAATGGCATAGAAGATACGCTATCATAGACTTGCCACTTGACGTCGGGGAAAGCAATAATCCTCTTCGGTCTTGTACTAAGCTTATGAACGCGTGTAGTTGATGGTCGTGCGGTTTAAATGGAAGCTTTAAACTGTTGCAGAAATTTTCAGCTTCATGGACTGATAGCTCATCTTGAATTGTTAATCCATCATGAAACTCTACATCATATCCAAATTTCTCTCCGAAATCAGCAAGTGACCATACATGCCCAGCTGGCATACGTTTGCGCCAGCCGTCAAATACTCGAATATATCCATCCCATGTACCATCTTGGTACTTTGGCATGAATTCGCAGCCATTAACGCGAAATGAGAAGTACTCTCTTAGTTCGTAACAAACTGATTGTGGAGCTTGAATACCGATCCAAGCGTCACTAATCTTACGTACTACAATAGTTTCTCTATTGTCCGTTTGTGAATTTAAGCCAATCGATTGCATTTTTAATGAGGAAGCTCCTTTTGTTGATCGCAGATACGATCTCTTCGAGAACCCTCACAACCTCATCTTGGTAGTCAACTTTAGCAGTCATACGTACCATCTCGCTATCGCCATCGACGTAGCCAGACAAATCTGACCGAAGAATTGTTTTCGGCCAGGGCTCTCTTCCAATTTGTTCTAGAGCCACGGGATTATTCAAATCACCGCGGTAGTAGTCTTCAAGTTTTTGTTTAAGCTGCTTCTGTTGAAGTTTTAGAGCTTTGTTCTTAATTCGTTCATCAGAAAGTATACGAAGATACTTACCATGCAGATCAGCTACATGTAAAGACGCCATACCGAGTTCTGTATCATCGATGCGGCAATCTTCTTTCCACAGCGCGTGTACTTCTTCTAACTTCAACGGTCACTCCATGTTCACAAGTCAATACTTTATTCTACCAAAGTATTGATCAAATGTCAACTAAATAATTCGATCAATAGTAAAGCGTCGATATCTAAAAGTTACTTGAGCCTCTAAGTATTCGACGTCTTGTTGTTGTACATCGAAAGTAAGCGGAGATAAGTTGGTTGGAAACATATCTTCGAATGTAATAGCGAGGCTAGCATTGTTGTTACTGGTCAGAATAATCAATGAGCCGTCTGAAAAAATGTCTTCATCTTCAGAAAGAGTTTTGTATCCTTCAAAATTATCAGGCCGCCCTAGACCAACTATCCAATTATGGATTTCAAGATAATTGCCCATGTCTTCATCTACTCTAAACGATAGAGTAAGTGGTTCATACGTTATCTTATCGCCGGGCAGTGGGATCATTGTGAACGGTGTTGGCTGAACAGCTTCTGTTAATGTGATAGAAGGTATTGTAGCAGTCTGTGTAAAATAGACTAAATTCGGCGCGCGCTTTAGTACTAGTCTAAAGCCAAGCGGCGACATCATCGATTGAGTCGATGGTGAATTTGAATAGACTATAACGTCTTCATTAAACTTTGCCATATACTATATTTATAGGCAAAAAAGAGAGAGTCTGAAGACTCTCTCTAGTTTGTAAGCGCGTTTCTTTTTTCTATTTATCTTGTTTGATCACAAAAAAATACTCCCGTAGTTTCCTACGGGAGTATTCATCGCTTTTAATGGAGCATTTGGTAATGCTACATCAAGTTTGAAATGCCGACCAGGCGATAGTAGATGTTCCTAGACGAAGTTGAGATCGCACCGTCAGCGGCTGTAGTTGCGAACGGATTCGCTACCATTCCGTAACGAGTCTTGAAACCAATCTTCGGCTGGAAGTTGTTCTCACCGACCGCACGTACCATCTGGAGAGGTACGTAAGGGCAGTAGAACATGCCGGCGTCGAACGGGTTAGTACCCTTGTAGCCGACGGTAGCATACTGCTTACCGGATGCTGAGACGAAGTAAGGGTCAACGTAGACCTTCAAGCGGCCGTTAGCTACACCGGCGAACGTGTTACCAGTGTCGTCAACGTTTAGGTTGTTGCCGAGAGCTGGAGTGTAGTCCAGAATACCGGCCATCTGCAATGCGGAAGCTACGTCCGAAGAACAGATCATGATGTTACCCTTACCGCGACGGGTAGACTTGGCGAGCTGGTTAGCTTCGCGCTCTAGCTGGAACATAAGTCCCTTGAAGCGCTCTACAGACCAACGACCGTTTGCGTCAGTGTCTAGGTCGAAGGTACCGGCCGTTGTAACGTTCTGTTGAGCGCCTACGGTTGCGGTATAGTTAATGGAACGAATAGCTTCGCGGTTAATTTCTGCAAGAATTTCAGCAGAAAGGATGTTCGAGAGTTCAGTCTCTGCATCTAGTCCGTGAATTGCCTTAAGGTCCTGCGCGAGTTCCATCGTGTACTCAGCCTTAAGAGCTCTAGAAACGGCGGTGACCGTTACTTTCTCAACGCTGAATGCCATTTCCTGGAACGCATTACCAGTTGCATCTCCAAGCTTTTCAGCAAATAGAGTGTTGAAACCAGTTTGAGAACCATAACCAGCAGCTGTTGGATCTTGACCAGTTGAAAGCGTGTACGAAGAGTTTGCTGTCTGGTGAGCGGTGTTACCGGCCGCAGTAGCAGAAAAGTTCGTGTTAGCTTCGTTGTAAAGAGCTTCCTTACCAGACTGTGTAGAGTGGCGAGGACGAATAGCGAAGATAAGACCAGTTGGTCCAGTCATTGGCTGTACGCCCATGACGTCATACGCAATCAAGTTTGGCATAGAACGTCGAACAAGACTGATAAGAACCGGATCGAAAATGTCGACCGCTCCGTCACTAGCTGTAGAGCTCGATGCGCCCATAGCGTTAGTTGGTGCAGCTTCTCCTAGGAGAGTTGGTGCACGGTATCCACCGGAACCGAAACCATCTTCGCGTGACTGCTTTTCCTGGTTTTCCAGTAGAGCTGCAACGACCTGGCGGCGATACGGATCTTCAATTCGTGGAAGATCTGGATGCTCGAGGATCGGCTTCCACTTCTTCTGGGCTTCTTCGGAAAGGAACATGTTTTAGTTCTCCTTGGTTGAAAACTTTTGCCTTCAGATTGTATTTATACAAACACAATTTTTGAGCGAAAGGGTTACCTACTTACGGGCTGTTCTTGAAATTGCTGACATATAACTCTGCATTGAAGGCTCAACTGCAGGAGCAGTTACTTCTTCTTCGAGATTGACGGGATCATCGTTGTCGTCAACGATAACTCCGGCCTCTTCACTAAGTTCTTTGACTTGCGACTTGGTGCCAGCCTTTTTCTCAGTAAAGTTCTCCTTCAACTCGCCTAGCTTATCAGCGTACTGATTTGCATTTTCAAACGAAACGTTTTCAGCAAGTGTGCGGATCTTTTCTACAGCAGTAGCAGTTAGACCTTCAGTAACTTCATCAAGAATTTTTGACTTGAGAAGTTCTTCGTTCTGTTCTGATAGTGCTACATTCTTGTCAGTGAGCTTAGATACTTCAGCAGTTAGAGAATCTACCTGATCAGCAAGCTCCTCGACGACATCAACCTTATCTTCTGGGATGTCAACATAGTGCTCAGTAAATAGAACTTTCAAACCAGACATGAAGTCTTCGACCATTTCAGCACGAATGCCGCGATCTACTGCAATCTTGTTCTCGTCCATCCACTCAGTAACAACGTAATCCATGTAAGAATCTAGCTTTTCAGAGAGAGTGCTTTCAATCTCTTCATGCATTGCTTCACGCTCAGCGAGAATGTCAATTGCTACCTTACCGATTTCTTCGTTAATTCGAGTTAGAACAGCAGCCTCAAAGATTGTCTTAATCTTCGACTGTGTCTCTTCTGCGAGTTCAGAACCCCTGAAGAGATTTCCAAGATCTTCAGAAAGATCTAGGTCTTCAGGCTTAATCTTCTCGATCGTCTTGATCTCGCGCTCAACTTCTTCTTCATCAGTTGACTCGTTAAAAACTTTAGAATAGAGAGCGTCAAATTCAGAAGCTTCCATATCCTTCATAGCTTCGAGCATCTCAGAAACCTTCTGGATTTTTGGCTTCTTTGAAGAACCTTGTGTATGAGCTTCCTTTTCCGAGGCGCGCTTGTCGCCGCGGCGTGTAGGAGTCTGTCCGACCTTCGGGTCAGGAACTTCTGATGGATCACCAAAAGAGGAGCCCGCTTCGTTGACGCTAGCCTGTGCGTCAGCTTCTGCAGCTGCTTCTGGCTTCGTCTCGAGTTTGTTCTTTGTGGTCATTGTTTACCTGTCTCCTTGATCGAGAGGTTATCTCTTACTACGACTTTATTTATAAATATGGGGTTTCTACAACTTCGAGATGAAGTCTTCAAAAATACCCAATTGAACTTTCGCGATGTCTTCTTTAGACGCGCTGTGCATAGCCTTTTGCGCCATCTCAATATCTTTAGCGATCCATACTCCACTTTCTTGAATCCATTCAACGTTTTCCATAATTCCCTGAACGAACGCGTCAGGCGCAGAAGGATCAGCTACGATATCAGCGGCAGTAGCTAACATAAAATCGCCTTGAACCTCGTTAACTCCAGCCTTTTCGCGAAGAGTACCGAGACCTCTAGATGATACGCCAAGACTAGCGCCTTCATCCATAAGATTTTTTACAATAGTTCCCATTGGAGTGTCCATGATTTTTGCCCGGCCGACGACGTTGTTGCCATCTTGTTTGAGCTCTTTAATCATATGTGAGACACGATCGAGATTTATTGTTGGGCCAGCTGGATGTCCAAGCTCGCCGTATGCACGACTTTTCATAACATAATTCTCGTTATAACGAGCAACTTCTTTCATCATCGTTTCACGCGGATAACGACGGCCATTGCGATTTACGACTTCAGACTGAAGGAACACACCTTCAATAAAATAATCTTTCTTCCCGTCTTGACGAGCTTCAGAAATATAGTTGACCTGATCGTAGACTTCTGTAATGAGTTTCATTACTCAGCAGACCTCTTGTGCATCTTTAGAATTAGATTGCCTGGTCCATTGCTAAGCGTAAATACTAAATTAGAAGTAGACTGTGCTCCACTAGCTTCTAAACGATTTTGATCAGAAAAATTAATATGACCGCCAGGAGCATGCAATGTAAATACTGTGTTTGATCCACGAGCAAGAGCCCATCTAGAACCAGTATTACAAGACCATGTAGCTTCAGCGATCCACATCTCAGTAATTACTTCAGAAGCAGCATTAGCCGGATTAGTTCCACCGTTCAAGTTCAAATAGCCAGTGCCATCGGCGCGAATAACAAGAACACCGCTGCCGCGGCTGCCTTTGTTCTGATTGATTGTGATTTGCTGGGCCATAGACTACTCCGTCTGCGCTACTACAAATTCGACAATAGCGTTAAATGAAGTTTCGCTTTCTGCTAAGCTAGTACGCATAATTTCTCTGTTATCTTCGCTAAGATCGTTTAGCACGACTTCGATACGATTAGAAATATCTTCGTCAATTTCTACAATTGTTCCGTCTGCAAGTTCGTTTTTTCCAGCTGGAACAAAGTTCTCTTTAACTTTGGAACTTCCTTGTAAAACAGCTGGCTTCTGTCCTTGAGTCTTATCAGCGCTACGATAAGATGACTTACCAATTCCGCCTCGGACTTCTTTAAACTTTCTAGGAAGTAAAGCAGTCTCACCGCGACTTTTATCTTCTGCGCCTTTGTGACTACCAACGTGTACAGAATCTCCAGAAAACTGATTGTCTCTAGCTACAGGATGGGCTTTAACTTCAATGCTATGTTTAGCAGCGAAATCTTGTTCGCCTTTAGAACGCGGCTTAATGTTAGTAACTTCATCATCGTCGTCCATTTCTGGGACAAGATCAGCTGCTGGTCCACCTGGGTTAAAGGTAGATGTCTTCTTTTCTCTAAGTTCGCTGAACTTTTTCATATTGTCTCCTTTAGGAGCCGACTACGTTCTTCTTCTGGCTCAAGTTCATAGTGTTAGCATCTGTTGAAGCTTTAAGACCTCTACGCATGCCATCCTTATCGACCTTGGTCGGAGAAGTAAGTTCGACGTTCTTCTTTGTTAATACTGCAGCTTGCTCTGAGCCAGCTGAAGTAAGTGCATCAAGAGCTTCTGCTTCTTCGATGTCGCCGAAAAGTCCTTGAGCAACTTCAATCTTGCGAAGCTCAATAGAACCATTAACTCGGTCCATGAGTTCGTCTTTGATCGCGGAAGTGAATGCTGCAGAATCGCCAGAATTGAGGCTTCGTACAGCGTCGCTAATCCTAGTCATGGTTTTGTTCTCCTTCGTCGTTATCACTATTTATAGTTTGGAAAGACTGGGCGGCTTCTCGTAAATCGAGAATAAGCTCTTCAAACATGGAATCAAGTTCTGGATCTACTAGATAGCTTTCTGCCTTATCAGGTGGTTCCTTAACCATAGACGGATCAACCGGCTCAATTGGTCCTTCTTTTGCCATTTCTGCATCTAGTTGTTTGATGTCGTCTTCAGTCTGAAATAGTACATTCTTACGAATCCAGTTTGTAGAGAAGTACTTACCAACATAAGCGTCGATTTCTGTAAGCACTTGTACTCTTCCTTGAAGAATTTCCATCTGCTTCAGTTCTGAGAAATGGTTATCTTCTGCAAAATCGTAGCGGACGTCTTTACGTATTTCTTTCCACTCTGCACGAGTCATGATTCCTTTTAAAGAAAGCTGAATCTCAAGCAATTGATCAAATAGTATTGAGAAACGATGACGCAGACGACCGATGAACTTAGAGAATTTGATTTCATCTCGAGTGATTTCACTAGTACGACCCAAGTTAAACTGAGACTCAGAATCCATTCTGCTTATTGGTACATTAAGAGACTTGTAAAGCTTCTTCTTAAAATACTCAACGTCTTCCATCTCACCGAGGTTTTGACCACCTGGTAGAGTAGTGATTTCTGTTCCACGGCCGCCTTCACGGCGCGGAAGCCAGAAGTCTTCAAGCATTGTCATGAACTTACGATCGTCTCTGACTTCACCAGTAGATGCGTCATAAACTAGTTTGTTCTTGTGCTTAACCATCATATCGCGCAGATACTGCTCGGCCTTAGCTTTTGGTAAGTTACCAACGTCGATGTAAAAGATTCGACGTTCAGGAGCACGAGCTAGGCGATAAATGACTACAGCGTCTTCTAACATTCGAAGCTGATTTAGAGGTTTAATAGACTTGTGTAAATGAGAATACACAATGCTCTTACGGCCGTCTAGTACTCCTGAATGAACGTAGCAGATAGAGTCGCGCGCGATCTTAGCGCCTTTACCGGCATTCTGTCCAATGAGGCCAGCTTGATTATAGAGATAGTACTCGTGAGTTCCTTTATAAATTACGACTCCAGTTGGATCTCGTCTCTTAATAGGTTCTCGAACTTTTCTAATTCGCCGTGGGTCAATATAACGCAAGTCCTGAATACCAGCTCTTGGGTTTTTTTCATCTACAACAATATGAAAAAATAATCGGCCATCAACGTACCACTTACGAAAGATTTCATAAGCTTCGTCATTAAAATTTAGAGTACGAAGAATTCCTTCAAACTCGTCGCGGATTTTTGTTTTAATAGAATCTGGTTGCCCAGTATCATCGAGCACAATCTCGATTGGAGGGCGACCCTTATCGATAATGATTGATTCATTAACGATATCTTGTACTGCTTCATCACATTCTGGCTGTGATGACATAGTTCTATACCGATTGACAAGCTCTGCTTCATTGCGAGCGCGTCCTTCGAGATCGACGTATGTTCCATATGCTCCACCTGGAGCAATTTCGATAGCGCCGTCTTCTGGCTGTGGAGAGACGAAAGAGGGAAGTCGCTCTTGCTCCTTCTCCTCTGCTTTTCGTCCAATAGTAAATCCGAAGATTTGTGCCATACTTAACTCACCCGTTGTTTAACTGCGCAAAATAGGCGCAGACGCGACTTAATTGCCGCCGGCGTCACCAGTTACTCCGCCAGATACTTCCCAGTAATCGTAAGCGAATGTAACATTGAAGTCTTCAATAGCGTCAGAGTTTTCCCAAGATAATTCAATTGGTGAAATATCTTGTGGGAACACACCAACAAAGTTGTAAACGCGAAGTGGAACACCAGTCTTAGAAAACTGAGTTACTTGTGCAGATGACTTGTAAAGCAGCGGCGATGCTGATCCAAGACTGCGCAAATTACCCTCATGAGAGTTGATTGCGTTTGACCACTCTTCAATACCGTTTCGAATAATAAAATCTTCATCGTTAAGAATTGTAACATTCCACTCTTGGAACGTGCGGCTACCAGCAAACTTAATTTCACGGCCGAAATACTTGATAGGCACCGGCGTAAGAATGCTTGCTGGGATACTAGCAGCTCTAACCATAAATGGAACTTTAATATCGCTCAATCCGTTTACCGGATTAGAGATGTTTACTTGGAACAATGACGGTCGGGCGCCGCCGAGCGTCATGTTTCCTTTGAAGAGGTTAATGTTGAATGCCATCTTGCTTCTTCTCCTGTGTGCCTAGGACTTAGACTAGTCCAGTGCGCTCCGTGAACTCAACTGAACCGGCAACCGCGATGAAGTCAAGAGTGATGTAGTTGATTGAATAAATCGGTTCAACATAGATGTAACCAATAAACTCATTCCTACGAACAACTTCACTTGGGTTGTTTGTTTCATCACACACAACTCTAAAGGTCTCAATACCGCTACGTCCTTGAACATCCCTTAGGAATGGTACAACGTAATTCTTGAATGCCTGACGAGTATCTGCGTTGTTCTGTTCGAAAAGCGAGAAACGTGCAGCAGTTGAAATAGCCTTTTCAAGAACAATGAAGAGTCTTCGAACATTGATGCGATCGAAAGCGCTTGGCTTAACGAGCATCGTCTTGTCACCAAAAAGAAGAGTGCCTTCACCTTGGAAAGTAACAAGTGGGTTAATACCAGCCTTGTAGAGCTGATCCCTCTGCTCCTTCTTTGGGTTATATGCTAGACGTACAACGTTCTTAATACGACCGCGGTTCGGACCAGCCGGTGAGAACCATGGGTCACGAAGTTGATCAGTTCTAGCCATCAAACCAGCAACGTCACCATTACATGGAACATATCTGTAAAGATCATTGTAGCGGTCATAAGTGTACTTCCAACCAGAGTCAAAAGTAGCATATGAAGACGTCGGAAGAACATTTCTGAATGCGATAACGTCGTCCATTTCAGCACTTGCATAACCAGAGTTGTTAACGACATCTGCTTGTTCAGGAGATAGACATACGATCAAATCTTTACGAACATCAGCAATATTATCGATCAAGTGAGTTGCAACTGTCTGATTAGCTTCGCCGCCGAGGATGAAGCTTACGTCAACGTCTTCTGTTGAGCTGAACTTATTGTAACCTTCGATTAGATCTGCGTTTGGAGGAATACCGCCATCGCGTCCGTTTACTAATGAAAGTGATTGTGGAGTTCCGGCGCCGCCAAAGGTTGTTCCTTTAGCCTTTGAACCAGCATTGCCGTTAGTAGTGTTATGAGCAACCCACCAAATCCAACGAGACTGTTGGTTGATGACATTCTTGTAGTAATTTGTTGTTCCATTCTCGTTTAGAGCGTCTGAAGCTAGAGATACAGACGGGAACCTTTCAAGAACAGTGTCTTCAACATTTGAAATCTCTCCATCTTCGTCGACGACTGCGATGTGGAGTTCGTCGCTCGTTCCCGATCGAGTATTCGCGTATGCAGAAGTTCCAGGAGCTCCATCAAAGAGACCATAAAACTCCCAACGACGAACAACGTTTGGAGAGTTCGTAGCGTTGATTGTTACTGTGTTTCCGCTATAACGAGTTTCAAGAGTTAGCGCTGTATTAGAAGCGATTGAAAGAACTTTGCGAGACTCTTTGTCTGGACCAAGAATCAAAAGATCACCAACAGAAACTTGAGAACTGAACAGAGTACCATTTCCCGTCACTGCAGTAGAATTTGCTGTGTAAACAAGATTACCACTGAGAGTGGACTGCCATGCGTTTGAGCTTGGGCACACAGAAACCTTAAGAGAGTTACCAAGAACACCTGGGTACTTAGCAACCCACTGTCCGATGTTGGAAATACCAGTCGAATAGTTGTTCTCGTAATCTTCGTCGTTCTTAATGACTGTGTCGGCAGTGTTGGCTACATTGCCCTGAGCGTTACGACCAGTAGCACCGGTCGTTGAAGAGTCGACAACTCGAACAACGTATAGAGCATTTGAATAGCTCAAGAAGCTCGCAGCTGTGAAGAAAGCTTCATAGGTGTTAGCACCTGGCTTCCAAAACTGTTGAACTAATCCCTCTTCGGAACCAATCAAAACGCGCTTTTGAACAGGACCCCACGAAAAATGTCCTGCGAGTCCTGCTTCGGTCGTAGCAACAGCCGGAACTCCACCGGTTCTGTCGAATTCGCGAACGTTTACTGCCGGCGAAATCTGAAATGGCATCCTTATCTCCTCGATACTTTGATCGTTTGGGTCTTCTGCCTCATATTTATAAAGAGAGGATTCCTACCATTTATTTGCACGGTCAAGACCATACCAAGGATCGTAGTCCCGCGGGTCTATCATATTTCCAGGCGTCTGCTCTCTATTTATTATAGACTGTTCGTGCTCTGTTCCGTCGTCATGAACAAAAGGAGCTGAAAGCTCGTCTTGAAGAAGTTTGTCTCGCTCTTCAAGAAGTTTCTCTCTAAAATTAGTATCAGTCGATTCTTTGAAATACTGCTGATTCGAAGCCCAAGCAAATAGTACTAAACACATGACTAGATCATCATGGTGTCCTTCTTCTGCTTCATATGAAGCGTTTTTCATAATGAAAGTCGACAACTCGTCTAGAATATCAAAGTCGTTAACAATAATTTTGTCTTTCTCAAGCATAGTCTTAAAGTTAGAGCAACCGATTCTCTTAACTTGCTTAGTTGTCTTAACTCCCTTCTGGACTTGTCCAGAGAAGCCACCACCGATTTGTTGTCCTTTGCGTCCAGAAGTATTAACATACACTATGTTGTCATACTCAAGATCTAAATGCAGAATATCAGCTATCTGTTGCCCGTTATCATTTATTTCTATTAAAACGAATGAATTGTTATACTCGGTCGCTGCTGCATAAACTACTTCAGGATATATTAACGGGTCTATATGAGGATCACTGTACGCTGCGACAACTTCGTATGGATAAACGGTAACGTCAATAATAACAAACGCTGACGCGTCAATTCCAGAACCTCTAGCAGTATCTACAATCGTAAAATAAGTGTGAGTTTTATCTGGCTTCTTATAGCTTCTGAGAGTATCACTGTAATTCTTAGATATTGGCTCAATAAATACTAGCTTCTTAAGCGTTGTCGGACTGATAAGAGTGTTAGAAGATCCAATAAATTCTGCTTCGAATTCCTGACGGAACTGTTCTTCAGAAGTGTTAGCAATCGTCTCTTGCTTCCACTTCTCGTCTCGACCAGGAACGTCCCACCAGTTGACAGAGAAGTTCGTGAAGTTATTACGATTCTCAACTGAGTTCGTCCAAATTTTATAGAAGAGGTCAAAACCATTCGGCGTTGATGTAATAATGATCTTAGTAGACTTACCAGAGATGATTGTAGGATAGACTGACTTAAAGAAGTCATCTTGTACATGACGAAGAACGAAGGCAAATTCGTCAAGATAAACGAAGTTGATAGAATATCCACGAATTGCTGTAGAAGCAGTAGATGCAGCGAGAACTCTTGAATCGTTCTCAAGCTCAATTCTCTTCTTACTCCATGAAACAACGCCTTGTTGCAACCACTTAGGCAGATTTTCATACGCGCGCTGCAAACGACCAAGAATTTCAATAGCAGTCTCTTGTTTATTAGCAAGCACTGCAATAGTATAACTGTCTTTGAATAGAATATGCCATAGCATCGATGCTACTGCACAAGTTGTCTTACCAGCTTGACGACAAGTCTTAATAACAACGAAGCGATTATCTTTAATCGTTTCAGCCATTTCAGCTTGGTAAGGGTACATCTTAAACTTGACCAAACCTTCATCGAGGTTGATGATCTTAACGTAGTTTCTAATAAAGTAATCTTGATTTTGTGAGCACTTTACGTACTCGCGCATCTGCTCCTCAGTCCACTGCATGTTAACCCCGACCTTTTTAAGTTTCGGGTTGTCCATGTAAGTATCAACTTCACGATCAAAACCATCGTATTCATTGCCTAAAACTGTTGAAGTTTCATCATCTAAGGCTGTTGACATTTCTTACTTTACGTGGTATAATGAGTGAGACAGGTTCAGAGAGAGGCAGATATAGCTCTGACTACTTTGTTGTGGAAGCATCTTTTAACATCTTCTGTAGATCTGCAGTAGTTCCAACGAATAGAGAATTGTTAGTAACAGTAGGTTTAGAACTCTTACCAGTTTCTCCGTTTATACGATTCTTCTTTTGATGTAGTTCCAAAAGATCTTTGTTAGCATCAGACAGAATTTTAGTTAGCTGTCCAACAACTTCATAAGCACGAGCAGATTCTCCAAGTTTAGCTAATTCGGTAGCAGATGCAAGAGTCTTTTTAGTTTCTCTAATTAGATCTTGAATATTTTTGCGAGTAAATTCGAAATCAGAGTCTACTGAATTATAAGTTTTAGTCTCTAAAATTTCTCCTTCAATAAATTCAGTTTCTCGCATGACTTGAACAATTGGTTTAGACTCTGGGAGATTAAAGAGATTTTGTAAAGATTTCTCCATGTTAGTCTTCTTCGGTTCTTCATCCATACTAATCTCCAATATCTACAGCAAATCCAAAGTCACTATTCGCACTAATTTGGCTGATCGCGACAGAAGCAGCTGAGTTAGTTGTTGGACTGCCATTAGCTAGTAATCCAGGCGTAAGAGTAATGCGCTCAATACGAGAACTTGTGAGATCGGTATTTGCATACATGTCTATGTATGCTCTCTTGATAACGCCCTGTCCAGTTTGCACAGGGCCATAAAAGTTAGCTTTCATGAGAAAGTCTAAAGACCAGATAAGAGCTCTACGGTTCTTAAAGTCGCCTTCGTATTCATCAAGAATACCAACGTTATTTAGAACCACCGGAACATCAGAGGTAATACCCATCTCTGGAATAGTATTGATGTTTAGCGTAAATTCTGGTCGGAAATATGGAACGATCTGTTCAATGATCTGGCTTCCGTCATCATAGTTCCGAACCATAACACTTACTGAAATGAAGAGATCATAAGGCACGGGAGTATATTGTGTGCTGATCTTATCTGAATCTCCAGTGTTGGTGTATCTATTTTTATGAGTACTGCCAACTTTACGAGTTGGAACATAAATCATACTTGTAAGCTCAAATCCTATACGTGGCAGAGTAATTGCTACGTCTTGATCTAGATTCGGATTAGCGGCTAGCTTAGTGAGGAATTTTTCTCGAGGTCCATAAGCGATAGGTACTGGAATAGTTTGCACACGATTATTATTAGTATCGAGACGCTGCACAACGATATCATTGAACATATTACCGAATGCAACAATATGTTTTCTGATGATTCCATGATAATAATGAGTTCCAAGCATTTACCAAGGATTCCTTTCACTGAACGGATTACTTTCGCTGAAGTCTTGAATAGCGTTGCCCTTGAATACAGCGCCAGAGTTGAAGTACTCGTTGTTAGCTGTTGGATTAGTGTCTTCGAGTCTATGCTCAATGATGTAACTACCAGAACTCTCATCTAATAGAGAACCAGTGCCATCTTCTAATGTGAACTGGAAGTTTAGAACATCCAAACTGTATCGTGTTTCGATAGCATCGATTGTAGTGTTGCCAGTGCCAAAACGCTCTGCACTGTAATTGAAGAGCTCACAATACAAATCATACGTTTGTAGTCGGCCAGTTTGATAAAAAATAGCTTCATGAGATACAGATTTGATTTCGAATACTCGGTCTACCATCGGGAAGTAGATTAAATCTCCTTCTAACGGTCTAGTAGATGAAATGCTATACGTATTAGCGCCAGCAGTTCCAGTTTCTAATGTAATCGAAAAAGTGTTAGCATAAGCTGTACTTACACTGATTGCTGATTGATTGCGAGTATTAGCAGATTCAGTCTGATAGAGATAGCCCACTTCATCAAGAAGTGTATTTGTATTTCTGATTTGATCCCATCGGCGACGAGCAACTGTGAATGTAATACTATCTTGAATTTCGTATCCAAGCTTAGATAAGAACTGGCCTTCACCTTCGAAGCCGTCTACGCTCTTTACGTAGAGTTCAATTTCCTCTGCGCCATCAAACTTACGCAGAGGATCTTCTCCAAAGAGAGGATCTTCAGCAACAACTGTGAAAGGTATGTAACGAACATCATGTCCGAAAATTTTAATAGCCTCAACTACGAGGTCATCAACTAAATCTTGTTCTCGGCGATAGCTGTAATGATTGAAATATTTGTTTGTAGCCACATCACATGCCTTTAGTTAGTCATATCCATGACTGGCAATGAGTAACTGTTAATCATTTCGGTCTCGAGTTTATCAAGTTCGCTAGTAGCTTCTTCGTAGATTCCCTTGCCATCCATAGTGATACCACCTGGAAGCTGAATTCCGGCCATTTTCTTTAGATTCTCTCCCCACTGTCTCTTAATGAGAGCAGTAGCATAACGCTGAAGCCAGCGATCGTTCCAAATGTCTCCGTACGTATCTGGATCGGTCTTAAGATAAGCTTCAATAACAACGTACTCACCAGCTGACACGTCACTAGACCAGTCCATATCGATATAGAGTTTATCAGTATGGCGATTAAATCGAATTGGTTTCTGACCTACGAAGATCTCTTCGATCTGTTCGATATGTCGTCGTGCCATAACATAACTGGCGTTTTGCGAGTTACTGAAATCAAATAAGTCATGGAGATGCATTTGGTACCGAATGTTGAAAAGACTAGCAATATTTAGCGAGCTTCCAATCTCAAGTACTCTAACGACCCCGATAACATCTGTGTCAAGAGTAATGTATTTGTTTGTAATATCTGTAGCAGTGACCGCATGAGCGATGAATTTCTTCTCAGATCCATCGAAGTGGTAGTCCTGATAGTACAGCAAAGCTTCATCGATACGATCTTCTACCTGCTCATCATCGACGTTGATATCGATAACAGGATAACCGAGGCGGCGAAGGCAATAAGCCTTAAAAGATGTTCGTGTTGTTGGGACAGCCATATAGCTATTTATCTCCGATCTTTCAGCGCCTCGAGCTCTTCTCGAATTATACGAAGTTCTTCTTGAAGACGTTGATACTGATCTCTAACTACTGGAGGACACTGAGCGCAGTTGATTCCGTATTCGTTTTGAATCTTAAAAAGCATCTGTTCGTATTGACGGCGATCGTCACGCAGAATTTTCTTATCAAGTCGAAGCTCGACAAGGACTACATCATCTCTTGCAGCGTATCTATCTTCAGCTGCCCAGACGCCAGTGATTACACTGCCAATAACTATTAGACCAGTAACAACGGCGCCAGTTCTTTTCCAGAAATCTTTCATTATAGCTTTGCTCTAGCTGACTTGCGAGCACTAATCCGAGCAGCTGCTTTAGGCCGAGCTGAAGCGAGCCATTCACTGAATGTTTTGCCCCCGGCCAAGATCCCTGCCGCATCAAGGAAGTCACCGACGTCTTCAGCAAGCTGCGAGTTGCGAGCGTCGGAGAATTTTAACTTGACTGCAGCATCGTTGGTGGAGTCTGCCAACGACTTCTGGTAAAGGAACTCCCGAAATATATCGACGCCAGCGTCGTACTTTTTCTGCGCTCTCGGGGCTGGGGCGTAGTCTAACGGCTCGTTGTTTTTGATAATCTCGGTCTGCTCGGGGCTCAAAGTCAGAACGCCATCAACAACGTCGATCACCTTTAGCCACGCTGGCGCGCTGTTTGGGTCTTCGCCGTCGATATCGGGGTAAGCAATATTGTGGTCCATGCCTTAGCCCTCCAGAGCAGCGTGTAAAAACGTATAGTTAGCGGTCAGACCGCCGCTATGGGTAGCACCAACAAAGTCCACAACCTTAGTACTTACGTTCGTCCATTTTCTTTCTCCTTAGTTGTACAGAAAACTGGTCTGGGGAAGACCCAGGACCAGGGTCCGTGCGTCGAAGGGACCCGCAGACCGCCGAATCGGCGGTCGTGCGACCAGGCAAAAAAGGCTGCCAAAAAGGCGGCGGCAAGCGACAAACGACGCGATCTCATCGACGAACCGCGCTCATAGCGGTACTTGGCCGCGGAGAGCACGGCGCCGATTGATCTTCGCGACGCCTTCGGCCCCCACCGTCGCTTTCGCTTCGCCGGGGAACTTTTTCTCAATAAGTTCGAAAAGCCCTTCCACGACCCGAGCCATTTCGCTGTCGGACGTGCCCAGCTTCACCGTCCGATCGGTCGCGTGATCGGTCTGCGATTTCTGGAACAACCACTCCCGCACGGCGTCGATCCCGCCGATCGCATATTTCCGTTGGGCAGTTGGAGCGGGGTCGTACGACGCCGCGTTGTTGCGCCGCGCGATATCCGTCTGTTCCTCGCTCAGGACCACGACCCCATCGGTAAGAACTATCGTCTTGAGCCAGTCCGGGGCCTCGTTTGGGTCTTCGCCATAGAGGTCCGGGTATGCTTCTAGGTGTTCCATGGTTAACCTACCAAGTGGGCGCTAAGGGTTGTTTGCCGATTGATGGCACCACCGGACGTTACGTCAGCGATCTTTGCCCCTCCGGTTGCGTAAGCCTTTAGTTCGATATAGTCGCCCGCGTCCAACCAGCGCCGCACCGCAGAGCCTCCTATGATCCGCTCGCTCCCGGCAAAATTCCAAGTAAGGTCAAATGCGGCGAAAAGAAGATTGGTTGTGTTGTAGTAAACCCAGGCGGCAACGCGCGTCGTGGATGCGTCCCAGCCTTCAATATCCAGATTTCCATGGACTAGGTACCACCCGGAAACCAAGGCGATCATCTGCCCGGTCGCCGTGTTCAGGATTAGGCCGTTCTGCAACACAACCCTGTCAAACGGCACGGTGTAGTTGGTGGAATCCCCGGTGACGTTACTCTTTGCCGTCAACATATAGGCGTCGATCCCGACGGTCCCCACGCCGTCGAGCCAACGTGGCCCGCCGTTGTGGCCGACACCGACTAGGCCGTGTTCAACGTCCTTCGCGTCGGTGTTCTGGTAGACCTCGCCGATGGCGGACAGAAGGCCGTACTCGCCGCGAGCGATGTAGCCGCCGACCGTGCTGGCGTTGATCCCAGCCCCGCCGTCGAGCGCGGTCTGGTCGATGTTGGTAACGGCCATGCCGTCGCCGATCTTGAACACCTTGGTCGCGCCACCGACGATGGCGCGGATACCGTTGCCGACGGCGGAACGATCATAAGCGCCCCACACCGCCGCCTCGTTCGCTGGCGTGACGCACTGCACGTTTGCGTAGCTCGCGATGCGGTTGTGTGCCCACCATTGGATCGCATCGGGGCTGAACGGCTTGGAGCCCTTAAAGTACGATATTTCCCCGATTTTGCCGCCGAACGGGAGGGAGCTAGTGAACCCGTAAGAGGCGTTTGTGATGCTTTCCCCGATCTTGAGGGTGTTTGTCCCGGAAATCGTGTTCATCGTGTTGACGAACAGAGGGTTGCCGCCCAGCTTCCAGGGACCACCATCGAAATTGGCGAGGACGCCCACGCCGGGGACGATGATTACGGTGACGTTGTGCCAGGTGTCCGGGTCATCGTTGAGCTGGGCCACCGTTGGACCGAACGTTGGGCCAGCAACAGTTGTAGCACCACCGCGATCCCCCGCTCCGGCAAGAATGCCGCTCGTGTGCAACGAGATATAAACCCGAGGGTTGTCGCTGGTTGCGTGGTGCCAATTCAGCAGGACGTTATGGGTGCTGTTAAGCGTCCCATTGGACTTGAAGTCGATGGAGAACCCGAACGGGAGGGTGCCGTTCGACACATTGGCGTCCTGGTATGC
>Ga0222664_1000188_pt1 | contig 45878 bp, 65 predicted proteins | sample AntAcemetagen604_FD_181147 | JGI IMG/M metagenome (GOLD analysis project Ga0222664, IMG submission 181147) | Saline water microbial communities from Ace Lake, Antarctica - #604 | ecosystem: Environmental > Aquatic > Non-marine Saline and Alkaline > Saline | place: Antarctica: Ace Lake... | reverse complement strand
GCGCTGGTGAAGATGGCGGCACTGACCCTGATCCTCATTGTGGTTGGCGCAATGACCTTCGCTCGCGGCGCAAACATCGAGGGATTCTGATGAGCGGACACAACAAGGCGTTCCTGGGCGCTGACTACAGCAAGATTGAGACCTTCAAGGTGTTCGTCTGCGGCTTCGGTGCCCTTGGCTCCAACCTGATGCTCGGCCTCGCTCAAGAGGGCTACAAGGCGCTCAGCGGTGTGGACTTCGACCGTGTGGATCGGGCCAACGCCTACACTCAGGTCTACGGGCTGAGGGACAACGGCGGCAAGAAGACGGCAGTGATGCGCGGCATCCTCGCCAAGAAGCTCGGCCTACGGGTTGAAGTACACGACTGCAAGCTGGAGGAGCGCAACGTCAGGAAGCTGCTCACCGGCTACGACCTGGTGATCGACACCTTCGACAACTGGGAGAGCCGGATGATCGTCCAGCAGTTCTGCGAGCAGGAGGGCATCGCTTGCCTCCACGGCGGCATGAGCGAGCAGGGCTACAGCGAGATCCGGTGGAATGAGGGCTATCACGCGCCAGCCGTACAGGCAGTACAAGCGGACCTCTGCGAGTACCCACTTGCAGGCCCGCTCGTCAAGGTGACAGCGGCCCTGCTACAGACAGCCGCAACCCACTATGCCGTGACGGGTAAGCGGTTGACACGCACGTTCACGCTACGTGACTGCGCTGTGAGGAACTTCTGATGGCCTGCTACCTGTGCGAACAAGAGATGGAAACGGGCGGACACTGCGAGGGCGGCGTCAGCCTCTCCCGTGAGATGGAGCTCACCCTCACCGACGAATTGCGGAACTGCAACGACTGCGGAGTGGTGCCTGGGTCCCGACACCACCAAGGATGCGACGTAGAGCGCTGCCCGAAGTGCAAGGGTCAGACGATCTCTTGCGGGTGCATCTACGAAGTGTGTGGCATCGACCGAGACACCATGGAAGAGAAGCACAACAGCATCTTCATGAACGGTCCCACCGAAGAGATGTACGCGACGTGGGACGCCTTGTGGCGGGACAAGCGGCCTCGGTGGACTGGAGTGTGGCCGGGCAAGCTCGAAGCAGCGGGTTGCGGGATGTTCTGCCGGGACCAACACAAGGACGGGAGCTGGGTGACCGAAGAGAACCCCTACACCTTCGAGCAGTGCATGGCACGAGAGATCACCTTCCATCTCCCGTGCAAGGGTGAGGACCCTGGGGCGCATCCCGACCTGAACCGGTGGTATGCTGCCGGATGCCCTGACCCGGAGTAGAACATGAGCACCAACGTCACCAAGGTATCCTTCCGGATGCCTCTTCCCGCCCTTGAGACAGGATACGGACGCAGAGCGCTGGCCTTCTTTGAAGCGCTGGCCGGGACGCCCGAGTGTGTCGACAGGGACGATGACGGCACCATCACCTACTTCAACTACCCGAATCTCTGCTACGTGAAGGAGCCGGTGACCGACGTCAAGGGCCTGCTTCGTCCCGTGCAGGACATCGAGACGGGAATGTGGGCAGTGGAACTCATCATTGGGATCTACAACCACGACAGGTACGACTACCAAGGGTTCAACACCGACGTACTCAACGGACATGCCCTGAGCACCGACAAGATGAACAGCGCTCTTCTCGGAGCGGGACTCAGCCAGCAGCTCATCGATACAGGGAAGATCTACGCCTACACTTGGTACAACGGTAGCGACGAGCCGGTTCATGTGGAATAGCCCCGAGTACCTGATCCCAGGAGTCTACCTGGGCATCCACTTCCTGATGTGGTTGTGGTACGCCGCATTGGTGGACAAGCACGGCAGCCACCTTGATACCGGGCTGATCATCCTCGCCATGATTCCGCTAATCGGAGATTGGCTGATCCTGCACGACGGGATTCCAAGACGGCGTCATGTAAAGGAGTGGAGAGCCTCCTACACGCCACCGCGCAGGCTGACTCGAGAAGAGCAGGAGGCCCGAGCAATCGAAGGCCGCATCAGGGCTGAAGAATACCGTCAACGGCAGATAGACTTCGACGCTGAGGTGGTCGAGGCTTTGAGGGAGCAAGATGAGCGACGACTACGCTGAGATGCCCCCGAAGGAGGAGTGGCCCAAGTGTCCTGATTGTGGCGCGCAGCCCAAGGACAAGAGCTGGTTCGATGACTTCGGAATGGAAATGTACGATGCCCATTCGCCCTATCTCGCTGACGGCATGTCTATCGGACTGGGCTGCGATGAGTGTGGCTGCGACTTCATGGTGCGAGCCTGCTTGGAGCTCACCCTCGTAGTGGAGAAAGAAGAATGAAAATCCTCGTCACCAACCGCAAAGCGCGGCACGACTACACAGTTGAGACCCCCTTCGAGGCGGGTATCTCGCTGATGGGGTCGGAGGTGAAGAGCCTCCGCGCGGGACTCGGCAATCTCAAGGAGAGCTGGATCAAGCTGGACGACAATGGCGTCTGGTTGGTTGGCTGCCACATCTCTCCGTGGGCTCAAGCGCGCGAGCCCCATCCACCCACACGCCCGCGCCAGTTGCTCCTCAAGAAGGGCGAGATCGCCAAGCTGCGGCGGCAGGTACAACAGAAGGGGAAGACCCTCGTACCGCTCCGCATCTACGTCAGCGGCAGGTACCTCAAGGTGGAGATCGCCCTGGCTACCGGAAAGAAGACCTACGACAAGCGTGCGGCGCTCAAGGCGAAGGACCTGAAGCGTGAAATGGCGAGGAAGGAGTAGTGGGACTCGCTACACGGATCATCCGGGTTCAGTACGCCTGCATCGTCTGTAGGCTTGGAGCCCGTGCCGTCAAGGTAGAGCGCCACGTCCCGAAGTGCCCCTCTTGCCAGGAGCTCATGCTCCGCTGGCCTTGGAAGGGCAACTTCCCGAAGAAGACCGACAAGCTCTGGAACCGCCTCACCATCCACGCCTACGACGAGAAGTTCAAGGTCATCTACTGCGACGGGAAGACCGTCAAGACCGGACCTCAGGGGTGGGACTGCCACGGCGAAACCCGCCTGAAGCCCGCTGCTCGGATCCGTCAGAAGTTGAGCCGAGCCAGATTTGACAAGTACGCGAAGGAGCGGTGGGAGCGAATGAAGCAAGAGCAGCGGATCAAAGACTGAGATCCGGAAGAACCCCTCGAAGTGAGCTCAGATGGGCACCTTTCTGAGGTGTGTGACCCCGCTGGGGGGTAGACTATCTGGGAGTAGTTGTGAACGGAGGTCTCGACTTCTCACACTTTAGGGGTAGATTGGGTGTCTAATACTGACGACTGACTGTTCGTCGTTCAACCACGCGGGAGGCCCCTTGAGTTCAGGATCTATCGAACCTGTTCCCATATACGGGACCAACCGCACGGAGGGAAGCTCATGAACATCAAGCTTCACGTTGATCCTACATGCCCCGGCATCACGCGTCCCGAGTTCGAAGCGGAGGCACCCGCCTTCTCTATCGCTCTTGACGGCTACGTGGGCGAAGGCCCCTGGTACAATGAAGACGGTCCGTACCGAAACTTCAACCACCACGAGGACGTAGACCGCCTGGCTACTCGCGCTACTTGCGGTCAGGTACAGCTTGCCATCCGGCAAGGACTGTTCGACAGGTTCCGCCTCGATGGCGTGCCCACCGCTGAAGTCTTCGTCAACGACTGCGACGAGGATGTGTGCCTTTCTTGGTTCCTACTCAAGAACGCCCACATCACCGTGTCGCCTGTCAACCCGCTCCTCAACCGTCTCGTAGACGTGGCCGACAAGTTGGACGCCACTGCGGGCGCATACCAGATGCCGCCTGACAGCCCGATCCTGCGCGAACTCGCGTGGATCTTCAACCCGTACCGACGCTTCCGGGCGCATGGCGGCTTGACTCGGCGCAACCCGGACGAGTTCCGGGGCGTGATCGAGGACGTTGAGAACCGCATCCTCCGCTACGTGGTTGGACAGGGGAAGAGCATTCCTCTGGACACCCGCTACGAGCGCATTGGTGGCGGCGTGGGATGGACGATGGTGAAGGAGATCGGCGCACAGAGCCGCACCGGCATGTTCGGTGACGGAATCAGGGCCTTCCTTGCTATCCGAGATTCGGACGGAGACCGTTTCGACTACGTCGTAGGACGCAAGAGTGACTACGTTCCGTTCCCCATCCCCAAGATCCTGGAAGCCTGCAACGCAGTTGAGGGTTGCACCTCATCTGACCGTTGGGGCGGCGGCAACACCATCGGAGGCTCACCGCGAGTTGCCGGTAGCCGCCTGCCTCCCGACGTTGTGACCGAGATCATTGAGGATGTGATGCGGACTGCCTGAGGTAGCCCATGCCCGCGATGTACGAAAACCCAGTCCGGTTCCTGAAGGAGCTTTCCGCCAAGGTGAATCAGGGCTGGGTCGTGTTGGAGTTCGACTACAACAAAGAGCGCGTGGTCGTGAAGCGCGACGATGACCTCCAGAAGGCAGTAGTCAAAAGGGGCCGTCTGGAGTGGACTGATCTCACCCGCAGGGAGTCCGACATCATCAGGGGAACCGACCGCTTCTTCATTGTGTGATCCCAGTTTCTTCTGAAGCGCTTCGCACAAACCAACAGATGATAACGTATAACAGTAGTGAGCTGCGCCTCAACGGGGCAGTCCACATCCTTACAAGGATTAGGAACGCTGTGGCAGACGATACCCCACCAGTAAACCCCATCTTCGCGATGGCGTGTCCGAATTGCAAGAAGACTACGCAATGCGAAGTCCTTCCAACTCCACCACACGTCAAGAAGAGAACTGAGCGGGGGACGTCAGCGTCTTCACATGGATACAGATGTACGGAATGCAGCCAAGGCTGGCATGTCCAAACCGGAGGGGGGTTCAGCATGTCCGCTCTCCGTTAACTGCAAGAACGTGAGAGGAGGACGTCGTGAACCAGACCCTACTACTGAACGCATCCTATGAGCCCATGGGAGTGATCTCCTGGCAGCGCGCTGTCGAGCTCCTGGTGGGTGAGAAGATCGTGGTTCTGGAAACCTACGACGAGGACGTGCGTTCCGCGTACTTGTGCTTCAAGATGCCTGCCGTTGTGGCGCTCAAGCGTTACGTCAACAGGCGTCCGAAGGTGAAGTTCAGCCGGAAGAACATCTACCTACGGGACGAGTTCACCTGCCAGTACTGCAGCGTTACGGCGCGCAACCTACCGGGCGGGACCAAGGACTTGACGTTCGACCATGTTCTGCCGCGTTGCCAGGGTGGCATCACATCCTGGACCAACATCGCGACAGCGTGCTTCGGGTGCAACCACCGGAAGGGCGGACGTACGCCTGTGCAGGCCAAGATGCACCTCATCAAGAAGCCCACTGCGCCTGGTTGGCTGCCGATGTTCGCCGTTCCGCTCCACGGAAGGCCGAGCACGCCGGACCAGTGGAAGAGCTACCTGTACTGGGAGTCTGAGCTCGACGAGAGTTAAGTACACCCGGAGAAATGAGCGCGACGGCACGGTTTTTTGACCGTGCCGTCGCAGTTCTGATCCTGGCCGAATTCTAATTCTGCGTTGGTTTCGAGCTTTGCGGGCCACAGTGACCGAGAAGTGATTCTAAGGTTTGCCCACCCGCCACTTCTTCACCCGTCCTATTGGACATGCTGAATGAAGTAGTGGGTCACGAGGCGGCGGTAGTTCAACTGAACAGCCACGCTGGCAACCCGAGAACATCCTATATCTTTCACGGGCCTGAAGGCGTGGGGAAGCGGTACACAGCTACCGCCCTCTTCCGCCAGTCGGCCTGTAAGGGTACCAAGCTGCCTGATTGCCGGTGCAAGCCGTGTCGGCAAGTCCTGGCCGGTATCCACCCCGACCTCCGAATGATGGAGCCTTCGGGCAAGTCTTACGGCATCGCGCTCATTCGTGAGATGATCGCTGACGCCTGTGAGTACCCTGACGCTGCACCGTACAAGCTGTACGTTCTGGACCGTGCGGACGCCATGACCCCCGAAGCAGCCAACGCCATGCTCAAGATGCTTGAGGACGGACCGCCGCGTTCCGTGTTCGTGTTTGTCACCGAGGATGAGTCCAGGCTGATCAACACTATTCGGAGCCGCTCAATCGCCATCCGATTCTCAGCACTCGAGCGTGAGACGGTGGTCAAGTTCCTTTCCGACTTCGACCGGGACATGGACAAAGTTCGTCTGTGTGCAAATCTGAGCGGCGGTTCTATCGGGGTGGCTCTGGACTATCTTCGGGGTGGCCGTCTCGCTGTACGGGACGATGCCCTGGAGCTACTCCTCACCTTCCACCGCAAGCCCTTTCATCAGATCATGGGCGTGGTTGATACAGAGGAAAGCTCCGAATCACTATTCTACTTGTTGCGCTATCTCTTTGCCGACATGGCCCTGATCCGGGCTGGACTTGGTGATCGAGTTGCGAACTTCGACAAGCTGAAGCAGCTCACCACCATCCAAGCAACACTCGGGGACAAGGCCGTCGTGACAGGTATTGAGAAGCTCAATCTGCTCTACACACGGCAGCCGCGCATCAAGGCGTCGTTCCCGGCGCACCTGAAGTCCACGCTCCTCCAGATCAAAAGGGTAGTACGTGCATAAAGCAGTGAAGAAGCTTCAGGGCCGTCGTGCGCCTCCCGTGTCCCTCCTCAAAGGGGCCGAGCCGTACTTCAGGTACCGAATCATCAAGTCGGTGCGCGAGCACTACAAGGTACGCGGATACGCAATCGAGACCATCGACGCATCCAAGGTCAAGGAGCGCGCCATTGTTGACGCCCTTGACACCTCCACCCTCTTCGGCTCGGACAAGTTGGTGATCATCATCAACACCGAGAAGCTGAAGGGCAAGGTGCCCAACCTGACCAAGTACCTGGAAGACCCTTCAGATAGCACCATCGCGGTGTTCGACTACGCCTTCCCACCTCGAAAGAAGGACCCTGCTCTGACGCCCCTTGGGAAAGCGTTGGTAGCTAAGGCGTACACCTACGAGAGTAACCCTCTCAATCCCTATAAAAGAGAACAAGACAAGTGGTTGATCGAAGAGGCTGCCGCCCAAGGGAAGACTCTCCCTGACGGCTTCGCTCGCGCCATTCACTTGAACACAGGGGAGAGCCTGTTTGCTCTCCACAACGCCCTTCGGAAAGTGCTCCTGCACGCGGATGGTGATGTAGTAGAAAAGGCGGATCTCATTGCAGTCCTCACAAGGACCGCAACCAATCAAACATACGAGCTTTCGGAAACCTTTGGTGCCCGTGACCTCAAGAAGTGCCTCAAGCTTCTTGACGCTCTCTGGCATCAGGACGACAAGCAAGCCGTACTGATCACCAAGACACTACAGAACCATATCGAAAAGTTGATACGAGCCAAGAGCCTCCTCAGCTATGGACTGGATTCCCGCGACGCCGCGAAGGTGCTCAATATGAGTCCCTGGCTGTTCAAGGAAAAGCTCGAACCGCAACTGAAGCGGTTCAAGCTCTCTGCCCTGCTTGATACCTATGACCGCCTCTGTGAGGTGGACATTCTGGTCAAGGGTAGTGGGTTGAGCCACCGCGCCATACTTGAGAGCTTCTTCGTTCGCTCACTAACTTAGGAGAACCGATGAGGGAACTTTCCCACGAGGCCATGCCTCAGTCTGACACACGTCCCGACAAGGGACACAACGGCACCGCTGTGACCACAGCGAAGCTGGCCGTTGAGCCAACAATCTACTCGGTAGCAGAGGCGACCGAGACGTGCCTCGAATACTTCAACCAGGACGAGCTTGCAGCATCGTCCGTAGTCACCAAGTACCTGCTGAGAAGCCGTGCGGGCGACTACCTTGAGCGCTCACCCGCTGACATGCACCGCCGACTCGCTGGAGAGTTTGGCCGGATCGAAGCCCGTTTTGGCGGCGACCGGAGCATCTCTGCTGATGGCGTGTTTGATCTGATCGAGGGCTTCAAGCGGATCATTCCGCAGGGCTCCCCGATGTACGGCATTGGGAACAACGAGAGCATCGTTAGTCTGTCGAACTGTGTTGTTGTGGCACCTCCCGAAGACGACATTTCGTCCATCGTGAACCGGGGCAAGGACCTCGCCAATCTGTTCAAGCGTCGCTGCGGTGTAGGCATCGACATCAGCCCCCTACGCCCCGAGGGCATGTCGGTAAGCAACAGCGCAGGTACCACGACCGGTGCCTGGAGCTTCGCAGACTTCTACAGCTACATCTGCCGCATGATTGGGCAGAACGGACGCCGTGGCGCTCTGATGATCACGATCGACGTCCGCCACCCGGACGTTGAGCAGTTCATCACCATGAAGAGCGATCTGTCGAAGGTGACCGGTGCCAACGTGAGCATCAAGATCCGCGACGACTTCATGGAGGCCGTTGAGGCTGACGAGGAGTATGTGCTTCGATGGCCTGTAGACAGCGAGGACCCCGTCTACTCCAAGACCGTCCGTGCGCGCGAGGTGTGGGACAAGCTGGTGGCTGAGGCGACTGAGAACGCCGAGCCCGGACTCATGATGTGGGACAACATCCTGAGTGAGCTTCCAGCGCAGTGCTACGCCGACGTAGGCTTCAACACGGTGACCACCAACCCGTGCGGTGAGATCCCGCTGAGCCCCTACGACTCGTGCCGCCTGATTGCCATCAACCTCACCGGGTACGTGCGCAACGCCTACACGGACGAAGCCTACTTCGACTTCGACGCGTTCGACACCGACGTGCGAGCCGCACAGCGCATGAGCGATGACTTGGTTGAGCTTGAGAGCGAGAAGCTCCGGGCGATTCTGAAGAAGGTGGACACCGAGGACGAGCGCGAGCTCTGGACCAAGATGCTCCACGCCTGCGACCAGGGGCGGCGCACTGGGCTTGGCACACTCGCACTGGGTGACGCGCTTGCTCAGCTCAAGCTCGTGTACGCCACTCCCGAAGCAATCGAGATGACGAGCCGCATCTACGAGGCCTTCAAGGTGTCGGCGTACTGGGAGAGCGTTGAGCTCGCCAAGGAGCGAGGCCCATTCCCCGTCTTCGATTGGGAGAAGGAGAAGAACTGCCCGTTCATCATGCGCCTTCCGCTCGAGTTGCGGGAAGCGATGGCGATCCACGGACGTCGGAACATCAGCCTGCTCACCAACGCACCGACCGGGACGACCTCGATCTGCGCGCAGACCAGCAGCGGCATCGAGCCGATCTACCGCCTGGGCTACAAGCGCCGCAAGAAGATCTCTGACAGCGACCGCGACGTCACGGTGGACCACGTAGACGACATGGGTGACCGATGGCAGGAGTTCGCGGTGTACCACCACGCTCTTCAGCAGTACGCGGAGCTCACCGGCTACACGATTGAGTTCGACGACAAGGGCAACGTGGTGAATGCGCCTGAGTTCTTCATCAGCTCGGACAAGATCGACTGGGAAGGGCGAGTGGACATGCAGGCGGCTATTCAGCGCCACATCGACCACTCCATCAGCTCCACCATCAACCTGCCCCGTGGGACAGCCCCCGAGGTAGTGGACACGGTGTACCGGCGCTCTTGGAAGGTTGGCCTCAAGGGAGTGACCGTCTACGTGGACGGAAGCCGAGACGGCCCGCTGATCACCAACGACGAAGAAGAGGGTGACAAGGACCAGATCAGGTACCAGAACGCTCCCCGACGCCCCGAGGAGCTCCCCTGCGAGATCCACCACAGGCAGATTCGCGGAGTGCCGTGGACCATCCTCGTGGGCCTGTTGCACGGCAAGCCCTACGAGATCTTCGCTGGCCCCGCTGAGAACATCGAGATCCCCGACAAGTACACGCTCGGAACCTTGATCAAGAACTCACGCAAGACGGTGAACGCCCGCTACGACCTCCGCTACGGAGAGAACGGCGGCGAGACGACCATCAAGAACATCGTCAAGTGGTTCGAGGACTCGGCTGACTACGGAACGATGTGCCGCATGGTGTCCATCAACCTCCGTCACGGCGTACCCACGCAGTACCTCGTTGAGCAGCTCCTCAAGGAGCCGAACGACGACCTCTGGAGCTTCAACCGCGTGATGGCTCGGGTGTTGAAGAAGTGGATCCCAGACGGAACCAACCGTGGCAAGCCGTGTCCCTCCTGTGGTGATGAAGGCGGGCTGGTGTACCAGGAAGGTTGCCTCTCCTGCTCAAGTTGCGGACACGCCAAGTGCGGATGAGTGTCTGAGTTTGCGGTGCCTCCGAGCGTTGAGCAGATATCAACACCGGAGGCACCCTACGGATGCTGGAAGTTCATTGGTTGGCTGGTACGCCAGGGCTGACGCACGGCTACATCTGGACTCGCGCCGCATCGTGCGTAGAGATTCCAGAGATGGGTCCTGCTGTCGACTTTGCGACCTACTTCCTGAATGCCTGGACTCAGACGTTTAACGACAGCAACGGCGACCTCTGGTTGCGGTTCTCGTTGGCTATGCCGGGCACGAACTGCGCTACAACTCCCGCTCAGGTACGGCTCTGGCTCCAATCGCGAGATTGGACGATCCACACCTTCCAAGGCACGAACTTCTTCGGAGTGCCTGGCGGTCCGCCACCCGCACCGGTTCAGATGGACCGGCTTGAGATCTTGTTCGATTGAGACTCCGTTTTCTGCGTTGACCATTGTGTCTGACGGGGAATGGAAACATACTCGAAAGCCGATGTGGTCTGGTTCTGGAAGACCAAAGAAGCGAACGGCAGCTTCTCGAACATGTGTGGGGGCTTCCCCATTGTCGTGAATGGTGTGCCGATCCGCACCACCGAAGCGCTCTACCAAGCCTGCCGCTTCCCCTACGACGGGGCTCTTCAGCAGGTAGTCATCGACCAGAAGAGTCCGATGACCGCCAAGATGAAGACGAAGCCGCACCGGCAGTTGACCCGCCCTGACTGGAACGAAGTCAGCATGGAGATCATGTACTGGTGCAACGTCCTCAAGCTGGCCGTTCACTGGGACCAGCTCCGTCCCATGTATGAAGCCACGGGCGACAAGCCCATTGTCGAGTTCAGCCGCAAGGACCAGTTCTGGGGAGCCAAGGAGGTTCGCGAGGGCATCCTTGAAGGTCAGAACCGTCTCGGAGTGGTGCTCATGCGCGTGCGCGAGATCACGGAGCGCCCGGAGGTTGTCGAGCCTCCGGACATTCAAGACTTCATGCTCCTCGGCAAACCTATCGGTTCTATTCGGATACACGAGGCTGAACCAAGCCTCTTCTAAGGAGCAGAGAATGAAGTTCGAAGACTACAGCAAGGTCGCAGACACCACCGCCGTCTACCCCGGACGGGGCGAAGGCATGAACAACGGGCCTGGGTTGTCCTATGCAGTACTGGGCCTGTGCGGCGAAAGCGGCGAGGTTGCAGAGAAGATGAAGAAGCTCATCCGCGACAAGGGCGGGATCGTGGACGAAGAGTTCAGGACGGCCGTCAAGAAGGAGCTCGGTGACGTGCTCTGGTACTTGAACGCGGTCTGCTACGAGCTTGAGTTCACCTTTGAGGAGGTGGCTCAGGGCAACCTCGACAAGCTGCTCAGCCGCAAGGCGCGCGGCACCCTCCAAGGTTCAGGAGACGACCGATGAATACCCCGACCGACCCCTACGCGATGATCGAGACCGATAGCCACGTCTATCGGTTCCTGCTCTCCGTGGGGTGGACCGTTACGGACAGTACCGGACTCTGGTCCCACATGGAGCCGCCCCATGGGAGTTGAGATCGAGCGCAAGTATCTGGTAGAGGGACATGCCTGGAAGTCGGAATCGATCACAGTGCTGCCCATCCGCCAGGGCTACCTCGCTCGGAAGCCCCGCAGGTCAGTGCGTGTCCGAGTGAGTGGGGAGCGCGCCTTCCTGACCATCAAGGGCAAGACCGTTGGATTCACGTGCCCTGAGTACGAGTACGAGATCCCGGTAGCGGATGCCAACGAGCTACTCGACAATGTGGTAGCTCTCCCCATCATCCAGAAGATGCGCCACATCGTGAACTACCGAGGTCACGTGTGGGAAGTAGACGTGTTCTTGGGGGACAACGAAGGGCTCATTGTAGCCGAGATTGAGCTCAACGATGAGGAGGAGACCTTTGTTTCCCCGCCGTGGTTGGGCTCTGAAGTGACGAACGACTCTCGCTACAAGAACGTCAACCTTGTTCGTCTACCTTACAAGGAGTGGGACCATGTCTGAGCAATTCGAAGACCAAGATGCTGAGGTGGTTGCTCGCGTAGACCGCGACACCATCAAGGCCGAGATCGACCGGCAGTCTGTCATTGGCCGGAACGTACTACGTTCTGCCAATGCGAACGGAATTCAAGTTGGCGAAGACGCCGGACCGATTGTAGCGCCCAGCGCAGAACTGCTTCAGACCGAACTCGTGGCAGAGCGGAACAACCGTGCGGCCAGCGGGTTCAGCCATGTGGAGGAAGTAGCGCGAGCCAACCTTCCCGAGGAAGCTGTTCTTGAGGAGCCTGCTTTCGGACCTACGGGTGCGGAGATCGCCGCTGAAGAGGAAGCCACCGAAGAGGAGCCAACCGCTGAGGTGACCGCCCCCGTGATCGCCCTCCCCGCTGAGATCCCTGAGCCCGTGGAGTTGGGATGGTTCCACAGGCTCATCAACTGGCTGATGTGGTGGCGTTCATGAACGGCTACATCCTTGCGACCCTTGACATCGAGGCCGCACCACCCACCGTCACGGACGTAACAGTGGTGCTCACCGAGCGAGGGTATACCCTGCCGCCCGGTATCGCGATCCTGGGGCACCTCCAGGGTTTTGATGCGCAAGCACTGTGCCTCGGACTTGCGGGCTTGCTGGCGGGCGAGAGCTTGGCCTGGACGTACAAGTACGAAGGCGTGGTGACGCACCTTCGCGACTGGCTCAAGACTCCCGAGCTGCCCAGTAGCGACGAGCATTCTTGATGGCTGCTCGCATCTTGGGGTTGGCTACGGTGTTGTCGCTATGAGCGAACACCTCCAGTCTGTCCAAGGTGCCGAAGTAGGCTCGCTCTTCGATCCAACAGGCGACGGTGTAGCCTTCGGGCTCACCTTCCCCGAGGTCGTTGTCGAGCGATATCCACGTGACGCTTCCACTCTCGAGAAGAGCAATCGCCTCGGCTGTGGTAAACACCCACACCTCGTTCCCCTCGCTACCGTACCCATCTTGGATGTGGCGCAAGTAAGGGTCACGTAGATCGTCGAGCCATACACGCATGGATTTCCCTTCTCTTGATATTAGAACGGGCGGAACAGGCCCGAACTCAGAGACACTCTACAACGTCCATTTGGACGGTGAGATCTACGTCTTCACATATGAAATGGCTTTGCTGCCGTTGGATGTAGAGGTTGGCGTGGTCTCTTGTGGCGAGGATTTCACCGACAAGTACTGGCGGCAGGAAGCTGACTACAGCCGCCACCACTTCTACCATCAAGCCCATCAGGCTGTAGCCATTTTCCATAGGAGCCAGAAATGAAAGTCGTCAAGCTGATCCAAGACCCACTCTACCTCAAGAGGCAGAAGGTGACGGACGTCAAGGAGCACCAGGTACCCAGCCTGATGGTCCACATCAAGTCCATGGTCGTACTCTGCCGCAAGAACAGCCTGGGCTCCATGTGCGCCACTGAAGCCGGGTTGCCCTACAACTTCTTCGTCGCTGAGAACCCCGACCCTCGGGACCCCGACTACGACGTGGTCTTTCAGCCCACCGTCATTCCCGTCATCAACGACGGGCAGAAGATGATTGAAGAGCTGGGGGTCAATGGCAAGACCTACAAGGTACGTCGTTGGCGCAAGGTTCGGATGAGCTGGCTCTACCACAACGGACACACCTTCGAAGAGAAGAGTGGAGAGTTTGAGGGTGAGGTGGCCTACATCGCACAGCGTCTCTCTGATCGTCTTGGCGGCTTGTACGTGGGACCTGACACGGACCACGAAGTAGTCACCATCCAGACCCAGGTGCAGTGATGTCTGACATTGGCTACGTGGCTGAAGGCCGGGTGCTGAAGCAGAACGGAGAGTGGTTCATCATCACAGATGACCACGTCGTTGTGCGGTTGGCAGATGTTTGGGAGAAGTGGGACGGCAAGCGGGTGAGGATGCTCCTCGCCAACCTGGACATTCTGGACAAGGTGGCCGAGCTCGGATGCCTCCCAGGACAGGAGGGAGAATTCATTGCCAATCTTCCTACAGAACAGCTCGAAAACCTCTAACTTCTCGGGCACTGCATACGTTGATAGAGTATCAGGAAGCACCCTCGGAGACGCGACATGACCGACGACTACAATGACCTCTTTGCCGCTGGAGACGCTGCCGCCTCAGAGGGCCGCATCGCCGAGCTGGAAGAGCTCATCCGCTCCAACCGGGCGCTCTACTACAACGACCCGGAATCGGACGCGCTGATTGAAGACGAGGTGTTTGACGCCTACGTTGACGAGCTCCGCGACCTGGACCCCACCAACACGGTACTGACCGAGGTTGGCGCAGACCCCAAGACGACCGGTGGCTGGACCACCGAGGCCCACGCGATCCCGATGGCCTCGCTCGACAAGGTGAACACCGTTGAGCAGACGCGCGACTGGGTTGGCAAGCGACGCTGCGGCCTCTTCTGCGTACAAGAGAAGATGGACGGCTTCAGCATCTCCTGCGACTACGTGGACGGCAAGCTGACCCGCGTACTGACGCGCGGCGGTGGCGTGACCGGCGAGAACATCACCCGCAACGCGGTGAAGATTCGCGGCATCCCGAACCGGCTCCCCACCAACTTCACGGGCACCCTCCGCGCTGAGGCGCTCTTTGTGCTCCCCGAGTTCAACGCCTACAACGAGAAGGCGGCGACCGAGGGATGGCACGTTTACAAGAACCGCCGCAACGGTGCCTCCGGCCTTGCCCGCAAGCACTCCGGCCTCGGCTGCGAGTACCTCCGCGCCTTCTTCTACGACATGGTGAGCGAGAAGCTGAGCTTCTCCACCCACTTCGAGATGATGATGTTTCTCCGCAAGCGCCTCTCGCTGTGGACCCCGTGGTTTGCCCGCGTGGACCTTGAGGGGTTGGAGACCGTTTACACCACCTACGACAACGCCAAGCGCGACGGCATGATCTACGAGATTGACGGCCTCGTGATCAAGGTGGACAGCTTCAAGGAAGCTCAGGACATCGAGGACACGCTCCAGACCAGCACCAACGCGACGGCGAACCCGAAGCACCAGATGGCCTGGAAGTTTGAGGACGAGACCCGCGTGACTACGCTGCTCGCCATCGTTGGCGACTTCGGCCTCGGCGGGCGTGTGACGCCGGTAGCCCACCTCGCCCCGGTGCAGATTGGCGGCGTGACCGTGAGCAAGGCGAGCGTCCACAACTGGGACATGGTTGCCGACCTCGGCCTCACCATTGGCTGCCAGGTGCTGATCAAGCGGGCGAACGAAGTGATCCCGCAGGTGATCCGCGCGGTGAACCAGACCGACCAGCCGGTTGTGGTGCCGACCGAGTGCCCGAAGTGTACGGGCGACCTGACGGTGCGAGGCAAGTTCATCGAGTGCCACAACGTTCACTGCGAGGGCGTGATTGCGGGCAACATCCGAAAGTGGATCCGCTACCTCGAGGTTGACTTCTTCGGCATGAGCTACATCGAGGCGCTGGTTGCCGCAGGCAAGCTGACCACGGTGGCTGACCTCTACAAGCTGACCCCGCAGGACTTCACGGACGCCGACCTCGGCTCCGGCATTGCCAAGCGGGCGCTGACCAACCTCCACGCGAAGGGTGTTGTGCCGCTCTACATGGTGTTTGCCTCGCTGAACATCACCGGATTTGGCCGGAGCCTCTCCAAGCTGCTCGTTGAAAGCGGCCTCGACACCGTGGACGCGATGCTCAACGCGAGCATCACCGACATGGCTGGCGTCCAGAAGTTCGGCACCGAGCGCGCAACGACCGTGTGGAACGGCTTCCGCAAGTGGGAGACCGTGATCCGCGAGTTGCAGGACCTCATCACCATCCAGGCCCCGCAGGCTGCTCAGGTTGTTGGAGGCCCGCTCAACGGCAGCGTGTTCTGCATCACCGGCACCCTGAGCCAAGGCAAGAAGGTGTTCGAAGCTCAGATCCTCGCGGCGGGTGGCGGTTACGAGAGTAGCCTCCGCAGTAGCGTGACCCACCTCATTGCAGCGGACGCCAACGGCACCAGCGGCAAGCTCACCAAGGCCCGGAAGAAGGGCGTGACCGTGATCGACGAGGCGGGCCTCAAGGCGCTCATCGCCGGGTGAGGGTGAGGGTTACCTTCGAGGCGGTGGTTACTACCTCACGCGGTGAGGTAGACCTTGCGGATCCTGAACATCCCTGCGATGGGTGGGAGGGTCCGTGTGATCAGACCATGGGTGTCACTCAGCAGGGCTGTCGCACCCAGTACGTCGACCCTGAGTTGAACACCAGTCCGTGGCTCTGCCTTGTGTGCTCAGAAGGCTATCACGAGCACTGGGATGGCATGTGGGCTGAGTACTACAGCGGCAGGCTTTAGAAGTACCCACGTCCACGCCCACCGGGTCCGCTACGGCGACGTTCAGCCTGCTCACGGCGTCGCTTGTCCTTCCCGTGCTGATCACGCTCTGACTGAGTGTTGTTCTTGTGGTACCACGCTCGGCCATCCATGAAGGTGATCAGCTCCTTCTCAAGCTCGGCGTACACCTCTTCGATGGAGTGTGCGGCTGATCCCCAACGAACCGTCCAGGTGCCCTTCTTGTTCTTCTTGAAGCTCTTCACCTCAAGGAGTTCGCCAGAGTCGCTGATCTTCATCTCAAGGGGGAGGTCGTAGTGACGTACCGCGCGCTTCTGTCTGCGGAGCTCGAGCTGCTCTTGAGCCGCGCTCTGCATGTTGTCCTCGCCGTACTTCCCGCCTTGCTGGATGTGTCGGCGCACCGTGGGGTTCACAAACTCAACGCCGATGAAGCGTGAGCCGTTGTACCTCTTCACGATGGTCGCACCCTTGCGCTCCAACCACTCCACCAGGGCGTCGACAGTGATGCCGGAGGCTCCTTCTCCTTCTTCAGCCGCAGCGGGCTGAAGAGCGTCGCCCAAGGCTTCAACCTGCTTCCAGATCTTCCACTTCCGGAGGATCTGGTTCGAGAGGTCGGTGCCGTCGTACAGGTACGCATCCCCTCCCACGGTAGAGTCTGTAGAGGCATTGATGACGGATACATGGGCACTCTTCACCCGCCCAAACACCTGGCGTTCAGCGTTCTTCTTCTCAGCCATGGCCTCGGCATCGTTGTTGAAGATGAAGGCCTTCGCGTACACAATCCCGTGTGCGTTGTAGCTGTGGGTGTACTTGAAAGGCTTGTATCGGGTGTAGCCCTTGGGTCCGACGGACTTTCCACGCACCACCTCAGCCACGACCACGACGTAGATGGCGGGAACTTCATCTGCGTCTGCGGCCCTCATCATCCCCGATAGGGATGCAATCTTAGTCGATGTGGTCACGTTTGGCCTCTGGCTTGAAATGGGGAAACTGGGTGTCCAACGACTCAAGAACTCACAAAACGATTATGAGATACTGGGTGGTCGGTACGTTGTACCAGAGAGCCACCAACTCACGGAGTGGATGTGCCGCAATACAAAGGCCGAGTAGCGAAGATCGTGTACCGCAACGAAGCGTTCTGCATCTTTGTCCTCAATACGGGAACCGAAAGCTTCAAGTGCAAGGGCACCTTCGTCGGTGTCGAAGTCCGTCAGCATATGGACTGCATCGTTGAGGGCGAGTTCAAGACCTCGAAGTTCGGCAACGACCTCAACGTCCGCAGCCTCGAGGAAGTTGAGCCCAACGACGTAGACGGCATCACCCGCTACCTCGAAGCCAACGTCCACGGTGTAGGCTGGGCCACTGCTCGCAAGGTAGCTGCCCACTTCGGAGGGGACACGGTTGCGATCCTCTCCGCTGACCCCGGACGCATCAACGAGTGCATCTTCTGTACCGACTCCCAGAAGGAGCTGATCTACAAGGCGCTCTCCGAGAACAAGGGCAAGCGGGACATCAGCATCTTCCTCATGAGCTTCGACGTGAAGCCCGCCGTGGTGGAGAAGATCTACAAGAAGTGGGGCACCGACGCTGTACGCCTCCTCACCGAGGACCCCTACAAGCTGATGGAGATCCGGGGCATCGGCTTCAAGCGTGCGGACGAGATCGCTACTCGCATGGGCATTGACGCCCGCTCCCCCATCCGCATCCGTGCGGTGATCCACTACCTGCTCGACGATGTGGGCGGTAGCGACGGGCACCTCTTCCTCCTGAAAGCCGACCTCCAGAAGCGCGTGCTCAAGATGCTGGACGATGTGCCCGCAGCCATCTACCGCGAGTGCATGAGCACCCTCCAGCTTGACGGCAAGGTAGTGATTGACGGGAACCGTTGTTACAGCTCCCGGCACCACAACAATGAAGTAGGGGCAGCCATGCTCCTCAGCGCCATGATGACTCCCATTCACCGGGACTTCGATCTGGACGCCTTCATCACTCAGTACGAGGCCGCGCACTCCACTGCAACTGTGCCCTTCCGCCTCAGCGATGAACAGGTGACGGCGATTGAGACTGCACTTGTGAGCAAGGTGCTGGTGATCACAGGCCTCCCCGGCACAGGAAAGACCACGGTACTCAAGGCCATCGTGGACATGTATGAGACCTTCGTGCCGAAGGTTGCGCTCATGGCACCGACCGGTATTGCCTCCAAGCGCCTCAGGGCCGCGACAGGGCGTCCAGCCGGTACGATCCACCGCACCCTCGGGTGTAGGGGTGACGCGGGCTGGGAGCACAATGAGCGCAACCCGCTACCAGATCAGGCTGTGGTGGTTGATGAGGCCTCCATGGTGGACATGAGCCTCATGCATCGACTGCTCAAGGGCATTCGCCCTGACGCCTGCCTCGTGATGGTTGGCGACGTGGCTCAGCTCCCCAGCGTCGGGCCGGGAAATGTACTGAGCGAACTCATCAAGAGCGGCTGCATCCCCGTGGTTCAGCTCACTACCATTCACCGCCAGGCAGAAGCCTCCGACATCATCATCAACGCACACCGCATCCAACGTGGTGAGGACCTGGTGATCGACAACGGCGGCGACACCGACTTCAAGTTCGTTCACATGAGCGACGAGGACAAGCTGCTCGACCGGATGCTCCGTACCGCCGCTGCCCTTCAGAAGCGTGGACATCAGTTCCAGTGCCTCAGCCCGCGCCATGCAGGCACCCTGGGAGTGCAGAACCTCAATGACCGTCTCCGTGACGTACTGAACCCGGATATCGGGCAGGACAGCATGGACTTCAAGGTGAAGGAGTTCCGGTGCGGTGACCGCGTGATGGTGACCCGGAACAACTACAACCTCGGGGTGTTCAACGGGGACATCGGTACGATCGTCAGCATCGACCGGAAGCAGAAGGTGATTCACTTTCAGGTGGACGGCAACAGCCTCAACACCACCTTCAAGTTCGGTGAGGCCATTGCTGACCTTGTGTTGGCCTACTGCGTCACCATCCACAAGAGCCAGGGTTCAGAGTGGGACATCGTGATGATGCCCATGGTGAAGGCGTTTTCCATCCAGCTTGTTCGGAACCTCTTCTATACGGGCGTCACCCGCGCCAAGCGAAAGGTGCTCGTTTACGGGCAGCTCGGAGCGGCAGAGAAGGCAATCCGGAACAACAAGGTATCCCGCCGCAACACCGCATTCGGTGAGCGGCTCCGGAACGTTTTGGGAGAGTGATGTTCAATCATCGATCATTGGTGCTGCAGGCCCTGTCAAGGGGCGACATGACCTGTGAAGGAATCGGTGACTACATCCGAAAGCTGACCGTAGGCGACATAGTCCTCACGGACAACGAGGTGAGGGTGGCGTTGGTAGTTCTCATGGCTACACGGCGCGTACAGGTTGGCTCTCCGCCACGCGGGCAAAGTTCCCGCCCACGGCACTACGCAATCACTCCCAAGGGCGAGAAAACCGCCTCAGCCGCCAGGAGCATTGCACTTGCCATCTACGACCCGGACGACTTCCTTGTCATCCTCCGTCGAGCTGTCCGCTCATAGTCCATTTGTAGACTGCGTCGGCATGACGGAGGTACACATGAGCGTCGATACCCGAATTTCCGCCCTTTCAGATCAGGTGCGCGGAGCATCCAGTTCGAAGATCGCAACGTCTGAGTACACGGTACGGCGGGGCACCGACTGTTTCATTGTACCGGAGGGATTCAACTGGAGCTCCCGTAGCGGCCTCAAGCCCTTCCGCCCCAAGGGTAGCGCGATGTTCTTCCGCGCAGACGTCGCCATCGATCCCGTTGGACGCTTGACTGACCCCGGCATTCGGAACAAGCCTCTGGTTGAGGTACTCCGCGCCGAGGGCCTCTTCGGGTTCACGATTGACGAATCCGTTGCGAACGACGATCTTCAGGACCCTCGCCTTGCGGGCCGGGTACTCCTGGTTGACTCAGGTAGCGTGAAAGTCAGGTAGAGGTAGAATCGCGACCCGTTCCTTTTCTGGTGGTTGAAGGTCAAGCAGGCTGCTCCGGTAGCCCGCACAAAACGACCCACACCCGCATACCAGAAAAGGGATTGCAATGTCACTCGACCCCAAAGAACTCCGCAAGAAGGTCCTCGTTGAACGCGTCACCGTGAGCTGTGCTCTCACGGCGGGACGGCGCGGCAGCGGGGATTTCGTGTCTCTCACCGTCCGGGCAGCCGAGGGTGACTTCACCCTTGAAGAGGCCCACATGGTCCACAAGATCGTCAGCCGTGAAGCAACGGAGATGGCCTACATGGACGCCCTGGCGAAGGGCCACATGAACAAGAACACAGTTGCACGGGACCTCACTACGAGGAAGCGCAACTACGACAGCCTGATTCGCGGTCTCGAGCGGAAGAGCGCGGGCGCGGCACCAACCACCAAGCCCTCCATCGATATCGACAAGATCAACGAGGCCGAGGTAGCCTGAGGACCACATGACCGACCAAACCGACAACACAGCCGTACCCACGGGACCCAACCCTTCAGAGCCGATCGAAGTTCCCGAGTTCATTACGGAGACCCAAGCTGACAGGGTGTTCCGATACCTGGACGGGGTGTCGGTGCGGATCGAGAAGGACCCTACCGTGATGGGGCCGAGCTACGTTCACGAGAAGCTCAAGGAATGCCGCGACTTCAGCATCGAGGTGGAGAACCTCTTGGTGACCTACTTCGACATCGAGCGCAAGGTGAAGAACCTGCTCGCCGGGCAGAAGGAAGTCATCAAGGCATCGCGGGCGGAACTCCTTGCTATGAACCCGTGGGTTGACAAGGGACGCTCAGCGGCAGACCGCGAAGCTCGAGCCGACATGAACCTGAAGGGTGAGATCGACGCAATGATCGATCTCAAGGAGCAGGCGGTCAACGTCAGCTACGTCCTCCGGGCCATTGAGCTGAAGCGTGAAGGCCTCAACCGCACCAACAACGACATCAAGAAGCAGGTGTCGCTGATGGAGTTTGCCCGTGGCACCAACTACAACCTCGGGACCGACAACGAGTACAACAGCTACGACGGCTTGATCGAGGGAACCACCACTCCCTCCAAGGGTACGCCAATGGACAGTTCGGATGACGACGTCATGCAACTGTTCGGTGAGGATCTGCCCGTGATCGAAGAGGCCCCGGCAGAGATCCACCCGGAGCAAGCGAAGCACATTGGCGAGCACGACAGCACGGACATTGACCCGATGGAGGACATGGACGACTTCCTGTCCAACCTTCAGGTTGACGACGTGGAGATGCCCGTGGATGTGGAAGACGATGATGAAGAGGTGGACTTCTCGGCACTGCTCAACGGTGCCGTCAACCCGCCTCCCAAGAAGGCAGCGCCCGCTCCGAAGTACGCCCTCGAGGACGATTCGGACGTGGTTGACATTGGCGACTTTCTCGCCAACTCGTGAACAAAGATTTGGGTGCTGAACCCTAATCTGAGCGTTTTAGGAAACATGGAAGCGGCAGCCACCGCGACCTACTCAAAACACGCAGAGTCATTGACCTAAGTAGGCGAAAGCGCACCAAGACCCGACAGCGACGTCACCGTCATTGTGTGCCCAACTTACCCCGTCCGAGACAAAGCATTAACCAGGAGAATATTGTGGCTGATTACTACGACGAGATCGGGTTCGACGACGACACCATTGGCAGTGAGCGCACTGAGCGATGGAAGGGCCGGAAGGGCTACACGGACCGTGTAGGGTTCATCTTCCCCACCCGCGTCCGCAAGACGAAGGTTCACTACAAGGAGAAGTACATCGAGTGCATGGGCGGCGTCTGCTGCGAGAAGCTCGGACCGCCCTCCCACCGCCTCGGCATCGTGATGGTTCACTACGCCACGGACCGCAAGGGTACCCTCGAGAAGCCCTTCCGGTACACCGTGAAGCAGTGGGTGTTCTCGGGCAAGAAGTACGAGGACCTGCGGGCTCTGAACGCCGAGTGGCCGCTGGCCGAGCACGACGTGAAGATCACCTGCATCGAGGAAGGGTTCCAGCAGCTCAAGTACGTTGCCTGCAAGGACAGCGTGTGGCGGAAGGACGAGAAGCTCAAGGCTCAGATCGAGCGAGAGGGTGAGGCGGCGCTGAAGAGCATCTACCTCGCATCCCGCCTGAGCGCGGACGAGATCCGTGAGCACCTCGGCGTCGAGAGCGCGGGACCGACCGACGGGTTCGATCCCACCGATGACAACGAGTTCGACGACATGCTGACCGGCATGGATCTCGAAGAGGGCTGATCCCCTCAGCTCGTGACCTGAACCTACGACGCCTCGGTTGGCACCCGCCTTCCGGGGCGTCGCTGTGTGGAGTTGAACATGTACTACCTCGGACTCGATCCCTCTCTCACCTCCTACGGCTGGTGCGTCTACGACATTGACGCAACAGGGTTCGACAAGGTCGTCGAACGGGGCCGCTGGAAGACCGACGCCAAGATGGCGGAACCCGCGCGCTACATGCATCAGCGCGACCATCTTCGAGCCGTCGTCAAGAAGTACAACATCACCCGCGCGGCGATGGAGACACCGCCACAAGGCCAGACCGGCGCGTGGAGCCAGGAAAAGCTCTACGCTCTGTACATCTACAACCTTGAGGTGATGTACACAGAGGGCGTGGACATCCTGCTCCTTGCCCCCTCTCAGCTCACCTTGCTTGCCCGTGTGTGGGGTTCGGGGATCGTGAAGGGTGACTGGTTCAAGTCGGACATGGTTCGGACCGCCAGGTTCGACATGCTCGACCTGTACAACTACCCACGCCACGGCGATTTCTACGATCTGTCGCCCACCAAGAAGGATCGCAAGCGCAACGAGGGCTACACCTCCGTCCCCTTCCCATTCGTAGACGTCTCGTCCTACGAGAAGGACATTCGAAAGAAGCTGAAGATCCAGGGCGACGAGGCCGACGCTTACCACGCTGCCCGAGCAGCCGCACGGTTCTGGGCGTTCCTTGACGGCCAGATTGATGAGGACGATCTCACGCCCTCTGAGTGGGATGTATTTGCCCAGGAATACACCTTCACGCGCGGGAAAAAGGCCGGAACTACTGAGCAATCCGGCATTCGCTTCAAAGAAGGCAAACGCTACTTCCGTTTCGCCACCAGCCCAGTAAACAACCCGTCTCACGATTAGTCGACGTACGACCACCAGGAGAAAACGACATGGCAAAGATGACACGACAGGCCCGAGCAGAACTTCGAAAGAAGGCACTCGCACACCTCAAGAAGCAGGGGATGGACAGCGCGTATGTGCCGCTCGACCCCGGCTCCCGACCAGACATCGAGGTGATCTCTTCGGGCTCGCTGGTTCTGGACAAGATCCTCGGAGTTGGTGGATGGCCGCGTGGCCGCATCAGCGAGATCTTCGGCCCGGAATCCGTAGGAAAGTCCACCCTGGCAATCGCGGCCTGCATTGAGGCTCAGCGCGAGGGTGGGTTTGCGACCTACATTGACTTCGAGCACGCGATGCACCTTGGGTACGCCCAGGCGATGGGGCTCGACCTCAGCGAAGACGCATTCGCCTTCTTCCAGCCCGACTACTTCGAGATGGGCGCGCAGATCGCCTTCGACTACGCCAAGACGGTGAAGAGCGACATCATCGTGATCGACTCCGTCTCCACGATGCTCCCGCAGAAGGTGTTCGAGGCTGGCCCGCAGGACCCCAGCAAGGGGCTTGGCCTCCAGGCCCGGCTGATGAGCAACTTCCTGAACCTGATCTCCAAGGAGATCAACGCTTCGGAGACGGTGCTCCTCTTCTGCAACCAGATGCGCTCGAACATCAAGCTCAGCAAGTACGACGCTGGCCCTGACTGGACGACCTCCGGTGGTAAGGCTCTGCCCTACTACTGCACCATCCGCCTGCGTCTGAAGCCCGGCAAGATCGAGTACGCGAACATCCTCGACTCCCTCTCCGGCGAGAAGGAGAAGATCCCGGTGTCGAACTTCGTGCGTGCGGAGGGCCACAAGAACAAGGTTGGCTTCCCCAAGCGCAAGGGAGAGTTCGTGATCCGCTACGGTGAGGGCGTGGACAACTGCCGCTCGATCATCGGAGTGGCTGAGCGCCACAAGATCGTCAAGAAGGTGGGCTCGTGGTACTCCTTCCGCAAGGAGGGCGAAGCGAGCTACTTCCGCCGACAGGGCGTGGAGCAGTTCCGTAGGTACCTGCTCGAGAAGCCGGAGATCTTCCGCGAGCTGATGGGCGAGGTGAGTGAGAAGCTGGCAACCTTCGAGGTGACGCAGATCACGCAGAACCTGACCGACGATGACCTGATCATCGAGGAGCGGGACGATCCGGATGAGGTTCGCGAGGCCGCACGCGCGGACACCGTGAGCGCCGATCTGGACGAAGAGGATGTGGACCTCTCGGCACTCCTGAGCAGCACGGATGAGCCCGCAAAGGGCATGGACACCGGCAACCTGCTCTCGCTGGATGACATCGACGACGTCATCGCGGAGTGACTTTCAGAAGATGAGAATGCCGACCCCCACTGAATGTGGGGGTCGGACGCTCTGACATCATCTGCTGGGAGTATACGTGCAGGTCAGAATCCAAGACTATCAGACGGTCAAGGACACGTCGCTTGAGATCCGTGGTTTTACGGTGATCGTCGGCAAGTCCAACACCGGGAAGACAGCCCTCCTTCGGGCCATTGAGGGGTCGATGTTCAACGACCCCATCACGGGGCGTGTGCGCGAAGGTGAGACCGACACGGTTGTCACCATTGAGTACGAGGACCTCTCGTGGACGTGGAAGAAGGGCGAGAACTTCAACGACTACATCGTCACCACGCCCAAAGGCACGGAAGAGTATTCCAGTGTGGGGCGCAACGTACCCAAGGAGATCACCGAGTGTGGCTTCCGTGAGTGGTTCGTAGACCGGGAGAAGACACGCCCTCAGATGGCGGCGTGGCACCAACCTATCTTCCTGCTCAACCGCACCGGCAAGGTGGTGACGGAGTTGATGACGGCCGTCACCCGACTGGACGTTGTGAACCTCGCGATCCGGAATTGCTCCTCCGAGATCCGCAAGAACCGGCAGACCATCAAGGTACGGGAGACCGATCTCAAGAAAGCTCAGAAGCACGAGCGTAGCTTCGAAGCCCTTGCAGACATCCCGGCTGAGACCCTGAACGGCCTGTGGGATGACCACCAAGCACTCGCGGCGCGCATCAAGCAACTCGACGGTTTCATTGTCGGGTATGACAAAGCCGTGAGCGCCGTAGATGCATTGGCCCCCATCGACGGTGTGAAGGTGCCGAAGCGTATGGGCACCAAGCTATCGAACTCCATCACTCAGCTTGCTGGGTGGGACGCCAAGATGGGCAAGTACGCCCAGGTGCTGGAGAAGCTCGAGGCTCTGGACGGTGTGACGGTTCCTGACCGGGTTGAGGTATCAACCGACATCGACCGGATGGACACCTGGGTGCGTAGGCTTGAGCGGGCCGACAGTCAGCTTGAGTCGCTTTTGCCTCTGGACACGGTGGTTGTACCGCGTGCGGACTTCGGTGGCCTTGACGGGCAGATCATCGCCCTGACAGGGTACATGCGCAACCTCGGCGGCGTGCTGAAGGACATCAAGGCGGTGAAGGGCGAGGAAACCACGGTGGCTGAATCGCTTGAACATGATTCGCGGCATCTGGACCAACTACGGGGTCAAATCGATGAATGCCCTGTTTGCGGGAGAAGCTGATGCCTTTCAAGATGGTATGGTCGACGGATTGGCATGTGGCGGACAACGCCCCAGCCATGCGCATCGACGATTACACCGAAGCCACGTTCGCGAAGATCACTCAGATCCGGAAGCTGTGCAAAGCAGCCAAGGCTGACATCTGCCTCATCGGCGGGGACGTCTTCCACGTCAAGACCAGCGCAAAGGTGCGTCACGCCTTGGTTGCCCGGCTGATAGAAGAGTTCCAGAGGTTCCCCTGCCCCGTGTGGAGCATTGTGGGCAACCACGACATCAGCCACAACAACCTCGTCACCTTGCCCGAGAAGCCTCTCGGGGTGGTGTTCAGCTCCGGCTCCTTGCACATGCTCGAAGACGAGACCTTCACCTCGGCAGACGGCGTGAAGGTTCGAATCCACGGCAAGCACTTTGACCCGAAGATCGAGCTGGACCATTTCGACGAGCTCAAGAAAGGCGACGAGGATTGGCTTGCAGTCGCCTACCACGGCTACGCCTGCGTCATTGGGGAGAGCTACCCCGGCGAGACCACCTTCAAGTACTCGGATCTCGCCAAGCTCGAGCCTGACGATTGGTTCTTTGGACACTGGCACATCGACCAAGGGATTGAGGTGCTTGACAAGAAGCAGTTCGTGAACATTGGCTCGCTGACCCGTGGTGCCTTGAACCTCGAGAATGTCACTCGCAGCCCCAAGGCGGTGCTCTGTACCTACACCAAGGAGGGACGCAAGTTCCAGCAGGTGAAGCTGAAGGTTGAGAGCGCGGATGCGGTGTTTGACATCCGAAAGAAAGAGCGCACCGACCGCGAGCAGACGCTCATCAACGAGTTCATTGAGAACTTGCGCGCTGAGACTGAGGGCACCGCAGAAGACAGCAGTAGCGAGATCAGCAAGCGCATCACGAGCCTGCGACTCGAAAGCGGCGTGAGATCCAAGGTGATCTCCTTGCTTGAGGATGCTGAGATTGAGCTCGCCACAGCCCGCGCAGGTGGATAGGCGTCTCCTCCTGCTGTGGGAGGAGGAGCCCGGACCGGATCCGACCCCACAGCCTGAGTATGTTCACTACGTCGGGGTGGATGTAGATGGCCCGCAGCGTCACGGTCACGTTGTAGTGGGGCGTACATCCGACCATGTCTACATTGAGATCATCGATCAGTATCAGTTCCAGTACGACTCCGTGGGTGCGCTTGCTCGCATCCTGAGGGCGTTGTGGCACAAGCATCACATCCTGTCCGCGTATGTGGACATCCACGAAGCCTACCAACCGATCATCGATACGCTCCCCGGCGCAGTGGTAATGTCACGTATCACACGCTCAAGAAGAAACCAGATTCGCGATAGAGTGAGAACTCATGTGTTCTCAGGAACACTGGACACAACCGTAGATGCAGTGCTCACCGAGCGCCTCATCCGTCCGGCCTCAGAAAATGCAGACAGAGATACAGATGCAGTACGTTCCTACAACGATGCGCTCGGCTTGATGGTCTGGAGCTTCGACGAAGCCCGGACCCGGCCCGCTGCAGTGAGGCTCACATGTCCAGAAAACCACAGAACTCCCCCGAGGAGTACCACGCCGGACTCAAGCGACTGAGCTGGTCAGGGTACAACACCTACCAGCGGTGTCCAACCGCCTACGAGTTCCGCTACGTCAAGAACAAGCGCGTTCCCTTCAACGCCTACAACACCATCGGCGGCAAGACCGTTCAGAGGGTGTTCGAGTTGTTCTACAACAACGAGATCTGGCGGCGCGGCAAGGACGCTCAGAAGACGTTGCTCGAGATCCTCGAGCGCGAGTACTCCAGAATCCTGTCCCGCGAGACGGTAGATTGGAGCGCCAAGGAGAGCAAGCTGTCGAGAGAAGAACTCTACGAGAGCTTGATCCCTACCATTCCGCTGACCATGCAGGTCATCAAGGACCACAAGCTGCTCGGGCGCTACGCCAAGAGTGAGATCAAGCTTCAGGCATGGATCGACAAGACGCTCGTACACGGCATCGCGGACTTCGTGATCCGCCGTGAGAACGAGCACATGATCCTCGACGGGAAGTTGACCCGCCACCGCAACAAGTACCTCAAGCGTGACCAGCTTGTGTGGTACTCGATGCTCTTCTACCTCCAGCACCGAGTGTTGGTGGACAAGACCGGGTGGATCTTCTACACCTACGGCGAGCTCGAGTGGGTGCCGATCAGCGCAGAGGATGTGTCCCGCCTCCACCGCGAGGTTGAGGCCACCATCAAGCTCATCAAGCAGCGCAAGTTCCCCGCAACTCCGGGCGAAGATGCGTGCCGCTTCTGTGACTTCAAGCCCATCTGCCCTGCGGGCAAGGAAGCTTCGATGAACAAGAAGGTGGCTGCGGGTGAGAGGAAGCAGGCGAAGCTTGAAGCAGCCGGTAGCCCTCTGTTGAATGATGACCCCGAGATTGGTTTCTGATTTTGGCGATGCCGGGCTAATCGGCCCGTTCAAGAGGCATACACCTCAGCGGAGCTAAAATGCCAGACGCCTCACAGGAAATCCTGAAGCTCAACACGCGGGTTGATACCGCCAAGGAACAGCTCATCCGGCTGCAATCGCGGCGGGAAGGGCTTGTCAAGAACCGTGACGCTCTGGTGACCGAGATTCGCGACGCCGGGTACGACCCACATCAGCTCAAGGAAGAGAGGGATCGGCTGAAGGCTGACCTTGAATCCAAGAAAACGGCACTGGAAGCTGAGCTATCCAAGGCCGAAGCCATCCTCAACTCCATCTCAGCATAGGACCGACAATGCACCTCGTAGTAGACAATCAGACACTCAAGGACCACCTCGACACCATCGCATCTGCCCTCGGCGGAAACGATGCGGAGCCGATTTCGGGCCACTTCCTCTTCCGTGTAGGACCCGACTACGTCGACGTCCTTGCTGGTGGCAACGCGGTTGGCCTGTGTGGCTACCGTCGGATCTCCGGCATCGCCCCGACCAACGTGGAGGACGGCACCGAGGTTTCGTTCACCGCAAGCGGAGCTCGCCTGCTCGGCTTCCTCGCGGCGTGTGGCGACGGCAACCTGAACGTCACGTATGACGACAGCACCTCCCAGGTGAGCGTCGTACCTGAGTCCAGCCGCACCAACTTCACGCTGGACTCGCTCCCGCCCAACAACAGCTTCAACTTCGAGGCCGACTTTGAGGTTGCGGAAGCCAAGGGCGTGACCGGCCTCGTGGACAAGGAGGATGTGGAGACTGCCTTCAGCTTCACCTCCCCCTTCATCGGTGCCAACCTCGCGAACCCAGGCTTCAGCCTGTGCCGCATGGAGCCCAGCGACGAGGGAAGCCTCATCAAGAGCGGCGACGGCAAGAGCGTAGCGATCTACCGGCGCTCGGACTTCACGGGTGACTTCAAGCTCAAGGGCGACAAGCTCAGCAACGTGAGCTCGTTCATCAAGAAGTGTACCGGCAAGCTGAGCCTGTTCACGGGGCAGAACAACTACTTCATCGTGAGCGAGGACGGTAGCTACTACGGCTTCAAGATGGTGAGTTTCGACTTCCCGCAGATGAAGGGCCTCGACCTCTTCTCGGAGACCGGCGACCACGTCATCCGCATCAACCGTGCATCCCTCAAGGGCGCACTGAGCCGCCTGAAGTGGAGCCTGGACAACGATCAGGTTCGCATGAGCTTCAAGGTGGTTGACGGCGACCCCGACGACGTTCTCAACTCGGTGCTCCACATCGCCGCCAAGGCGAACAACGGACGCATCTCGACTGAGCAGGTTGGCGTACACCGCCCCTCCGGCTCCGGCGACGCCGAGTTCTTCTTGAACTACAAGAACGTGCTCCAGGGCATTGACAAGTTCGTGTCCGACGACGTGAGCCTGTACCTGACCTTCGGCAAGTTCCCGTTCAGCAAGATCCTCGAGAAGGAGGACGACAACGGAGTTTCCGTGACTCGCGTGCTGTTCCTTGCTCTCATGAGGAAGCCGAGGTAGCCAATGCTTGTAGATCGAATGGAGGCGTACCGGGGGCAGATGGTAAGGGCAGAAATGTCACAAGCATCTGCCATCCGCCTGCGCCAAGAACTTGAGCAGACCCTTCAAGAACTGGAGGATGAGAACAGCGTCTTGGCTAAGAGCAGCCAAGCACTGAAGAAGCTGCTCGAGGACATGGCGAAGGAAAACCTCGAGTCGATCGACAAGGTGATCACGGAGGGCTTGCGGCGTGTGTTCCACGACCAGCAAGACCTGACGTTCAAATCGGAGCTGGTGGACTCGCGAAACCAGCTCCAGATCAACTTCAAAACTATGCAAGGCCCCGCTTCAGGCAAGGCCATGGACAGTTTCGGAGCATCCGTGACCGTGGTGGAATCGCTTCTGCTTCGGATCCTCGTGGTGCTGAAAATGGGACTTGCGCCCGTACTGCTCCTCGACGAGTCGCTTGCCCAGGTTAGCGACCACTACGTTGAGCCGTTGGGCAGGTTGCTTAGTAGCCTGTGCAAGGACCTCGGGCTGACGGTGCTACTCGTCACCCACCAACAAGGATTTCAGGAGAGTGCCGACATCGTGTACCGGGCGGATGCCCGCGAGGATGGACAGGTAAGGACTCTCCTACTTAAAAAGGTGAAAGACAATGGGAACTCTGGTAGCGATTGACGCTCAGAACCTGTACTACTCAGCGCGAAGGATGGCCGGTGGCCGTGTTGACTTCGCAAGGTTGAGAGACAAGATCCAGGAAGCGGAACCATCCTCACTCAGCATCGTGTACCTTGTGCGCGGCGATGGGTACGACTCCAGCGGGTTCGAAAGCCTCCTACGAGGCCTCGGGTACCGCATCTCCCCACGCACCGCACATCGAGTACGTGACTCCGGTGGGCGCTCCCGTTTGAAGTACGATAGCCACGCTATCCGCATCTCACTTGACGCTTGCACCAAGTATGTCGACCAGTACGACAAGCTGGTTCTCATCAGCGGCGATGTTGACTACTCTGACCTGTTCGCACACCTTGAGCGGTTGGGGAAGACAACGGAGTTCTGGAGCTTCGACCGGACACTGAGCCCTGACTTGATGCAGACCGTTGGTCAGGTGGTGTTCATGGACGATGCCATCCTACAGGATTAACCACATGAAAGACGAGGCAGAAGTCAGGCGACGCGTGGCGAGGCTCAAGGAGCGTCGCCTGAAGCGACTGTTCCGAGGTGGTCTGAAACGACGGCCTTGCAACTGCCACTTCAACCGCGAGCACACCTTCGAGAAGGAGGGGCAGAAGGTCACCGTTCGTCTGTGCATGGCCGGTGTGGAACGTCCCGATTGGGACGTCGACATCTGCGACACCAACGAGCAGGCCAAGAACTGCCCCATCTTCCTACTGAAGCGGACCAAGGAAGAGATCGAAGCAGACTTTGAAGTAATGCTTCAGGATCCCGACAAGTGCCGCGCAACATACCCCGACATATACACACTTTCCTGGGTACTCGGCGACGTCGAGGTGGAATACACCTTCTGGCAGCGTTTGCGGTTGTCGTGGGAAGCATACCGGGCTCCAAAGGCTCTACCCGCCCCCGAGGATGACAACGATGGCATTTCTGAAAACGAGTGAAGCCCCGGCGACCGTAGTGGAGGAGATCCCCGCGATCCTACTCCCTGACGCGACCGGGCTACGGTTCGACCACAACAAGTACGACATGACGAAGGCGAAGTGGGACGCACTTCCGGCAGACGTCCAAGACGAGTACATCGAGGAGATCTTCACCTTCTACCGCAAGGTGTGGGGCTTCCCCTATGCGCTCAAGACGGGCGACACCTTCGCATGGAAGTTCGGCATCTACCCCGACGTGGATGTGTGGGTGAACGGCATCATCGAGTTCTTGTACGCCAAGGACTTCAAGCGTGCATCCAGCCAAGCCGGACGGCTCAGGAAGTGGGACAGCTCCCGCCTACTGATCGAGGACAACCTCGAGGTGGACTACCACGGCGGCGGCTTCTTCGAGGAAGAGGTTCCTGAGGTGGACGACGATGTGCAAGACACCTCTCGCCATCTGAAGCAGAACTTGATGGGCATGGGTGCTGCGAACTCCTTCATGCCTCACCTCCACCACACACCCGTCAAGGGATTGAAGAGCCCCTTCGATGGCTTCTGGGACGACAAGCTGTTCCGGAAGGCTATCCGCCTTGCTTGCAGGTGGGACAGCGGCGCGTGGCCTCACTCGATCCGCTACGGTCTACGCTCCATCGGCGGCATTCAGAGTGTGGGCAACTTCAAGCCGACCGTGGTGAAGTTCCTTCACGAGCGATTCACTCCCAAGGAGGGCGGCATTGTGTTCGACTTCTCCTGCGGTTGGGGCGGACGGCTCACAGGCGCGAGGAGCTCCCGCAAGGACCTGCTCTACGTGGGTGTTGACCCAAGCACCAAGACCTTCGAGTGTCTACAGAACCTGGATGCCTTCCTCTGCAAGCTGTACGGCTACGAGGTGGGCGAGGTCACCAACGTCAAGGTGAACGGGCGTATGGTGCCGCAGTACCGGGGAAGGTACGTGAGGATCACGCTGTGTGGCTCTGAGGAGTTCCGACCTACTGACCTCCTCGGCAAGGTGGACTTCGCGTTCAGCTCCCCTCCCTACTTCGACCTTGAGGACTACGCTGCCGGAGACGAGGGCTACGAGAACCAGAGCCACGTCAAGTTCCCCGGACGCGATGGATGGCTCAACGGCTTCCTGAAGCAGACGGCTGACAACGTGGCGGCGCTGCTCAAGCCCGGAGGCTACTGCGGGCTCAACCTCGCAGACTTCAGAGACACGAACATCACGGCTGATGCCTGTGCGGTGTTTGAGACTGCTGGCCTCACCTACAAGCCCGACGAGAACTTCGAGATGCGGATCAGCGTCCGCACCGGCAACCGCTCCAAGGCGAAGACCGAAAAGAAGAAGCACAAGACCGAGACGATCTTCATCTTCAAGAAGGAGTAGGCTCCGATGAAGGTTGAGACCTCAGGCGAGATCGTCATCACTACGGTGTTGGACATGCCATCTTCAACGGTGACCGTCCTACAAGACATCGGAGTGATGATCGTCCACATGCCCGGCGCGGACCGGGAGGCGCTTGAGGACGTGAACTCACTGCTTGAGAAGGTCATCATGCCTCACGGCATGGACCGTGACGAGCGGTTGGACTTCATACTCCAGAACAGCGGCCCGGACTTGAACATAGGCTTCGAGGACATGGACCTGCTCACCTTCGGGTGCGATGACCTGAGCCTTGAGGGGTTGTCGCAGGAGGACCGCTTGAAGAAGGTTCAGATGCTTCAGGGTTCCATTCTTGAGGCTGAGTACCGTGCCGACCGAGTAGGCTTTCGCCTCAAGCAACTACGCTCTGAGCTGCAACATGCTCGCGACTTGCTTGAGCTGCTCGATGGGTGACTACCACGACCTCGGAATGTTCGAGCCGGAGGACACCTTCCGGTTGCTGGACTTCTCCGGGTCCAGGTGGAGGCGCATGTCCAAGCCGGACCAGCTCTCCTACATCGACGAGATCTTCGACTACTACCGCAACCGCCACGGGTTCCCGTACAGAGAGATGACTCCGGCAGAGCGGACGAAGCAGCTCTGGAGGCTCAAGCGGCGGAAGCCTGTCGTCAATGACGACCTTGAGATCACCTGGGATAACACAGGCTCTCCCCTATGCACCAACGGCTTCCCTCACCTGTGGGAAGTACAGTGCGGGACCCAGCGCTCGGCTTGGGAAGCTTTCAACACTGACGCATATCTCAAAGAGGCTATCCGCTTCTGCCTGACCATCAAAGAGCGCGTCACGCCACACGAGATCATCAGCGCATTCAGCCTGGGGACCAACGCGGGTATCCGAGTGGTAGCCAGGTTCAAGCCCATGGCCGCAAAGGCTATCTGGCAACGCTACACACCCGCTGACGGCCTCGTCTATGACTACGCATGTGGTTGGGGAGGCAGGCTCTTGGGCGCACTGAGCGCGGACCTGCGGTACGTGGGCGTAGACCCTGAGCCTCGGACGCATGACTGTCTCCTACGGTTGGCAGATGCAGCGGTTGATGCCTATGGATGTCCCGCCCCGAGGATCGAAAAGACTGGCTCGGAGGACTTCTGCCCTGACGAGCTCATTGGGCAGGTCGACACCGCCTTCAGTTCCCCGCCGTACTTCGACCTTGAGCGGTACGCGAGTGACGGCAGTCAGAGCCATGTGAAGTTCGACACCGTCGACACCTGGATTGAAGGGTACTTGGGCGGCACGTTCCAGAACGTTTGGAGCCTGCTCAAGCCGGGCGGGATCCTGGGTATGAACCTAACCGACTACTCCAACATTCGCGTAGTTGACAAGGCTCTCGCCGTCATAGAGAAGATAGGCTTCGAGCCCGTGGAGACCCTCAAGATGATGGTCATCCAGCGTCGAGGCAAGGGACAAAGCAGTGCCCCATACAAACATGAGCCCGTCTACATTTTCCGCAAGCGATAAGTACCTCCATCTCGCTTGGGACAACGAGTGGCCCGGCATCCGTGAGATTCCTCCGGATGGCTACAAGTGGTCCAAGGGAGGCCTTCTGGTTCCAGGGGGCCTTGACGAGACTCCTGTTGAGGCGGCACCCGTCGTAGGCTTCTACATCTACGAGACGCAGGGCATTGGCATCTACCCACAGGAGTTCGTAGATGAAATTCAACGGCGATAGCTTCACCAAGCGGCTACGGCTGCTCTGGGGCGACGCTGACGACTTCCTCCGTGCTCAGCCGCCTGAAGGGTTCAAGTGGTCACGAGATGGGATGCTCGTCCCGCTGGACTTTGAAGAGGTGGTGATTCGCAGCCCACTGGTTCAGGTACCGCAGTCCTACGAGCTCTTTGACCGTCTCCCACACCGCACCGAGCTTCTGGTGCTACCCGCCGACGATCCGTCCCGACTTTCCATCGGATTCACCGTGCTTGAGAACATCGGCATCGGTGCCTTCAACCCTGTGGGCCTGAGACGCCTCACCATCGACCGTGGAGACGGCAATGACTGACAGAAGGCTACCCCTGACCGAAGACGAGAACCGGATGTTCCTGCTGTGGGAGGAGGACCGTCCCATGCGTCCGCCTACCATGACTGAGGCCATGAGTGACCGGGCGATGGAGGAGTTGATGGCGGCAGAGGACTCACGCATGGTGGCAATTCTCGAGGCTGCGGCAGTTGGGCACAACACGGGCAGGGAGGAAGTCCTCCGCATGTTGAACGTGAGAGGGCCCGTCAGATGATCATTGAGACCTCTCTTGAGATCGTCATTACGGCGCGGAACCCCATGGCCCGACGGCCCCTGGGCGAGCTGTTTTTGATGAGTGACCCTCAGTACGTGGGGACCATACCGCCGCGCAGAGAGCTCTCCGCTGGCGACAGGGAGGGTCTGATTGCTGAGCTGATCTCGTCTGCTGAGGGACGTGAGAGGCTGGCGGCGTCAATGGTCCAACCTCTCCGCGTGAGACGTGACTATGCCTCCGTCGGGCGTAGGACGTTTCTGGTCGAGCAGCTCCCAGATGGCGCGCTCCCCATTTATGATAGAGATCCAGAGGTAGCGGCTTTTGTTACCGGGAGTGAAGATAGCGATGAATGACTCGGACCGCCGTTTGGCGATGCTGATGGAAGACGCGGAGATTCCAGATAGGCCTCTACCTCCTGAACTGACTATTGCAGAGAAGCAGTACGCGGTGAAGGCGTTCCTTGAGTCCAAGGAGGGTCAGGCAGCCATTCGTTCCGAGGCTCTCGCCATTGCACGCGCGGACACTCGTCCCACTGCTGGATCAGGCAACCCCGGCGCGGTGAGACTTCCTCGCAACGTAGGTGCTCGCGCTGCTGACCCGTGGAACAACGACTCCATGGCTGCAAGGTGGGACCGGACTCCGGAAATCAATCCGGACACCACACGGCGGATCGCGACGGCTGAACGGATGCAGCGCTCCTCGGTTCCCGTCGCTCCCACAAGGGAACAGGAGCGTCAAGATCACTACGATCAGATGCGACGGGCTGTCCAAGGAAATGCACAACGAGTATCTGATCGACCGCGACGCTCTCAGCGAGAGGACCTTGGCATTGACTGGGGAAATGGCTCGGACGCGATTGATTCTATGCTCTCAGACATTCAGGACTGAACGTGAGCCGACAAGAAGCCTACCTCCCTTGCTTTGAAGCTGAAGACGCCACCAACATTCGTGACTACCGAGTATCCATCTGGCGGCGCATGGACGACGCCGGGAAGGAGAAGTGGGTTCACGAGGTGTTCGAGTACTACCGGAACGTCCACGGGTTCCCGTACTTCGAGCTGACCCCGGAGAAGACTGCCAAGAAGCTCTGGCGGCTCCGCAACAAGCCCGCGCGCACCAAGGACGTTGAGATCCTGTGGGACCAGACCGCGACCACGCTCTGCGCCTACTACTTCCCCCACATCTGGAAGGTGCCGTTCCGCAACAAGCGGACTGCCTGGTTGGCGTTCCACAACGACGTCTACCTGAAGGATGCGATCCGGCTCTGCTTCCGCATCAAGCCGTCCGTAGGGCCATCAGACCTCATCGGCGCGTTCTGCCTTGGGACCAAGGCGAGTGTCGGCGTTGTGAGCAGGTTCAAGCCTATGGCTGCGAAGGCCATCTACGAGCGGTACACGCCTGACGAGGGCGGGGTCGTCTATGACTATGCCTGCGGTTGGGGTGGGAGGTTCCTGGGTGCCATCAGCTCAAAGAAGAACCTTCGATACATCGGGGTGGATCCGGAGCCGCGTACTCATGCGTGCCTACTGAAGCTCGCAGAGGACACCGCCCGCCTCTACAACGAACCCTCCCGCGCAGAGATTCACAGGATCGGCTCGGAAATCTTCTGCCCGCCCGAGCTTGAGGGTATGGTGGACGTAGCATTCAGCTCACCACCGTACTTCGATCTCGAGAAGTACTCTGACGATCCCACACAGAGCCACGTCAAGTTCAACACCGTTGACACATGGCTTGATGGCTACCTGCTACAGACCTTTTCCAATGTGAAGACCATGCTGAAGCCGGGTGGAATCCTGGCCCTCAATCTGATCGACTTCGACAAGACCAAGATCAGCGAGGCTGCGCGAGAGCGTATTCTATCCCTTGGTTTTGAGCATGTGGAGACGCTTCAGATTCAGATGGCTCAGCGCCGTGGGAACGGACAGGACACCACGAAGCAGTTCAAACATGAGCCGGTCTACGTCTACCGAAAAGGGCGGGACTGCTAAAGAAGGTACTGATAGACTCTGAGTATCTGTAGGGTGTCTCCGTTGTATAGACACCAAGCACGGAGTACCTCATGACCGCAGCCGCTACCGCCCTTCCCCGAGCGATCCTCAGCACCGACGCAGACATCAAGCGTTTCCTGCTCGGCGGCAACGCCACCATCACGGTACTCAACACCGAGACCGGAGAGCGCCGCACGATCAAGGTGAGCTGCAAGCGTGACAAGGTGGACGACGGCTGGGCGATCAAGAGCCCCTTCTTCGTGAATGTGATGACCGGCTCCTGCAATGAGGAGCACTTCACCTACACGGGCCTCGTACCCAGCAACGCTGCCAAGACTGGCGACAAGTTCTACGCCTACAGCCCCAAGCGTGGCGGCGCTCGCTCCGAGAAGGCCGGACAGGGTAGCACCGCATTCAAGTGGCTCTGGAGCCTGATCCACGGGCGCAACTCCAACGGCTCTGCTCGGACCCCCTCCGACAACCACGTTGCCGCCTACTCCAACCTGGAGATTTGGCACGAGGGACGCTGCGGTTGCTGTGGCCGGAAGCTCACGGTGCCGGAGAGCATCGACCGTGGCATTGGCCCGGTGTGCTGGGACCGCCTCGGTGCGATGGGTGCCCGGTAATGGCCGACCTCACTACACACAACGCGAGCGCGTGCGCCTCCACACGAGAGTGGACGGGCACCATCCGTAGCGTCACCCAAGCCATCTACACGGTGACCTGGGGACGGAACTACAGCTTGAGCCGTACCGCAGATTTCGGATACACCTGTGACTGCCTGGGGTTCAAGTTCCGAAAGACCTGCCGCCACATTGGGGAAATCGAAGCGCGAGACGGCGAAGATGCACGGTGTACCTGGGACAGCCGGTGGGACGCTCCCGAAGCGGCTGACGGCACCTGCCCTTGCTGCAACGGACCGACTTTCAGCTTCTCCTTCGGAGCCTGATGCGGGACGGAGCGGCAGATTCATAATCCATTTGTGCTCCCCTGACACCGATGACAACGCTTGACCACCTCGACACTATCACCGCGCGGGACCTCTACAAGGACCTGCGTATTGCCGGAGACCGCAAGGGCTACCGGGTCGAAATGCTGTCCTTGACCGACCGCCGCACTGTGCATGTGAGCGGTACTGCCTACCACTACGTCCTGGACATCCGAACTGACGCAGTGACCGTCACGCGCACGCATCCCACATCGCTTCAGAAGGACTACGAGCCTTCCGACAGTGGTGTGGTTGAGGCGACCATCGACCTGATCAGGGCTCTGATCAGACACTGATTCCGAATTTTGTGAATCCACTGGGATATCACGTCTTATGGCTAAGGTGCCGGGCTTCGGCCTGCTGACCTCCAACCCTTAGACGTTGGGTACTTGACACGCGCATCCTTCGGGATTAGGCACCGTCGAGCAACGTGCAGGGGACCATAGGGCTGCGAATGTACTTGATTTGACATGGATACTGCCCTCCATGTGCATCGAGAACGCAACTAATACCCTTCAAGTGGAGCACAATCGTGCCAAACAAGATCGACCTTCTCATGGGCGATGACACCGCATGTCTCGCCTCTTCCGTCCTCTTCAACCTCAGCCACGTCCTGTTCAACGGCGAAGACGAAGTGGTGGCGATGCTCAGCATCACCGCCCCCGAAATCGACGTAGAGAACGCCCGCACGCCACTCAACCTCGTGGCCGCAATCGACATCAGCACGTCGATGCAGGGTGCCAAGCTGCGTACCGCCAAGGCGTCACTCGCCAAGCTGGTAGAGCACCTCGGCCCCGATGACCGCCTGAGCATCATCAGCTTCGGCTCTGACGTTCGCACCGTGTTCAACTCCGACTTCATGACGGGACCGAACAAGACCGTCGCACTGACCGCTGTGAAGCAGTTGGCCGTGAGTGGTTGGACGAACTTCAGTGGCGCAATGATGGAATCGTTCGCGACCATGAACAAGTACGAGGGCAAGGGTGGTGCCATCAACCGCATCATCCTGTTCACCGACGGCGAGCCCACCAGCGGCGTGACCGACGAGGGACAGCTACTCGACATCTTCGACAAGGCGCTCAACGAGAACATCAGCGTGAGTACCTTCGGCTACGGAAAGAGCTACAACGCTGAGCTCCTGAGCGAGATGAGCAAGCGCGGCGGTGGAAGCCACTACGCGGTATCGGACATCGAGCAGTGTGCAGCCATGTTCGGCACTGAACTCGGCGGGCTGCTCACCACCTACGCTCAGAACATCCGCGTGGCGCTCAACCTGGCTGAGGGCGTGACCTTCAACGGGTTCATGGACACCGCCTACGAGATCGATGGACAGGAGATCACCCTCCCCGACATCCTCGGAGGCGAGACCAAGAACGTGCTCGTGAAGCTGAAGCTCCCCAAGAAGACCCGTGCCGTGTGTGCTCGAGAGAGCAAGGTGCTGGACTTCCGCATCGAGTACGATGACCTGCAGGAAGCTCGGCGCAAGGACGACAGCGTCCCCGCCCGCATCCAGTACGTGCGCCGCAAGGACGACGTGAGCAGCGAGACCAACCTTGAGGTGCAGGGACAGATCGACCTGCTCGAAGCGGCTGCTGCCATCAAGAACGCTCAGCGCATGGCAGATGCAGGCGACTTGGCGGGTGCTCGTGAGAGCCTCCTGAACTTGAGCCGCGACTACTCCTCCGTGGGTAGGCGCGAATCCTTCTACTCGCCCCAGCTCAGCACCGACATGCTCGAGATGGCCGAGGGGATGGAGAGCAACCGTGGGTACTCCGCTACGAGGAGCCGCCTTGTGGCTTCCTCAATGGCGTACAGCACGCGCAGGGCGACGGGCACCCTCAACGATGCCATGTTCACCAACGCGGGCCAGGAATCGGTAGCAGCGGCCTTTACGGCTCCGGTGACTCCAGCACCTACCGTGCCACCGTCAAGTTCTTCGAGCACTGACTGAGCCATGAACTGAGGCTTCTCCATGTTCAAGGGGACATGGAGAAGTTCCTCACAGACTTGGTGGACCAGTGCCACCGAGACCTAATGGCAGAAGACCCGGACGATCCGTTCGGGGGCTACGCCTATCTGAGGGGCCGAGGCGTGACGGAGGAGCAGATCAAGCTCTTCCAGATCGGTATCGGCCCCCGCGAGGTCTGGACTCCCAAAGAGCTCAGGGATACGGTTGACGGCAAGATGTTCAACCGTCAGTTCAGGGGCACGATGGATGGGCAGATCGTGTTCCCCGTGTGGAACGCCACCGGCAAGCTTCGAGGCATTGAGACTCGCTTGTGGGAGGAGACTGCGACCCGGAAGTACACTCAGTACTGGAGGGCCGCATGGAAAGAGGATGCGGTGTTCCTTGGGATGCCCGGCGCTTTGGAATCCATCTGGGAGACTGGCACCGTGTACATCGTTGAGGGCATGTTCGACTTCTTCCCGGTGCAACGAGTATTCCCGAACACGCTCTGCACCTTGACTGCGAAGGTGATGTACAGTCAGTACAGGTTCCTCCAGCGGTACTGCCGCCATGTGGTGTTCATGTTCGACATGGACGAAAAGGGGCGCACCACCACGGACGAAGCTCTTGAGCGGTACAATGTGGGCGGACGCGACGGCTTCCTCGCTCACCGACTGACCTATCCGGCGAAAGATCCAGGTGAGCTTTACGAGAAATGGGGTATCTCACGGTTTGAGAGATACCTGAACCGGCAAAGCGACGGCTTCAACCTGTACCTGTAGGAGCATCGTGTCATACAACGTAGACAGCACTCAATACATAGCGGGGTCCCTCCAGATCCACCGGAATGACGTCCTACGCTTCGTCGACGAGATTGGCGAGCCGCGTGGGGACAACCTGGCTGAGAGCTGCTTCCTGGAGGGCCTGGACCTTGATGAGCCGCCCAGTGACGGATGGTACGACATCAAGCGTCCCTCTTGGAGCGGTGTGTGGAGCGGCAAAGGCTTTGACACCTTCAAGGAACTTCTTCAGGCAACCCGTGGAGCCGCAGATATCCTTGTCACATGGGAAGGCGGCGACAGCATTGAAGGCATCCGTGTCGTTGATGGCGAGCTGATCGATGTGGAGTTGCAGTTCGTGTTGACGCTCAAGGGTGAACCCGCGCCTCGCACTCTGCCGAAAAGCCGCATGGAACTACTGATGGAGACCGAATGAGCAATGAACGCAAGCTGGACAAAGCACACCGACCGATAGTGTTTGGACAGGTCTTGGGACAGGACGGGACCGTCAAGGTTCTTCGGAACACCCTCAAGGACATCGACAACGAGGTGATGCCCAGCATCTTCTTCGGACCGTGGGGATCGGGCAAGACCACTCAGGCCCGCATCTACGCCAGGGCGATCCTCTGCACCAACCGCACGGCTGAGCAGGATCCCTGCAACGTGTGTGACTCATGCGAGATGTTCTTCTCTGACACGCACCCCGGCTACACGGAGATCAACGGCGCTGACCTGACCGGTGTTGATGGGTTCCGGAAGGTGCTTGAGGAGACTGAGTACTCGGTGGCCGGGTCGCAGTACCGCGTGTACCTGATCGATGAGTGCCACATGATGAGCAAGAGCGCGCAGAACCTCTTCCTCAAGCCTTTGGAAGAGGGCATCCCCGGAGTGTTCTTCTTCTTCTGTACCACCGAGTACGAGAAGATCATCCCCACCATCCAGAGCCGCTGTGTGGACTTCGCCATCCGCACCATCCCCATTGAGGGCATTGCTGCCCGCGTTGGTGAGATCTGCGAGGCTGAGGGCATTGTCTACGAGCCGGACGCCGTGACCATGCTTGTGCAAGCCAAGAAGGGCCACTTCAGGGACGTGCTGGTGTTCGTTGGGCAGATCCGCGACCTCGGTGGCGTGACAGAGGAGGTGGTGTTCGAGTACTTGGATCTCGGCGTGACTGACGCCTACTTCGAGGTTCTGCTTCACCTCAAGGACGATGTCGGCAAGGCAATGTCAGCTCTTGACCGAGCACTCACTCGGGTGTCAGCTCAGGACGTTTACAATGGTCTCACGCTCGCCGCTATGGATGTCTTCAAGACAAAGCACGGTATTCGGTGTAGCCTGGTAGTACGTGACTCCTCACTCCGAGACAGCGTCTACGACGTTTACGGAGATGCGGTTACAGGCATCGGAAGCTACCTCATTACCCACGGCTCACGCAGAATTGACAGCAACTACCTCTCATCCACGCTCCTACTGATGCGTGAACGGCTCATGCTTGGCGTGGGGCTTGAGGGGAATGAGCGTGTGGTGATTCGAGAGGTGGCCGCACCGAGAGCAGCTACCCCGACAACGACCCCCGCGACCAGCACAACGCCTGCACCTGCGACGAGACCGACCACTACACCAACCCGGACATCCGCTCCCCCCACTCCCGCACGCTCCCCGCGCGTGGTGCTCACCCAACTGGATGAAAAGGCACGACGCAAGAAGAGCAAGAAGGAGCCCGAGAAGGCGAAGCGGCTGACTGGCTCAACGGAAGACGCGCTCCTCTCTGGCGAAGAGTTCGGACTGCTACTCCAGCAAGGAATACGGAATGGACGATAGCTGGGTCACACTTCAGCTCCACTACTCGGAGGAGAAGGCTACCTCGGATGAGGTGGAGAAGAGCATCAAGTCCACGCTACCCGGCTGTGAGATCTTCACTCCGTCCTTGCACTTCAAGGACAAGCGGGGCGAGTACTCCTACTCCCTGTTCGACGGGTACCTGTTCGTGCGTGGGGACTTCTCCGACTTCGAGTACCTCAAGCTGAACAGCAACACCTATGTCTACAAGGTGTTGACGTCCACTCCTACATCGGGATGCGTTGGGTTCACCCCCAACGGCAAGATTGAGGTCATGCGCGCCCAGCTCCAAGCCTTGATTCCAACTGACTTCGAAGAGGATTCGACTGTATTTATACATCGAGGCCTCTTCAGTGGTCTGAAGGGGAAGGTGATTGGCGTCGAGGGCGAGAAGGTGATCGTTGAGGTTTACATGCCTCTCGGTAGCCTGACCAAGCTGACCAGAGTGCCCAAGATGTTCATTCGCCCCGTCACCCCAGAGGACGACTAAAATGGAAGCACGAGTACAGGTAGCCTTCGACATCACCACCGACGACGGAACCGTCAAAGCGAGCTTCCACGAAAAAGTCACCGACTTGAAGGTTGCCGAGTCACGTGGAGTAGAGATGGTGGACGGCGTCCTTGTGGGCGGACCGATCACCACAACCCTGACCTGGACTACCGCTGCACAGGACGCCAACAGGCACCGGGACATCGAACATGTCTGATGGACCACAGATCCTGATCGATGGCTTCTACTGCGCGTACCGCAGTGCCTTCGCATTCAAGGACTTCCGCACCAAGGCAGGGCAGAACACCGGCCTCATCTTCGGCTTCATTCGCACGCTCCAGACCATTGCTCAGAAGTGGCCCGACGCCGACATGGTCGTGTGTTGGGACACCCCATCTACCTGGAGGCGTGAAGCCTACGACGGGTACAAGCGCAACCGCACGCGCTCCAAGGGGACGACAGACAAGCAGCAGCTCTACGCAACTGCTGACTTCTGCCGCGCCGTCGGAATCGAGCAGGCATTGTCTACTGGCCACGAGGCAGATGATGTCATAGGCTCCATGGTAGACAAATCTCGCCTCAACATCATCTACAGCCGTGACCGCGACTTCTGCCAACTGGTAGATGACGGTGTTGTGGTTGTATACTCGCCTAAGACGGGCAACAGCCCTGAGATCATCTTTGATGAGGCGGCAGTAGTAGAGAAGTACGGTGTTCACCCACGCAAGTTGGTGATGTACCGCGCCCTCAAAGGGGACAGCAGCGACAACCTTCCGGGGTTGAGGCGCTTTCCCAGCAAAAAAATAGTAGCACTTGTGCAAAAACATGAGAGTGTAGCCGACATCGTGAATACGCCTGACTCCAGCGTCAGGCTCACGGACCACCAGAAAACGGCTCTCGCGGAATTTCAGCAGCAGGGACCACTCAACTACCGGCTGATGAAGATCCTAACCGACATCGAGGTACGTCACATTCCAGGACAGTTCGACCGCCGTGTGGCGTTGAAGATCCTGGATGACTTCGAGTTGAAGAGCCTCCGCAGTACCCTAACCCTGTTCGAAGAGCAGGGGGAGACCGGACTGATGGGACTGTTCGACTCCTGAAACACGGAGCCGAGCGAGAATGTCCAGACCCTTTATTGAGCCCATGGATTCCGGCGATATCGAACGCCGCTTTTCCAACGAAGACCGCCTACAGACACTACGAGAGACAGACCCTGCTGAGGTTGCAGACCGCTTCGATGCGCTGCAGCCTTATTTGGCACGTCTGCCCAAGCGCGAGCAGGACCTCCTGTTCATGCACTTCATCATGCGGAAGAAGCAAACCGAACTCGGCTTGATCTTCAACCGCACCCAAGCCGCCATCAGCTATAGGATCAAGAAGGCAATCACTCGCCTTCAGTTCCTGATGGACATTCCCGACGTCGATGAAGACGACATCCGAAGGGACCTGGCCGAGGTGTTTGAGGCCGCTGACATCGACATCATGGTGGGCATGTTCCACCACACCTGCCAGACGCAGGTGGCGCGCGACCTTGGGAGCAACCAGTGCTTCATCAGGCACCGCTTCCACAAGAACATCCGCATCCTGAAGAGCCAGAGCGAGTACGAAGACGTGTATGTCAAGTACCACGACCTGTTCTCCAAGATCCGCGACAACACCAACATCCTCCGCGAGGTCAAGCTCAGCAGGTGGGACAACGGTGACTACATCGTGGACGACCAACTCTAAGGAGGACCGTGAAATGAACGCCGCCAACCGCATCCAAGCCTTGTCGGCTTCCGTGAAGGAAGCTGGCAAGTACGAGGTCATGACCACCGAGAGTGGTCAGCCGTACAAGATTGAGTACCGCAAGTTCATTCAGTTCGTCACCAAGGTGATGAGGCTGCGCGGTGCTGAAGCCGGACCATACCTCCGAGACGATACTCCCGTCCCTGACCGGTACCTCGAGACCCTACGCGACGACTTCGGCGCAAAGGGCAAGGGCATTCCCGACAAGATTGACTACGAGGAGCGGCGGCGGCGGATGCCCAGCATCCAGGACCTCTGGGACAAGTTGGTGAAGGAAGTTCGGAAGCACGGTGAGAGGAACGCTGATGGTGCCGAGATGGCCGCGAACGCTCCAGAAGGTACGTCAGGGGCGGACTGGATCAGCGCGGTGTCAGGCGATGTGGGACAGTCCGTTGAGTACGCCCTCTCAGGCACCAAGGCAGGACGCCTCTACGACGCCTTCTTTGAGGTGCTTCGAAGCGGTGAGTACAACCGTCCGGCGTACAGCTACGATAGCTGGGACGTCCAAGAGCGACAGGACTCCTTGAAGGAGATCTACTCCTCGGCATGGTACACGGGCGCTATCCGGAGCATGTAGGTTCATACTCCACTTGTAGATCCTCCTACTGACGGAGGAACACAGTGGGCCAGCGCCTCAACATCTGGGACTTTGATGACACCCTCGCGTGGAGCGTGAGGGCTGTTGAGGAGTTCAAACGACGCTACCCGGAGGTTGAAAGCTTCCGGTGGTGGCACGATGCCGACTGGAGCACTCAAG
>Ga0222664_1000186_pt1 | contig 45927 bp, 38 predicted proteins | sample AntAcemetagen604_FD_181147 | JGI IMG/M metagenome (GOLD analysis project Ga0222664, IMG submission 181147) | Saline water microbial communities from Ace Lake, Antarctica - #604 | ecosystem: Environmental > Aquatic > Non-marine Saline and Alkaline > Saline | place: Antarctica: Ace Lake... | reverse complement strand
ATATTACATTCACCGCTTATTGATCAATCTTTTCGAAAAGCGGCTTATAAAAAGAAAAAGCATATACTAGTCTATGAAACCGGTGAATCATTACGATATGATGAATTTGGTATTAAAATTGCGATTGAAGGAACTCAGCGTGTTATGTGTCATTTAGGAATGAAAAGTGATAAAACAATCCCTGATTATAGAACGGATATATTTAAAGGATCCATTTGGGCAAGAGCGCCTTTGGCCGGACTCTTTACGTCAAAATTAAAAAATGGTGATGAAGTTAAAAAGAAACAGATACTGGGTGTAATTACTGATCCATTTGGTTCAGATGTTAATTCAGTAAAAAGCAGGTATGATGGACGAATAATTGGTGTTAATTATAATCCAATTGTACATAAAGGTGATGCCATAATGCATATTGCAATAAATAGACAGGACTATGAGTAGTGATTTAATATTTCATGTTGTATCAAAAAGAAAATGGCGAGAATGTTATTTAAATGGGACTTATAGCATATCAGATGAGGGTACAGAACCGTCGGCAATAGAGTGTGTAAGAATAAGTCATTTAAATGATTATTTGAATCAGCATTTTAAGGGCAGAAAAAACTTATTTATTTTGGTCATTGATAGTTCACGTTTGGATCGTAAACCTGTATTTAATGATGACTCTGAAATCACGCTAATTGGACAAGAGATTCGGAGTGAAGCTATTCTTGATAAGATTCGTATTGATTGCGGAAAAGAGGGACAATTTGATCTAACGGTGTTTAGTAGTTAATGGGTGTAATTCATTAAGATAAATTAATACGTATTAAATGTCGTATAATATATATTATGTAAAGTAAGTGTATCGTTTGCCATATCGGTTTTTAAACCTTTTACACCCCCCATTGCACAAAACGATCATTCGACTCTTCTAGATGCTATTTCAAGGCACTTTGAATGGCTTTAAAGTCAGGCTGCTTACTTGCGTCTTCTAATACCTCAGAATATTCAACCATTAAATCTTGATTAATTATAAATGCAGATCTTTTTGCAATCCCCTTCATTCCATAAAAGTCCTCATAAAGCACATTAAACTGTGAAGAGACTACTTTGTTAAAATCACTGAGCAGGGTGAAATTTAAATTATTGTATTTTTTAAATTCTCTTAACGTATAAAAACTATCAACACTTATTCCTAATACATTGACGTTTAACGAGTTGTATAATTTCATATTATCTCTGGTGTTGCACATTTCAGCGCTACATACGCTTGAAAATGCTAAAGGGAAAAATAGAATAAGTGCTTTATTCTGTTCTGTCACACTTTTTAAACTGATCTCTTTCCCTTCACTATTTTGTAACGTAAAATTGGTTGCCTTATCCCCTACTTTCATTTTTTAATACAGTATGATTGATAGTTAATTTTTTAGATAACGTATATATCGCAGTCACAATTCCTGCAGAAAGGGTTATCTGCCAAATGATATCACTAAAGGGAATTAATTCTATTAAAAACCAATAGCTACAATATGATAGGATTATCAAAACGCTTGATATAATTCCTATACTTCTTTTATGAGTTAAAGCATTCTCATCAAATATCAATAATAGATAGACAAATATTGCAATAAATTGTGTCGTCATGATGATAATTGTTTTGATTAAATACGTATCAATAATCAAAAAAAAGAACAGTGGAATAAGTAAAGGTGAATAGACAAGAAAATATGGATATCGAAAAATTGCAGGTCTTAAATTTCTGACAATTATCAATAATAATGTTAAGACTAATGACATAGTAAATATGTGGAGTATTTCAGCTACATAAATATCAATTTGAGGGGTGTCAACGGAATTAAAAAACAGACTCGTAATCCAAACGACAAGAGCCAGTATTAAAACCCACTTGATATCATTTTTCTTGGTATCTAACTTGAATATAGCCAAATAGAGACAGTATACGGAAGAGATAAAAAGTATTAACTGTCCCCACATTGTAGATTGGATTTAAGATTCTCTTTGTGAGAACCTTTTATTGATTTCTCTTTGATGTTGTTTCTCGTTTTGATAAATCAGAATTAAATCAGCAATTGATTTAAGTAATGATCTCTCATCCACAACCATTTTTTGAATAAAATCATAGAGAGTAATTTCTACTCCTTGATTATCTTTCAGTATTTTTTCCCAATCAATGGGATTCATTTTACCCATTAATGTTAGAAGACCTGCTCTATGTTTAATAATTTTGTTTAAGATTCTGTGTATGTCTAAATCATTATATTCTTTTTCAGTAAATGAATCTGTAAAGTGATTAAAATCAGAGAGCTTAACGATTCGATTTTCAAAAAGTATATTCTCAATTATTGGCCTGTAATATTGATGTTGTGCGTAGTCGATTAAACTAAGCATCTCTTTTATAGACTGACCCTGAGGTGGTTTTTCATCATAAGGAATGGTATCAATCAAATATTTAAGTGCTTCTGCCTCAGCTTCTAAATATGAAACATCATCAAACAAATGATCTGTTCGTTCACTATTTATGGATGATTTGAGCATTTTAAATCTACACAGACCAATTATTAGATGCTTTGGTTGCATCATTTCTTTTCTGTTGTTCCAATATATCAACAAGCGATAATCCGGTATTCCAATCTTCGTCACGATCTCTTACCGAATGAATATTATTTTTTTGTTGAAAATCCCAAAACTGGCCAAATTGATTATTTCTATACTCTCTAAGGTAGGTAAGTCGATCTGTTAAGTCTTCTTTGGGAACTAAAAGACGTTGTTTATCATACACTGCGTCTTCTCTGGATTCAAATACGATGTCATAATCCTGGCTCATTACAATCGCTTCTTCCGGACATACTTCTTCACAAAATCCACAATAGATACATCGTAGCATATTGATTTCAAATTTCTCCGGATATCTCTCTTTTGGATCTTCATTTTCACTTGCTTGCATACTAATGGCTAAAGGTGGACATGCCCTTGCACATAGTCCACAAGATACACATCGCTCTTGTCCATCATCTTCAACCAATACTGGTCTGCCCCGAAAAATAGAAGGTGGATCCCATTTTTCTTCCGGATAATTCAACGTAAATGTTGGCGCAAACATCTGTTTAAAGGTATAGAGTAGACCTTTAAATATTTCCGGTAAATAGAGTTTTTCTAAGAAAGAAAGTTTTCGCTCTCGTGTATATTCATCGTTTATTGAATGAGATGCCGGAATTTCAATATTCTTTTGCATGCCTGACTAATTATTAAACTTCTGTGAACATTTGACTGTTAAAATAACCCTTTAAAATCTACTCTCAAAAGAATGTGGTTAATTTTCGTTACTATTTTTGTCTGAAAACCATTGTTATGGGTACACCTTCAAATCCAAAATTTTCTCTTAAATTATTTTCGATAAATCTTCTATAATTGGGGGGTAATTCTTCCGGGTTATTCATAAAGAATTTAAATACCGGAGGATTTGATTTAACCTGAACAGCATATTGAATTTTTAATTGTTTTCCTCTTTTTACCGGTAATTGTCTCTCTTTCAGTAATTTAATAATAAAATTATTGAGATCCGGTGTCGGAATTTTTTTCCTGCGTTCTGCAATCACAGTTTTAGAGATGTCCAATACTTTATCAATTCGTTGTCCGGTTAGTGCAGAAATTGAAATGATAGGTACATAATCAAGGGTTTTGACTTTACCGTGAATATATTCCTGAAACTCTTTTAGCAAATTGGTATCCTTCTCCGGGACAATATCCCATTTGTTCAATGCAATGACGATACCTTTATTAAATTTTTCAGCTTCCCTTAAAATTCGTTTATCCTGTTCATCAAACCCCTGCATAGCATCCAATAACAAAACTACTACATCAGCTTCTTTAATAGATCGATCTGTTCTGACTGTACTGTAGAACTCAATATTCTCTTTTACTTTTGCTTTTTTTCTCAATCCTGCAGTATCAACAAGTATAAATGTCTCTCCTTTATAGTCTAGCAGACTATTTATTGCATCCCTGGTCGTACCGGGAATATCGGTGACAATACATCTGTCATCTTTCAAAAGAGCATTCATCAAACTGCTTTTCCCTACATTTGGCCGGCCTACAAATGCAATTTTGGGGTAACCTGGGTCTTCAGGTTCTTCCTCTTCTTCTGGCAGACATTTAACGACTTCATCCAGTAAATCACCGGTACCTATGCCGCTAATAGATGATAAAGGATATATTTCATCAAATCCGAGCCCATAAAATTCAACACCATCCATTGTCTTCTCTTCATTGTCGCACTTGTTTACGACTAAAAAAACAGGCTTATCTTGTTTTCGTAAAATTTCAGCAACAGAACGATCCAATGTCGTGATTCCGGTTTCTGTATCTACAACAAATAGAATAACATCAGACTCATCAATTGCTAAATGAACTTGTTCACGAATACCCACTGTAATGACATCCTCTTCATCAGGTAAATACCCGCCGGTATCAATGACCGAGAAGTTGCGGCCATTCCAATAACTGTCTCCATAGTGACGGTCACGCGTAACACCATAATCATCATGTACGATCGCTTTTCTTCGACCAATCAATCTGTTAAACAAGGTTGATTTTCCTACATTTGGCCTTCCAACAATGGAAACGGTTGCTGACATCTTTATTATTTTATATGATAATTAGTACATTGATTTTATTTTGACTGATAAGAAAAGAAATAAGTTTCTTATTCAGCCTCTACCTGCTTAACTTCATATGATAAATTTATCCTTTTAACTTTATCATCTAGATAAACAGAATAGATCCACAAGTTAAGAATTTTTATAGAAAGCTATGCTACGAACACTTCATAACTATTTTGGTTTTGGTGGCTCCTTAATTGTAGCATTTTTATCCTTTATGTTCTTTGTTTTTTGGATGGCAGGTGTTGCCGGAATATGTACAAAAGAGAGACCTATGCACAGACAGTTAATCTTTTTTTCATTGGCCATCTTTGTACCCGTTTATCCTGTTTTATGGCTTATTGCTGATATGATAAAGCAGAAAAAAGAGTTAAAAAGGCTATAATGGATATGGTATTATTGACCAGATTCAACTTCGTTGTGAGGTAAAGAGCGTTCTCTTTTTTCCTCTACTAGTAGCCATGGTTCCAATTCATTTTCCGGAATGTCCTCCAAAAATCGGGATGGATTAGAAAAATAATCACCATATCTGCTTTGAAACAGAGCAGGATATGTAAGAAACAGTGAATCTTTAGCCCTTGTAACTGCAACATATAACAATCTAATCTCTTCATCCATTTGTTCAGGATCGTCAATTGCATATCCGGAAGGGATAATACCATCAAGACATTGAATCAGAAAAACAACATTCCATTCTAAGCCTTTTGATGAGTGTATCGTACTTAGTATTAATGGTGACTCCTCTTTTTTCCCCGATTCTGTATCAATTACCGTAGATTCTATTGGATCAAGAGAAATCTCTTCTATCATGGTTTCCAATGAACGATATGTGCCAGAAATATCCACAAATGTTTCCAGATCTTTCATTCTTTTGGGGTAATCATCAAACCGTTTTTTACAAAAATGAGAGTAGTAGTTCACCACAGCTTGCAACTGTTCAGTAACAGATCCTTGTAAATCAGTAAGGCGTTGGAATAACTTTCCCAATGCTCTAAGTTGTAAAATGTAACGATCACTCATATTAGGCGCCTTATCCGGCCTGAATGGATTCTCGCCTTGTTGTGCCCAGTTATAGAGATCGTCTGCAGTTTTTGGCCCAATCCCTTCTATGAGCATGAGGACTCGATTCCATGATATAGAATCTTTAGGATTTATGAGTACACGTAAGTGTGCTAAAACATCTTTTACATGGGCAGCTTCTGTGAATTTTAACCCTCCGTACTTTATGAATGGGATATTTTTCCTGTTTAACATGAGTTCCAGGTCAAACGAATCACGTCCATTCCGAAAAAGAACTGCAATATCATTTAACTCATATCCCTGTTCTCTGAGATTCAGGATCATTTGAGTTAAAAAGCGACTTTGATCATTCATATTGGCTGATTTTACCAATCCCGGCAGATCTCCTTTCTCTCTATTTGTGTATAGTTTTTTCTCAAATTTCTCTTTTGCCTGATCGAGTACAGAATTAGCCACATCCAAAATTCGTTGAGTGGATCGATAATTTTCTTCTAATTTAATTAAGACAGTATCAGGGTAGATATCAGGAAATCTCATCATATTTTTGTGATCGGCTCCTCGAAATGAGTAGATACTCTGAGCGTCATCACCCACTGCCATAACGTTTTTGTGATATGAAGAGAAATAACGAGTTAAGTCGGCCTGAAGTGAGTTCGTATCTTGATATTCATCCACCATTACATGATGATGATTCATCGATATTTGCTCTAATAATTCACTGTTTTCTTTGAATAATTGAATCGTTTTTACAAGAAGATCATCAAAGTCCATCACATAGTTTTTTTCTTTATGATCTTTATACTTTTCGAAAATATCTGAGATAGATGCTATGTGACTTATAAACTGAGGATAATCAGATTCAACCATATCTCTTATCGACAGTTGTTTATTGACCGACGAGCTGAAAATTGAATAAAGCGTCGTTTTTTTGGGAAAGCGGTTCTTCGTTTTTGAAATATCCTGACGGCTTCTGATAAGTTGAATTAACTCCATGGCATCAGACGTATCGATAATAGTAAAGTTTTCAGGGTATCCAATACTTTCAGAATGTTGATGCAGAAGTTTGCTGCAATAGTGATGAAACGTGCCTCCTTCTACCCTTTGACAACGTTCATCTAAAATTTGAGACGCTCTGCGAATCATCTCAGCCGCTGCTCTTCGGGTAAATGTAAGTAATATTATGTTAGATGGATCCACCCCGCTTTCAACCAATCTGGCTACCCGATAAATGAGCGTTCTGGTTTTTCCGGTACCAGCTCCCGCAATCAACAAAATAGGGCCGGATTGATGCATAACGGCCCGGTATTGGGCTTCATTCAATAACGATTCATAGTCAATCGAATAATCGGATGGGGTAATTTCGTCTCTGCTAAGAACAAATTTTTTCATAAACGTAATCTACATAAAAGATTGTATATGTAAAATATATGTTTAAACTTATAAAATAGCAGAGAAGTTATAAAGCAACTTTGAAGTAACTACGATTAAAACAAAATATCGATCTCACTGTTTACTGAGTTTGCTATAAAACAGTTTTTGTGAGATTCCTTATGAATTGCTGAAAGCACGTTGCGATCCGGTTGATTCTCCCCTTCAAATACCACAACCGGATTAAGATTTACATGTGTAATCGAGTATTTACCATCTTTATTTGAGAGGATTCCTACCGCTGCATCTTTGTAACTATTGACAACATATCCTCTTTTAGCCGCTATAGAGAGGAAAAAAAGCATGTGACAACTGGAAATTGATGCTACGAATGCTTCTTCAGGGTCTACATTCGCTGCAGTAGAAAAAGGAGACGGTACCACTGAAGGTGATGCTGATGCTGGAATTGCTTGCCCACCATCAAACACCCAACTATGATCCCGGCTATAGTTTAGATCAGTAAAAAGCTCACTTTTTCTATTCCAGGAAATATCAGCCCGATGCTCAGACATTTGAAATTTGGTTATGTGATTTTCTAAATCTCACTTAGAATGTCTTTTATTCTCTCCCAAGATTGATTCCGTGCAGTTATATTCTCTACGGAACCCGCGGGGTCATCACCGGATCGCATATAACCATGCCCGGCTCCATCATAGATCTCATAATTATATGTTTTCGAATATTCATTCATCATTTCAGCTGTTTCAGGAATGGTTGCATTGATTCGCTGGTCACTACCTCCATAAAAACCATAAACAGGAGCGCTTATTTGCTGAATAGCTTCATCGTCATTCGGTGCACTACCATAAAAAACCAATGCAGCTGAAAGCTGTTCTGAATTTGTAGCAAAACGAAAACTTTGTGATCCCCCCCAACAAAATCCTGAGACAACTACTCGGCCATCGGCTGATGGAAGTGTGGTTATATAATTCTGAACAGCGATTAAATCTTTTGTTATTCTATCCGGATCCAATTGATATAGAGCATCTCTCGCGGCATCAGAATTAATAAAATCAGTCGTTCTACTGTGATTTTGATCAAAATCGGAAAGTAGATCCGGTGCAATAGCTATATAACCAGCCGCTGCAACTTGATCAGCAAAACTGCGAACCCAATCTGACAAACCTCTATTTTCATGTATTACAATAACAGCAAGTGCATTATGTGAAACTTCCGGATAGACTACAAAACTGTGAATTGTTCTGTCGCCATCTTTAACTTCGACCCATTCGTGGTGACGAGGAGATTTTTCTAGTTGATCCAATGAATAATCTTGCGAATACGCATTATTAGAGATTAAAAGTAGTATTACTAATGTTAGTAAGTTCTTCATGCTATTGTGAATTTTAAAAGATTAGCTATTTCAGATAATGTAATACATAGAACTGATGTAATGAAAAATGGTGGTTTTCCATTCAATAACAAGTTTAAAATTTTGTCATTTCTATAATTTTAACTACCTAAGTGTAGTTTGAATAAATAGATAAACTATTTTACAACCAAATTTACAATACGACCAGGTACAAAAATCTCCTTAATCATCGTAGTTCCATCCAGATATTTCTGAATATTTTCATGTTGTTTGGCTAATCCGATCACAAATCCTTTATCCTGAATTCGGTCTGAAGGTACTGTGATATTTGCCCGAACCTTCCCATTCACCTGAACTGGAATCTCAATAGAATCACTCTTTAGATACTCTTCATTGAATTGAGGCCACTCTTCGTATGCTATACTGTTTTTATGTCCCAATCGATTCCATATCTCTTCAGCAATGTGAGGAGAGAATGGCGATAGCAATATGACGAATGAATCTGCAACAGATTTAGGTATCGATTTCCAATTGATCGCTTCATTCACAAAGATCATGAGTGCAGAAATCGCCGTATTAAACCGCATATTTTCAATATCCTCAGTCACTTTTTTTATTGCTTCGTGAAGAGTTTTTAATTGTTCACTAGTGGGTTCACTATCACTAATATTTAGAACTTGTTCCTCATTATCACCAAAGAAGAGTCTCCAAGATCGGTTTAAAAATCGATTGACACCCTCTACACCCTTTGTACTCCATGGTTTAACTTGTTCTAAGGGGCCCATAAACATTTCATATAATCGTAATGAATCAGCGCCATAGGTTTTTACGACGTCATCCGGGTTAATCACATTTCCTCTCGACTTCGACATTTTGTGAGCTTTAGAATCAACCGTTATTTCTGTTCCTTTCATCACAAAACGATCTCCCTTTTTTTCCACTTCATTATCAGAGAGAGAGATTCGTTTTACATTTTCCGTCTCTGAAGCTTTCTCGGAACTAATAATCTTTCCATCCTTTTCATATGACGTATATTCTACTTCTCCTAAAATCATCCCTTGATGCACCAACCTTTGAAAGGGTTCTTTAGTTGAAACTACTCCACAATCGTATAGTACTTTATGCCAAAAACGAGCATAAAGAAGATGTAAAACAGAGTGTTCTGAGCCTCCTACATAGAGATCGACCGGCATCCAGTAATTTTCTTGTTGCTTATCCACAGGTCCACCTTCATAATTCGGACTGATATATCTCAGATAATACCAACATGACCCGGCCCATTGTGGCATTGTATTGGTTTCACGAATGGCTTTTTCACCGGTTTCAGGGTCAGTTGTTTCAACCCAATTTTTTGCTCTGGCCAGAGGAGGCTCTCCGGTTTGAGTCGGTTGAAAATCATCCACTTGAGGAAGTGTGACCGGTAATTCAGATTCAGGAAGTGATTTGGGTTGACCATTCACATGTATGATTGGGAAGGGTTCGCCCCAATAACGTTGTCTTGAAAACAACCAATCACGCAATTTATAATTTACACTCTTCTGCCCTACTCCATTCTTTTCCAACCATTCTATGATAGTTGTTTTGGCTTCAGTGATTTCAAGTCCATTCAAGAAATCACTATTAATGCAGGGGCCATCTCCTGTATATGCTTTTCCATTAAAATCTTCCGGTACTTCTACTGTTCTAAGTATTGGCAGATCAAACGTTTCTGCAAACTCCCAATCTCTTTCATCTTGTCCCGGAACAGCCATGATCGCTCCTGTTCCATAATGAGCCAGGACATAATCTGCAATCCAAACGGGAATTTCCACACCACTAACCGGATTGATCGCATAAGCTCCAGTAAATACACCGGTTTTCTCTTTACTCAACTCCTGTCTTTCAAGATCTGATTTTTGACTTGCGGATTCCTTGTAGTTCATCACAGATGTTTTTTGATCATCCGTCGTAATCTGATCCACCAATTGATGTTCAGGCGCTAAAACCATGTATGTGGCCCCGAAAATTGTGTCAGGTCGGGTCGTAAAGACAGATATCTTTTCATTCAGGCCTTGAATTGGGAAATTAATTTCTGCCCCTATGGATCTGCCAATCCAGTTTCTCTGCATCTCTTTTGTCGATTCAGGCCAATCGAGATCATCCAAATCTTCAAGTAGCCGATCAGCATAAGCGGTTATTTTGAGAACCCATTGCCTCATGGGTCTTCTGACCACCGGGTAACCTCCTACTTCACTTTTACCATTGATTACTTCTTCGTTAGCTAAAACGGTACCTAACTCCGGACACCAATTCACCGGTTGCTCGGATTCATAGGCTAAACCTCTGTCAAAAAGCTTTTTAAAAATCCATTGAGTCCATTTATAATAATCGGGATCCGTTGTATTCACTTCACGATCCCAATCATATGAGAATCCTAACATCTGCAACTGTTCCCTGAATACACCGATATTTTTTTCTGTAGTATCTTTTGGATGTGTACCGGTTTTAACTGCATATTGCTCAGCCGGGAGCCCAAATGCGTCCCAACCGATCGGGTGTAAGACGTTGTAGCCCTTCATTCTCTTGTAACGAGCCAGAATATCTGTAGCTGTATATCCTTCCGGGTGACCCACATGTAATCCTGACCCACTTGGGTATGGAAACATATCGAGTATGTAATATTTAGGTCTGCTGTGATCTTCAGGCGTTTTAAAGGTTTTATTTTTTAACCAATATTTCTGCCATTTAGATTCTATTTCAGAAGGTCTGTAGGTACTCATCTATTCTTTTTAAGTCTGTATCTATACTTCATTTTAATTAGGTTTAAATATAAAGAAAATGTCGTAGAGATATGCTTCTATGAATAACATTCCTCAATCCATGAATCAAAGATCAAACCTTTTTTTTATTCCTTTATATTCATCTACTCTCCTATCTCTGAAAAAAGGCCATGTTTGTCTGTGATTTTCGATGGATTTAAAATCTAAATCGGCAACGATTATCCCCTCTTCCTCGTCGGCTTCGTTGATCATTTCTCCAAAAGGTGCACATACAAATGAGTGTCCCCAAAACCGGGTCCCTCCTTCCTTTCCAACACGATTAACACTGGCGACATAGCAGCCATTAGCTATGGCATGACTTCTTTGAATGGTTTTCCAAGCATCTAAGAATTGGGCTTTTTCTATATCCGTTTCCTCCGGAAGTGTTCCAATTGCAGTGGGATAAATCAGAATATCTGCTCCTTTCATTGCTGTGAGTCGGGCCGCCTCCGGGAACCATTGATCCCAGCAAATAAGAGTTCCGATATTACCTACACTGGTATTAAATACTTTAAATCCCAAGTCACCCGGTGTAAAATAGTATTTCTCATAAAATCCGGGATCGTCCGGAATATGCATTTTACGATAAATACCGACGATTGAGCCGTCAGATTCAATTACCACCATCGTATTGAAATACACTCCAGGAGCTTTTCTTTCAAATAGAGGAAGCAATAAAACGATGTTGAGGCTTTTAGCTAAACTGCAAAATCGATTTGTAACCGGCCCCGGTATAGATTCGGCCCATTGAAAATAATCCGGATTGATTTCACGACAAAAATAGGTTGTATGAAAAAGTTCTTGTAACGCAATTAGATTGGCTCCATTTTTAGCGGATTTTTCAATCATATGTTCAGCTTTATCTAAATTTTCAGATAGATTTTCAGTACATGAATATTGAGGCAAAGCAATTGTCGTTGTCTTCATAAAAAGGAATTACGTTTCATTCAGATAAAAAAATAGAGATAACTTTTGAATACTCTATAAAATAATCAGTTAAGAGTGGAGATATTTTCATTTTCAACAACATCACAGATTTTTTCCCGAATTTGAATATGCTTACCTTTTATCATGTTGGTTGAATTTAACAACATTACTTTCAGATAAGAGATTAGATAATGAGTACTACGATTTTACCCGATTTTCATCAAACGATTCCAATAGATATGGTTGGGGTTGAAGAGCGCGTGTCCAGGCTTAATAAAAGAAGTATAAAAAAAGAGTCCAAGCTACAAGCTCTGAAGTTAGCTTTAAGTATGATTGATCATACCACATTAGAAGGTAAAGATTCACCCGGAAAAATGATCCAGCTCTGCAGTAAGGCGAAGAGACCTTATGCTGCAATGCCCGGATTGCCCTCAGTTGCTGCTGTATGCGTCTATCCTACCATGGTATCTACGGCAAAAAAAGCACTAAAAGGCTCAAGAGTTAAAGTAGCAAGTGTTGCAACGGCTTTTCCAAGTGGTATGGCTCCGTTACAGGTTAAATTGGATGATACTAAATATGCTGTTGCAGAAGGGGCCGACGAAGTCGATATGGTCATATCAAGAGGAGAGTTTTTAAGTGGCAATTACAATTTTGTATTTGATGAAATTGCGAGTATAAAAGATGCTTGTGGTAGTTCACATCTGAAAGTAATACTAGAAACAGGTGAACTTGAGACATTAGAAAATGTTCGAAAAGCCAGTGAAATAGCGATGGTTGCAGGGGCTGATTTTATAAAAACATCAACCGGTAAGATTTCACCTGCAGCTACTCAACCAGTTACATTAGTCATGCTGGAAGCGATTCGTGATTATTACCTGAAAACCGGAAGAATGGTTGGAATGAAACCTGCCGGTGGCATACGTAAAGCAAAAGAAGCCTTACAGTACCTGGTTCTTGTTAAAGAAACACTGGGAGCTGAATGGCTCACTCCGAATTGGTTTCGGTTTGGTGCCAGCTCTCTCACGAACGATCTGTTGATGCAGATTATTAAACAAGAAACGGGTATTTATCAAAGCATCAACTATTTTTCTAACGATTAAAATGAGTATTAATCATGTCTGAGAAAACGAAAGATAACGTTTCTAATCAAAAAGGAGGAAATGGTGTTAAACCCACCTCTCCTAATGCAGATTTGAAATTTGATTTCGGATCCTTTTGGCAGTACAGCGATGCACCTGAGAGTAGTGATCATATAGAAATTTTAGACAAGTATGATCATTTTATCGATGGTGAATTTGTTAAGCCTGTCAAAGGACGTTATATGACATCCATAAATCCATCCACCGGAAAGGCTTTTACTCAATTTGCTGAGGGAACTTCAGAGGATGTGGATAATGCTGTAAAGGCTGCGAGGAAAGCGTACACAAAAGTCTGGAAAAATTTGTCCGGAAAAGAAAGAGGGAAGTACATTTACAGGATTGCAAGAATGATTCAGGAGCGTTCACGTGAATTAGCCATCACAGAATCAATGGATGGTGGAAAACCGATTCGTGAATCCAGAGATGTAGATGTACCGTTAGCAGCTGCGTATTTTTTCTACTATGCCGGATGGTCTGATAAAATAGAATACGCTTTTCCTGGAAGGAAACATGAATCATTAGGTGTTTGCGGTCAAATTATACCCTGGAATTTTCCTTTGTTAATGCTGGCTTGGAAAATTGCACCGGCGTTGGCAACAGGGAATACGGTGGTTTTAAAACCTGCAGAATCTACGCCGGTAACAGCTCTGAAATTTGCTGAAATTTGTAGAGATGCAGGACTCCCGAAAGGAGTCGTGAATATTATAACCGGAGCCGGACAAACCGGTGCTGCATTGGTTGATCATCCAGATGTAAATAAGATTGCATTTACAGGGTCAACAGAAGTGGGTAAGATGATACAGAAATCGATTGCAGGAACTGATAAGAAATTTACATTAGAATTAGGTGGTAAAGGGGCCAATATAATCTTTGAAGATGCTCCTTTAGATCAGGCTGTTGAGGGAATTATCAATGCTATTTTCTTCAATCAGGGACATGTATGTTGTGCCGGTTCCCGATTATTGGTTCAAGAAGGAATAGCTGATGATCTGATTTTGAAGTTAAAGAATCGAATGGAGACATTAATCGTTGGCGATCCGCTGGACAAAAACACAGACATAGGTGCCATCAATTCGAAGTCTCAGTACGATAAAATTAATAATTATCTTCAAATTGGCCTTGATGAAGGAGCGACAATCTATCAAAGCAGTTGTAATTTACCTGAAGAAGGGTATTATTGCCGACCCACTTTTTTTACAGATGTGAGCCAAAGCAGTCAAATTGTGCAGGAGGAAATATTTGGTCCGGTTTTAACGATTCAAACATTTAGAACACCCGATGAAGCCATTGAAAAAGCAAACAATACGCAATTTGGTCTGGCAGGCGGAGTATGGACTGATAAAGGATCTAAAATATTTAATGTCGGATCAAAGTTAAGATCCGGAGTGGTTTGGGCGAATACGTACAATAAATTTGACCCCACCTCCCCTTTTGGCGGGTACAAAGAGAGTGGTATTGGAAGAGAAGGTGGATTACATGGTTTAAAGGGTTATTTAAAATTTAAATACTAAAATGTAGTTGTAAGTAAGGTTTAATACCCAATAGATCTAAAACGTATAATTGTTTAATTGATAATCTATGAGTGAAAGATTAGAAGTTTTAAAAACGTATAAAACATACGTCAACGGAAAATTTCCCAGAAGCGAATCTGAAAGAGTCTGTATGATATCTGATAAAAAAGGCAGGCATATTGCGAATGCATGTCGATGTACAAGGAAAGATATCAGGGATGCTGTTGTATCAGCACGCTCGGCATTTAGTGGTTGGAGCGATAGGTCTGCATATAATCGGGGGCAAATTCTCTATCGTATTGCAGAGATGTTAGAAGGCCGTAAAGATCAATTCATCCAAGAACTTGAAAATAGTGGTATTGAACATAAAAAAGCGAAGAGTGAAGTGGAATGTTCAATTGACCGTTTACTCTATTTTGGTGGCTGGACTGATAAAATCAGTCAGGTTTTTGGTACTGTAAATCCGGTTGCCAGCTCACATTTTAATTTTAGTGTTCCTGAACCTTCCGGAGTCGTAGGGATTTTGGGGCCTGAAGATTTTCCATTACTCTCAATTGTTTCGCTCATCGCACCGGTTATTGCCTCTGGAAACTGTACCGTTTTAATTCCATCGGAAAAAAACCCCTTACCATCCATCAGTTTTGGTGAAGTTTTACATGCTTCTGATCTACCCGGTGGAGTAGTGAATATTCTTTCAGGATATCACAATGAAATGATGGATCATCTTACAAGCCATATGGATGTAAATAGTATTGTGAATACATCAACAGATAAAAATATAATGAAACATATTGATGAGAATGCTTCTATAAGTGTGAAACGAGTTACTCATTATTCTATAACGGATTGGATGGATGATCGATACGAGAATCCATACATGATACTTGAATGTATGGAAATTAAAACCACGTGGCATCCTATAGGTGTTTAAAGTCATTATGAATAGTTACAATCGAATCCTTTTATTCTTATTACTCTTTGTCCTTTATTCATGTTCTACAACGGAAAGTGTAACGGATCCAGCAAATGACGATTTTTTGGATTTAAATGATGAGGAAAGAGAAGAATACCTTAGAGAAGAGTTGACTGAAGAGGAATATCTATTATTCCAAAGCAGGAGCTATTTATCGGATCGATTTTCTACAATAGAACATGATATGCCCGAGACCTATTTAAAAGAAGTGATTCAAAATGAGAGACAAATGGATAATTCTGAAGGGTTTAGAATTCAGATATTATCAACACGGAATGTCGCACAGGCAGATTCTGTCAGAGATGATTTCAGGTTATGGAGTTCTCAGCGATTAGAAGGAGATATAGAAGCCTATATCTTTTTTCGCCAACCGTTCTATAGGGTCAGAGTGGGAGATTTCAACAATCGTTCGAGAGCGATTGAATTTTCTCAATGGGTTAAAACGCGGTATCTGGAAGCTTGGGTTGTTCATGATCGTATTGAGCCGAACCATATACTACCTGATTCGACACTTAACACAATCATAAATCCTGATTAATTTTCAATTTAATAATCAAAGATTACCTATAACAAGACAATAAAATAATTTTACACATTAAATCGGAAAAGCATAACATCCCCATCTTTAACAGTGTATTCTTTTCCTTCCTGTCTCATTTTACCCGCTTCCTTTGCCGCTTTTTCGCTTTTTAGTTCTTCATAATCTTTAAAAGCGATGGTTTCAGCCCTGATAAATCCACGTTCAAAATCGGTATGAATGACTCCGGCAGCTTGAGGTGCTTTGGTACCTTTTTTAATTGTCCAAGCCCGTACTTCTTTTGGTCCGGCTGTAAAGTAGGTTATTAAACCTAAATTTTCATATGCCGCCTGAATGAGTCGGTCGAGCCCAGAACTGCTGACTCCTAATTCAGCAAGGAACATCTCTTTTTCATCGGTTTCTAATTCAGCTATTTCGGCTTCAATCTTAGCACAAAAAGTTACCACATTGTCACTATGTTGACTGGCGATATTTTGAACGGTATCCACATATCTGTTTCCCTCATTAATTTCGTCTTCACCGACATTACAAGCATAGAGAACCGGTTTATCAGATAATAGAAACAGATCTTTATAAGCTGTTTTTTCATCCGGTTCAACGTTTAGTGTACGTGCGGTATGTCCATTTTCAAGATGTATTAATAATTTCTGAATGATTTCAACTTGATCCGTAATTTTTTTATCACCTGTTTTTGCCTGTTTCTTTAGGTTATCAATTCTTTTTTCTAATCCTTCCAAATCTTTAAGAATAAGCTCATCTTCAATAATTCTGATATCCCTTTCCGGATCAACAGAACCTTCAACATGAATGATATCATCATCATCAAAACATCGAACAACATGAACAATCAGATCAACTTCACGGATATGAGACAAAAAAGCATTTCCTTTCCCTTTTCCTTCAGAAGCGCCTTTGACTAAACCCGCTATGTCTACGAACTCGATTGTAGCCGGCATTATTTGTTTTGGATTGACTAGATTTGCTAAAATATCCTGTCTGTTATCAGGTACCTGAACCATACCGATATTTGGATCGATAGTACAAAAAGGAAAATTTGCAGATTCAGCACCTGCATTACTTAGGGCATTAAACAGTGTTGATTTCCCTACATTTGGGAGGCCAACAATTCCACATTTTAAACTCATTTAGGACTCAAATTACAAGGTTAATTCAATAAATTTTAAAGTTTAGCATAAAAAATCGAATGTACTCAACTTTCAAGGTCTAACGATTTTTGTTCAATAAATTTTTCATTGGGAAGGATTACGGCTGTTAATTTCCCAAACCCTATTTCGTTATATACGCATCCTGTGTCAATTCCCAGCATACCAGGTCTGCGTATAGGAAATGCTCTGGGGGTATGACCAAATACCACTGTTTTTTCCCATGACGTTTCAAGAACATTCAGGTGTTCTCGCCCCCATAAAAAATAGTCTTGCATCTGCGATGATTTTTTACTGTTTTCGATGGTCATATTAGGAGGGGCGCCTGCATGTGAGAAAAAATAATCCTTGGTATCAAAATAGAGTTCAGTATTTCTGATGAAAGAAAGGTGATCTTCCGGAATATTATTGATATTCATTACGGAGCCATAAGAAGATAAAGTTGTATCACCTCCATTTCTGATCCAGTGATCCATTGATTGATGATCATAGGCATCCAGAAGCATCTGCTCATGATTACCCCTCAGAAAAATACAGTCCCGTTCTGTTTGAATTTTAATTAAAAAATCGATGACCCCCTTTGAATTTGGTCCTCTGTCGATGTAATCGCCAACAAAAATAAATTTAGCATCACGATAAACACTGATTTTTTTCCACAGTTGTTCTATTGATTTCAAACAGCCGTGAATATCTCCGATTGCAATATATTGAAGCTTCATTTTAAACCTGTAGCTTCGATTAAGCCCCTCCCCTTTTTGTTGATTTTATTTTCACTTATTAATCTATTTAGAATAGCGTCTAAAATACCGTTCACAAAATTGCCACTCTTCCGAGTTGAATATTCTTTTGCCAATTCAATCGCTTCATTGATGGACACTTTTGTTGGAACGTCATCAAAATAGAGTAATTCAGATATAGCCATTCTCAGTATAAGTTTATCAATAATGGCTAATCTGTTTACATCCCAATTTTTAATATGATCGTCAATCAATTGGTCATGATCAGATGCACTATCTACTGTTGTTAGTAGAAGTTTTTCTGCAAATTTAACAGATTCAGTATCATTGTTCAAAGATACCTTTATAATCAATTTTGTAGCTTGTTGCGGACTGTTTTTTCCAACTTCAACAGCGTAGATTGATTTCAGTGCTGCTTCTCGTGCTTCTCTTCTGTTGTACATAAAAATTTCTAGAATTTCAAAGAACACTTAAAATACGAACCTTTAAACTTAGCTGAAAGAACTTTTCTATTGCGATTCACTTGCAAGCATCACTATCTTACTAATTCAGGGTTTATAGCTCAGTTGGTTAGAGCGCATCGTTGACATCGATGAGGTCGGCAGTTCGAATCTGCCTAAACCCACATGGGTTGATCTATATTGCATAGTTTAAATCATTTTTCTGTTCATTTCACTTCTGTGACAGAAAATTAGCATCAGAATTATTGGGTATTAATTTCTTTTACATTTTGATGTTGTCCATTTTTAAGCCCTTCTGACTCTATATTTTAGATTTATTGAAGGCATATTGTTAAATAGACAGATTTTTTTTTGCTGATGTCTGATTTTAAATTATTATTAGCTGAAATATAAAACTCACTAAAAAGAATCTTATGAAAAGTTTTGTCAAAGTCAGGTTAAGCGGGATGATGTTCCTTCAATTCTTTATTTGGGGTGCCTGGTATACTGCAATAGCAGTATACATGACCAATGTTGGGATGGGTGATTTAACCCACTGGCCTTATACTGTTGTTCCATTGGGGGCTATTTTTGCACCTTTTTTTGTTGGGCTTGTGGCAGACAGATATTTTTCAACTGAAAGAGTATTAGGAACACTACATTTTTTGGGTGGGGTATTTATGTTTCTTACACCGATGTTTGTAGACAATCCGGTGATGTTTATACTAATGTTGTTCTTATTTAATCTTTGTTATATGCCGACAATCAGTCTGGCCAACACTTGCGCATTTCATCATATAAATGATCAAGAAAAAGAGTTTCCGATTATTCGTGTTTTCGGAACCCTTGGATGGATTGTATCCGGACTGATAGTTAGTTTTGGGTTGGTTTATTTTGTAACCGATGGAATGATTCCGGAGGGTGCTACAAGTGTGATACCTGAAGGGACCGCGTTACCTCTCTATTTAACATCAATAGCTAGTTTTCTATTTGCTGCTTTAACATTTACACTTCCACACACCCCGCCTCCTGCAAAAGGACAGTCTGTATCGATTCGAAGTATTATCGGATTAGATGCCTTAAAAGAACTGGGAAGTAAATCATTTTATTCTTTTTTAGCAGCTTCTCTCCTATTGTGTATTCCACTTGCAGCCTATTACAACTTTACTCAGTTATACTTAACTGATACTAATTTTCAGAATATTGCGGCTACTCAAACCATTGGTCAGGTATCAGAAGTCCTATTTATGCTTTTAATGCCACTCTTTTTTGTCAGATTAGGCGTGAAATGGATGCTCGGCGTGGGAATGTTAGCTTGGTTTATACGGTATGCTCTTTTTGCTTTAGGGGCAACGGAACCTACTGTTTGGATGATTATGGGAGGAATAGCGCTTCATGGTATCTGTTATGATTTCTTTTTTGTAACCGGACAAATATATGTGGATCTGAAGGCAAGTGATAAAATACGGGGTCAAGCTCAGGGCCTGATTGTACTCATTACATATGGAGTGGGTATGTTGATTGGAGCTCAGATCGCAGGGCAAGTCTATAACTTGTTCCTAGGTGAACAATCAAGATTGACTCCTGAACAGTGGGTCTCTTTTTGGTGGGTACCGGCAATATTTTCGGTCGCAGTGTTCTTGTTCTTCATACTAACATTTAATGACCGTGAAGTTGAGGAGAAAGTTCTTGAAGAGACTCCTGAAGTGCTTTAAATGGTATTGTACCTATTTGTGAAGTCATGTAGATAGAATATATAATCCAAATAAATTTTATAGTTTGTTTGGATTGAAGGATATTTTAATTGAACAATAAACTCTAATTAAACTTTACAGAATATGGATATTTTCTTCTCCGGATATGAAATACTCATTATTTCAGTAATCATCATACTTGCCATATGGGATATTGTTTGGAAATTATTAGCCATGTGGAAGGCTGCAAATAGAAAACAGAAAGCATGGTTTATATGGCTGGGTATATTAAATACAGTCGGAATTTTACCAATTATCTATTTGCTGATCTATAAAGATAAACCGAATAACTAATTAAGATTTTTAATTTTAATATTCCGAACCATAACGGGACCTCCGTGATCCTGAATTCCAATATGACCATTGCGAATATTTCCAAATTCATTATGACTTTCAAACTTTGAATTTCTGATCATTTCGAACCATTCCGGGGTCCATCTTTCCAATTCTACAACTGTGACACCATTTTGGCGATGAATAATGTTTGAATTATCAATAATGATCTCCGTTGTATTCCATTCGCCAACAGGATGCATATTTTGGGGTTCAGCCGGCACTAAATCATACAAGGAACCGCTAAGTCGTTTTACCGATTGAGGAGTTATTTCGGAAAAAATATTATTATCAATGATTTGATACTCCATTCCTGACCAATAAATATCTATCTCTTCCTGCTCAAGTACACCATAGAATATCCCGCTGTTACTTCCTTCTTCAATTTTCCATTCTAATTTAAGATGAAAATTTTCAAATTTTTCTATGGTAATGATGTTTTGCCCTCCTTCTGCTCCATCCATTTCTTCCGGTTCAAAAAACAGTGAACCATCTTGGACCGACCATCCGATCTCAGGAAATGAATCGGAATTATAACTTCGCCAATGTTCAGTTGATTCACCGTCGAACAGAAGTTGCCAACCATCATCAATTTCCTGTTGAGAGAGCACATTTATCTGTTGTGTCTCGTTAATTGTGTCATTATCAATAAATTCATCTGAGCAAGCTGCCAGTAAAAATATTGATATTAGAATTATTCTAAGCTTATACAATTGCATTTTCATTTAATTAACTATTAGGGGTTTATATGGTTATAGAATCTGCATATTCACGGGATCCCAATTTATTGGTGATTTCTCAAAATAACTTTTATTAGCTGCTAGAGCCGGAGCAGCAGCTCGTAATCCAAAAGTTGCATCCTGTACTATATCACTTCCATGACGCATAGCATCGAATAGTGTTTTATGATGATGAGCAGTTCCATTCACATTATTCGTAACCCTGTATGTTAATTCATTTGGACTTTGTACTTGCGGACCGGGATCAGGATACCTGTTATTATGATATTCCATGTATTCTTCACGCACATCTTCACTGTAATTATCAATTGACAAATCAGGAACTTCAGCCATTGGAGATCTTCTAAGAGTGAGTCCCCCTCCGCCCCAGATAAGTTCCCCATCAGTACCCACCATTCTCGTTGTACTGCCACCACCTGATCCGTCTGCAAAATTAACACGCAATGATAAATTAAAAGGAGTATGATTTTCAGTTTCAGGATAATCAAAAAGACCCAGCATCACATCAGGAACATCACGGCCATCATCCCAAAATCTGATTCCACCTGTACCATAAATTCTCTCCGGACCCATTGAACCGGTTATAAAATGAAGTGCAGAAAAGTGGTGTACAAATAAATCACCGGCTACTCCAGTGCCAAAGTCCTGATATTTTCTCCATCTGAAAAATTTCTCCGGATCAAAAGGTATTTTCGGCAAATCTTTTAGATATGTATCCCAGTCAATGTTATGAGCTCCGGCACTCGGCGGCATAGAATAATTCCAAGCTCCGGTAAAAGATTGTCTGTCCCAGGAAGATTCGACAAAATTTAATTCACCAATAGCGCCTTCCAGATATAATTCACGGGCTTTAGCATTAAGAACAGAACTTGTAGATTGGCTCCCTATCTGGATTAATCCACCTGTTTCTTTTTGAGTTTCAATAATATCAAAACCTTCTTCGATATGTTGAACAATTGGTTTTTCACAATACACTGCTTTACCTGCCTGTAGAGCATCGATTACAATTTGTTTATGCCAGTGATCTGTTGTTGCAATGATTACACTGTCAATATCATCTCGAGTTAGAATTTCACGATAATCTTTGGTCGTAAACAGATCATTTCCCCAAAATTCTTTACACCTTTCAATGCGGCTGTCATAAAGATCACATGCAGCTACCATTTTTATCCCACTATTTTCAAGTGCTGCATTCCCATCGTTCTGCCCCATAATGCCTGCACCAATCAGAGCAATGTTTATTTGGTCATTGGCTTGATATTTTTTCTGATCAATTTCTGAATTGAGAATTTCTACATTTTTATTCGTTGATTTATTACCTAAAAAAGGAACACTAAATGCACCTGCTGTAGTTAATCCCAGATTTTTTAGAAATGATTTACGTGTATAGTTATTTTCCATAACGACATTTTATGTAAGGGTTAGAAAAAGTGCTTTTTGTTTTCATCACTATTATAGTTTAAATATATAGATGTAAACGTTTTCAATAAGTAACATACATTTTTAAAATAAATATTGAAAACATTAAGAACTTTTTAAGAATTGAGCTTATGTGATTGTTACATAAACTGTTAATTTTTTTAAAAATATTTATTTTATGAAAATTACTGATTTGAGTTTAACTACCACCCTGCCTGTACTCTTCTTGTTTTTGATAGGTTTAAATTCGTCACGCTTAGAAGCACAGACAACTAATCACAATATTGGTTCAGACGAATGGCACCGGATCGATCGTCATGATGGATATGTAACCGGGAATGGCCGTATCTATGTAGTTGGCGGACTTGGTAAGACATTGACTCGAAATGGAAAATCATTTCTCACAAATGATACGGCTTCACTTACACGACTCTCCTGGGTAATCGGACCTAATTACTCTTTTGGCAATCTTGGTTATGGCTGGGAATTGGAAGTAAAAATTAATAATCAGTATACCGGCTGGAACGATGAAAACATTCTTAGCCCAACTCCTGATCTTCCTTTCTGGAGTGTTATTGCAGAAAACGAAGAGATTAAAGCTGAATTGGTTGATATCGTCGTTGAGGATGAACCTGTTTTGTTGAGAAAATTAACAATAAGCCGGCCAATTGATGCAGACGAAGCACGCGTACAACTTTTTTTACCTGTTCATGCTGATCCCAGAAACGGAACTCCTTTTCAAATGTGGAATGGAGAACCGATAGAAGGTCGGAAATCTATTGATCCCAGTAAGATGATTCAGATTGATGAATCATCAGAATCTTTGATTTTAATTGGTGCTCCCCGTGCTCTATGGCAGGAAATATCTACCCCAATTCCGGATGAAGAAGAGTACTACAAACTGTTTCCTTATCGTGCACTTGCAACAAGCGCTGTTTCCACAGATCCTGATGTTAAAATAAAGGCAATAACAGGTGGATTATACATTGATTTGGGTCAAATGCAGGGAGGCGACCAACAGATTATTGGTGTATGGTTGGTAACAACTTCAACTGCGGAAGATATTCTTGAAAAAACCGTAATTGAAAAGCTTAACAGATATAAGTCCCAAAATATAAATGAAGTTATTGAACGAAGTCGGGCGGCATTGCCAGAACCTATACTTCGCAGAACAGATAGCCAGGAAGATCCATTAACAACCATTATTCAATCGACTACGGATCTTGCCCGTGCCACTCAAGCTGAAAGTGGTTGTGTGCTTGCACAACCCTATATGTATCCGTTGTGTTATGTGCGTGACCAACTAGGATCCTTTAAAATTCTAATGGCACAGACTGAATATGAACGCGCTTTTAAAGCTTTGACATTTTATATAGCTATGCAAAACCGTTATGGTATCCAAAACGCTTATGATAATACTATTTTGCCACCTGACCCTAAAATATGGGAACCGGATGCAAATGAAAATGACGGGCACCATCGAATTGCAGAAGTTCCTAGTATCATTATTTTAATGGCTAGAGACTATTATAAAGCAACTGGAAATCTAGACCAAATAGAACCTTTGTACGACAGGCTTGCTTATAATCTTCGAGTACAGGAACCAAGTTCCAATGGTTTATTTCCTTCTCCTGGTGATGAATCTTATACAAATACGGAACGAACTGCACCTCGTGACCGATCTGAAATGACTGATTCAAATCTGTTGTTTATAGGCGCTGCCAGATTTATGAGTGAACTGGCAGAAACATTGGGGTATTTAGAAGATGCTGAAGAATTTTACAGTATAGCAGTAAAAACAGAGCAAGTTCTAATGGATCGATTGTGGGTTTCAGATGGTGAATATTTTGCATATGCTCGTGATGAAAGTAATGACCCAGAAGGAATTGATAAGCGCCCCGCTTTAGATTCATTACTAAGATGGGCTTGGCTTGAACTTAGTTCTCCCCTACATCACATCCCACAATCCAATCTTGAAACGGTTTTGGAAAATTTAATCAACCCACTGCGTATAGTACCTGAAGTCTATAACTTTACAGCCGGGATGAACCCAGGGTATTTGCTTTACGCTTTATCACGAAGTCAAAATCCTTTAATGCATGATGCCGCACAACTCATGGTCAATTATTCTACTGATTCCGGTCTATTTTCAGAATATTATGCTCATGAAGATGGTATTTTAATCCCATTTAGTGGGTCTTTACGTCCTTGGGAATCAGGAATTAATGCACATGCTGTCATTCAATATTTAATTGGTTTTCAGCCGGATATGCCTAATCAAAAAATCTACCTTCAACCTCATTTACCACCCGGTTGGGTCGGATGGCATACTCGAAAAATCGAACTTCATAATGAAGGTACTATGGAATTAAAACTACTTCGTGATAACGAATCTCGTATCATATTTGAATTAACACGTTATGGTGGTGAGAATCCTCTTACATTTGACATTGAATTTGGTGGATATGAAGGAAATTTGGTTAGCGAAGATGGATCTCTTACGCCCATAATTGATCGCCCTGATATATTAGAAACATCATTGGTATTAAAACCTGAGGGTCCTAATGCACACTTTACTACCCGAATAATATTTTCTGTTATTCAGGAATAATTCAATTTGAGCAATCCAATTACTGAATTCACCTCGTAAATATGTTTATTCCAACTAGAAATTTTAAAATCTATATCGCAATTAATTTACTCTATAAAACTAAGCTAATATTTTATCACAGATATCTAATCTTTCGTGATATTTTTCATCTTTTTTAGATTGGTAGATTTATTTCAAACAGCGTAAAGAAAATATCCTGTTATCTCGCACTCATTATTATAATAATTCACTAAAATTATATTTTTGAGTAGAATATTTCAGACTAAACCTATAAGGTTAATTGAAATAACACATATTTTTACACTGATAATGGACACTAATTAATAAAAATGAAAATTTTTAAAAAAATAATTGGTAACGTTTTCATTGGATGTTATTTTAAGACAGTTTAACTAGTAATCTCTTAGAAAAAGAGCTGTAATGAATCTAAATCTGCGTGCAAAACAAAATAACAGCTACGATGCAATCGTAGTGGGTACCGGTATAAGTGGCGGTTGGGCTGCAAAGGAATTATCAGAAAAAGGATTAAATACTCTGGTGTTAGAAAGAGGCCGTGACGTCAAACATGTGGATGATTATCCCACAATGACCAAAGATCCTTGGGAATTCCCGAATGCTGATCAGGTTTCACATGAAGAGGCACAACACTATAAAAAGCAGATGAGAACCGGTTTTACAATTCGGGAATCTATCAAACATTGGTGGGTAAAAGATACAGAACAGCCTTATGAAGAGGTCAAACGTTTTGACTGGATTCGTGGTTACCATGTAGGCGGAAGATCACTGACATGGGGGCGCCACAGCTACAGACTCTCTCCTATGGACTTTGAAGCACCTCTAAAAGATGGAGTCGGTATAGATTGGCCCATACGTTATGAAGATATTGAGAGTTGGTACTCTTACGTTGAGAAATTTGCAGGTATTAGTGGTAAGGCTGAAGGACTTGCACAACTTCCTGATGGCGAATTTCTTCCCCCCATGGAACTAAATTGTGTAGAGAACCATCTTAAATCATCAATGGCGGATCATTTTAATCGTATTCTGACTGTTGGGAGGGTTGCAAATTTAACCCAACCTCACAATGGCCGCGGGCAGTGCCAACACAGGGATTTATGCATGAGAGGATGTCCATACGGTGCATACTTTAGTAGTAATGCAGCTACTTTACCGGCTGCTGAAGCAACCGGTAATATGACATTAAGACCGAATTCTATCGTTAATTCTGTTATTTATGATCCTGAATTAGGTAAGGCAACCGGTGTGCAAATCATTGATGCCGAAACAGGAGAAATGGAAGAATTCTACTCTAAAATTATTTTCCTCAATGCTTCTTGTATGAATACAACACTTATCATGTTGAATTCAATTTCTGATCGTTTCCCAGATGGACTAGGAAATGATTCAGGACAATTGGGCAGGAATGTAATGGATCATCATTTTCAAGCAGGTGCAGAAGGAGAATATGATGGATTTGAAGAAGAATATTATTGGGGAAGACGCCCAAATGGGTTTTATATACCCCGATATAGAAATATTGGGAATAATGACCGTAACTATATCCGTGGATTCGGCTATGAAGGTAGTGCAAGTCGTGAAGGCTGGCAACGCGGTGTTGCAGAGATGCAAATAGGATCAGATCTAAAAAGCAGTTTAACAAAACCCGGTAAATGGACCTTAGGCATGACCGCATTCGGTGAAATGCTTCCTCATCCTGATAATCGAGTTTGGTTAAATCATGATAAAACTGATAAATGGGGACAACCTACCTTGGTCTTTGACGCAGAATTCAGAGAAAATGAGTTTAAGATGAGAGAAGATATGAAGAATGATGCCGCTGAAATGTTGGAGGCTGCCGGATTAAAAAATATCAATATATTTGATACCCCGAATGCACCCGGACACGGTATTCATGAAATGGGAACTGCCCGAATGGGTAGAGACCCAAAATCATCTGTCTTAAATGAGTGGAATCAAATTCATTCCGTTAAAAATGTATTTGTAACCGATGGAGCATGTATGACATCATCAGCTTGTCAAAATCCATCACTAACATATATGGCTTTGACTGCAAGAGCAGCGAATTATGCTACTGAGCAGTTAAATAAAGGAGATTTATAATGAAATTAAATAAAAGTGACCAAATTTCTCGAAAAGAAGCCATTAAACGAACAAGCATGTTATTGGGAGGTGTTATTTTTGCACCAAATATAATGGGTCTGTTAAATGGATGTACTCCCAGTAGGTCGACAAACTGGACTCCTGAGTTATTTAGTGATTACGAAGCAAAACTGGTCACAACACTGGCAGATGTGATCATGCCGAAAGACGACTATCCTTCGGCCAGTGAAGTTGGAGTGCCTTCATTCATTGAATCAATGGTTGCAACGGTTTATAGTGAAGAGCAACGTAATTTGTTTATAAATGGCCTCAATGAATTTGGTTCATTGGCAAAAGAAACACTTAAAATCGATTTTATGGATAGTTTAGAGGAAGATCGATATCAATATACTTTTCAACAAAATGAAATGGCACTTCATCGCCGACGGGATTCGGGTAATGAACCAACATTCTTTTTGATCTTTAAAGAGTTAACCATTCTTGGATACTTTACCTCAGAACCGGGAGCAACTCAAGTATTAAGATATGAGGCAGTACCCGGTTTTTATTCCGGTTGTATGCCATTTGATGAAGTTGGTAAAACATGGGCAACCTGATTCAAGCACAGTGAATTTCGATTATTTATACAAATTTTATGTCGTTTATTAAAAGTGAATGTAAACTACTTAACAAACCAATAACTTTATGAGATTATCATTACTTCTTACCATACTACTTATATTTCTAACGGGTGTACAAACAGAGGCACAAAACAGTACAGATATGGTTGGTTTGGACTATCTGTACGTTGGGGCACACCCGGATGATGAGGGCGGATTTACCGGTACAATGATACGTTATAATCATGATGAGGGGTATCGGGGTTCTGTAGCTGTGTTTACATTAGGCCAAGGCGGTGGTAATGCTTTAGGACCGGAAGTTGAAGGATCTCTAGGACTTTTACGCTATGAAGAATTACGCAGATCACTATCGATTGCAGGTGTTGACAGGTTTTATTACCTGGGCTTTCCTGATTTTTATTTTACACAATCCGCTGATTTAACCCGTAAAGTCTGGAGTGAACATAATCCTGAATTTTTATGTGAGTTGGTACGTGTCATCAGATTAACAAAACCGGAAGTGATTGTTTCCATGTGGCCAGGCCCCGGAACACATGGTCATCATCAAATGGCAACAAGATCAGCAATTGAAGCATTTAATATCTCCGGGGATCCGAATGCCTGCTCATTTTTGATCACAGATGAATATTTAGATGTGTGGGAACCAATGAAATTATACATTTCTGCACCTCAAGGCAGAAATAGTATTTCAGTGCCACTTTCAGATTTTTCAGCAACACACAACATGAGATATGCAGATATTAGAAGTTTTGCTCTCAGAAATTTCAGAACTCAGGGATGGGATCGGGGTAATACGATTCCTGCAAGCAGAACCGGGGATGAATCCAGAATGCTTGTGAAATCAAGGGTCCCGGTTGGAAATCCCGAAACTCACTATATGGAAGGGACTCACATACCGGCAGGTACCTCTCCGGTTGGTGTCAGAATGGTTGTGGATACAGATTCATATCGCGTGACTTCTACAGACTCATTTGAAGTTACAGTTGAATTAGGAAATAATTCAGCTCATGATTTTGAGAATGTAGCAATTAATTTGGTGATACCTGATGGATGGACTAGTGAAAACGCTTCTCAAGAGATCGGAAATATGTCAATAGGTGATCATAGAACGATAATATTTAAGCTCTCTCCTACTTCATCACTCACAATGAATGAACAACAAGAGGTATGGGTAAATTATACTGCCGACATCGATGGAAACGGGATAAAAGGTGAAAACTATACCTGGGTTGAACCTGTATCTCCGCTATCCGTTAAAGTAAACCCACTATTTGATATTATTCAATACAGAGAATTTGCCACTCAAACAGATACAGAATTTCTAACTCCCAATTTGCCAACAAGAGTTCCACTATCAACCGGATTGGAAAATGAAATTACTCTAATTCTTGCAAATAGTGGGAATCAAACAGAACAGGGTCGATTGGAATTTAATTTACCCACAGGCATTTCCGTTCAGGGGGATTTGAATTTTAACATTGCGGGTGGCAAGTCGATAGAAAAAAGTGTTTCAATCGTGGTTACAGAGGATGCTTTTTTGGATGAAAGGCAATCCTTTGCTGACATTGGTACTGTATCTGCAGTGAGTAATAATTTTAGAGATACAGATACAATGGAATTTTATGTACTTCCCTATTTAGACATTGAAAAAACGGATGAAAAAATTTCCATTGACGCTGATCTATCACAATTATCTAATTATACATCCGGCACAATTGGTCATACAGACCGCTGGAGTGGTAATATATCAGGACCTGATGATTCATCAGCTGATTTTCATTTAGCTTATGACGATCAATATCTATACCTGGGTATAGAAGTCAATGACAATATTGTTACATGCCATATGCCGTCTAATCGTATTCGAAATCATTGGTACGGTGATGCTATCGAGATAACCATAGATCCTTCCGGAAATAGTTCAGATGTATCAACGACGTTTCGTGCAAGTATTTTTCCTTGTTCTACGGAAGGATTTCAACCCAATGCGGCCAGATACGGAGATGCAAATTATGGTCCAATTTCAAGTACAGCACCTGATATGAAAGTTGCTTCAATTCAAACTGAAAACGGATATATCCTTGAAATGGCTATTCCATGGATATCTATGGAAAAACAGCCGGTTGCCGGGGACCAAATCAGATTTAATGCATTGATATATGATGCAGATGAAGAAAATCCTGAAGAAGGAGCCGATTATGGAAAGAGCAGAATTGGTTGGGGATCTTCGATAGGTGCACAACAAGCAACAACATACACTTGGCCAGTGGTGACTTTAAAACCATAATTAAACATTTCCGTAGTGCACAACAACAACTAAGCCATCTACTTTGAAAAGTAGATGGTTTCTTTTTAGAACTCAACTATTAAATTTCGGAGATGAAGTCGATTGCCGAATAATTAAACTGGGTTCCATTACTATCTCTACAGGTTCACAAGATTTATCTTCAACTTTTCTAAAAAATAATTCAGCTGCTTTAAGACCCATTTCATAAGCCGGCTGTTTTACTACGGTTAAAGGCGGTGTAATAGCTTTCGCCCAAGAGATATCATCAAACCCAATAATTGATATATCATCCGGAATTTTAAGATTCTGTTCGTTTATAGCTTCGATAGCCCCTAAAGTCATTAAATTATTTGTAGCAAATATTGCTGTAGGAGGGTTATCAAGGTTAAGTAATTTTTTTACCATTAATTTTGCATTATCTGAACTTCTGGGATCCCCTTCCTTAATCAGGCGTTTATCAACTTCAATGCCATTCTCTTTCAGTGCTCTCTCATACCCTTTTTGACGTTCACTAAAGGAAGAGAACAGTATAGAACTGGTAAGAATAGCAATCTGTTTATGCCCCTTTTCAATCAGATGAGAAGCAGCTATATACCCCCCTATCTCATTATCAATTACAACGGTATCAACACGTTTATTACCAAGTTTTCTATCAAAACAGATAATGGGAATACCTGTTTTCATAATATTGTCAATTTCTTCACCAAATTGCAGAATTGGTGGCAGTATAATACCATCAACAGACTCTGATTTTAAAACTTCAAGATAGAACCTCTCTTTATTAGGATTTTCATCTGAGTTACAAAGTATAACTGCATAATCGTTTCCATAAGCTACATCTTCAATACCCCTTACAATATTAGAATAAAACTGATTTTTAATATCAGGAATGATGAGCCCTAATAATTTTGATCTGCCATTAACCGTTCTGAGGCGCTGTGCAACTCGATTGGGTTGATAATCGAGCATTGTCATTATTTTTTTTACTTTTTCACTCGTTTTTGGGTTCACTTTGTCTGACCCATTGATCACTCTGGATACAGTTGTAATTGAGACATTTGCTTTTTTTGCAACATCTTTTAGAGTGGACATAAATTTAATTTGGTCTGTTCATATTATGATGTACTCATTGGGTAAAAGAAAATTATCCAATTTTTAATCTGAATAAGATGATGATCCCCTTTCGCCTTGGAATATATATAATTTGAACAAATTTTTTCATTAATGAAAACCTTTTCATTTTCTTATTTTATTGGTATTTTACAGGATACGGAGATATGATATTTAACCCTTAAAAAGTACTCATCTATGCCTGAACAAGAGATTTTAAGAAATTATATTAATGGCAAATGGACTCATTCAAAGGAAAAAGCGGTACTGGATGTAAAAAATCCTGCATTTGATGAGATTATATCATCTGTTCCTTTAACATCAACAAATGAAGTATCTAACGCAATTGAAGATGCTAATAAAGCTTTTAGTGATTGGAGACGGACACCTGTTGTAAAAAGAATTCAATATCTGTTTAAATTTAAAAGTTTACTAGAAGAGCATCTGGATGATATTGCTCAGACGATTACCATGGAATCCGGTAAAACGTTTGCAGAGTCTCAAGGAGAGTTGAGAAGAGCAATTGAGAATGTTGAGGTAGCTTGCGGGGCCCCTATTCTATCACAAGGTTATAATAACGAAGATATTTCGAGTGGAATCGATGAGATGATGATTCGGCAACCATTAGGAGTCACCGCTATTATCTCACCATTTAACTTCCCGGCAATGATTCCATTTTGGTTTATGCCATATGCCATAGTTACGGGAAATACTTGCATTGTCAAACCATCGGAACGTGTGCCAAATACGATGGATAAGATCTTCAAATTAGTTGACCAGTTAGATCTGCCACCCGGTGTTCTGAGTATGGTCCATGGAGATCATCGTGTAGCAGAAACATTAATTCAGCATCCATTGGTACAATCTATCAGTTTTGTTGGTTCCACTCAGGTTGCAAAAAAAGTGTATGCTAATTCAGCGGCACATGGTAAAAGAGTACAAGCATCCGGTGGGGCTAAAAATCCCCTGATTATATTGCCTGATGCTGATCCGGAAATGACATCCAAGATCGTTATCGATAGCGCATTTGGGTGTGCAGGTCAGCGATGCCTTGCCGCTTCAATTGCAATCACTGTTGGAGAAGCAAAACATAGATTCAGAGAGGCTTTATGTGATCAGGCCAGCAGCTTAAAAGTTGGATTTGGGATGGATGAAGGCGTACAAATGGGCCCTGTTATATCCAGCAACAGTAAAACCAGGATTCATTCATTAATTGATGAAAGCAAACATGAAGGTATTACTGTTTCTGTTGATGGCCGGAATCCCGGTGGAGATCTAGAGAATGGTTACTTCATAAAACCGACAATTTTAGAGGACATAAACCCTTCACACAAACTTGCAAAAACAGAGATTTTTGGCCCGGTTCTCAGTTTGATGCATGTTGAAACAGTTGATGATGCAATAGAAATCATCAACAATGGTCAGTATGGAAATATGGCTTGTCTTTTTACCAGCAGCGGTTCTGCAGCTAGAAAATTCAGATATGAAGCTAACGCCGGAAATATAGGAATTAATATAGGTGTAGCTGCTCCAATGGCATTTTTCCCATTCGGTGGATGGAAAGATAGCTTTTTTGGTGATCTTCATGGTCAGGGAAGAAACGCTTTTGAGTTTTTCACAAGACAAAAAGTAGTTATAGAAAGATGGCCAAATGTTTGGAGCCGTAAATTTTAATTCATAATAATTTTTTAGATGAGAATTGCTAACGCACCTTGCTCTTGGGGAGTACTGGAATTTGGTTTAGATGGACAAATCGACCATTACTCAAAAGTATTAGATGAGATGACTGAAACCGGTTATAATGGGACTGAACTTGGAGATTGGGGTTTTATGCCTACAGACCCAAAAGAATTGAGCCAGGAGTTACAGAACAGAGAGTTACATTTAGTAGGAGCATTTGTACCCGTAAATTTTATTGATAAAAATTGCCATAAAGCAGGTGCTGAAAATGCCGTTAGAATTGCCTCTTTGCTAAAAGAGGCCGATCCGGAAAATGCCCGTATTGTACTATCTGATGACAATGGTAAAAATAAAACTCGTACATCAAATGCAGGCAGGATTAAACCTCATCATGGATTAAACGATTCCGATATGACGCGATTTTCAAAAGGAGTTGAATATGTCGCAAAAGAAGTTTTAGATCAAACCGGAGTCATTTCAGTCTTTCATCACCACTGTGCCGGTTTTATTGAAACCCCTGAGGAAATTGAAAAGTTATTAAATAAAACAGATGAAAAGTTAGTTTCACTTTGTTTTGATACCGGCCATTTTGAATTTGGCGGGGGAAATGCTTTACAAGGTTTAAGACATTTTTCAGATAGAATTAAGCATGTCCATTTCAAAGATTTTGACAAGAAGATTTACGAAACCGCTCTTGAGGATGAAATGAATTACTTTGATTCTGTTCGAAACGGGGTTTTTTGTGAATTAGGAAATGGCTCAATCTCTTTTGACCTGATTTATCAGGAGTTACAAAATCAAAAATATGATGGATGGATTGTCGTAGAGCAAGATGTACTTCCCGGTATGGGAAGTCCAAAAGCCAGTGCCTATAGAAATCGGGAGTATTTGCGTTCTATTGGTATTTAAAAATCACTAAAAGGAACCCATAATCTAACATTACAGGTAATCTCTCTGTTTTTTTCTGGAATCTTCATACTCTTCTCTTGATTGATTCACCTCATCCATGGTAGATGTTTCAGAAACAGGTACATCCCACCAAGAATGATAAGAAGGTACTCTCTGTGTCTTATCTACATCTATTACGATGACATGTGTTTTTTGACTATTACCGGATGTAATCATAGCTTCTTTAATCTCACTGTACGTTTTAGGCGAAAGCACTTCCACACCATAACTTTCTGCATTTTTCACAAAATCCATTGGTAAATAATCACCATCCAGATTACCGGAATCATGATTTCGATATTTATAATTTGTCCCAAATCCTTCTGAACCTACGGACTCCGAGAGGGATCCAATACTTCCATAGCCATTATTATTTATTAATATGACAGTAATTTTAAGTCCTTCCTGAACAGCTGTGATCAATTCTGAAGATAACATCTGATAAGAACCATCCCCTACCATCACAATCACATTACTATCAGGTTTTGCCATCTTAACTCCCAATCCTGCAGCAATTTCATAACCCATGCAGGAATAACCATATTCCATGTGATATCCACCCGGCTTCTTTGTTCGCCATAATTTATGGAGATCACCAGGCAAACTCCCTGCAGCACATACGATAACGGAATCATCACCTGCTGTATCATTAACAATTTTTACTACATTTGGCTGCTGGATTTGGTCATTAGGTGATAAATTTGTCACCCTATCCATCTCTTTCACCCAATCCTTTTTTCTGGTCTCAATCGTTGAACTATATTGATTGTCTGATTTAATATCAGATAACAGATCAGTTAACTCTTGTAAAGTCACTTTTGCATCTCCTATCAACGGCAATGCTGACAATTTATGAGCATCCATAGAATTCACATTGATGTGAATAAATTTGACATCCGGATTTTGAAATTGACTTTTAGATGAGGTAGTAAAGTCACTTAATCGTGTTCCCACTGATATTATTAAATCCGCTTCTTTTGCCGTTATGTTAGCGGCTGAACTGCCGGTTGCGCCAATTGATCCCAGATTTAGATGATGACTGTAGGGTATGGAACCTTTTCCTGCTTGTGTTTCACCTATAGGAATTCCGTTTTTTTCACTAAAAAGTTTTAATTCTTCTGTTGCTTCACTGTAAAGAACACCCCCACCGGCTATTATAAATGGCTTTTTAGAAAATCCAATCCATTCTGAAGCTGTTTTTAATAAATCTTCATCCGGTCTTACCCGCGGAATTGTCCACGTACGTTTTCTAAAGAGTTCAACAGGATAATCAAAAGCTTCAGTTTGAACATCTTGTGGCATACAAATGGTAACCGTACCTGTTTCTGAGGGTGAAGTTAACACTCTCATGGCTTCGAGTAGACTCCAGGTTAACTGATCAGGTCTGTTTATTCTATCCCAATAAACAGAAACGGGTTTAAATGCATCATTAACAGAGATATCCTGACTCATTGGGTGCTCTAATTGCTGTAATACCGGTGCCACATTTCTTCTGGCGAAAATGTCACTGGGTAGCAATAGCAGAGGAATACGATTAATTGTAGCCGTTGCAGCTCCTGTGATCATATTGGTAGAACCGGGTCCAACTGAAGCGGTACACGCCATAGCTTCCATTCTATATTTTGCTTTTGAGTACGCAATCGCCGAATGAGTCATCGCCTGCTCATTACGACATAAATAGTAGGGTAATTCATTGTCCTGAAGTAGTGCTTGGCTAATTCCTGCTACATTTCCATGACCAAATATACCCCAAACACCCTTTATGAATTGATTTTCAACACCATCTCTGATTACATACTGATTTTTCAGAAATTTTATTAAGGCTTGAGAAGCGGTTAATTTTATTTTATTGGACATGATAAATGATAATTATTAAAATTTTCCTTATAAATTTAATCAAGTACAGGCTTATGAATAAATTTACCAATTTGGTTTGCAACGTCTCGAGGTGATTGATGTAACGGATAGAGCACATTTCGACCAAACATGGCTCCTTTAACCTGATGACCGGATGATAAAGCCTCTTGTAAGTCCGTAATCAGTCCATCTATACTGTCAGATCTATCTCCACCAAGTATCACAATAGGTAGTGTTGTTGAAGCAGCTACTCTGTTAAATTCTTTTGTATAGGGTAGTTTAAGCCAAATATATTTACTACTGGTCCCTAGCGCTGATGTCATAGTAACAAGTGGGATCAAGAGATCAGGATCTTTGATAACTTTGTAAAAATTATTCTCTCTTTTTACAGGTAGTGGTTCCAGAAATATGGGTAGTTTATGTTCATCAAAATCTCTCACCCCATTTGCACAGTATAGCATTGTTTGAAGTGATTTTTCATCATTTGGATCTAATCGAAGCAGCATTTTTGCTGCATCAATACCATATGTAATGCATGTAGCTGCATCTGTACCTGTTATTGGATCATCCATTTCCCAGACTGAACCCGGGAAACCTCCTCGATTCAGGCTCACAATCAGAATCTTACCATCTAAAAACCCTAATCTTCCGGATTCTTTGAAAAGGCCATGAAGAATAATCAACTCTTCAAGTATATCCATACTTCCCAAAATTCCATCTACCCATTCTGAGTGCAGAACATCAACCAACCTGGAAAGTAATTCATGTCTGTCAGCCATTTCAAATGGCTTATTCCCAACTGAAACGCTTCCTCTGGCAGGATGATCTGCTGCGACTACATTTAACTTTCCGTTACGGGTAAACTGTTTGCTTTTAATTCTTCGATTTGACCAATCGATTATAAAATCAGGGTTAGTTACTCTGATATCAGTTATTTGTTGAAAAATATTCAGCGGTATGACCTTTTCCTTCTGAAAGCTCAATCTAATCCTCCTTTTTCCTTAGTAAAATCCATCACTTCATCCAAAGTCGGCATAAAATTAGCGCAACCTTGTTTTGTAACTAAAATGGCTCCACACGCATTACCGAGTCTTGCACTTTTGTATAAACTCCAACCTGTAAGAATACCGTAAATCAGTCCGCTCGCAAAAGCATCACCGGCTCCTAATGTGTTAATGACTTCAACTGGATAACCGGGGGCGTGAACGGTTGATTTAGAATCTGAATAATGGATATAACAACCCTCTGTACCCGATTTTAACAATAATACTTTAGATCCTTTTGACAAAATTGACTTGATGCTTTCATCCAGATCCGCTTCTATTTTAGATTCATTCACCTGAGAGTGTTCGATTTTTGCTTCTCCTCCACCTGTATATGCTGCTGCTTTCACCTCCTCTGAGGTTCCAATGATAATGTCTACATAAGAAAGCACAGATCTCAAAGTAGTACCAAACGTTTGCAAGTCAGGCCATTGATCTGCTCTAAAATCAATATCAAGAAAGACCTTTACTCCCATTAATGATGCCTGTTCAGCCGCAAAAATAGTTGCCGAACGTGAGGGTTCTTTACTCAATCCGGTGCCACTGATTAATAATGATTTACACTCTTCTAATGGAGTGTTTTTAACATCAGAAATAGTAATATTGATATCTGCACAGTCTTCACGATAATAGACCAATGGAAATTTATCCGGAGGCTCTATACCTAAGATCACTGCACTACTTCTTTTACCTATTTTCCTTGAAATGTAGTTGGTATTTACTTTTTCTTTATTTAGAAAAGAGAGAATAAAATCACCTACAGGGTCATCACCCACCCCTGTCAGTAGTGCGGAATGAATTCCTAATCGCCGGGTACCCACGCTTATGTTTGTTGGACATCCGCCAACAAATGCAGAAAATTCATTAATATCGACAAATGGACTGCCAATATTATTCGAATAGAGATCAATGGAACTTCTGCCCATTGATAGAATATCGATTTTTTTTTCTGTTTCCATCAATCTGTTTGAAACTCCGGTTGTGTATTCACTCCAGCCCAGGTTCTCTCCATATCAGGATCTAATGTAGCCATGATCCATATAAAATTAATCTGATGACCGGGAATGGCAACATTTGGATGGTAACCTCTTTTTATTACAACTGCATCATCATTATAGACCGGTCCAAGATAGTCCGGTTTATCCAGATCTTCATAAACCAATTGAATTCCAAAAGCCGGTGGTGGCATTTCAAAATAGAGATAAATTTCCTCTTTTGTTTCAGTATGTTCGTGAGGCGCCCAACTGGTCCAATTTCCTTCATCACTGAATATTAACCCACAGAGGAGTCTTTTTGCGGGTACATTGTCGTCAATAAGACGATGAATCTTTCTTCTACACCCATCAAACCCCAGGTCTTCAGTAAGATGTTTATCTTCTTTTAAAGCATCAAAAGGAATATATACCGGGTCTCCGGAGGCGTCCGAAGGAGCTGAGCACTCAACAATATCCAGAGTAGAATCTGTTTCAATGGTTCCGGTTTTATTTGTGGGAATAAACAGTGAATCGTATGGTTTAAAACTATATTCCAGGTCACCTAACCGAATTTTACCTTTTCCGCTCAGGCAAATTAATGCAACCTCATTCTCACCATTTGTGTAATCAATTTTAGAGATTTGACTGTTCAGAATAATTCTTGAATAGGCCAAAGAGTCCAATTCTGAATTCTCAGGGGTGATTATCCAATTTCTACCTGCTTTACTTCCTGTATTTTTAAAAAGAATCTTCTTTTTACTCATATGATTTAGATGCTTTTATTCACTTGCGATTCTATTTTTTCAGCGTAATCGAATGTTTTATTATCTATAAGCAAAGGGGCGCCTGCTTTATAGGAATCCGTTGCAGCATGAGCAACTAAAAGCGCCAATATTCCATCATCTACCGAAATAGATGGCTCAGAGTCTGTACTTGCTTTTTCTATAAAATCTTTAAGTTGGATGATATAGGATTTTTCAAAACGCTCCATAAAAAATGGAACTGTATCATGCATAACACCCTCCTTTTTCAGTATATAAATTGGAGTTTCACGCAGATACCCGATGTGAATAGTGCCTTTAGTGCCCATTATCTCAGTTCGAATATCATAACCATAGAGACCACTTCTGCTCAGGTCTGTGTTACCTATAGTTCCGGATTCAAATTTCATGTTTACGATTGCATTATCAATATCGTTTATCGTTTTCATTTCAGGAAAAGCCAAAACATTACCGATACTATATACCTCTTCAACATCCCCCATAAACCATCTGGCCAGATCAAAATCATGGATGCCCATATCTAGAAAAAGTCCCCCACTCATCTTAGGATCTGCATATTCCAGACTTGGTCTATATGGATCTCTTGATGAAGCTTTAAACACGATAGGATCACCAATTTCATCCTCTAGAATTCGTTTTTTTGCTGTTGAATATCCTGGATCATAACGGCGCATAAATCCCATGTGAAAAAAGACACCACTTTGATCAATGGCTTCTTTCATTTGAAATGCATCATCCAGTGAGATGGATAGAGGTTTTTCACAAAATATTTTTAATCCTTTTTTTGAAGCATCAATTACGATTTGTTTGTGTGTACTGGTTGGACTCGAAATCACAATCGCATCTAAATCGGTGAGTTCGAGCATATCTCTATAATCTTTAAATGCATGTTTAATACCTCTATTTTCAGCAATATCCTTCGCTCTTTTTTCATCTGTGTCAGATACAGCAATCACATTTGCTTTGGGTATTTGATAAGCCAAATACTCAACATATAGTTCTCCCAATCGACCCAATCCTACTATTCCTACATTTATCATTGAATTCATTTTTTCATTATTTATGATTTATTCATCAACATTATCCCGCGTGATGAGTTTTATCTCAACATTGATATTATTTGGTATATCTTCTCCATTTAGAACTTTATATGCATACTCTACTCCTGCTCTCCCAATTTCATAAGGATTTTGTGCAATTGTAGCATGCATAACCCCTCTGCGTATAGCATCAACAGCTTCAACATGAGCATCAAAGCCTACGACAATAATATCATCCGGATCTCTTCCGCTGGATGCGATAGCTTCTACGGCTCCTAAAGCCATTAAATCGCTGGCAGCAAACACAGCTTGAACATCATTAAAAGATTGTAATATATTTTGAAATACAGTGTAACCCATATTTCTTTCCCAATTTGCTGTTTGAGATGTGACTATTTCAATTCCGGGATATTCACCAATTCCGGATAAAAATCCCTGTTGACGCGAATCGGCTGTTTCATGACCGGGAATCCCCTCTAAAATGGCTACTTTTCCTACACCATTCAATTGTTCGCCAACATAACGCCCGGCTATTAAGCCGCCTTCATAATTATCGGAGCCTATAAATGTCGAAACAAATGCATTGTCACTGGCAAGCAAATCTGCATCTACTCGTGTATCCAGATTTATTATGGGAATATTATTTCTGTTTGCACTTGCAATCACGGGTACTACCTCTCTCGAACCACTGGGTGTAAGCATGATCGCATCGACCCGTCTCTGAATAAGATTTTCAACAATTTGTACTTGTTGTTCTACATCCACTTCCCTTTCAGCTGCCTGCACAATTAAGTTGATTTCAAGCTCTCTTGCCATCTCTTCGGCACCCGTTTGCATATCATTAAAGAAGGGGTTGTTTAGTGTCTTTACGACTAATGCCACTGTGGGTCTACCGGGAAATTCCTCTTTATAGCAACTAAATGAGGTAAACACCAAAAGAGTAATGAGTAGTAAAGCGGAAAATTGATGAGTTGTAATATTTTTCATATTTGATCTAATTAATTTTTTTTCATTTTTAAATTTGTATCCAAAAGGATGGCTCCTATAATGACTGAGCCAATTACAATCTGTTGGATAAAAGATGAGACACCTAATAAGTTGAGTCCATTTCTTAACACCCCTATGATAAGTGCTCCAATAAGCGTACCAATCACGGTACCCTTTCCGCCAAAAAGACTTGTACCTCCTATGACAGTTGCTGCAATTGCATCTAACTCGTACATAATTCCGGCAATGGGTTGAGCGGAGTTGAGTCGGGCCGTCAGCATAACAGCTCCTAAAGCACTTAATAAACCTGCGATACCATAAATGATATTTAAATAGAGTTTAATATTGATACCTGATAAAACAGCTGCTTTTTCGTTGCCACCAATTGCATAGGTATATCGCCCCATTTTTGTTTTTGTAAGAATCAGATGAGCGATTACATAGACAACGATCATGATAATGACGGGAACCGGAATATAAAATATTTCGCCGGTAGCTAAATATCTAAAACTGTCATCAAATCCGGATATGGGTCTTCCATCCGTGAACCATAAACCGGCTCCACGGGCGATGCTCATCATGCCTAATGTGGCTATAAAAGGAGGTATTTTTCCATAGGAGACTAACAGACCGTTTAACAGTCCACACGAAAAACCAACACCTAAACCCACAATGATCCCAATTGGGATAGGCAGACCTGCGTGTAAGACGGACGCCATCACTACACCTGAAAATGCCAATACAGACCCAACGGATAGATCAATACCGGCAGTGATGATGACAAAAGTCATACCAACAGATATGACTGCGATAATGGATGATTGTTGAGCTACATTTAATAAATTTGAAGTCGTAAAAAAATAGGGTGATAGAATAGTAAACAGCAGACATAGAGCTATCAGGCCAAAAAAGGTGCCGAATTGTCTGATCTGATCTAAATTTTGATTATTAAAGAACTGCTTCATACGCCTCCCCTAATGCATAGTTCATGATTTCTTCTTGACTTGCTTCAGAATCTGATAATTCGCCTGCAATTCTGCCATTTCTCATTATCAAAATTCTATCACTCATCCCAAGTATTTCAGGCATTTCAGATGATATCATAATAATTGCGACTCCTTTAGCTACTAATTGGTTCATTAATTGATAAATTTCTGTTTTTGCACCTACATCAATACCCCGAGTCGGCTCATCAAAGATGAAAATTTTTGCATCAGAGCAGAGCCATTTACTCAATACAACTTTTTGTTGGTTTCCGCCACTCAAAAAGATTGCTAGTTGATTTCTTGTCGGTGTTTTAATGTTCAGTTTATCGATATACTGATCGACTGCTTGATTTTCTTTTCCTGAATTAATCCATCCATTAGTAATAAATTTACTCATATTAGGTAAGCAAACATTCTGTTTTACAGAAAGATCTAAAATCAAACCCTCATTCTTTCGATCTTCGGTTACGAGTCCTATTCCTGCGTTTATTGAATCTCTTGGGCTGTTCATCCGAACCTCTATTCCATCCACAGTGATTTTACCGCTCACAATTCTTTCTGCTCCAAACAGTGTTTTAGCCAGACGGGTTCTACCTGCACCCATTAATCCTGCGATACCTAAGATCTCACCTTTTCTTAATTTAAATGAGATATCATGAAGTCGATCTTTCACCGATATATTCTCAACTTCCAAGACCACATCACCAATATCAGCTTTCACTTTTGGTATATGATTATCCAGGTCTCTATCCACCATCATTTTAACCATTTCATCTTTGGTAAGATCAGATACCGGTTTAGTGTTTATATATCTACCATCACGTAATACAGTAACTCTGTCCCCTATACGAAATATCTCTTCTAATCGATGAGAAATATATATAATCGCTACACCCTCAGTTTGTAGTTTTTTAATGGTCTTAAAAAGGGCTTCAATTTCATTATTAGAAAGGGATGCCGTTGGCTCATCCATTATTAGAATACGAGCATTCAATGAAAGAGCTTTAGCAACTTCAACCATCTGTTTCATTGCAACCCCCAGCGTCTCAACAATCTGTTTTGAATCTATGTCGACGTTCAGTGAATCCAATAATTCTTGTGCATCTCTGTATATTTTTTTCCAGTCAATAATACCAGGTAAAATGGTCGGTTCTCTACCCAAAAAAATGTTTTCAGCGACGCTGAGATATGGGTTTAAATTAAACTCCTGATAAATAATACCTATCCCTAGCTCTTGAGCATGAGACGGGCCATTAATTTCAGTTTTATGTTCATCTATAAATATGTTGCCTTCATCTTTTTCATAAGCACCACTCAATATTTTCATAAGAGTAGATTTACCGGCTCCATTTTCCCCTAGAAGTACATGAACTTCTCCCTTAAATAAATCAAACTGGACGCTATCCAAAGCCAAAACTCCCGGAAAACGTTTACTGATATGTTCCATTCTTAGCACGCAAGATTTATCCATCAGTAATTCAAAATTTCCAAAAGTTTAAAATTTAATTGAAGATTTTTATGTACAATGATTTAAAAAATCAAGACAGAAATAAAAGAGTATGATAAAGTTACTTATCACAAAAATTCCAGCCCATTTTACCTCACAATAGCCGTTGTAATAACGATTAGATGAAAACGTTATCATATCATTATTTTACTTAAATTATGAGGTATTGTCAAACTAAAAAAAAATAAAATAGGTCGTATTTTTATAACCATTATAGGAATAATTAGCTGAACTTTTTATCTAAAAATATTAGAATAAATTAAATTCAAGTATTCTAATTTAAAAATTCTAAACATTTGACAATATCTCATTAAAACAGTGTCGTGATTTTTGATTTATTTAGGATATGTAATATCTACCAATCAGTGTTTTTGTAGTTAATATCTCTTGACCCATCTTATGTTAATCCAATCCATTTTATTACATCACATATTATCATATTATTTATTTACTAGCTCAACTGATCCATTATCTAAATTTATCATTACATGTTTGCTGGGTATCCTGTTTGAGAATAATGTCATGATTTCAAATACTACATACAGAGACTGATAATGTGAACCATTGTAGTTTGTATCTTCAAATTTGAAATGTTTTCGTAGATATTTTGTAATAAGAGAGTACTGATTTATACGAGAATCAGGAATATGTAATAATCCTAGTTCCCCTGCATTTCGAATTCTGTAAAAATCTCTACTCAAAATTTCTCCATTCCAATTTTCAAATTCCTGTAATGTAAAACCGCTATTTTCTGCAGCTTCCATAGATTTCTGAATTGCATTCTGAAACAGATTATGGTTTTCATCATAGCCATCCAATTGATCTGATGCATCATCAATCTTTTTTCTAATAATGTCCCAGGTTAGGTTATGCCAAACTTCTACAGGTAGAAATGATGCAACTAAAAAATGTTTACCTGTACTGTTTTTCAGAAGTTCCCTCAGATCTTCAGGCCATTCACCAGGTAAAAACCGAAGCCGGGAAAGTTCCCGAATATGCCAGTCTGTAAATTCAAGATAGGTTTTTGAATGAAGAATATCGCGATCCCAAATATGATCATAGTCAATACTGTTCAGATAGTTCCACTCATTGATGTAGAGAGGAAATAGTGTGTCAAAATCGGTCACTTCATTCAAAACAACCGTTTCTATCTCAATCTGTCCAAGATCACTAAATGTTCTCATTATTTTATAGGCTGGTACATACGCAGCAAGTGACGGAACCTGAATGTTGGTGAGTACATTCCCTGTTTGTTCATCCTTTACAATTTCAAGTCCGTTCATGTGCATGTGTCCTGCAACATGGAGACGAACACCAGTTGAAGCTACCGCAGATGTTGCTTCAGGTTTTGGCATTCGCACCATTTGGAACTCGTTCTCACCCCATACTTCCTCAATCAGTGGACCTGCACCATTGTAAAAATCTGTAGCCGGAAAATGACTAAAACTGATCAACATTTTCTCCTGTTCATTTGCACGGCGTGCTATATCATCCATCCATGGTAGTAAGTGTTTTTTATGCGTTAACACCTGGTTATAACCCGCATTACCCGAACCATAAAAATTATCACCTATTTCCGTTGTAGTTTGATCATCAATTGCACGTGGAACATATACATTTGTATCGAGAGCAAGAAGCCAAATTCCATCTATAGGTTCTACGAGATAGCTCATGTCCGGCACTTCGAAACAGTGAGAATAGTGTGGCAACCTATACTCTCCACCCGATCCTTCATGGCAAACTTCATACATACGATTTTCCGGTAATAAATGGTAATCATCAGATCCATCTGGAATCGAGAAGGGTGTTTCATAGTACAAATAATTTTCCTGACTCAACAATCCATGATCACCCAATAGATCATACAATCCACTATATCCCATCTCCTTAACATCATCGGTACATGTTACCTCATGAGATTCCGGATAAATATTTCCATTACTGTTTCTAGTGGATTGATTAGTTTTCAGACACATGGGATGATTTCGACTAAAAACCGGCTGACGCATACCCTCTTCACCAAGATAATCTCTTTTACCAGATTCCGTAGCAAACGGTCTGGTTGGATCATGATTACCAGGTGTAAGGAAAAAGGATATTCCGTATTGGTCGCGATACTTATTCAGGATATCTGAAAGTCCACGTACGTGGGTGGGCTGCCCATCATCACTAAAATCTCCGGGAAGTGCAACATATTTTATGCCCCGTATTGCGATATCTTCCAATGCAGCAATAAATGCAAAATAGTTTTCATTAAATAGTCTTGTTGAATTTAGCTGTGCCTCCATTGTGCGAATTACAGCCATTTTCTCCTCTCCCTTCCAAGTGACCGGCAACCCTTCAAAACTATCCGTTTCAAAATTGGCAAATAAGTCGTGAAAATGGACATCAGGCATGAATGCAATTTCAAAGAACGGAGCATCAAATATTTCTTCAGTCTTATTTGGCTGAGTACAGTTAGCCATAAGTAAAATCATAAGAATA
>Ga0222664_1000185_pt1 | contig 45982 bp, 39 predicted proteins | sample AntAcemetagen604_FD_181147 | JGI IMG/M metagenome (GOLD analysis project Ga0222664, IMG submission 181147) | Saline water microbial communities from Ace Lake, Antarctica - #604 | ecosystem: Environmental > Aquatic > Non-marine Saline and Alkaline > Saline | place: Antarctica: Ace Lake... | reverse complement strand
CGTTCTTTGAGCGCCTCAAGGACGACTTTGGTCTTAAAACTGTTGGTAAAGTTTCTTCTTTTTTGTTTCATAGTCAGCAAATTAACATTTTATTGTTTTGCTGTCCTATTTTTCTAGACCACTACAACTATATAGTTATGTGGTTCATTCAACTCTACAAAAAATTGTAGAGTTGGAAGTATGAATAAATAATTTTTATGAACTTCTCAATTAAATACCTGCCGACAAGAGTACAACTCACTAAGAATAAGTCTAAGATATTTTTACTTTTCTTTATACTCACGTTCATCTTCCAATCATTTAATTCTGCTACTGCACAGGAATCAGATAGGGAGTACCGATGGTCTTTTGGTGTTCAAGCAGGTGTTCTATCAGGTAAGTTATCTAGTTCTACTTCAACAAATGCCATCATCTCAAGATTTAAAGTTGTTGATGACTACTATCTTACCGGGGGTATTAACCTCGGATATGCTTTTTCTGAATTTGAGTCATTACACCTCAATGCAAGCAGAGGTGAATTTTCTGTTTTTACAGATTATGAATTTTGGCCCGATGTTATTTTTGAAAATCAATTTTACAATGCCACCCTATCTACAAATTTGGGGTTACGTAGATTTTTTAAAAATCTTCCCAATCGAATTGACCCTTTTGGTTCATTTGGCATTGGATTAATGAGTAACAGTCACGCAGTATATCCATTGAATCCGGAAGGTACATCCCAAAACGAGTTTTCTGAAGTTCAAGTCTCCAACCTATCTTTTTTATTCACATTAGGAATGGGTGTTGACCTTTCAATTCATCCCAAACTCTCCATTTTTCTAAAATATGATCAACATTTCCTTAGTAATGACATCATTGATAGGGGTCTCTCTGGTGAAATTCTAAGTAATGATTTTATTCAGACAACTAAAAGTTGGTCTACTTTTTCCAGTGGTATCCGCTTTAAATTTGGCAGATCAAGATCGGCAGGTACACCCATCCGCAATACTGAACCAATAAGAGATGATTTTGGCATCATTTCAACCATTAGTATTGATAGATTGGATGAAATTGATGATGAAAATGTAGATGAAGAAGTCACTCCCCCGGAATCAGAAGATACTGAATCTGAAGAAACTGTTGAAAATACTGAGGCTCAAGAAGCACAGGAGGCTAAAGAGGCGCTAGAAGCTCAACAAGCATTAGAAGCACAACGGGCACTAGAAGCTCAACAAGCACTTGAAGCACAACAAGCGCTAGAGGCACTAGAAGCTCAACAAGCACTAGTGGCTCAACAAGTACTAGAAGCTCAACAAGCACTTGAAGCACTAGAAGCTCAAGAGCTTGAAGAGACTCAAACTGCCCAAGATATGATAACTGAGGAAGTACCCGATTCCGCCGATATAATACAACCGGATCAAGATGTTTCAGATGCGGACATACCTGAGCTTACTGATCCCTCTGATGATAGTGATCAAACCCTCATCATTGATTATGGGGATGATGTATTATCCTTTTCACAACCCAAATACGGTCTGACCGGAGCAACTGAAGAGGAAATTTCCGGAAGCTTTTCTATCATTCTCCACTCATTTTCTGATCAAAATCAAGTAGAGATCGCTAGAGCGCAATTAATTGGTGAAGGATACAGAGTAGTAACACAAAAAGTGACTGTAAACGGAGTTGACTATACAAGAGTTGGTATTGGGCAATTTGAAAATATGAGAAATGCGATTAATGCAACTCAAGAATTACCTGAATCCTATAGAAATAACCATTTCATTGTAAAATTGTAGAAACAGGATCATCACTCTGGGAAAGTGTTTATTAAGATAATCATCTTGATAAAAGATCCACTTTTAAATCAAATGTAACCTGATATTTATAGATGTCCACTTGGTCTTTAAAATCTATTCCGCCACACGATTGGTTTATCTGTCTTGATATAGAGTCCTATTTCGACCATGAGCACAATCCGGAAAAGATGCATGAAGAGGGATATACCCGGCCCGTTCCTCTTAATGATAGAGATGTTGTGCTTACCCTGTTTTTTAATGGAGATACAGAAAAACCTGAATTTCAAGTTGAATCAACTGAATCATTATCCAAGGACGAAATTCAACAGGCTAACACATCACTCGCCAGAATTTTAGGCACAAATCTGGACTTACGGCCACTTTATGACCGGGCGTCCGGGGATCCGGTGCTGTCACCAAAACTGAATGAGTTTTATGGATTAAAACGTATGTCGCGGGCAAACCTCTTTGAAGATATTGTAAATCGAATTATTCAGATGAGGTTATCACACAAACCTACTGCAAAAAAAATGGTGTTTAAAGTTAGAGAAACGTACGGAACACACCTGGATTATAACGGCTTGCAGCTCCCGGCATGGCCTCGGCCTTTTCAATTAGCCACAGCTGCACCTGCACAGATTCGAAAACTCGGGCCTACAGTTAGAAAAGGTGAGTACATAATCGATCTCGCTCAAAACATACTCTCCGGTGAAATCGATCTGCACTATTTAGATCGTGATGCCGGTCCTCAAGAATTTTATGATAAAATATCCCAAGTACGTGGGATTGGACCTACGTCAGCACAGGACCTGATGCTTTTCAGGGAGCGAACAGATGCCTTTTTCCCAAGTAACCTTCAAAAAAATGAAGAAAAAGGGTTAAGAAAGTGGATACTTATGAGCTACGGAGCCGATCCTGATAGTACATCTGAAAAACAGTTTCAAAAAATCATCCAAGCCTGGAGAGGATATGAAGCGGCTGCAATAGAATTTTTATTTGTGAATTGGATGATTGTACAGAAAAAACAGAAGCAGGGATAGCCATTCAACTGACACTATATTTTCACTGAATATCGAGGGAGCTTTTCTAAAATTTCATCCGTCATACGATCAAGGTCATAACTGGGTTTCCAATTCCAATCTCTTCTGGCCACATCATCATTGATACTGTCGGGCCAGCTTGAAGCGATCTCCTGTCTGTAATCGGGCTCATATACGATGTTGAAATCGGGTAATTTTTTCTGAATTGAACTCGCGATCTCATGGGGTGTAAAACTGATTGCAGATACATTATAACTGCTTCGTATGGTAATCTGATCTTTTGAAGCACCCATCAACTCCACAGTTGCTTTTACTGCATCACTCATATACATCATTGGAAGGGCACTATCCTTTTCCAAAAAACAACTGAAGGTCTCCCCGGCAAGAGCTTTATGATAAATATCAACCGCATAATCTGTTGTACCGCCGCCCGGTAACGATTTGTAACCGATTAAACCGGGATACCGAATGCTTCGAACATCTAACCCAAATTTTCTATGATAGTACGCACACCACTGTTCGCCGGCTAATTTTGTAATCCCATAGACTGTAGTCGGATTGCAAGGACTTTGCTGCGGAGTTTTGATTTTTTGGGCATCCGGACCAAAAACGGCAATTGAACTCGGCCAAAATACCTTATCCAAAGACTTTTTCTTTGCCAAATTCAGTGTATGTAGCAAACCATCCATGTTGAGGGTCCAAGCGAGATCAATATTCTTCTCAGCATTTGCAGATAACAGGGCCGCTAAATGATAGATCTGTGAAATACCATGTCTCTCTACGATCTCTTCGTATCTATGTTCATCTAAAACATCCAACTTCTCAAAGATTCCATCCGCTGAGCCCGATCCCGGAGTGCTGATATCGGATGCAATTACATTTTCGATTCCAACCATTCGGCGAAGCTCTTCGGTCAATTCTCTTCCCAACTGACCATTTGCACCTGTTACTAAAATTTTACTCATTCGTTCAAAAATTTTCCGATTTGTTCCAAATTTAGGATATCACACCTAGCTCTTTGCCTACACTGATAAAAGCGTTAATGGCTTTATCCAGATGTGCTTTTTCATGGACAGCTGAAAGTTGAACCCTGATCCTTGCCTGCCCTTTTGGGACTACCGGATAATAAAAGCCGATCACATAAATCCCTTTTTCCAGTAATTTTTCCGCAAAAAGCTGTGATGTTTTTGCATCATAAAGCATGACCGGCACAATTGCGTGTTCACCCGGCTTGATGTCAAAACCGGCACTACTCATTTTTTCCCGGAAATAGAGAGTATTGGACTCTAATTTATCTCTCAATTCGGTTGTTTCACTCAACAGCTTTAACACTTCAATAGAAGCTCCGGTAATGGCTGGTGCCAATGTATTCGAAAACAGGTACGGCCTCGAACGTTGACGAAGCATATCAATAATCTCTTTATGAGCGGATGTAAATCCACCTGAAGCACCACCGAGTGCTTTCCCCAGGGTCCCGGTGATGATATCAACCCGTCCCATAACATCTCTATATTCATGAACCCCACGTCCGGTTTTTCCCACAAATCCGGTAGAGTGACATTCATCGATCATTACCAACGCATCATATTGATCCGCTAAATCACAGATTTTATCAAGCTGTGCAATCGTACCGTCCATCGAGAATACCCCATCCGTTGCGATCACTTTAGACCTGGCACCGGATGCTTCTTTTAGCTTCTCTTCAAGATCTGCCATATCGTTATGCTTGTAAACATAACGTTGAGCTTTACACAACCGAACACCGTCAATGATGGATGCATGATTCAGTTGGTCTGAAATAATCGCATCTTCTTTTCCAAACAGAGGCTCAAAAACCCCCCCATTAGCATCAAATGCGGCAGCGTACAAAATCGTATCCTCAGTGCCCAGAAATTCGGATATTTTGGCTTCCAGCTCTTTGTGAATTGACTGGGTCCCACAAATAAAACGGACGGATGACATTCCATATCCATAGTTGTCAATCGTCTTTTTTGCCGCTTCAATCACTCTCGGATGAGATGATAAGCCCAAATAGTTATTCGCACAAAAGTTGATAACTTCATCCCCTTTTGTCGTTTTGATGACAGCACCCTGAGGTGTTGTAATGATTCGCTCCTCTTTATATAGACCGTCGTCTTTGATTTGAGCTAACTCTTTACTCAAATCGCTCTTTAAATTTGAATACATAATCTTTTTTTGAAATGATATCTTTAATCCCTCCAAAAATACGAAAAAACTGACAGAGTTGACTTTAAGAATCACACGGGATCTCAGAAATATTTCTAATCTTTAGACTCCTAATCAGCCGGTAAAATATTAATACCCGGCTGCCTGCCCATCTTTTCTATGATCTGACCCACCATGATAAAACATCCCATCAAAATGGATCCCCTGAAAACCACCAAATCGCTCAAATCCATACATCACATCATGCCCCATAACCATTAGAGCTCGAACCGTTTCATAAGAAAATCCGGACTCCAGCTCAACCGAACCACTATGCCGAATTCTGGGTGCATCGCTCGCTTCCTGAATATTCATTCCAAAATCGATCAGATTCATAACGATCTGAACATGACCTTGTGGCTGCATATCCCCTCCTGTGAGGCCGAAACTTGCATAAGGTTCACCATCTTTTGTAATAAACGCAGGAATAATCGTATGAAAAGGCCTCTTTTCGGGTTCATAGCTGTTCACATGATCCTCTTGAAGGGTAAATCCACTCCCTCTGTTTTGAAGTGCAAACCCAAGACCGGGAGGCGCAATGAGTGAGCCGAATAACCACGAATTACTCTGTATCAATGACACGATATTTCCATCATCATCAGCAACCGTCAGGTAGATCGTGTGTGCCTCCATATCCAAGCCCGGACCATAATCCTGTGACCAATCATCCCGAATAAGATCTCTTCGCTCTGTTGCATAATCTTTTGAAAGCAGAATATCGATCGGAAGGTCGTTGAAATCCGGGTCGCCGTAGTAGTTCCTCAGATCTGCATAAGCCAGTTTTTTTGCTTCTGTATAGTAGTGCACATGTTCAGGGCTGCCAAAACCATAAGAGGATAGATCATACCCCTCAAGAATATTGAGCATTTGTAAAACAGACATTCCCTGTGTTGGTGGTGGGATCTGCCACACATCATAACCCCTGTAATTAGTGGAGAGTGGCTCCACCCACTCTGATGAGTGATTTGCAAAGTCTTCCATACTTAACCGGCTACCCAATGACTGAAGGTGATTGACTATGGTTTCGCCTATCTCACCTTGATAAAACATGTCTCTTCCACCTGCAGCTAGTTTTTCAAGTGTATTTGCCAGATCAGGATTCCGAAATAGTTCACCTTTCACCGGAAACCGTCCATCTTTTCTGTAGAGAGAACTGAAATAGTCCAAATCACTCCATTCAAAATCATTCGGAAGCCCGTATGATCCAATCAGATCGCGATCTAAATAATCCAGTATATCCGCTGTCTCTGCATGTGTTGCAATCCCCTCTTTTGCATAATCTATCGTTGGTTGTAATAACTCTGCAAAATCTAGATGTCCAAATCGTTCATGCATCTGATACCACCCATCCACTGCGCCCGGTACGGTAACTGCGTGCGGACTGGATGCATAGATACTGCTCATCCCCATAGATAACATATCCTCGCGTGATAGTGACCGGGCTGATTTCCCGCTTGCATTCAGGCCATAGAGTTTCTGATCCTCAGCACTCCAAATAATGGCAAACAGATCGCCTCCCATGCCATTCATTGCCGGATCAGATAGGCCCAAAAAGACATTTGCTGCAATCGCGGCATCAACAGCACTTCCCCCCTTTTTTAAAATTTCCACTGCAATCTGACTTGCAAGCGGATGGTTTGTAGCGGCCAACCCATTTTTAGCAATCACCTCAGATCGGGTCGAAAACGTTTCACCGGATAACCGATCCTGTGCTGTTGATGTTGAAATAGTGAGGATGATCAGTAAAGACAGTAGTGAGGTGAATCTGAACATTGAATCTGTTTTTATTTATTGATTTTCATGAATTCTGCCACTAGAGGTAAATGATTCGTGACAGTTATTTTGGGTACTCGTGCTGCGAAAGCCTCTAATTAGTGCTCGTAAATAATGTAATTATAATTGAACACATTCAAGAGGACAATCTTTGAATTGAATATTGAGTATCGTACAATTTACTTTAAAACCTTATTCTTTCAGTTTTTCACTCTTTAATCAAATCATTGTGTGGATGAAAATCGGTTACATTGAAAAAATTGTATCCATTCTGTCGGATACATACTCCTTCAACCATTTTGAATGATCTAATTCCGGATCACGATAGGCCGGCTCTGCAATACCATATTCTCCGCTATAACCAACGTCACTAAGGGCTGTCATAATTTCTTCCCATGGACTGTCACCTTCCAGATAGTTGACTCTGAATCCTGCCCATGGCCCCTCCTCATTTCGTCTTTCCATACTATACTCTTTGATATGAACCATCGCAATTCGTTCACCCAGAATCCGTATCCACTGTTGGGGTAATCCATAGTTCATGATATTGCCGACATCCATATACCAGCCAACATGTTCAGAGTTCAACTCATCAACGTACCGAGCCGCTTCCATCGGACTCAATAGAAACTGATTCCACACATTCTCAATGGCGATCGTAACCCCTAACTCTTCAGCCAATGGAATCGCTTTACGGATTTCATGTTGAGATCTGTGATAGGCTTCATCATAAGAGACCGTTTCGTTAACTACTCCGGGAACCAAAAGAATACATCCGGCTCCATAAGCATGTGCATCTTCGAGCGCTGTGATCAACCCATCAAGACCTGTTTGGCGAACCTGTTCATCCGGACTGGAGAGTGGCTGACTCCAATGGGTGGCTACTACCAAACTGGGAATTTCCAACCCGGTTACACTTTTCGCTTCAAGAACCTCAGATCGATCGAGTCCGCTGTTGGGTTCAACGCCATGAAAGCCTGCTTCCTTTAACATCGTAAACTGTTCCATGATGGAATAGTCATCTCTGGATGGGAAAGTGCCCAACATAAATCCTTTCTTCAGCGGAAAGGATTTATTCCTTGATCTGCTTATCCATAAGCTTTTCTCAGAATTCAGCAGTGCGGAACCCGTCGCTAAACCGGCAAACGCTGCACTACTTTTTTTTAAGAACTCACTTCGTTTCATGGATCATTTTTATCTTTTATTGAACATACTATCAACTGAATATTTACCGGCACCTGTAAAAAAGAGGGTTATGAACATGACCAGGAATTTTTTATCTAAATCTCATATTCACCAGGTACAGCTACCGGATAATTGCCATTCTCATCAGGCATAACAGGGGGGTTTGCATCCCAGTCCAAATCGTCGGGCACAAGTATTTTATCAGAATTCATTGCTTGATCCCACGTTACGACCTGTCCCGAATAGGTAGCCATTCGACCCATGATTGCTGACAATGTAGCTTTGGCTCCAACTTCAGTATCATCTACTCTATTTCCATTTCGGATGGCAGCAAATAGAACATCATGTTCTACCTGATATGGATTCGGATCGTTCATGGAGTTGTGAACATAGATCTCATTGCCCGCCCAGTCGGTCATGATACCGGCACCGGCATGTACCTCACCATCTGCAAACTGAAAAAACTCATCCACTCTTCTGAATGTATTGGGTTGATGTCTGCACTGGCTCGCGATGACCTGACCATCCGGATAGGTAAACTCTACAAAATGATGGTCGAATATCTGACCGTGATCTTTTCCGGTTCGAACTTCGCGTCCACCCATACCTTGAGCTGAAACCGGATAAGCATCGATAAACCAGTTTGCAACATCGATGTTATGAATATGTTGTTCAACGATATGGTCGCCGCATATCCAGGTGAAGTAGTACCAGTTCCTCATCTGATACTGCATCTCATTTTGATCCGGTTGACGCTCTTTTACCCAAACTCCTCCATCATTCCAATACACTTGTCCGGATATTAATTTACCCAAATTATTATCTCTAATTCGTTTAACCATTTCCAAATAAACATCTTGATAACGTCTCTGGAGGCCAACCACAACATTTAGATTTTTCTCTTTAGCCACTCTGCCTGTTTCCAAAACACTTCTGATTCCCGGAGCATCGGTAGCCACCGGTTTTTCCATAAACACATGTTTTCCGGCTTCAATAGCTGCTTCAAAATGTTTTGGGCGAAATGCGGGAGGTGTAGTCAGAATCACGACATCAGCTTCTGCAATTGCATCTTTGTAAGCATCGAAGCCTACAAATTTCCTCTCTTCAGGCACATCTAATCTGCCGGAATCGGCCCATCTATTTTGAAGAGTACTATAACAGTCATCGAGTCTATCTCTAAAGGCATCTGCCATGGCAACAATGGTTACACCTTCATCAGCAATCAGGGCTTGATTTGCTGCACCTGATCCACGTCCACCACAACCTATCAATGCAACCTTAAGTGTATCGTTACCTGCTGCATAAGCAGTTGATCCAATTGGAAGGGATCCCAGCAATAGGCCTCCACCCGCTGTATATGCTGAATTTTTTACAAATTGTCGTCTTGATTGTGATCCATTGAATAGATTCTCTGTTTTTTTCATGGTAGTCGTGATTTGAATGTGTTCATTGATTGAGTAATTCACCCCTTTGTAATAGAATCTCAATTTTCTATTTAGCTATATATATGCATTATAGAGAACACGGATCACTTTTTCTACTATTGATTTTATTAATTAAATCTCAGTGAGAATCGCCCATCGTTTAAAATAAAAAAGCCTCTCCCCGATTAAGGGAGAGGCTAATTTGATTCAGACAATTACTGAATTAACAGTTGGGTGGTGGCTTACATCATGCCGCCCATGCCACCCATTCCGCCCATTCCGCCTGGCATTCCGCCACCGGGCATTCCGCCGCCGCCATCTTCATCATCTTTAGATGGTTTGTCGACAATCACAGCTTCTGTAGTCAACATCAATCCGGCAACAGATGCCGCATTTTCAAGTGCAGTTCTGGCTACTTTCGTTGGGTCGATTACACCGGCCTTAATCAGATCTTCGTACACTTCTGTACGAGCATTGTAGCCGTAAGCGCCTTTTCCTTCAAGCACTTTCTGAACCACAATAGATCCTTCAGCGCCGGCATTATTCGCAATCGCTCTCAATGGAGCTTCAAGTGCACGTTTAATGATGTTAAAACCGACCTGAACGTCGCCATTTTCCGCTTTGAGTTTGTCAAACACATGAAGTGTACGCAGGAATGCAACACCACCACCGGGCACAATTCCTTCCTCAACAGCAGCTCGGGTTGCATGTAATGCATCCTCAACTCTGGCTTTTTTCTCTTTCATCTCAACTTCAGATGCAGCACCGATATAGAGAACAGCAACACCACCACTCAGTTTCGCCAGACGCTCTTGCAGCTTCTCACGATCATAGTCGGATGTTGTATTTTCAATCTGTGTTTTAATCTGATTTACACGAGCTTTGATATCATTCTCTTTCCCTTTTCCGCCAACAATAATGGTAGTGTCTTTATCGATGTTAATTCGATCGGCTGTTCCAAGGAAATCCAATGTTGCATTTTCAAGCTTGTATCCACGCTCTTCACTAATGACAGTACCGCCTGTCAAGATGGCGATATCTTCAAGCATTGCTTTTCTTCTGTCGCCAAAACCGGGAGCTTTAACAGCTGCGATTTTCAATGATCCACGAAGTTTGTTCACTACCAAGGTAGCAAGTGCTTCGCCTTCAACATCTTCAGAAATGATCAAGAGAGGTTTTCCGGACTGAACTACTTTTTCCAGAATTGGAAGAAGATCTTTCATGTTTGAAATCTTCTTGTCGAAGATCAAAATGTAAGGCTCATCCATCTCAGTGGTCATTGTGTCGCTGTTGGTCACAAAGTATGGGGAGAGGTATCCACGATCGAACTGCATCCCTTCAACTGTATCAAGATAGCTATCTGTTCCTTTCGCTTCTTCGACCGTAATCACACCGTCTTTGCCAACTTTTTCCATGGCTTCAGCAATATAGTTGCCAATCTCTTCATCGCCATTCGCTGATATAGTACCTACCTGACGAATACTGTCGAGACTATCACCGACCGGCTTGCTTTGGCCTTTGAGAGCTTCCACAACTGCTGCAACAGCTTTGTCGATTCCGTTTTTTACTTCCATTGGATTTGCACCGGCGGTAACGTTTTTCATGCCGGTTTGGATAATGGATTGCGCAAGCACAGTTGCGGTTGTTGTTCCATCCCCTGCCAAGTCATTGGTTCTGGATGCAACTTCACGTACCATTTGGGCACCCATGTTTTCCACTTTATCGGAAAGTTCAATCTCCTTAGCAACCGTAACACCATCTTTAGTCACGGTTGGTGCACCGTATGATTTTTCAATGACTACATTTCTACCACGAGGGCCTAATGTAACTTTTACTGCATTGGCCAATTTATCAACGCCTCTTTTCAGCGCGTCGCGTGCCTCTGCATCATAATGAACTAATTTTGCTGACATAATTTATTTTTGATTTAGTTAGTATTAAAATGTTTGGTTATAAAATGTCCTTAGGAGACGATTCCTAAAATGTCGGATTCTCTCATGATCAAATACTCTTCACCATCCAGTGTAACTTCAGTACCTGAATACTTTCCGTAGAGTATTTTATCGCCTTTTTTAACAGACATATCAATTTTGGCTCCATTTTCAACTTTTCCGGGACCTGCTGCTACAACTGTTCCACTTTGTGGTTTTTCTTTGGCAGTATCCGGAATGATAATTCCAGAACTTGTTTTTTCTTCAGCTTCAACCGGTTTTACCAAAACACGATCGCTTAATGGTTTAATGCTCGCCATATTTATGACTCCTTAGTTTATGGTTTTTGTTATATGTTAAATTCTTGGGACACTCTTGCTGCTCATGTCCTACTTGTACCCATAAGGAGCAAAACTCGTACCAAAAAAAAATCTATGGCAAAACAGCCTGTTTTAATCAAAAATTAGTAGGCTTTTGCTCTTTTCTCCCTTTTTCTTGACGGATTTTCAGCTAAATGTGCCAAGTTGTTCAAGACGTGCTGTCAACTTTTCATACATTTGGGGGGTGAGTGCCTCTGCTCGTAATGAAAAATCGAATTCCCCTGTCGGCAGATCTGTATCTAATCTCTTCAATGCATTGCTTAGTTTTTTTCTCCGTTGATTAAATGCCATCCTTACAACCGTCTTCAGATGTTCATCCGTACAATCTAAAGCAGGTTTATCAAAAACAAACTTCACCACCGAGCTCTCTACCGATGGTGGCGGGACAAATACTGTAGGCGGGACATCAAACAGGATCTCCGGGGAGCTCATCAACTGACACTGAACACTCAAAATTCCATACACTTTTGATCCTGAATCGGCTACAATTCGTGCTGCCACCTCTTTTTGCATCATTAACAGCGCGGAGCTCATCTTAGACCTATGTTCCAGTATCGAAAACAGAATCTGGCTTGTGATGTAGTACGGCAGGTTACCGATGATATGAATCGGCTTGTCACTGTTGAGTATATCTGTCCAGTCATATTTAAGAATGTCTTCTTCTACAATATCCAGATCAGGATATTTTGCAGTCAACATCTCAACCATTCGCTGATCAATTTCTATGGCGGTAACATTGCTGAACCTTTTTACAAGATAGTCGGTAAGCGCTCCTGAACCCGGACCAATTTCAATCACTTTATCATCCGGCCGGGCATCTATACTGTCCACGATCTTGCGGATCATGTTTCCATCCTTTAGAAAATGTTGGCCCAGACTTTTTTTTGTACGCAGATGTTCGCCCATAAAAAATAGGTTCAGTTTTATTACATTTAACAGATAAGGTTTTAACATTCTGTAAATACCCTCTCCCCCGGTGAGGTTACAGGTAGAAAATACAATCTTATATCGCCACTTGTAACTTTAACTTCTCACTCACTTTTATGGATCTGAGCCCTTTTGACACCGAGCAGATTGGAATCAAAACACTGGAAAAGAGTCTCATCAAGACAAAATCTGAGCGTTCCCTGAAGATCGGCCTTCCAAAAGAAACGTCTAATGACGAAAGAAGAATTTCCCTCACACCGGGAGGCGTATCCATTTTGGTTGCAAATGGCCATGAAATATTGGTCGAAAAAAATGCCGGAATCGACGCACATTTTTCTGACAAGGATTATCAGGACGCCGGAGCGAACATCTCATACAGTGCCGAAGAGCTCTTCTCTAAATCTGAGATGATTGTGAAAGTGGCACCCCCTACCGAGACAGAACTAAAATGGATGCAGCCCAATCAGATCTTGTTGTCTGCACTTCATCTAGGTCACACAACGAAGGAGTTCATTCATACCATTCTTGAAAAAGGAATTTGCGGTATTGGTTATGAGTTCATCAAAAGCGAGGATAATGAATTTCCAATCGTTCGTATGATGCATGAAATTACAGGGTCGATGTCTGTGCAGATCGCTTCACACTATTTAGAGAACAGCAGCGATGGACAGGGAATCATGTTAGGTGGAATTTCAGGTATTCCTCCGGCGACGGTTGCCATTTTAGGTGCGGGTATCACCGGTGAGTATGCAGCAAGAACCGCACTGGGATATGGTGCCCAGGTTTTTGTCATGGATAACGACCTTGCCATGCTTCGAAGATTGGAGAATGCTCTGGATCGCAGAATCATCACAGCTACAGCCAATCATCAATACCTCTCCACAGCCATGGGATTTGCTGATGTGGTTATTGGTGCTGCCATGACCGAAGGGGAACGGGCTCCCTGCTGGGTCACAGATCCTATGGTTCAATCCATGAAACCGGGCAGTGTTATTGTGGATACAGTGATTGATCAGGGTGGATGCATATCAACCAGCGTTCCAACAACACACTCCAATCCGATCTTTAAAAAGTATGATGTGGTGCACTACTGTGTACCCAATATTCCTTCGAATGTAGCCAGAACGGCAACACATGCACTCAGCAATGTGATCGTTCCCTATCTGGTTGATCTTGGAGACGCCGGAGGTATTGAAGGATGTCTGTGGAAAAATACAGCGCTCAGAAATGGTGCCTATACCTATAAAAAGAATCTCACAAAAAAAGGATTGGCTAAGCAATTTGATATGCCTTTCAGAGACATTGAGGTTTTGATAGCCAGTCAGATTTGATATTGTGTAACGATGCATGTCATGCTACCTGAGCCCTTCGGCAAGCCAATGAGTGGGGGAATGATGTGGTGGTTTAGGTAAATTTACTTTGGTTTTAATCTGGGCAATACAACTCTGCCGGCTAAATCATAGGCGGACATAATAATTAAAATCATAGCGTTATTGGCATGTTTAAATTATTAACAAACCAAAGTAGTGTTTGTAAGTTTATTACTATATAGATGTTATAGGACTTATGAAACAAAAACGTCTAACGATTCCATCACCAAATTCCACATCCATCACACCGTTCAGCATGATTATATACTGTCACCTAGGGACATTGTATCAGAAGTAGTAGTAAGCAGAGCTCTTTCATCGTAAAATGATAACTATCCGTTTGTTTTACGAAAGCCAAACACGATTGCCGTGAGAAAGCAAATCAAACAGACTGAAAGTAATAGGATTTCAAAGCCCGCAGGTACGACCATTCCACGTAACATCCCAAAAAATAGAAGACCTGCTACTGTACCTGTAATATATACTGCACGTTCATAAGAATTTTCGAGGGTTAGCCGGGGTAACTGAGCTTTTAAATCACTATTTCGTTTATTTTCAAAGGTTGTCTCACTATTGAATATTAAACCCCTGAATCGGTCATAGTCCCATATAATTAGCCATATAGAAGCCATTAGCATTTGAAAGGTTATGACAGGAGTATATGCAAAGTCGTAGGAAATGGTAATCAAAAAAATATTCATCATGATTCCGAAAAACAGCAACGCTCCAAGAGCCGTGGTGGCGGGTAACAGCACCAAAATACCCGCCAGAATCTGGGTTAATCCCAAAAAATTCCAGTATAATCCCGACTGATATAGCGTTTCAAAAAATAGACCGACATCACTATCTATACTTAGAGTCGTAAATCTGTACCCAAGAAGTTTAACGAATCCGGTTGGTATAAATCCGATAGCCAACAAGATCCGGGTTCCGAGCGTAAACCGATACAAAAGCGGTTTAGAGCGGATCCAATATTGTAATTTTTGCAATAATTGATCAATCGAATTCATCTAATGAGGATTAAAATCCTAAATTTGAATTTAAATAAAGAGATTACGGATGGTTCATTAAATGGTTGCGTTTGTTATGTGCTCTCATTGCAAATTGGTAAAAAGAGAAACTAGTCAAAAAAAATTACGTAGGCTTGAGGGCGCTGCACTTAAAAGACTTTATTAAGACACTTGTTGAAAATGAATACCCTGACTATAAAAGACCTTTCTTTAACCTACAAAAATGGCGTTCATGCCATTCAAAATATTTCCTTGGAACTGAAAAATGGAATGTTTGGCCTATTGGGGCCAAATGGTGCAGGTAAATCGTCTCTTATGAAAACGATTGTGGGCTTACAAAAACCTAATAGCGGAAGCATTGAATTTAATGAATCGGATGTACTTCTAAACCCATTAAATATTCAAAAACATTTAGGGTTTCTACCACAGGATTTTGGTGTTTATCCAAAAAGCACAGCTATTCAATTGTTGCATCACTTAGCAATTTTAAAAGGTATAAACAGTAAAAAAGATAGGGATGAGCAAATTCTTTCTCTTTTGGATAGAGTGAATCTAATGGCTCAAAAGGATAAGGAAGTCCATACATTTTCCGGCGGAATGAAGCAACGTTTTGGTGTGGCTCAGGCTCTTTTAGGGCAACCAAAAATTGTGATTGTTGATGAACCCACTGCAGGTTTGGACCCTGAAGAAAGAAACAGATTTAATACAATTTTGAATGAGCTGAGTGAAGACATGATCATCATATTATCTACCCACTTGGTAGAAGATGTAAAGAACCTTTGTTCTGAAATGGCCATTATGAGTAATGGTAAAATAATCTCACAAGGAAAACCTAAAGAGGTGGTAGAAACACTTACAGGAAAGATTTGGCAGAGGAGCATTGACAAAAACGAGTTAAGCATCTATAAAAAAAGTTATAGAGTTATAAGCAGTCAATTGATTGAAAAAAAATTGGTGGTCACCCTTTATAACGACGAAAATGTTAAAGGATTTGCCCCGGCTTCGCCGTCCCTCGAAGATTATTATTTCTATACTCTAAGTCATCTGCAAAATTGAAAGCCATATCATTCTTTCACTTAAATCAATACTACAGGAGCTATATCTCCTACCTGGTGTTAGCATTTCTTTTGGGTTTCGGTTTTTATGCCGGTAATAATTTCAACTTAACGGTAGGCGAAGGAGTATATCTCAACTCTCCCTATACCATTGGCTATTTTGCCGCTATGTTGAGTCTTATAATAATCTTCATTGCCACTATTATTGGCAGTCAACTGCTATTCAAAGAATGGGATAATCGGTTTGATTTAATATTGTATACCACCCCAATTTCAAAGCCTCAATTTTTATTTGGGCGGTTCTGTACCTATTTCTATTTGGTATTAGTTTGTTTTTTCTGCTTTTATGTTGGATTTGTAGTTGGCCAGAATATCAGAAGCGGAAGTGAAATTCATTCTGGATTTCATTTGTGGCATTATCTATATCCGTTTTTTCTTTTCGGTATAGTCAATACGTTATTTGTGTGCAGTTTCCTCTTTTCAGTTACATTTGTTACCAGAAATAAAATGCTAATGGTGATGTTTGGATTGTTGCTTTATGTCATGTACATCTTGCTTTTGATGTTTTCCAATTCTCCTTTCATGACAGGCACATTACCACAATCTGCAATGGCTGAGACGTTATCGGCTTTGATGGATCCATTTGGGGTTTCGTCCTACTTTCAAAACAGTAAAAACTTCACGGTTTATGAAAGAAACGAACAGATTGTACCACTGAATGGACTTCTTTTACTGAATCGAACCTTGTTTACCGTGCTCTCCATTGCACTTTTATTCGTTGCACAAAACAAATTTTCTTTTTCAAGTTCTATAATAAAAAAGAAAGAACTTAAGGTAGTGGAGCAATCAGGCCGGGTGAATTTCCTCACCGGAAAAGTTGTGACTAAAATTCCTCATTTTAATCTCATTTCCCAATTAAAAACCATTGCATCTTTTGCAAATATAGATCTGATGTACATCTCTAAAAGTATAGTATTACCGGTCTCATCTCTGATACTATTGTTTTTTATAGGCATGGAAATGAATGCCGAGATTGAAAAGGGGATAAGGATGCCACAAAAATTTGCCAGTTCAGGTTTATTGGCAACCACAATCAACAGAAACTTCTTCCTTTTAGGGGCCTTATTCCTGACATATTTTTCAAATGACATCTTTTGGAGAAGCCACCTATCCCGATTTTCACAAATAGAAAATTCTACTTATTACCATTCTCAAAAAATAAAAGGGCATTGGTTGAGTATGACAGTACTCATAACTTTTTTCACCCTTATTTTAGTCGTTGAAGCTTTATTATTTCAAGTGAGTTATGGGTATTTGCAATTTGATATCGTTGCATATTCAGGAGTTGTTGTATTCAATACGTTGCCTTTGGTTTTGATGGCTGGGGTACTCCTATTACTGAATGCGATTATTAAACATAAATATATCGCCCTTGGGGTATCTGTTCTGTTCACCATCATTTTTGCAACTCCAATTATCAAAATGATAACGGACATAACTCTTTTCCAATTCCTTTCCGGTTTTAATGGTGCCTGGAGTGATTTTAATGGCTATGGAAGTTATTTGACAGCCTTTATTGAAAGATGGGTATTTGGCTTTGCTGTTGTTATTTTTTTATGGCTCATACTTGATATGATAAAGCAAAAAACCAAACACATTTACAAATGGTCTTACTTGTTAATCCCCGTATTAATTGCTGGTTTCTATGGTTCGAGCTTTATGAAAGGATATGTTGAGAGTAATGAACAAGCGGATATTAATTGGGCGGTTACATATGAACAACAATTAAAACCATTTCAGCAGTTACCTCAACCAAGTATAACTGACGTAATAACCACCATTGATTTGTTTCCTGAAGATCGTTCTTACACCATTGAAGGGGCTTATATTTTAAAAAACGAAACCGAGGAATCTATTAGTTCCGTACTACTTAATTTTCCTGAAAATTATACCATTTCCAACGCTGTTTTCTCCTACAACAAGAAGGAACAGATCATCGATAACTCCATTACAGTGGTTCATCTTAACCAACCAATGAGCGTCGGTGATTCTGCATCATTGAATTTTAAAATGCAGTACAGGTGGCATTCTGTTAATGGGCATGATCCAATGAACGCCATTATTGAAAATGGCAGTTTCATGCGAATAAGCCGATATTATCCAACCTTGGGTTACCAAACGAAGTATGAAATATCCGATGCAGATATTCGCAAAAGTCATAATATGGGCCCCGTCTCACCATTAAAAAAATTGGAAGATCCAAATAATGGTTTCCAAGAGGTGATTACTCTGGACATGACAATTTCTACCTCTGCAACTCAAACAGCTATTGGAACCGGAATCTTGGTAGAGTCCTGGAAAAAAGAAGGAAGAAACTATTTTCATTACAAAACACTCGATCCTATTCCCTTTCGGTTTGCAATATCTTCTGCCGAATATGCTTCTAAAAAAGTTGATCACAACGGAACAGATATCCAAGTATTCTACTCGCCAAAGCACTCGGAAAACGTTGAACATCTGATAGAAAACACAAAGCTAACATTGGATTATAGTGAAAAGAATTTTGGGAAGTATCCTTTTCCGTCCATCACCTTTGCTGAAATTTCATCTTTCACAAGAGGGTTTAATGCTACAGCATACCCTGCCACTATTTTTATGAATGAAGACATGGCATTTCACGCCAATCTAAAAGCTGATCGGCAGCAGGATGTGATCAACGAACTTGCCGCTCATGAAGTAGCCCATTTTTGGTGGGGGACCACACAGATTAATCCAGATCAAAGAGAAGGTGCAGCCTTCTTAACCGAAACATTGGCGATGTATACCGAAATGATGATTTTCAAAAAAATGTATGGAAAAGATATGATGATGGAAAAAGTACAGATGTACCAGGATATGTACGAATCGCAGAAAGGCTTTTCTAAAGAAGTACCACTTTATAAAGTAGACAGCAGCCAATCACATATTATCTATTATAAAGGGGCTGTTGTAATGGTGAAGTTAAGTGAACTTATAGGAGAAGAAAAGGTGAATGAAGCTTTACGTAATTTTTTAAATCAGCACAAATTCCCTAAGTCACAGCCAAAATCAATCGACTTAATTGAGGAGTTTCTAAGAGTAACTGATACAATGATTCATCCCGAGATAGAAAGATTATTTCTTGAGATTTAATAACCAGAATTACTTGGTTACGTGTTTATACTCAAAATGCCTTCCCGAATCAAAAAACAAATCAAACGGTCTCGTATTCTGCTAATTGCTTACATTATTCAGACGCACCGCATATTTGCCAGTCTGATATGCAGTTTAATACTATAATCTATCCGCGTATAAGTGGACAGATGTATCTAAAAAAGAACTAATGTCAGAAATCAACATCATTGAGGAAATATTATTCAAATACCTGTTACAATATACCTTTGATGAAAAAGACTTAGACTATTCGGTATTACCTAAACATACAGTTGCACTGCAATCTTTATCTGATATAGGTAACTCGGGACGCTGACGAGACTTCTGTTTTCCAGAGTTGCTTGTTTTGAAAAACTACTCACCTTTAATAGTTTTTTCTACCAGCCATCACCTCCTTTGGTTTGCCAATTTCACGATATAACTCTTCAAAAAACAAATCTTTTGTGATCAATAGGTAATAGCGGAACGAAATTATTTTTGATAAAAGTAAAATATTTGTTGTTTATCAATAAATTTATATCGAAATCGTATCGAGAAATTAAATCACAATTAGAATGAATTATATATGGCAACAAAAACAAAGCGTAATTTCAAAATTCTGAACATAGTCACGTGGGTCATTTTTATTGGCATTTGCATCAAAACAGGCACACTTATTTTCACCTTATTTTTCAGTCTTTTTATTAATCCTATTGCGACACAAGACCTCCATTTGGGACTGAACTTGTCTGGTTTGATGGAATATGATTTATGGATCTATATTGCCATGGTTGTATTGATAATCATAATTTGGGCACTAAAGGCATTCCTTTTTTATTGGATCATCAAAATCTTTCAAAAAGCCAAATACACTCACCCTTTTACCACTGAAGTAGCCGGGCTCATCTCAAAAGTTGCGTATGTGGCACTCGGAATCGGTATGGTCTCCATACTAACCACTGAATTTGAAGAGTGGTTGATCAATAGAGGTGTTGAGCTAATTAACCTTTATGAATACACAAGCGGAGGCGTTGAATTCTTGTTCACAGCCGCTATAGTTTTTGCCATTGCTCAGGTTTTTAAAAGGGGCATTGAAATTCAATCTGAAAACGAATTAACCATTTGACCTATGCCGATAATTGTAAACTTAGATGTAATGATGGCAAAGCGAAAGATGTCGCTTAATGAGCTATCAGAAAAAGTGGATATAACCATATCTAATCTATCTATTCTGAAAACAGGCAAAGCCAAAGCGGTGCGTTTTAGCACACTGGAAGCCATTTGTGATGCTTTGGAATGTCAGCCGGGAGATATCCTGGAGTATAGGTCGGAAGAATAATTCACGGCCGATAAGGAGCATTGTATCAAAGTTATCAGAAAAAATTTTTCTGAATTCTGTGATTTTTTCAGTGCCTCTGCGAATAATCAAGTAAATAAGATGTGATTTTCAATAAGTGAGAATGGATAAAGAAGAACAGAGGCAATTTTTTCAAGACACAATTGAGCGGAATAAAGGAATTCTGCTGAAAGTTGCCCGTGCATATTGCCCAAATAATGAGGACAGGCAAGATCTGCTGCAAGAAATAATGATACAAATATGGCAATCCATTCATAAATACGATGACCAATATAAAATGTCAACCTGGCTATACCGTATTTCATTAAATGTCGCCATTTCGTTTTACAGAAAAAACACAACCAGAATAAAGAACATCACCCAGTATAATGAGCAATTTGTGCTTATAACGGATGAAGAGATTACAGAAAATGAGCAAAACTTGAATTTTTTGGAGCAGTTTATCAGTGAACTCAGGGAACTGGAGAAAGCATTGATGCTTTTGTATTTGGAAGATAAAAGTCACACAGATATCGCAGAGATCCTGGGAATATCAGTAAGTAATGTGGGTACAAAAATTGGACGTATTAAAGAAAAATTAAAAACACGGTTTTCACAAATAAAATCATAAAGGTATGAACGAGCAGGAAATTAAAAAACTTTGGCAATCAGCCAGCGAAAAATGGGAAGAAAGTTTGATTATTAGCAAACAAAATCAGAAAGATATTTCAAGCATACAGGTTTATAACTTATTGGCGTCCATGAAACCTATTAAAATTTTCACTTTGTTAGTTGGAATATTATGGGTGGGAATTGGTGGAATAGTGCTAACCAACATCTTTCTTTTCGCTTTTGAAGACGCTAACAAATTTTTTCTTTTTTCAGCAGGAATTCAGGTAGCCCTTACTGCCATAGGTATAATAATTTATCTATATCAACTTATTGCCATTTATCAGATAGATATCACCGAACCAATTCTGCAAACCCAAAAAAGGATAGCCAAATTGAAAAGTTCCACATTATGGGTTACACGAATTTTGATATTACAGCTTCCGGTTTGGACAACATTTTGGTGGAATGATTCTATGTTTCAAAGTTGGGAATTATGGCAATGGTTCATTGTCTTAATATTCACGGTTTCGTTTACATTCACCTCATTATGGCTATTCTTCAATATCAAATTTGAAAACAGAGAAAAAGAGTGGTTCAAACTCATTTTCAATGGAAAAGAGTGGACACCCTTAATGCAATCGTTGGAGTTATTGGAACAGATAGAAGAGTATACGCATCCCGATAAAACGGATACACAACCCGTTTCACACTCTTAAATTTATTCATTAAAAATTTCGAGTATATTTAATAAATCTATTAAACGATAATTCAACATCGCTACAGTTTTTGGTAAAACAGAAATGGCTTTACGAAATGAACTTATAATTATGATAAAATATCAGATTGAAACGGACTTGAGTGTCGAAGAATTTACTGAAGTATTGATAAACTCAACATTAGGAGAAAGAAGACCGGTTTCTGAACCTGAGAGAATTGCCAAAATGTTAGAACACAGCAATTTAACCATTACAGCAAGACACAATGGAAAATTAGTAGGTGTTTCAAGATCGTTGACCGACTTTTTATATTGTACTTACTTATCTGACCTTGCTATTGACGAAAAATACCAAAAACAAGGAATCGGAAAAGAATTAATCAGACAGACCAAACTTGCTTCACCCAAAGCAAAGCTCATTCTTCTTTCAGCACCAAAAGCAGTCAATTTTTACCCAAAAATCGGAATGACACAATGGGAGCAATGTTATGTTTTAGATGATGTGGATGACCTTAAATAAAAATGTATGATTGACTATCATAACAAAATATTCAGACCTGTTGTTAATTCAGAAAATGGTGAAACTTCAAACGAAACTGTTTTTATTTACAAACAAATAGGAAATATTCTCTCATCCGAATACTCAGGTGGTAAAATAAAAAAAGGTCATCTAATTGGACTTGTTGGCGAGAATGGTAATATCAATATGCGTTACCACCAAGTAAACAATAAAAACGAGCTAATGACAGGGATTTGTAAATCAATACCTGAAATTCTTGAAAACGGAAAAATTCGACTTCATGAAAGTTGGGAATGGACATCAGGAGACAGATCAAAAGGAAACTCAATAATTGAAGAACAATAATGCCTACGTACTAATAATGGGTATAACAATCTCTTCAAGCGGGCGATTTTTTGATTTTGTTCCAATTAAAATTGATTTCCTCGCCGTTTAAGCTCTGAGCCGGTATCCGTGATGCCACATTAATTATTTATACAACTAGATCATCCGAATTTGGTCCCAGCGCACTGAAACCTAGCCGCTATATCTGCGTATTGATTTTTATGATTCCTAAACAAAACCCGGTTTATCATGAATAATTCAGAATACAAAATCAGTAAAAAGTCATTTAGTTTTACCGTTCTTATAATCTTGCTTACAGTTTCAATTCCTTTGACATCGGAAGCACAGCGTTCCGGATTTAATATCAATTCAAATAACGTTGATGCAGAATTCATGCCCCGCATTTCTCATCAAGAAGCACCATATGCAATGACTACCCGAGAAGGTTCTGTTGACCTGATGATTATCGATGACGCCATTCTTATTCAATTCACAGACCGGTTTCTACAATATATTGAAGATGACATTCAAGAAGAAAAGAGCCATGGGGAGAGCAATCATTTAAAATCTGTTATACTTTCCATGGTATCAACCGGGGTTACATCCCTCCTAGACCGTGCGATGGTCATACCAATGTACCAGATTCATGAAGTTTATTATCAAAATGGTAAACTATATCTTATTGGATATGACGGTACAGAACTCTTTGAAGATTTGGAATTTGACGGACATTACGTCATGGAAGATTTTTCGAGGCGAGATGCCAGAAATTTTGTTGGAGAAATTGAAAAAAGGCTTCGTTAATAGTTTTTCTCATTGATTTTTTTGGAGTTTTTAAAAATTAGACGATAACTTTATATCACGAAGTTAGACACATGCCAAATGGAGTAGCGGTCATTACCGTTGTTCCAATCGTAAAACATTGACATTATTTGTGTTGATGAGATAATTGGATTATTATCGGACAAATGTGGTGTGAGTGATCTTGCCATTATATGCATGTTAACCGAAAACTCAACAACCAATGATTTCTAACGAATTAATAAAACAATTCTTTGAGGAACAATTTGATGATATTAGCCCCTTTTTTCTATACAAAGATCATCAGCTTTTAAAAGAGAATAAGTTTCAGGAATTTATTGACCGGCAGCTTACAAAAGCTCGCAAAAGATATATTTTTGGATTTGTAATATCTATTTCAGGAATCCTACTCGGTTTAACCTATTTTTGGTTTTATGTCATTTCTTCAGAGATCGTACATATTATAGGTGCAATATTCTGGATTATCATGGGGTTTCATTCACAGTTTTGGTTTTCCAAGCAATATTTTATTATCAGCAGCTCAATGTCGTTATTTCAAAAAATGCTTGCGAAAACTGAAACTTAATTACTTTATTGAGCAATTAAATTTTAATAATATCCCAAATAACTATATCCGAGTTCAAATTAGCTTTTCGGTTAACAAGCGGCTCAAACGGATTAGTTAGAAGTTTGGGGCATAGGATGGTTGGTAACCTCGCCGTTTAGTCGCCAGTCCGTTATGCGCATATGGAATTAATTAAATTTGTCCGAACAATTTTTTCTCATCTTTAGAATTCATTTGTTAGATTACAGTCAAACATTTCTACTATGAGTGAATCAACGGTTTCAAAAAAAATTAAAAAGCTACCTCCTGAGGCTAAACAACAAGCCCAGGATTTTGTGGATTTTCTTTATGAACGATATGTAAAGGATGGGACAAAGAAATCAGGGAAGAAAAGCATTTTAGAGAGTTCATTTTTTGGTATGTGGAAAGATCGGGAAGATATGCAGGATAGTACTGCATGGGTTAGGAAGGTCCGGAAATCACAGTGGTCAAATCCATAAATATGGCTTCTGGGTTATTGCTTCTACGGCCTTGACTCTCGAAATTCCTTTAATATTAAAGAACCGGAAAGACTTTCGCTTTATTAATAAGCTGGAATTAATTGAATACATAATTTAACCGCCGTAATTGGATATAAAAAGGGCATCATGCAGTCGAGTTAGCTTAGGTAGCTCGACTTTTGTATTGGTCACCTCGCTGCATATACCCCTGAGCCGATAAAAAAAGACGGCAAGAATTTTTCAATTAGCGAAGCATAACCCATGAATTCAAAATCTGAACTTACCGAAAGTAATTATAAACGAATTGCGATGATCAATTGGGCTCTCTCCGTGCCCCTTCTCTTGATTTTCGCATGGCCCTATTTTTTTCTGTGTGAACTGCTCTCTATCAACAAGATGCTCTCTTTTCCGGGTTCTATACTTTTTGGGCTTCCTTTTATGCTAACTATTCTGCACGGACATGTCACCATGGCAATGGGAGCGGCTCATAGACATCACTACTATCGGTGGCTGGCTGAATATCCCCTCACCTATGGACTCCTATTTCACTTTGTCATCATCAGCACACGCTTTCGATTGATCCTCTTCTCCTTCAGTCTCTTCTTATTATCGATTGGTTATTTCATTCGATGAATTGTTGAACTAAAAAGAGCCTTCAGAATATATCATAGTCTGTTAATACGCTTTCCCCTCCATAATCGAATCGACCACTGCAGGATCCAGCAGCGTAGACGTATCCCCAACATTTTCCAGATCATTGGCAGCAATTTTCCTCAAAACTCGTCGCATAATCTTTCCGGATCGTGTTTTTGGCAATCCGTCGACAATCTGAATTTTGTCAGGTTTTGCAATAGGCCCTATTATTTTCGTAACCAGATCGTGGATCTCTTTTTTAAATGCTTTTGGATCGTCGGGGGTCTTTTCACAAATCATAAATGCAAAAATCCCTTGTCCTTTAATCTCATGCGGATAGCCGACAATAGCTGTCTCAACAACATTGGGATGTTCATCAACCGCATTTTCTATCTCAGCTGTACCCAGCCTGTGACCCGATACATTCAGTACATCATCCACCCGGCCGGTAATTCGATAGTATCCATCAGCATCTCTCCGACATCCATCACCGGTAAAATAGTACCCTTTATAACTGCTCATATACGTTTTAAGATAGCGATCGTGATCACCCCAAATTGTACGTGCAATACCGGGCCATGGGTATTTTATGCATAGATTTCCATTCACACCGTTGCCTTTAATCTCTTTTCCTTTTTCGTCCATAAGCGCCGGTTTTATTCCGGGCAACGGCAGAGTAGCAAAACCGGGTTTTGTTGGAGTAATTCCCGCTAGTGGTGATATCATAATGCCACCGGTCTCGGTCTGCCACCAGGTATCAACAATCGGGCACTTTCCGCCTCCAACATGATCATTATACCAGTGCCATGCCTCTTCATTAATCGGCTCTCCCACACTTCCGAGTACTTTCAGAGAACTTAGATCATATTTTTTCACGTAGTTCATATCGTAACTCATCAGCGCACGTATCGCAGTAGGCGCTGTATAAAAATGAGTCACTTTATACTTCTCCACAACTTCCCATAATCGTCCGGCATCCGGATAGACGGGTGTGCCTTCAAATATGATTCCGGTTGCACCATTAAACAATGGGCCGTAAATAATATAGGAATGACCCGTTATCCAGCCGGCATCCGCTGTACACCAATAGATATCCTCCTCCGATACTTGAAACACATTTCTAAAGGTGTAACTGGTGTACACCATATACCCGCCGCACGTGTGAAGAACTCCCTTCGGTTTGCCGGTCGAACCGGACGTGTAGAGAATAAAAAGCGGATCTTCTGCGTCCATCTCAACAGCTTTATGCTCTTTGGATGCATTTCGAATCAGATTGTGCCACCATTCATCACGCCCCTCTACCCACTCAATATCCCGGTTAGTTCTCTGACAAACGATCACATTTTTTACGGTTGGACACGATTGCAATGCCTCATCAGAAATATCTTTTAGAGGTACATGCTTATCACCTCTTCGCAATCCATCGTTGGTAATCAGCATCTTGGCATCACAATCCTGAATACGTTCGGCCAGTGCCTGAGCAGAAAATCCTGCAAAAATAATCGAATGAACAGCACCGATTCTGGCACAGGCCAATGCAGCAATAATCAGCTCGGGTGTCATGGCCATATAAATACAGACCCGATCCCCTTTTTTGACTCCCTTACTTTCGAGAACATTGGAAAAGCGACAAACATCTTCATGAAGTTGACGGTATGTGATGGTTCGGCGAAAACTATCGGGATGATTTGGCTCAAAAATAAAAGCTGTTTTATTTCCAATCGTATTCAAATGCCGATCCAGCGCATTTTCGACAATATTCAGTTTTCCACCTTCAAACCATTTGATATCCCCTTTCTCAAACCCGCCTGAGTGAACTTTATCCCAACTTTTTCGCCAATAAAACGTGCCCGCTTCATGTTCCCAAAATTTCAGACGATCCTTCTCACTCTGGTCATAGATCTGATTATACTCTTCAAATGATTTAATATTTAGCCACATAAAATTTTGAGTTTATTTATATCCTAATTACGGTAGACCTATATGTTGTCGCTTTTTTAGGGAATTTTCAAGTCAATTATGTTATAAACTGAAAAAACCGGCTCTAAAAACTCAAAAAACAACCCGTCAGTTCGAGCGTAGCATAGCGAAGTCGCTCCTCTTTTATCCCATGGAGCGCTCCTACTTTATCCCACGCAGCGTAGCGAAGTGAAGCGGAATGAAAACTCCCTGCAATTGCAAAGAACACTTCAATTACTCCTCATTCTCATTTATCAAATCTTTCAATATCCACCCGTTTGGATCAATTTCCACAGCAACTTCATCCGATAGTTCAATCGCTATTAATCCATCCCTGTTCGGACTCAATGTCATCAATTCACCCTCCAATCGAATCTGTATTGGCATCGGAAATGAAATGCCCTCCGGCGCCTCCCACTGCAATGTCATATACCCTTCCGAACGGTTAACGTGAAGCTCCGGCAGTGCCGGTTGCCTAAGATAGACTTCAAACAGCCAATCTAAATTCATTCCGGTAATCCACTCCGTTAAACTCAGAAAATCATCTGTTGTGACAAATCTCATGTGACTGCCATCTGTCACCGTCTCCATTTCCGGATCCGGGTACGCAAACCTGCGAAGTGCAAGGAAAAAGTGTTCATCGCCAATCAGATATCTCAATGTGTGCAGAAACATCGCCCCTTTGTAGTAAACATCACCCCCTCTGTTGCCCTGTGTAATATCCAAAGAGCTCATTGATTTCCTGGGAGCTACCTCCATCGTTGCGTTCTGGTTCATTCTCTGCCTAAAAACATTGATCAAGGTTTGATACGATTCCAAGCCGCCCAAATGTTCTGCATAGAGTGCTTGCATATAGGTTCCAAACCCCTCATGAATCCAGAAATCTCTCCAGTCATAAGCGGTGATCAAATTTCCCCACCACTCATGAGCAAGCTCATGTTGATGAAGCTCATCAAATCCTACATTCTGATCAAATAGATTGTTATTCGCAAAATCTGCCCCATACGCGATTATCGACTGATGCTCCATTCCTAAATAGGGAGAGTGAGCCACTCCATATTTATCAGCCCGAAACGGATAAGGTCCGGCAATCTCCTCCATATGACGCAACTGCTCCGCAAATTGTGGAAATAGTTCTTTGCCCTGTTCCAAATACTCCGGCAAAATCCAGAAGGTGATGTCAATTACATCTCCTGAAGTACTGGTGTATGAATCTGTAATGGTTTCATACGGAGCCGCATTCAGAGTGATATTGTAGTTATTGATTGGTGTTGAGACAAACCAGTGCCAGATCGTCCAACCTTCTTCTATTACTGAAATACCCCGCAAGCGGCCGTTAGAGGCTACAACCAGGTCATCCGGCATGGAAAGGTTTACAGCAACGGAATCGGCACGATCCGATGGGTGATCCTTATTCGGCCACCATATCCACGATCCGGAGCCTTGTACCGCCACACCGACCCATGGGGCGCCGGATGGAGTTCTCGACCAAACCATTCCCCCATCCCAGGGGGGTCTTGGGGATACTCGCGGTTTGCCGGAATAGTCGATTCGGATCACTTCACTGCTTCCGGGTTGAAGTGTCTCATCAAATTGAACATAAAATGTATGAGTTGAATCACTTCTTTTAAACGAGAGTGATTCAGAAACTCTCTCGTCCGCTGAAACATCAGACGGCCCGGTATTTAAAATTCTGATAATATCATGAATCGTTAATTTTGGATCCAGCGCCATCTCAATTCGATCCGTCGGTTGAACGATATTGAAATGAACCTCCACACTTCCTCCCACTGAACTGTCTGCCGGATTCACCTTCAGATTCAGATCATAGAAATGAACATTGAATGCAGACAGCTCCGGAGTCAGATCGCCACCCGATTCGTAAACCAACGAATCTTGGGCTTGAAGCAATAAAAAGCATGCCGAACAGAGGCTTATGATGATGGCATTACATATAATTTTCAACATCTGTATCAATAAATGGTTTCTGTTTACGTTATTTACTTCTTCTTTTAACGGACCAGGTAATGTCAAATCGGGCAACCACATCCCCATCCCGGTCTGTTCCTACAGTCTCTGTTATGATGGATTCGCCCTCACCACTCACTTTTGCCTGTTCCACCATTTTAAATATTTTTTGAACATCACTGCAAACGAATGTAGTCAGGTTGGTCGCTTTTTTAAGATAACTCCCTTTAATATCGGTAACCAACATTGAAAAGCCGGGTGACTCTTTATGAGTTGCCATCAAAAAGGGTACGCCTGTACTCATCTCGGCAGCCATCGCTAAACATGCAAAATAGGTGCTCCTGAACGGATTTTGTGAAAACCACTTGAAAGGCACAATCACTTCACACGTTTCATAGTTCAGCTCCTTCACTCTTACACCTGAAAACCAGGCGGCCGGCAGTTTAAAAAGCGTATAAAAGTTAAATTTATAACTCAAAACCAGCTTCCTGAAATGTTCACTCTTTTCTGTTTTAAAAGTCTTTTCTTGCACGTTTGTTTTTAAGAATTCTATTCCTTCATTAAAATAGTCCTATCGATAATACTAAAATTCAGTCAATTTCATCAATCAAATACATCAACACCCTAACACGTAAACATGTCAACACGTAAACACGTAAACTCGTCAACACATCCACACTTCAACACCTAAACACGTAACCCTACATTCAATACTATCTTTCCTCAATCCCCCGTATCTTAGACAACTATCTTGAAATACTTTTAACTGATCATGGATCAAAGCGAATAAATGGCTCAAGCAAAATATACCACTCATCTTGGAATGGTTGACATCCTCCCGGATGAAACCCGAAAATGGCAAGCACTGGAAAATCTGATTCGCACAGAAGCAGAGAAGTTTAATTTTGAAGAGATCCGCACCCCAATCATGGAACAGACTGAGTTGATTGTGCGGGGATTGGGTCAGCTGACCGATATCGTTTCCAAGGAAATTTTTGCATTCAGCCGTGGGGATGATAACTATGTTCTCAGGCCGGAGTTAACGGCGCCGGTTGTGCGGTCTTACGTTGAAAATCATCTGGATCAGCGGGGTGGTTCACAAAAATTATACTATATCGGCCCCATGTTTCGGGCAGAAAGGCCACAGAAAGGTCGCCAAAGACAGTTTCACCAATTTGGTGTCGAAGTATTGGGCAGTGATGATGCCGTTGCCGATGTGGAAGTGATTTCATTTATGATTCAAATCTACAACAAATTGGGTATCAAAAACACGACACTCAAAATCAATTCAATCGGCGATCCGGAAAGTCGAGATAAGTATAAAGAAGCTTTAAAAGCTTATTTAAAACCAAATTTTGATAAACTGAGTGAGCTCTCAAAAAAGAGGTATGAGAAGAATCCACTCAGAATTCTCGACTCTAAAGAAGAGGAGGACAAACCGTTCATCGAATCGGCCCCGGTGATTACGGATTACCTGAATGAAGCGTCCAAATCACACTATTCAAAAGTGAAAGAGTATCTCACGGACGTGGGAATTCTTTTCGAGGAAGATCCCTATCTGGTTCGGGGTATGGATTACTACACACAAACAGCCTTTGAGCTGATCAGTCCGGATCTCGGAGCTCAAGATGCCTTGGCCGGTGGCGGACGATATGACCTTCTGGTTGAGGAGATCGGCGGTCAACCCACCCCCGCGGTCGGTTTTGCGGCGGGTATGGAGCGTTTACTCATTGCTTGTGATGAGCTGGGTATCACTCTTGGTGATGAAAAGTCAGTTGATGTCTACATCGTCACTCTCGGGGATGCTGCCCGCAGATGGGGAGTATCTAAATTACCGGAGTTGCGCGCTAATGGGCATTCAGCTACCATGGACTACATGGGTCGATCCATGAAAGCTCAAATGAAAGATGCCAACAGAGAAAATGCATCCTATGCCATTATCGTTGGTGATAATGAATTGAATGAGGGCAAATTCACATTCCGAAATATGAAAGAGAGCGAAGAGAGTTCACTCTCATTTGATGAGATATTAGGTAAACTTGGAAACTGATTACAGATCAGACGCTCCAGATTTTGCAAGCTCCCGAATTCAAAATTCGTTGGTCATGAGTAATCAATGGATAGCCTGAAAGCTGTGATGTAGCGGCAATCAGTCGGTCAGCAGGATCACCATGAAATGTATCCGGCAGCTTTCGTTGTGCAAGGACTACTGCAGTATCAGCAGGTAAAACCGTAACGATGCCAGGGTGGGTTGCCTGTTCAATCCAGGATTCAAAACCGGGCAGTAAGCTTACTCGTCCCTTTCTCTCCAACATCTCCGTTTCCCATACAGATACCCATGAAATGGCAAGTTTTCCCTGAGAGGCAACTTTCTCCAGCTCTTCACGCTCCGAAGAACTCAAACTGCCATCCCCTAAAAGCCACCATAGCCAGATATGAGTATCCAGCAGCAGCATCAATCTTCAGGTTCATTTGCCTGTAAGGCATGATTCCAATCCGGTCCTGTATAACCCTCAAAGCCTGAATCTTCCGGCTGCAGTGCTTGTGCAGACCCCTTCCCGTGTAGCTGTTTCCAGGGTGCAACTTGGGCAGACACTCCTCCTGAAATCTCTTTTTCGAGAGTGCGTGTAAAAAGCTCCTTAAGAGTAATACCCTCTTCTATCGCTAATTTTTTAGCCTTTTTCATCAGTTTATCCGGTAAATCAATCGTAGTTCGCATAAAAACATATTAACATATTTATGCTTTTATTTCCACCCTTTTTATTCTGCTCTGAAAAAAAAGCTTTAATCCTTGGATCTCATTTGGCTTTTTAACTCTTTGATGTCGTTTTTCTCTCCAATAATGGATAATTCATCATTCTTTTGGATGACTGTTTTACCATGAGGGAATATAATTTCAGTATTTCGTTTTATCAGCGTAATCAAGCTTTCACCTGGCAACTGAAGGTCCTTCACTTTTTCACCTATATACTGAGCTGAATTTGTATTTTCTTTAATTTTGATATTTATAAATCGCTCATCACGAAGTAAAATTTCTCTCAGCTCTGCTTCATCATCTGCATTCATCCATCGATCCTGGAAATCCATACTGTCAATCATTTCTGCGAGATGGGCAAGAATACGAAGGTGTTGACCGGATTGCTTCGTTGAGCTCAATAAAAATATAAGGCAATAGAGTTGATTTTTATCCTCATCTAACGTGTCTATTTCCGTTTCAAAAACATCATCATCCAAATTAACACCGGATTGAATTCGTGTAAGCACGATTTCCGTATCAATATCCTCCTTTATTCTGATATGCTTTATTGCAGCTCCATTTCCGACCGGCAAAATTCCCTCATAACTCTGGTCCATAAATAAACGTGCTAACTCCTCACTTGGAAGATCTACTTTATCTGACAAATCCTTTACGAATAGCTTGATGATATTCTCAAAACTTTCATCACCGGCCAAATCCAAAACCAACGCACGACCAATTGCTTTTTCATACGGATCATTTTCTCTTAACCCTTTTTCTCTGAGGATTCCACGCATCTCTCTCTCTAACCCTTCATATTGAAATTCTCCCAAGCGGGCTGAAACATGAAAGATGGCACCCGATCTCTTTACTTTTTTGGATGCAAAGTAGTAATAGTAAGCAATACAGGATAGAATCATACCCAGCGTAAAAAGAACAGAGATGATTCCCATGACAGTAATAAGCCAGATACTGATGATTATTCCGGCAATTTGCATCCATGGATACCATGGCGATTTAAAGCCGGGATCATACTCTTCAATTTTACTTTCTCTCATGATGATGACTGCAAGATTTAGCAATCCGAAGATCAGCAGCATAAATGCACTCGCCAGTTTAGCAATATCAGCTACATCGAGTACAAGGATAAAGAACATCATGACTCCTGAAGTCACCAATATAGCTGTAGTAGGAGTGTTAAATTTTCCAATTTTGGATAGAGGTTGCCAGATTAATTTATCTCTGGCCATAGCAAGCGGATATCGGGCAGCCGACATAATCCCGGCATTTCCCGTTGATGCAAAAGCGGCAACAGCAGCTAACACAACAAGCATCAGCCCAATGCCATAAGGCATCCATCCCAAAAATGCCTCTCCGGCTGTTGCAACCGGAGTCAGATCTTCACGCAGTGCATTTGAATCGAGTACTGCAACCATTACATAGACCCCAAGCACATACACAATCGTTGCTGTAAGCAAGGATAAAATCATTCCAAGTGGAATATTTCTATCCGGATTTTGAACTTCTTCCGATACACTTGCTACTTGTGTAAGTCCGGCATACGATACAAATACCAACCCAACAGTGGAAATCAAACCCTCAAAACCGAATGGCAAAAATGGTTTAAATTGATTTTGATACGTCTCAAACATTCCCAATGAAAAGAGCTCCGCAAATCCGGCGATGACAAAGAAAATTAAAATTGAGACAAGTATTACAACAAGAACACCCTGCAGATTGGACGTTTTTTTTACTCCGAAAATATTCATCAACGTAAAAATAATGGTAAAACCTATCGCTATCGGTTTAATGGGTACATCTATAAAAATTGCCAGGTAGGCTCCCATTCCAATTAATGCAAATGCACTTTTAAAAATCAGTGCCAGCCAGGTACCCAATCCTCCAACGGTTCCAACCATTGGCCCAAGACTTCGGTCCAGGAAATAGTAAGGTCCACCGGCCCTGGGCATTGCCGTGGATAATTCAGATGCGCTAAACATTGCAGGCAAAACCATAAACCCGCCAATTAAATAGGCGAGCACGACAGCGGGACCTGCCTCAGCACTCGCTAATCCCGGCAAGAGAAAAAACCCGGAACTAAACATGGCACCCGTACTGATGGCATACACATCAAATAGTTTCAGTTCTTTATCAAGCCTTTTATGAGTTTTTTGCGTGGGCATACATTCTTTTGTTTATAAACTATACCTATAATTCTGAAATTATATTAAACAGACTTAAAATCCGGGTATAAATAACACTGTTTTTAGCTCTTTTTACTTTACAATTTTGTATTAAATCAACCATTTTTTAGAAGATTAAGCATTTAATAAAATCTGAAGTACCTCTTTAGGGGTAACCGCTGACTTAATATTCTCTATATCCTCTTTTCTGATCCATTTCAATACCCTGTTTAATCCAGTCAAATGATCTTCAACATTTGTACTCTTCGGACTCAGGAATATAAAGATAATAAATGCTTTGGCAGATGTTCTTTCAACTTTAATTCCTTCCGGTACAACTCCTACAAATAGGAGCTGTTCGGACACTTTAGATGTGTGAGCATCATATACAAGTACACCCGGCATGGCTTCCGGTGTATAGTCTACAGAATTTTCCAGCAACCGCCGGGTAATTCGGGAAATGGCTATTTTTTCAAATTCATCATCATCCTTAATCACTTTTGCTAAAATTGATTCAATATCATCACCTTTCAGTTTAATTTTAATATGATCGGCCGTTAATAGATTTTGCCCCCCCTCGGTATCATTTACACCGGCACCCTTCTCATTTTTATTTGAATAGATAGTGATAAAACTGAGCTCCGGATTCCTCTGTGCAATCACTCTCGGCAATCGATCCAACCCGGGTCTCCAGGAGATGGACCCTTCACGCGAACTCACCAATATAAATAGATCATTCTCTTCCTGTTTTTCGCTCTGCCATTTGGGTAGATCATTCCACTGCTTCAATGTGTGACAATGATAATCAAGATCGGGTTTTACAGAATTGATCTTCTTTTTGAGAAATGATTCTCTGTCTTCTGTAGCCAATATGATCAGTTCACCGCCAATCTGTTCAGTTAACAGTTTAACGGATCTCATCATAGATTTAAAACCGGCTTCCAGGGCAGCATAGGGTGGAATAGCAACAACAATACGTTCAAATGTATTCATCGGTTTCTCAATCTTACAGACCATCACCATCTCATCTATCTCTTTTAATAACTGATCCAGAATGGTTCCGAAAACAGCCCGTTTGGTTGAAACCTGGCCATTCCAACCAATGATAATATTGGTTATTCGCATCTCACTCACAGCACGTGCAATCCCTTTTGAGATGTTCATATCCACTCTGGTTACGGGATTCACAGGTACATCTGCAACCGCTGCATGTATAACGGCATGACTCAACATTTTTTCGCCTCTTGCAACTTGTGCTTCTACATCCACACCGTCTCGGGCAACCGTGAGCGGGTTGATCGGCTGATCGAACTTCTTATCTCTCACCATAAAGGCAATATCCATCAGTGCATCCGATGTCTCCGGATTAGCAAGTGGAACCAAGATACGCTGAGGGGCGTCAGATGCTTCATACGGTTTCTCATCTTCCTGTATAGCCACCGCTCTTCCATATTTTTCGACTAACCACGGTCCTACCAAACAGGTAATTAAAATCATAATGACTACAGCATTTACTGCCGTCGTTTCAAAAAATCCCAATTCAAATCCTACCAGTGTCACGGCCAGTGTTGCCGCTGATTGTGGCGTAGTTAAACCAAAAATAACCCACCCTTCTTCATTGGAAAATTTAAATAGGTAACGAACAATCAAGGATGCCAACCCTTTTCCAAAAAATACCAACAAACTGAATACGATTGCTTTCATCCAAACATCCAAACTCCCCAATACCTTGATATCCACAAGCATCCCTACTGATATCAGAAAGAATGGGATAAAAAGTGCATTTCCAACAAATTGAATTCTGCTCATTAATGTGCTGCTGGTAGGCACCAAACGATTCATGAGTAAACCTGCCATAAATGCCCCAATAATCGGAGCCAATCCCGCCAGTTCAGCAAAAAACGCAGTCGTAAATAGAACGGCAATCATAAAAACATAATCGATATTATCTTCATACCGAATGTTTCTAAAGAACCACCCCCCCAATCTTGGTAAAAGAATCACTGCCGCTGCAACAAAAATGATGACAGATGTCCCAAATCCAACCCAATACCCGGCACCAATATTGTCACCCACGGTACCTGCCACAATAGCTAATACACCCAATGAAAGTGAATCTGTAACCAACGTGCCTCCCATCGACATGGTCACACCGGTATTTTTGGTAATACCCAATCTTTCCGCAATCGGATAGGCTAATAGTGTATGTGAACCAACAATGGAACCTAATAACAGAGAGGTAGCAATTGAATAATCTAAATATTGTGTACCTACATATAGTGCACCCAATTGCGGAATGAGAAAGGATAGGATACCAAATCCCATACTTTTCCCTTTTAACTTCTCAAATCTGTTGAGATCGATTGATAGGCCGGCCATAAACATCAGATAGAGCAATCCAACTGTGCCTAAGAGCTCTATGGTGAAATCTCGCTCAATCAACCCCAGCATACCCGGTCCGACCACCGTACCGGCTAAAATCAGTCCTACCAATCCCGGGATCTTCATTTTTTTGAAGAGAATGGGTGCCAGAAGAATAATCAGCATCACCAAAGCAAAGATGAGAACAGGATTCTCAAAAGGAATTGGAAAATAAAATCTGTTATCCATCTGTACTTAACCCCTGACCATCTGTCTTTTTAAAATAGATTCGTTCAAACTATTATATTCTTATCAATAGTTGTATCTCAATGAATGAATCAATGTAGCATCAATTTCATTCATTTTTTCTCACTTGAGTTGAGTATTATTTAATCCCCTAAAGATTCAATCATCAAATATTGAGGGAAAAATAGTGAAAAGCCACCGAAATACCACTCTTTTTAAATTATATATCGACACCGGCGGTACGTTCACTGACTGTTTGGCCATTACACCGAATCAAGAAATCCGACGGATAAAAGTATTAAGCAATAGCGCCATCCGTGGACAAGGCTTTCTTCAACCGGATAAAAAAAGTATAAAAACGAACATTGCTGACAATTATCCGGACGATTTTTTTACCGGCTACACAATTCAACTTCTGGATAGGGATCAAAAAACATACTCTATCACCCATTCTAACAGCAGTAATGGATTAGTTACCTTAAATCAAAAGCTGGAAAACGCATACGGAAACCCGATCCATTTTGAAATCAGAAGTCCGGAAGAAGCTCCCATTCTGGCTGCCAGACTCATTACACTCACCGGTCTGACCGAGAATCTTCCCCCTATTCAAATGCGACTATCCACAACTAAAGGCACCAATGCACTGCTTGAACGAACCGGTGGTAAAACTCTTTTTTTGATCACTGAAGGGTTTAAAGATCTTCTCCATATACGAAATCAGCAAAGACCCGAACTTTTTTGCCTCAATATCAGAAAACCAACTCCCTATTACGACCAAATTATTGAAGTGTCTGAACGGATGGACCATTCAGGTACTATAATAAAAAATATCGATCTGATTGCTCTTAAAGAACGAATTGAGCCTATATTATCCGGTTTTCAAGCAGTTGCAGTCTGTTTTATGCATAGTTATCTGAACCCCGACCACGAACTGCAGGTCGAAGCCCTCTTAAAAAAACTGGGAGTAAAGTATGTAAGCTGCTCTTCGCAATTAAACCCAACGATTAAAATTGTCCCCCGTTCAATAACCACAGACCTCAATGCATACCTGACGGCACCCATGCAGAGTTATTTGGATGAGATTTCCCAAGCTGTCGGATCAGGTTCTTTGAAAATAATGAATAGTGCCGGATCTCTGTCAAATTCATCACACTACAAACCCAAGGATGGCCTTTTCAGTGGTCCTGCAGGAGGTGTAATCGGTGCAAAGGCAATTGCAAACAGGGTATCTCCCGATCTGAAAAAAATAATTACGTTCGATATGGGAGGTACCAGCACAGATGTATCCAGAGTTGATTCAACCATTGAATTTGTGTTTGAACACACTGTCGGAGATGCCACACTGCAAGCACCGGCAATCGATATCGAGACCGTTGCTGCCGGTGGAGGGTCCATTTGTGAGTTTGACGGACAAAGTTTGACTGTCGGACCCGAAAGCGCCGGTGCAGATCCCGGTCCGGCTTCTTATGGGAATGGCGGGCCGCTCACTATTACCGATGTCAATCTGCTGACGGGCCGTCTTCAAGTATCCAATTTTCCGATTACGGTATTGCCGGAAGCAGCTGTCGATGCCTTGCATCAATTGATGGACAGGATCAATAAAAATAGAGAGACTCCTCTTACAAAAGAAGTGATACTCAATGGCTACCTGGATATCATAAACGAGAGAATGGCACAAGTTATCCGGCAAATTTCTATTCAAAAAGGATTTGATCCGGCAGAATACTCGATGGTCTCTTTCGGAGGTGCCGGTGCTCAACATGCACTATCCGTTGCTCAAAAACTCAATATAAAATGTGTTCTTGTTCCTTCAGACGCCGGACTTTTAAGTGCTTACGGACTTCAACAATCTCTCCTGGAAGAAATTTCAATAAAGCAGGTGCTTAAACCCCTGGATGATTGTTTCAAAAACCTGCCAAACCTTTTTGAGGAGCTTGAACAGAAATCTATTTCAGCCCTTTTAAATCAAGGTTTTACCCGAGATGAGATTTCTACTCAACGACGAGTGGCAGCCCTTCGATTTTTAGGGCAGGATCATACACTGGATCTGGAATGGAGTCTTGATGTCAACCTGAAACAATCGTTTGAAGAGGCCTATTTCCAAATGTATGGTCACCGGATTGATGGCCGAAAAATAGAAGTAGAATCGATTCGGGTTTTGGCATCAGAAAAAAAATCCGCAGACGAGCACAGTCCAAAAAACAGACCGGTCAACCCGAACAAAACCGCAGTTCAACCCAATCCAACAGATCAATTTACAGAGATACTCTATCATAAGAAGCCTCATAAAGCCCCGATCTATGACATCTCTGACATTATTCCTTCATCAGAGATTATTGGGCCTGCCTTGATACTTCATCCACACAGTACTACAGTGATCGAACGAGGATGGAAAGGAACACTTTTGTTTGACGGAACCTGGGAATTAGTGATGTCTGATTCAGAGTCAAAATATCAATATGACAAATCAGTGAAATCACAATCTGAAGAGGTTCAGTTGCAACTTTATATCAACAGGTTCAGCTCAATTGCTGATCAGATGGGTGAAATGCTGAAGCGAACCGCCATGTCTGTGAATATAAAAGAGAGACTTGATTACTCTTGTGCCCTGCTCGATTCCAGTGGTTATCTCCTGGTAAATGCGCCTCATATCCCGGTTCATCTCGGTGCCATGGGAAGTTGCGTTCGAACTATTTTAGATGAATTTGAAAAAAATCCGGATCGTTTTTTAACATTGGGATTCAGTAAGCAACATGAAGCTCTTTCAGAAGGAGATGTCATTATAACAAATCATCCCGCTTTTGGAGGTTCCCACCTTCCGGACTTGAATGTGATTACTCCCGTATTTCATGAAAAAACATTGATCGGGTTTGTCGCAAATCGTGCACATCATGCTGAAATTGGCGGCAAAAGGCCCGGATCCATGCCTCCCGACGCCCAAAACCTCGCTGAAGAGGGCGTCGTGATTCCACCTATGTTTTTGGCAAAAGAAGGAAATTTTAAATGGACCGCCGTTGAAGACCTTTTTAAAACTGGCCCTTGGCCATCCAGATCACCGGACGAAAATATAGCCGATCTTCAAGCAGCTGTAGCCGCAAATTATCGCGGTGTTCAGGAATTAAAAAAAATGGCTGATCTGTACGGGCGTGATGAGATTTTACTCTATATGAAACGTCTTAAAGAGTATGCCTCTCATCAAATGAAACAGACAATCGAGAAAATAGCGGATGGGAAATACAGTGCCGTTGAACTGTTAGATGACGGATTTAAATTAGCAGTAGAATGTACTGTTCGAAAAAAATCAATGAAAATCGATTTCACAGGCACTTCTGAGCAGCATCCCGGGAACTTGAATGCAAATCCATCCATCGTGAATAGTGTCATCATCTACCTTCTTCGCTTGATGATTGATGAACCCCTGCCATTAAATGATGGCCTGCTGCAGCCCATAGAAATTATTCTACCGAAAGGAACGATTCTGAACCCATATTTCTCAGATGTTACTGAGGAGTGTCCGGCCGTAGTCGGTGGAAATATTGAAACGAGCCAGAGATTAACGGATACATTAATCAAAGCCTTCGGCCTCACAGGTTGCAGTTACGGAACGATGAACAACGTACTTTTCGGCAATGAGACCTTCGGATATTATGAAACCATTGCCGGTGGTACCGGTGCCGGTGAAGGCTTTCATGGTGCGGATGCCATTCATCAACATATGACCAATACCCGCGCAACCGATCCTGAAATATTAGAGCATAGATATCCGGTACGGCTCGATCGTTATGAAATCAATAAAAATTCTGGAGGAGTGGGTAAGTGGTCAGGAGGCAATGGCCTCACCAGAACTTTGACTTTTCTTGAACCCGTTTCCCTATCTGTACTCACACAACACAGAGTTACAAAACCTTACGGCCTCAAAGGAGGATTACCCGGGAACTGTGGTGAGCAATGGATTGAACGAATGGATGGGTCAAGAGAGACACTTCAATGGGTAGATGGAAAAGAATTACATCCCGGTGACCGATTTGTCATTGTCACTCCCGGTGGCGGCGGGTATGGCAAAGCTGATGAGAAATTCTAATTCAATATCTTAGTTGTAAACCCGTGGTTCATCTAAACGAGTCGGTTCTTTCCTAAAAAATTTCAATAATTGAAGCGATTTAATTTATCTTCCACCTGATTAATTTTAAGTACCCATGATTAAATATCTATTTTTAACATTCCTGCTTACAGTTACTTTTCAAAACTCCTCCGCTCAATTAGTGAGCTGGACAGACATCATGGAGGTTGAAGGATTACAAGCCGATCATAGAATCTACTTTGGTGAGGATTCATTGCAATTTGGTGATCTGTGGCTTCCGGATGGTGAGATCCGAAATACGATGATCCTTATCCACGGCGGTTGCTGGTTAAGCGCCTATCCGGGAGTAGAACTTATGAATCCAATGGCTGCTGAACTTCGTAACCAAGGATTTGCAATCTGGAATTTAGAATATCGCCGGATTGGGCATGATGGAGGGGGTTATCCCGGCACGTTTTTAGATATTGCCAATGGAGCGGATTATCTTCGAATTGTTGCAGAAGAGTATCATTTGGACCTCTCAAATGTCATTGTATCCGGCCATTCAGCGGGTGGACATTTAGCCACCTGGCTCGCATCTCGTCATCATATTAACAATACTAGCCCGCTCTACAGTCCGGATCCTATCCCGGTTTCGGCAGCGATCTCATTAGCCGGAATCAATGATTTAGAACGATATGCCCGTTACGGTTCTTCCTCTTGTGGCGACCACACAATCGAAACATTAGTTAATTTTGATGAGAGAGGTGAGGATTCATATCTTGACACATCTCCCATCAGATTGCTTCCAATGGATATCCCTTTTGTCGAGGTAGTTGCCGCTTTTGACGCACCTGTCCCACCATTTTTCGGTTATCATTTTGTTGAAGCGATGAAAAACGAAGGGGATGACGCAAATCTGCTGCTTCTCCCAAATGCAGGTCATTTTGAAATGATCGCCCCATGGACAGAGGAATGGAAGACCATACTGGATCTGTTTAAATCTTATAAATAAGTCTGTTAAACACTTATTCCGTGTTGATAATCTCTATTCCATTAATGACGGAATGACGTTATCTTGACACTACTTTCATACAATTTTTTATTTTAAATCATCACCTGCGACTCACGACTTAAAACACGTTATGTTCACTCCTGAACTCACAAAAAAACTAAACCGGATTCAAACACCCTTCTATTACTACGACCTGGATCTGTTGGACAATACGATAGCTGAAGTAAAAAAACAGGGGCTATCTAAGGGGTATACTATCCATTTTGCAATTAAAGCGAACTACAATCATAAAATATTAGACCGAATTCTAAAAGCCGGATTGGGAATTGATTGTGTCAGTGGCCGCGAGATTGAGCGTGCCATCGAAGTAGGGTTCAAACCGGATCAGATCGCTTTTGCGGGTGTGGGAAAAACGGATGAAGAGATAAATATTGGCCTGCAGCATGAAATCTACTCATTTAATTGTGAATCTCTGCAAGAGCTGATCATCCTGAACGATTTGGCTTCTCAAAAAGATCAAGTCGCAGATGTTGCTATACGCCTGAATCCAAATGTTCAGGCTAACACGCACAAGTATATCACCACCGGACTCAATGAAAATAAGTTCGGTATTACCATTGATAAATTACCTTCCCTTTTTGAGCTGCTTCCTGAATTAAAGTCTATCCATTTAAAGGGAATTCATTTTCACATCGGATCGCAAATCGTGGATCTAAAACCCTTCGAACAGCTCTGTGAAAAGGTTAATGAACTTCAGCTTATTTTTGAGGAAAAAGGGTACCCTCTGGAGCATATCAACATGGGCGGAGGGTATGGTATCAACTATGAAGAACCGGATTCGCACTCCATCCCCGATTTTAAATCCTTTTTTGAACTGTTTGATAAAAACCTAAAAACCCGGCCAGGCCAGCAAGTGCATTTTGAATTGGGGCGAAGCATCGTTGGGCAGTGTGGCAGTCTGATTTCAAGGGTTCTTTACACAAAAGAGGGATACGCTACGACCTTTGCTGTAATTGATGCGGGCATGACAGAACTCATTCGCCCTGCACTCTATCAAGCCTCTCATCGGGTGGATGTATTAACCAGTAAAAAAGCATCAAAAACCTATGATGTTGTGGGACCTATCTGTGAGTCATCGGATACTTTTCAGCGGGGAATTTCACTCCCGGCTATTGAAAGGGGTGATTTGGTAGCTATTCGAAGTGCAGGCGCTTATGGAGAAGTGATGAGTAGCGGATTTAACCTCAGAGACCGTGTTAAAGCCTATTATTCTGATGATTTGTAGGATTTTATTTTGGAACTCTGAGAAATCTGCTCTTATCCTGACATTCCATCGATTGCAGTCTGCTTTATCCCTTGTAGTGTGTTCTGAATGATTTCAGGATCTTCATTTATGGATCATCTGCAAAAAAAGATTAGAATAATGAAGTATCTGGGTTTTACAAAGGCTTCGTATGGATCATTCTGAATCTTTATGTAGCAGTAACCGTAACACTATTGTATATTCAATTATCTTTGGATTTTACACTAACAAACCCATAAGACCATGACATTTACCATTATTCTTCTCGTAATTTTAGCCATTTTAATTATCTGGCCTGTCTCTATCTACAATAAGCTGGTTGCACTGAGAAACCGCTTCAAAAATGGGTTTTCTCAAATTGATGTTCAGCTGAAACGCAGATACGATCTGATTCCAAATTTAATAGAGACGGCAAAAGCGTATATGAAGCACGAACGTGAAACACTTGAAGCCGTAATCACTGCCCGTAATCAAGCACAACAGGTTGAAAAAAGTGTTGCGGATAATCCGGCAGATCCGGCGGCAATCCAAAAATTAGCAGGTTCTGAACAAGCACTTTCAGGTGCACTGGGTAAGTTTTTTGCACTTTCTGAAAGTTATCCGGATCTAAAAGCGAATCAGAATATGATGCAACTCACCGAAGAGCTGACAAGTACTGAGAATAAAATCTCATTTGCACGTCAGGCTTTTAACGATGCTGTGATGAATTACAATACGGCACGTGAAAAATTTCCAAATGTCCTTTTTGCAAATATATTTGGATTTTCTGCAGCCTCTCAGTTCCAACTGGAATCACCCGATGTGGAACGTCAGGCACCAAAAGTCTCTTTCTAAATTCTGAATCTGAATTATGGATTTTTTCTCCACCCAGGATCGCACACGCAGTACGACCCGAAAGCTGATTTTTATCTATATCATTGCAATTATTGCACTTGATATCTCTATCTATTTTGTTACCCTCATCATATTTGGTGTAGCCGGAGATATGGGAATCTCCTCATTTTGGATTCCGGAACTCTTTATCGGCGTCAGTTTTGTGACCTTAGCCATCATTAGTATCGGTACAATCTTCCGTGTATATCAGCTGAAAAAAGGAGGTTCTGCCGTAGCTGAAATGTTGGGTGGACGAAAAGTATCTATGTCATCCACCGACTTCAATGAGCAACGACTCATAAATGTCGTTGAAGAGATGTCTATCGCTGCGGGGATTCCCGTTCCCGATTTATATGTGCTCGATAATGAGCCCTCTATCAATGCATTTGCCGCCGGATACAGCACTCGGGACGCCGCCGTTGGCGTAACTCGCGGAACAATGGAGCAACTCAATCGCGATGAACTTCAGGGAGTGATTGCCCATGAATTCAGCCATATCTTTAATGGAGATATGCGTATTAATATCCGTTTGATAGGAATCTTGAATGGAATTTTATTGATCCACTTAATGGGGTCGATCATCATGAGAAGTGGCGCTTATGGCAGAATGGGATCATCCGGTAAAAACAAAAATCAGGGTGGGATTATTATTTTTGGTATCGCCCTTCTGATTATCGGTTACATTGGTATGCTCTTTGGAAGAATCATTCAATCCGCCGTATCCCGGCAGAGAGAATATCTGGCTGATGCCGCCGCTGTACAATATACCCGGAATCCGGATGGACTCGCAGGGGCACTTCATAAAATTGCAGCATCCGTTGAAAAACCGACTCTCAATGATGCGCATGCCATGGAATTAAGCCATCTTTTCTTCTCAAAAAGTTTTAAATCTGGCCTCGACTCACTATTTGCTACTCACCCTCCGATTGACAAAAGAATTGAAGCTCTGGGCTCAGCCCTAAGTCAAGAAGATGTGATGAAAAGATCAGCGTCAAAAAAACGATCCAAAAATCAGACGAAGAGTCAGGATTCTGATAAGGGTCATAATATTATGGATCCCGAGTGGATTTTAGCAGCAATAGGAACCATTGATTCGCAGCAACTCTCCAAAGCCGGCAACATTCTGGCCGGGTTACCTCAACCTGTTAAAGATGCGATTCACGAACCTCTTGGTGCTGAATCATTACTTTTTGCAATGCTCCTATCCGGAGAAATTGAGATTGAAACGAATCAAATTGAACAGATCAAAAAGATGTGTGGTTCTGAAACTGAATTTGCGGTTTTATCTCTTAAGCAACATCTGAGTAAAATCAAACCGGAGTGGAAATTGCCTATCGTTGAAATCGCTATACCTTCCCTGAAAGAGATGAGTGAAGAGCAATTTGGCCGGTTTCGCTCAACCCTCTCTGAACTGATCAACGCGGATGGCAAAGTAACACTGTTTGAATACGCATTAGAAAAAATAGTCACCCATCAACTGGAAGTCGTCTATTCAAAAAAAGCCGATCCTGAAATCACTCATGCCAACCTGAATAAATTGGGCGGTGAAATCTCATTGCTGATTTCCGCAATTGCTCACGAAACCACAGGTAATCCTGAAGAAGCCTGGAATGCTGCTATTCAGACGTTACCCGTAAAACTGAAAGAGGAGTTTACTTTTATAAAACAGTCAGATTGTACGTTTGATGCCGTCGATCAAGCGCTTGAAGAGCTCGGTAAGAGCAGTGGCGCCATCAAGAAATCATTTTTGAATGCAGCCTTGCACTCAATAGCGCAAGACGGCATATCCAACCGAAAAGAGATGGAATGGGTTCGTGCAATGGCAGCCGCAATCGATTCGCCACTGCCTTTGATGTGATGAAAAGGGTGTTTTTTACAAATACTACAACGTCATGCCGACTACTCTCAACACTCAACACTCAACACTCAACACTCAACACTCAACACTCAACACTCAACACTCAACACTCAACACTCAACACTCAACACTCAACACTCAACACT
>Ga0222664_1000183_pt1 | contig 46694 bp, 42 predicted proteins | sample AntAcemetagen604_FD_181147 | JGI IMG/M metagenome (GOLD analysis project Ga0222664, IMG submission 181147) | Saline water microbial communities from Ace Lake, Antarctica - #604 | ecosystem: Environmental > Aquatic > Non-marine Saline and Alkaline > Saline | place: Antarctica: Ace Lake... | reverse complement strand
TATCGGATTTTAAAACCGTAATTTTTAAGATTTATAATTTTATTTAAGAAAGTTGTTTAATTCTTTTTAAAGATTTGCGCAAAATAAAATGCAATAAAAATGGAAAAAATCTATTGACAAGCATAGTCACCTTTCCCATAGGGTTTAAAAATGAAATAAATTTTCGCTTTTTTATTTTTGTCATAATTAATTGAGAAACCAACTCCTGAGATTGCTTTTTAAGTCCTTTTCTTTCCTTTAATTCAATAAGTTTTCCAGAACTATTAAAAGAACGTTTTTCGGGATCATTTTCTGTGAAACCAATAAACATAAGACCTACATGAACATTTGTTTTATACTCTTCAATCCTTAATGATTCTGCCATTGCTCTTAAACCCATTTTTGAAACGCTGTAGGGTGCAAAAAATGGTAATCCATGAATTCCTGCAATACTTGATGTAAAAATTAGGCTTCCTTCCTGTTTTCTTAAATGAGGCAATGCAAATTTTGAAATATAAGCAGAACCTAAAAGGTTTACATCTATTACTTTTTTAAATGCTTTTAAGTCCAACTCATCAAATTGGCCGCCCATTGATAGGCCTGCATTATTTATTACGATGTCTAGTTTTCCGAATACTTCAATACATTCATTCACTAGCCTCTCAGCTTCTTCAATTACTGAAATATCACAACTTACTTGATGAACATATTTTGCTATTTTTTTTAATTCGAGAAAAGTTTTATCTAATTTATTTTGATTTGTTCCATTTAATATCACGTAAGACCCACTTTTTAATAAGCTTATTGCCAGTGCCTTGCCTATACCCCCGCTTGACCCAGTAATTAAAACTACTTTTTCTTTAAAATAATCAGATACTGAAGATATTTTCATTTTTCAATTATAAAACAAACGAACCACAAAGTTTAATTCGATTTTGGCGCAAAAATACTACCCAAACACTATTTACAAATAAGGTAGGAACAACAAATTAAAAACATCAACATTGTTAATTTTCAATTATAAAATTAGATCATTTAATGAAAAATAATAACTTTATGAAAATTTATTGAAAATTATTATAATTAAATTATGAATAAACAAGTTCAGTTTATTGAGCAGTGTAAAGAGCGAAAAAAATCAAAAATTTTCGCACAGGAACTTGCAAAGTTATTAGGGGTAAATGTTGATGCTGCTTACAGGAGGGCAAGAGGCGTAACTTCATTAACTTTTGAAGAAATTAATATTTTATGCAACCACTATTCTGTTTCGTTTGATTCAATTATTAGTTATGAGGGGCGCACAGTTCCGTTTCAATACAATACAATGTTTCATAAAGATTTTAGTATGTATCAGTATATTAAAGACATACGAGATCAAATGGAAAACCTAACACTTTCAAAGGAAAACAGATTATTAATTACAGCGTTAGATATACCCTACTTTAGACTTTTTGGGTATCCTGCATTGCGTAAATTCAAAATGTTTTTTTGGCAGCGCTCGGTGCTTAATTTAGAGGAATTTAAACAGCAAAAATTTGATGTTGACAATACCGATCCCCGCTACGAACAAATAATGTTCGATACTTTTAAGTTTTACCATGGTATAGAATCTACCGAAATTTGGTCGCCCGAAACACTTGATAGTACTATAAAACAAATTGAATACTATATTGAATCTGGCCTTTTTAAAAATCGCGAAACGGTAAATTTAATAATTGAAGATTTAATTATGTTTTTAAATCAACTAGAAAATGAGGCGATGTTAGCTAAAAAGTCTTTTTATAAAGATGAAGAAAACTATACAAGTAAATTTAGCATGTAACAAAGTGATATTTTCTTGAGCAACAATTCTATTTTAGCTTTTGTAGGAGATAATGTTTACTCATATGTTAGTTTCAATTCATTTAACTCTTTAATGTCTTTTTCTCCAAAATTTTCAGAGGAATGCCAAAATTGGATTGAGCAAATTAGGGTAAAATCGGTTTTATTAAGTGATGTTTCAGAGCGCTTGAGGTATCAGTTTTTTCAGAAACTCAGAGGCAAAATAGAGCAATTAAAAAAGATTCATTGACCTAAATCTAATTTTATTTTTTCTATAATCATTTCTTTACTTATGGGTTTTGGAAAATACCAATCAAAGCCAAAGTTTAGGAACTTTTCTTTATCCTCAGGCATGGCATAAGAGGTTACTGCGTAAATTTTCGGAGCATTCTCTTTTTCTTCATTCTTAATTTGCTGCATTAATTCAATACCCTCTATTGAATCTGAACCCAAATTAATATCCATTAGAATAATATCAAACTTTTGTTGGCTTATTAACTCTAATGCTATGTTGGCTTTTGAAGCTGTATAAATGATAAAGCTTTTTTCTAGTAGCTTTTGAGCAACTAACATGTTTATTGGGTCATCTTCAACTACTAAAACAGTTATTTCCATTTTTTAAATATTTAACGATGGGTAATTTTAGTTCAAAGGTGCTTCCTATATCCTTTTCACTATTTACAAAAATATCTCCACCAAACATCTCTGCATACTTTTTACTCAAAGATAGGCCAAGTCCGGTTCCTTCAAATTTTCTATTTGTACCTTCACTTTCTTGTTTAAAAGGAGAAAAAATTTCATGTAAAAAATTTTGCGCAATTCCAACTCCAGTATCTATAACATGAATAAAAGCATAATCTTTTGAACCCTCTTTATTAAAGACTTTTATAGTAACCGAGCCTTTTTTAGTAAACTTTATTGCATTCCCAATAAGATTATTAAGGATTTGAACTAATATAATTGGATCAATTAAAACTTTTTGCTCGCTTGGTATTTTAGAAGAATAAATAAAGTCAATCTTTTTCTGATCAGCTAAAACTTTTAGGTGTGGTAATAATTCTGTTATAGATTTATGAAGAGATACTTTTTCGGTTTTTAAATTAAACTTATTGGCTTCAATTTTCGAAAGATCCAAAATACTAGTAATGGTATTAAGTAATCTCTGGCCACTTTGTCTTAACAATTCCGTATAATTTTCTAATTCTTTATTGTCAGAAAACTCAAGTCGCATAACTTCTGACAAACCAATAATTCCATTAATAGGTGTTCTTATTTCATGGCTCATATTGGCTAAGAAATTGCTTTTTAATTTTGTCATTTCCTCAGCCTGCTCTTTTGCTTTTCGCAATTCCAACTCTGCTTCTTTTTGGTCTGTTACATCCCTTATTGCTCCATCCCAATATAAATCTCCATTTTGGGTTTTGTTGCTCCTACTGCTAATCAAACCAAAAAATTCAGTGCCGTCTTGTCTTAAAAAAACTACTTCTTCATTTGTAATAATATGTTCTTGAGAGATTTTTTCAATTATTCTATTTCTATCTGCCGGGTTTTTATAAAATTTAGCAACCTTAGTTTTTAAAACCTCCTTAACATTTTTGAACCCAAACATTTTAGCAAAGGCATTATTTGCATAAATTATATTTTTTAAATTACTCCTGTAGATTCCCTCGTTAATGTTTTGATTAATCGAGGCCAAAAGGTTTGATTTTTCTAATAGCTTAAGTTCAGCTTCTTTTTCATTTGTAATATCTCTTATGGCTCCATCAAAAAACTCTTCATTTGTTGTTTCATCGGTGGCTAATAGCCCGCTCATTAAACCCCAAAAATAATCGCCGTTTTTTTTAATAAATTTTACTTCAATATTTGAGTATCTTTTTTCTTTTTGAAGCTTTTTTGCTAGCTTTTTTCTAAGAGTCTCATCGGCATACAACCCTTTACCTTGGGTACTTATTAATTCCTCTTTAGATTCGAAACCAAACATTTTTACAAGTCCATTATTTACATAAATTATTCCCTTATTTGGAGTGCTTCTGTAAATTCCTTCCTGTATGTTTTGATTTATAGACGCTAAAAGTTGCTCACTTTCTTTAACTTTCTGTTGAGATTCAACTTTATCTGTAATTTCATCAACTATTGCTAAAACTAGCTTATTGGTAGTGTAATCAATTGCCGAAGTTGAAACAGAAACCCAAATATATTTTCCCGATTTATGAATGTATCTTTTTTGAATTTTGTAATTGGTAATTTTTCCTGACATTAGATCCTGAAAAAGTTCTGAGTTTTCATCATGATCATCATTTACAGTAAAGCTTATAAATTTACGACCTTCAATTTTGTTTTTAGGATACCCCAAAATATCGCAAAAATGTTTATTTACTGAAATGATGTTTCCGAATTCATCTCCAATTACCATCCCATGATGTGCATTCTCAAAAAGGCTTCGAAATTTTAACTCACTTTTTGCGAGTTCTTTTTCAGCAAGATATTTGGCTGTAATATCAACAAATGAAACTTGTATTGATTTTTCTCCCTTGTAGTTAATTAACTTACCTGAAGATTGTACCCAAATTGTTTTGCCATTTTTCCCTACAAGTCGCTGATTTATAGATGGCACATGTTTTCCATTTAGAATTTTTGCAGTTCTTTCTAGTGAGGCTTTGTAAAAATCGGGATGAACAAAATTTACAATACCCTTTTTTTTGAGTCTTTCACTTTTTGTAAAGCCCAACATTTGAATAGCCTGGTCATTTGCAAATTTTAATACTCCGTTTGTATGTATGGCGATTCCAATTTCAAGCGTTTCTAGTAGTGTTTTGAGATGATTGCTAGAATTAGGATAAAGGCTTAATTCGATGACATCAATTTCATTTTGCAAGTCTTCAAATAAATCTTCATCAAATTCCTTAACTTTTGCAATAAGCTGACGAACTTTTGAGTTTTTATCTAAATTGATATCGTCTGCTTCTTCTTTCAAGTTAATTTTTTAGATTTTTTTAAAGTTCAATTTGTAGAAATGAAAATCAGGGTTGGGCAAATCAATTTTGAAACCGTTAATATTTCCGTTTTCTATTTCAAAAATAGCTAAACCTTCGGGCAAAAACGGATCGTTGAATTTTATTTTAAAAACATCTTTATACCAAGGCCTTAATTCTGTGGTAAAAACTTGTTGGCTAGGTAAAAGTTTTAATCTTAGCGATTTTTTATCCAAATAAACCTCAGCCTTTCCATACACCTCATCCTGATAAACACCAATAAATGAATTGTTTGGAAGCGTGTTCGTTACCTTTTTAACATATTTACTATAAAGCTTTTCCGAATATTTTTCAGTCCCTTCTTTCTTCTTCTTTTCAAAATCTAAAAAAATTGATGCCCAATCTTCTTTTTTAGTTTTCCCTTCAATAAACTCATCTAAAATCTTATATAAAACAGCATAGGGTAATAAGCTGCCATCATTTGAAAGAACTATTATTCCTAACTTTTCTTCGGGTACTATTGCCATTTGAGTAATATAACCAGGTAATCCACCTCCATGGTAAATAACCTTTTTTCCATTGTAATCCATCATGAATAACCCTAACCCATATGCCTTAAAATTTATTTTTAAAAGCTTGTCTAAACCATTCAGATTTAAATAATTTCTTGGAGAAAAGGTCTCCTGAATAGCAACTTCTTCCATATACCTATTGTCACCATAAAAACCACCATTTAGCAAAAACCTCATCCAAATAGTCATGTCAGTAACGGTAGTATTAATTCCTACTGCACCCCAAGCATTATCATAATTTATTACTGGTATTTTTTCTCCATTAATGTGCGGGTAAGCAATTCTTGTTCCCGATTTAAAATCTTTAGTTGAAGTGAAAGTACTAATCATTCCTAAAGGCTTTAAAAAGTTTGCTTGAATATAATCTCCCCATGAATTACCTGATACCTTTTCAATAATTTGGGCCGCTGCAATAAACATAATATTCTGGTATCCATAACTTGACCTAAACTCCTGCTCTAAGGGTCTATTTGCAATACGCATCAAAATTTCACGTGGGGTGTAATTACTGCCATACCAAAGCAAATCGCCATCAAAGGTGCTAAGGCCGCTTCTATGGCAAAGCAAATCTTCTATGGTTAGAAGATTTGTAATAATTGGATCGTTTAATTTAAAATATGGTAAGTGAACAACTACCTTATCTTTTAAGCTCAATTTATCTTGATTTGCCAAATTCATTATGGCCATTGCTGTAAAAGATTTGCTTACAGAGGCAATTTCAAAATTAGAATAAGTAGTAATTTTTTTTCCCTCATTTTCTGTATCCTCAAAACCATATCCGTTTTGAAATACAACATCTCCATCTTTTACAACACCTACGGCTAATCCTGCAGCGTTAAAATCAATTCTAGCCTTGGCGATGTATTGATTTAATAATTGATAATTAACTTGAGCATTTGCTTGGGTTAAAAAACCTAATAAAATAAAGGTAATGGTTACTAGTCTTCCTATCATATGGGTGCAAAAGGTCAAATATAAAATAAAAATGCCCGAATATATCAGGCATTTTTAGTAGATTATTAGTAAAAAATTTTTTGATTAACAATCAGGATAAATGATTCTTCATTTTAACTTAAAGGCTATAGGTAGCGTCATTTTCATTGTTACTTTATTTCCATCTTTCTCTCCTGGAGTCCAGTTGGGCATTGCTTTAACAATTTCTAATCCCGCCTCAGAAAATAATTCATGGTCTGATTTTAAAACTTCAAATGAAGAAAGACCTCCGTTTTTATCTACCACAAAGCTTATAATGGTTTTACCTTCTATTGAGTCTGACTCTAAAGCTTCTGGATAAACCATATTTTCATTAAAAAAATCCAATAATTTATTCATCCCTCCTGGAAATTGTGGCAGCTTTTCAGACACGTTTTTCTGTTCATTTTTGATAATTGGGTTGCCATCTAAAATTGTTTGATTTGGCTCGAATGCATTGCCTGTGCATGATACAATAACCATTGTAATAACGGCTAAAGGTATGGCAAACCATGTTCTTAGTTTACCATTAAAGGTTGATTTTTTGTGTAACATATTGATTCTATTTTTAATTAAACTTTTAGAGAAAAACTGACTTGCGAAAAGGGTATGGTAGTTTGGGTTTATTTTTTGCAGAAGCCACTTTTGGTAAATACCAATATTATTTTTTGATGCATGAGTGTCTGCCAAAAACTCATGATTTTGAATTATTTCATTTTTATAGGCATAAATAATCGGATTAAACCAAAAAAATATTTTAAAAATTTCGATTATTAAAATATCTAAGGAATGAACTTGATTTTTATGAACCAATTCGTGGTTTAATTGAATAATTAATAACTCTTTTGGGGTGCCCTTAGAAATTACTATAAAGCTAAAAAAGTTAAAACATACATTGCTTTCATTCGAAAAGTAAACCTCTTTTCCATTAAAATCAACCCTTCTAGAGTTTGATATAAATTTTAGAACTTTATGAATGCCTATTAAAAAATAGCTAAAAACTAAAAATGCTACTGCTCCATATAAAACCCAAAAAATATTTGATGAAGCAAAATTGCCTATCGTGTTGGCACTAATAAAATTTATGGTTGGCAAGCTTGCAGAAATAACCTGAGTCTCTTCAGTAAATAGATGTGGTAAAAAAGGTAAAGTAATAGAAAGTATAAGCCCAAAAAGTAGGAAAAATCTTTTGGTTTTTAGTTGCTTTGTTTTGGCCAGAAATACCATATAGATGCCAAATATTACAATCAACGATAAATTAATTTTAACAATTACTTCTAGCATATTTATTTATTATTTTCTTCAATTTTATTTTTCAACTCTTCAATTTCTTGGAGTGATAAGTTTTCTTCCTTCACAAAAAACGAAACCAATTGTTGAAAAGAGCCATCAAAATAATTTTTAACCATATTCTGTAAATTCACCTTAGAATATTCTTCTTTCGAAATTAATGGGAAGTACCTATGGCTTTTGCCAAAGGCCTTATATCCTAAAAATCCTTTTTGCTCTAAAATTCTAACAATAGTTGAAATAGTATTATAAGCTGGTTTGGGTTCTGGTATTTCCGCTAAAACTTCTTTAACAAAAGCTTGTTTTAATGTCCAAATATGTTGCATTATCTCTTCTTCTGCCCTAGTTAACTGTTTCATATTGCAAGTATAACTAATTTTTTAGTTATAAAACTAAACTCTTAGTTAAAAAACTAAAAATAATATCGTAATTTCGAAAAATGCTTAATAAGGCACGCGTATTAATAATCTTGATTTTATTTGCTTTACAAGCAAAGGCAACCCACATTGTTGGTGGCGAAATGTCTTATAAATGTTTGGGTAATGACGATTATGAAATTACCCTTAAAGTTTACAGAGATTGTTTAAATGGCCAAACTGGTTTTGATAAAATGGCTGCTGTAACAACATACGATGCCAACAAGCAAATTATTAGAAACGATTTTTTTGATTTTCCTGGTGCAACTAGAATTGAAAATTCGGGAATGGAACCTTGTTACTCCTTTTCATCTTCAATTTGCGTTGAAGAAGCCATCTACAAAAAAACAATCAATTTACCTTTTAAAGCAGGCGGTTATACTATTTCTTACCAACGTTGTTGCAGGAATTTTGCCATAACCAACTTAACTATTCCTGGAGATGAAGGTGCTACTTATAGCGTTAATTTAACCGAGGAAGCATTAACCAGTTGTAATAATTCGCCAAGTTTTAAAAATTATCCTCCTATTGCGGTTTGCATCGGGAAACCATTAGAAATTGATTACAGCGCAACCGACCCAGATGGAGACTCACTTACTTATGAGTTTTTCACTCCACTTCACGGTGGTGGCAAGCAATCTGGATTTGTTGGAGTAAACGGCAACCCAAATGGCTTTAATACTCCTGCGCCAAACCCTGCTGCACCTCCACCCTATCAATCAGTATCATGGAAACCACAATACAATACCAATTACCAAGTTGATGCAAACCCAGCATTATCAATTGATTTAAATTCTGGTTTAATTACAGGAATGCCTACTACAGGCGGCCAATATGTTTTTGGAGTAAAAATTAATGAATACAGAAACGGTAAACTCTTAAGCGAAGTTTACAGAGGCATTCAGTTTCAAACAGTAATTTGCCAAAAAAGTGTATTTGCCAATATGGAGCCTCAAATTGAAAAATGCAAGGGAAACTTTGTGGAGTTTAAAAACTTAACACAAACAAATTCACAGGGTAAATATTTTTGGGATTTTGGTGTAGCTAACTTAACCTCCGACACAAGTAGGCTTGAAAACCCAGTTTATCTATATTCAGATACAGGGGTTTATATTGTAAGCCTTGTTTCGTTTCCTGGATACAGTTGCTCTGATACCATAATTGATACATTCTTAGTCTATCCACTTTTAGAGGCTAACTTTCCTGCTCAAGATACCCAATGTATAATCAACAATAGTTTTGATTTCATGGCAAGTGGAAGTTATTCAGCAGCAGCCACTTTCAATTGGCAATTTGGTAATTCGGCTTCTCCCAATAACTCAACATCTGAAACACCACAAAACATATCTTTTACTGATACGGGTAAATATGAAATTACACTTTCCATTGAGGAAAATGGATGTGAAAGCACCATTAAAAAGAGTGTTTTCATTTATCCCCATCCTATTCCAAAGTTTTTACTGGATGGTTTTGTGCAATGCTCACCGTATAGACTAAAAATAACAGATGAATCCTTTGCAAAAACCAATCTAAACTACATTTGGGAATTTGGAAATGGAGACTCCTCAACAAGTGAATTTCCTTTTTACATTTTTACAGATAGCGGTTCTTACAATATTGGATTAACTGTAATTACAGAAAACGGATGCGTTGATACAGTAAAAATTGATTCGCCAATAACTGTTAGTGTAAGGCCAACTCCGGTTGCTAATTTTAACATTTACCCCAATGAAGCTTCAATTTTTAAACCCGAAATAACATTTACCAATTTGGCAAATCCAAGTTTAAACTGCTTAATTTTTACTGGAAATGGCGAAACCTTAAAAAGTTGTGATTCTATTTATCAATATCTAGAACCAGGAAAATACACTGCTGCACAAGTAGTAAAAAACTCCTCGGGTTGTAGCGATACACTTTTAAAAACTCTTGAAATAACAGGAGAGTTTGCTTTTTTTGCACCCAATGCTTTTACACCAAATGGCGACGGACAAAATGACTTTTTTAAACCAATTGTTTATGGTATAGAATACTATGAATTAAGTATTTACGACAGATGGGGCAGGAAGATTTTTTCTACCAATTCTAATACTCAAGGTTGGGATGGCACTATTAGTAAAAAAATGCCAGCACAAACCGAAAGCTATACCTGGCGAGTTGATGCAACTGATTACTTAGGTAACAATCAATTGTTCATAGGTAATGTGTTGATTGTAAGATAACACCATCTTTTTTAATTTTTTTGTTACAACCAAGATATGCGTTTTAGCATTTTATTTTTTGCAACAAAAAAAACTCATTTTTAGTATTCTCAGTTTATTGCTGATTTTATCCTCTTTGCAGGTTTGGGCTACCATTGTGCCTATTCCACAAGAGTTAAAGGCAATAAAAAGGTTTGCACCAACCATCTTATACCAGCAAAAAGACTCTGCCAAATATTTAATTGATAGAGGAATTAATATTGCAGAAAGTTACCAAGACGATACAAGTAAAGCCCTTTTGCAAAATCAAAAAGGTATTTATCATTTTCTAAATGCTGACTATGGTTTGGCAGTTGGAGTTTTTGATTCTGCTATTGCAGTAAATGAACAATATCAAATTTGGGATAGACTAATTGACAACTTAAACAACAAGGGTTACATATATCGTGTAGTTGGCAATTATAAAACCGCATTAAGTCACTTTCAACTAGCTTCAAAAATTTGCGATAGCGTAAAACTTTATCAAAAACTTCCTATTACGTTAACCAATTTAGGAATTCTACATAGGTTAATGGGCAACCACTTTAAAGCCATAGAGCACTTTGAAAGAGCAGCAAGAATTGCAATAAAAGAAGGGCAAGGAGTTGAGCTGGCAAATATTTACCACAATTTGGGTGAAACTTATGCTGCTAAAAAAGAGTATGAAAATGCGATTTTTTACTATGATAAGGTTGTACAACTCTCTGATAACTCATCAATACCTTTTGACCCAACAAATACTTTTTCTAAAATGGCAGAGGTTATGAAAAAGCAGGGCCGCGTTGATGCAGCAATTTTTTATAATGAAGAAGTTCTAAAAATTACAAAACAAAGAGGTTTTAGGGTAGGCGAAGTTCAAAGTTTAATTCAACTTGGAAAATGCTATATCGCTAAAAACAATTTAAACTTAGCAGAAAGGTATTTGGTTGAAGGAATTTTTGAAGCCACCGCTTTACAAAGAATGGATATTATTGACAATGCCTACTTTTTACTTTCTGACATTTATGAAACACAGGGGAATTTAACCAAAGCCTTGCAAATCAATAAAATTGGGTCACATTTACAAGACTCCCTTTCTAGTGCAGAAACAAAAAGGCAAATTATAGAAATGCAAATGATTTTTGCATCAGAAAAGCAACAAAAAGATTTTGATGTTCTTGAAAAGGAAAACATCATAAATCAAGCTAGAATTTCGAATAAAACTAATGCTATTGTTTTTTTATCAATTGGCATTATCCTGCTTATTTTAATAATAATTCTTTACAATTCGTATGCTACAGTAAAACATGATAATAATAAAAGGTTAGAAAAATTGGTGGCATCTAGAACGCTTGATTTAAAGCGAAAGGAACAAATTTTAACTGCCCAAAACAAAAAACTAATGGAGTATGCTCACATGACTTCGCATGTTTTAAGAAAACCTTTAGCAAATATTTTAGGCGTTATTAACCTACTCGAATCTCATGATGCTGATGATGAACATAGCAGAGATGAAATGTTTCATGTAATTAAAGATGCAGCGTATGAAATGGACGAAGCTGTAATTGAATCTATCAATATTTTATCCGAAAAATTTGAGTTTGAACCTGAGTCTGACTCTAAGCCTGAAAAAGAATCAATTAATACAACTACAACCAAAGTAGAAGAACAAAACCACGAGTTAGTAGGTTAATTGTTTTAACCTAAGATAACAACTATAAAAACCTCAATAAATGTAGTTTGGTTTAAAAGAGACCTAAGACTTTTAGACCATGAGCCGTTAAAACTTGCTATTAATAAAAATCAACCAATGCTGTTGGTATATTTTTTTGAGCCTAGCGTAATTGAACATCATGCCTACAGCGATAGACATTGGCAATTTGTGCAAGAAAGTATTGAGGATTTAAACCACCAACTAAAACCTTGCTATACAAAAGTTGAAGTGTTTTTCATGGAAGTGATAGAAGGTTTTGAAATTATATTAGATAAATACACCATAAACCAGGTTTTTTCATACCAAGAAACAGGCTTAAAAGTAACCTTTGATAGAGACAAAGCGGTAAATAAATTTTTCGAAAATAGAAACATTAAATGGACAGAATGCCAAAATAATGGAGTTGAAAGGGGCAGGAAAAATAGGTTAGATTGGAGCCAAAATTGGCATAATTTTATGCTTAAAGAGTTTGATAATCCCCAATTGGAAGAAGGAAATTTTATTAAATCCAATTTTGAAGCCCATATTCCTTTAAATTTTAATGCTCTAAGTAACCTGCAAAAGGGCGGTGAAAAAGACGCCCGAGAAACTTTAAAATCGTTTTTATTTGAAAGAGGCAAAAACTACAGCTTTCACATTTCTAAACCAACAGAAAGCAGAACAAGTTGCAGCAGGCTTTCACCCTATCTTGCTTGGGGTAATTTATCTATTCGGCAAGTTTTTCAATCTTATTTAAAAGCTAAAACCAATTCAAATCACAAAAAAGCTCTCAATTCATTTGCTACTCGGTTAAGGTGGCATTGCCATTTTATTCAAAAATTTGAAATGGAATGCAATATGGAGTTTCAAGATTTAAACGCAGGTTTCAAATCTTTAGAAATGCCGATAAATCAATTTTTTGTGGAGACCTGGAAGCGAGGTAAGACAGGTTATCCATTGGTTGATGCTTGCATGCGATGTGTTGTTACAACTGGGTATTTAAACTTTAGGATGCGGGCCATGGTAGTTTCTTTTTTAACCCATCATTTATGGCAACCTTGGCAAGAAGGAGCAAATTTTTTAGCCCAACAATTTTTAGATTTTGAACCCGGAATTCACTACCCACAATTTCAAATGCAGGCTGGCAAAACAGGAATCAATACGCTAAGGGTTTACAACCCTGTAAAGCAATCTCAAGAGCACGACCCAAAGGGAGAATTTATTAAAAAATGGGTACCCGAATTAAGAGCTTTGCCATTCAATTACTTACACGAACCTTGGAAAATTTCTGCTATGGAGGAACAATTTTTAAATTTCGAATTGGGAAAAGATTACCCTCATCCAATTGTAGATATAAAAATTACAGGGGATTTTGCCCGAAAAACCGTTTGGGCAAAGTTTAAAAATGCAGAAGTAAAAAAAGAAGCTTTTCGGATACTAAAAAAACATACTGTACAATCAAGAATAAGAGAGGTTTAATTAGAAAACAATCAAAATTATTATTGCGATAACTGAAATACTCGCAATTACATATCCCAATCTTTTTAAAAAAACTCTAATTTTTTGTCTTTTGTGTATCATAATATAAATATAACACACTCATAATCAAATTGTTTATAATTTTTCTTTGGTAACTGAGATTAATTTATTCAATCCATCAACAACTGTGCGTTGCTCAATAATTTTGGTTCTGTAGTTTTCAATTTTAGATTTAAGTTCATCTTTTTCAAACTCACCTTCTCTTATCTCTCCTTCTGCATCAACAATATCTTTATGCAATTTTTCTTTTTCTTTAAAAAGGTCATCGCGTTCTTTTTCAATTTCTTTAAGTGCTTTTTCTGCCTCCTTTTTAATGTCACCAGTTAAAGATGCTATTTTAGTATTCTGCTCTCCTATTCTACTTGTAATCAGTGATTCATTGCCATTTATAACTTCTACTTTTTGTTTTATTTCATCAATTTCAATATTACCTTCTACAATATCTTTTTCTATTGACTGTACATCCTTTTCGCCCTTTTTTAATTCTTTTTCCAAATCACTTAAAATATCAGATTCCTTATCTTCTTTTATTTCTAGTACTTGCAAATAATGAACGTTTCCAAGGTTTTCTAGCGCCCCTTTTAGGCTTAAATGGTTTATTTGGTCTAAGGGTTTTATAGAGCCACTTGCTGTTGAAAAATTAAAGTAAACCGAAGCAGCATTTTCTTCAGGAACAACTTGGTAAGTAACAAAAATTGAATCAAAGCTTACTCCCTCAAACGTAACCTTATCTAATTCAAAATAAGTCTCTTTTTCTACCGTAGAAGCTTTGGTTTTATCTTCCAACCATTTTTCTGTGTCGTCCAATACATTTTCAACTTTTGCATCATTAACCAATAGTTTATAACAAGGACAAGTTATTGAAAAGGCAGTTCCTTCATCTTGAGTTGTAATGGTAAAAGGATCTTGAGAAAAGCCAAATAAGGCTGTAAAGCAAAAAACAAGTGAAATAATTAAATTTTTCATGATAAAGAATTTTAACAAAAAAAAGTTATTTTTTGGAATAACAAAACAACTTTCGTCAACTGATTTGAAAATCAATCGGTTTGATTAAAATAGCCTGCCTAATTAACGCTTGGAGATGCCATTGTTTGATATGCTTCTTTGTCTTGAGCATTTATGTCTTCCTAAGGCAAAAGTTCTTTTCTGCAAATGCTTTGTACTTCTTCCTTGAACTCTTTTTCGCCACATTTTAAAGCTAGAAGGCTTCATTTCTTTGCGCATTAATTCAATTACTTCTTGCTCTTTTAAGCCAAATTGAAAAGCAATAGCATCAAAAGTTGTACGGTCTTCCCAAGCCATTTCTACAACTCGGTCTATTTCAATTAAAGTTAACTGCTTTTGCATATTTCTAAAACATTACCTATTGGGCAGTTGTTCACCAAAAAATGAAAAAAACACATTTGCCTCAAAAAATATGTTTGGTCTGCAACAAACCCTTTGCTTGGAGAAAAAAATGGGCAAAAGATTGGGAGTTTGTAAAATATTGCTCTGAAAGATGCAGAAGAAATAAAGAATAAAAAATATGAAAGCGGTTTATTGGTTAAGAAACGATTTAAGAATTCATGACAATGAAACCTTATTGGAAGCGGCAAATGCAGAGACTTTAACTTGTGTTTTTGTAATTGACACAGCTTGGTTTAAGCAAACCAAATTTGAAAATACTAGAATAGGATACCACAAGCTAAAATTTTTGCTTCAAGGATTACAAGACCTTAGTGAAAAACTCAAAAAATTAGGAAACAATTTATTGGTAACTATTGGAAATCCTGTTGATGAAATCTCTAAAATATGCCGAGAAGTTGAAGCAACCCATATGTTTTTTTCGAAACAATTGGGTTATGAAGAAACCGAACAAGAAAAAGAACTTAAAAGTGTATTGCCTAATGTTATTCATAAAAAATACTTTGGCCAAACGCTAATTCACGTAAAAAACTTGCCGTTTACGCATACAGAAATACCATCGGTTTTTACGAATTTCAGAAAACAAGTAGAAAAATCAAGTCGTATTAAAGAAGAATTTAAAGCGCCTGAAATGCTCCCCCCATCTGCAATAACTACAAATAATTCTATTCCAAAAATTAAGGATTTTAAACTAAAACAGCCCAAAGGTTTAAACTTTGGAGGGTTAACATTTGAAGGTGGTGAAGAAAATGGCTTGGCAAGACTCAACCATTATTTCTGGGAAACTGAAAACCTTAAAAACTATAAGGCAACCCGAAACGGTTTGTTGGGTATGGATTACTCTTCTAAATTTTCTGCATGGTTGGCTTGGGGATTTTTATCGCCTCGAAAAATATATTGGGAAGTAAAAAAGTTTGAAGAAGAAGTTGAAAAAAACACCTCCACTTATTGGTTGTTTTTTGAGTTGTTGTGGCGCGATTTTTTTGCTTTTACAGTGCAAATGCATGGTAAAAAACCTTTTTTAAAAAATGGTATCAATCAAATTGAAAAACAATGGCATTTTGATATTTCAAAATTTGAAAAGTGGAAAAATGGTGAAACCGGAATTCCATTTGTTGATGCCAATATGCGTGAATTAAATGCCACAGGATTTATGAGCAACCGCGGCAGGCAAAATGTTGCTAGCTTTTTGGTACACGATTTAAAAATAGATTGGCGAGCAGGAGCAGAATACTTTGAGCAGCAATTGATAGATTATGATGTTTGCTCGAATTGGGGTAATTGGAATTATTTAGCAGGCGTTGGAAACGACCCAAGAGAAAACAGATGGTTTAACGTGGTTTGGCAAGCAAAAAGGTATGATGCAAAAGCAGCCTACATAAAAACTTGGTTGCCACAGTTAAAAAATTTAAGTCCTGAGCAGGCTAATAAACCTTGGCAAGGTTCAGAAAGCGATTTAGAATTTGCAAACCTCAAATTGGGTAAAGATTATCCGAAGCCAATTTTAGTTCATGAAAAATGGTAATGCTAATTTCAATTTTTAATAGATTTTACCAACGAGTTTGAAATAATCTTTCAAAGTTTTAATGGCGCTTTTTCGTTGAAATTCAGAATAAATTGGGTTTCCTTCAAAAAGCAATTCATCTCCTGCAATCAAATGACTGTAAACTTCTCCAGCAAATTTAAAATGTGCTTCATTGTTAAACGCTTCTAACAAAATTCTACCAGTTTCATCTTTACTCTTCCAACTAAGTTTTAGGTTTTCTTCAAAAACTAATTTTTTATTTTTCTCTGTGATAATGTAGGTTTCTGATTGTTTCCAATTGTTAAAAAGCACAAAAGTTATTGTGGGGGTTTTGCTGCTATCTTGGTAAAGCGATTTAATCCGAAGAATATCATAACCAGATTTTTCATCCTCTATTTTATGGTAGTAAAAGCTTCTAATATTTTTAAAAAATAACAAGTCGGCTTGAGAAGTTCTAAATTCTGGAACTGAAAAATCTACAGGTCTGTTTTCAGGGAAAACTAGGGCAAGCACAATTACAAACCCAACAAACCACAACCCAAAATACATCGGAAGTTTTTTATTCACCCCCTTTAAACATTTTTTAAAGAATTAATGTTTGCTACATTCAATAATTTTATTTAGAACAAAATTGGACCTCAGTAGTTTTTAATAAGAGCTTACTACTTTGGCCAAGCTTACAAAACTTAATTATATAGATGATTGATTTAATGACAGACAAAGGCGAAAGACTTTCTGACCTTGCTAAGGAACAGAAACTCATGCTTGTGTTTTTGCGTCATTTTGGTTGCACTTTTTGTAGAGAAACTCTTGCAGATATTCAAGATAGAAGACAAGACATCGAATCAAAAGGAGTTAGAATTGTTTTTGTGCACATGATGCCAGAGAGCTATGCAGAAGAGATTTTTAAGGTTTATGAAATGTCTGATATTGACCATATTTCTGACCCTGCAAAAAAACTTTACACAAGTTTTGGATTAGAAACCGGCTCAATAAATCAGGTTTTAGGCTTTAAAGTTTGGTTGCGCTTCTTTTTTGTAGGATTAATAAAAGGCCACATGGTGGGTCCTGCCAAAGGAGATGCATACCAAATGCCTGGCGTTTTTCTTTACCACAAAAGCAAAATAATTAAAGCTTTCAGGCATAAATTTGCAAGTGATAAACCCAACTACCTTGAGTTGGCATGTTTGCAAGCAGCTCAAGCCTAAAAATTTATTTTGAATCAAAAAAGTGCCTTAGTTATTGGTGCAGGAATTGCAGGAATTGCAACCTCAATAAGGTTGGCGGTAAAAGGTTATTCAGTTTCTGTTTTTGAAGCCAACAATTACTTAGGCGGCAAACTAACTGCTTTTGAAAACAACAATTACAGATTCGATTCGGGTCCATCATTATTTACCCTACCCTATTTGGTCGACGATTTATTTAAGTTGGCCCATAAAAACCCCAAAGACTATTTTAATTACCAAAAAATAGAAACCGCCTGCCATTATTTTTGGGAAGATGGCACAAATCTTTTGGCTTTTGCCGATGCAAAAAAATTCGAAACAGAAGTTGAGCAAAAATTAGGTGTGCCAAAAAAGGATTTAAAAGAAAAACTCAAACAAGTCAAACTCATCCATGATAGAACCGGTAAAATCTTTATGGAAAAAAGTTTGCATAAAATTTCTACTTGGCTCTCAAATGACGTTTTACAAGCATTAAGAAATATTTTCTCTTATGACCTTTTTAACACAATGCATGGAGCAAACACTCGGTTAAAAAATCAAAAATTAATTCAACTTTTTGATAGATACGCAACTTACAACGGCTCTTCGCCTTACATGGCACCCGGAATTATGAATATTATTCCGCATTTAGAGCATGGTATTGGTACTTTTTTACCCAAAGGAGGCATGCATGAAATTACGTTAAGTTTGGTAAAGCTGGCAAAAGAGTTGGGAGTGGAATTTCATACCAACAGCAAGGTTCAAAAAATTGAAACAGAGGGAGACAAGGCAAAAGGAATCGTGGTAAATAACAAAACGTATTTCGGAGATTTGGTTGTTTCCAATATGGATGTTGTGCCAACTTACAGAAAACTTTTACCACAGCTTAAAGCACCGGAAAAAACGTTACAGCAAGAACGCTCAAGCAGCGCCTTAATTTTTTATTGGGGCATCAAAAAACAGTTTAAACAATTGGGTTTACACAATATACTTTTCAGTGATGATTATAAAACTGAATTCGACCACTTGTTTAAGCATTTTACGCTTCATAGCGACCCAACAGTTTACATTAATATTACATCAAAATACGAAAAAACTGATGCCCCCGAAGGTTGCGAAAATTGGTTTGTAATGATTAATGCGCCAAGCAATAAAAATCAAAATTGGGATGAATTGATTCCGATTGCTAGAAAAAATATTTTAGAGAAAGTTTCGAGAATCCTCAATCAAAATATTGAAGAATTAATTGAGTTTGAAGATATTTTAGAACCTAGAACAATTGAGTCTAAAACCTCATCCTATCAAGGGGCGTTATATGGCGCGGCATCCAACAACAGGTATGCTGCTTTTTTAAGACATCCTAATTTTCATAGAAAAATTGATAATTTATTTTTTGTTGGTGGAAGCGTTCATCCAGGAGGTGGCATTCCACTTTGCTTACTTTCTGCTAAAATTGTAGACGATTTAACCAAGCCTGCATGAAAGATTTTTTTAAAGATAAACCCAAGTTAAGCATTGCTTTTCTTATCATTATTCATTCTGTTGGAATTGCAGGAATTTTATCTCCCTACAAAGATTTATTTGCCAGCCTCACTCCAATTAATCTTTTAGTAAGTTTTGGGGTTTTGTTGCTTAACCATCATCAAATTGGCAAAAAATGGCTTCTGTTTTTAGGTTCAGTTTTTATTGCAGGATATACAATTGAGGTTATTGGAGTAAATACAGGTTACCCTTTTGGAGATTATACTTACGGAGAAAATTTAGGTCTTAAAATATTTAATACACCCTTAATGATTGGGCTCAATTGGGCCATGTTAATTTATTGTTCCTCCTCAATTGCTATTTTACATTACAAGCCATTTATACAAGCAGCTGTAGCGGCTACTTTTATGTTGCTTTACGATTTAAACCTTGAGCCAAGCGCTATTGAGTTAGGTTTATGGAGTTGGGCCGAGGTGAGTATTCCTATTCAGAATTATGTGAGTTGGTTTGTTGTGGCTTATGTAATGCACTATTTTTTGTATCGCTTTTTGGGCAAGCCGCAAAACAAAATTGCCAAACCGCTGTATTTAATTCAAATGATATTTTTTGCAATTGTTAATTTTACCTAATCATGCAAGTAGCTTTTTACCTCTTTATATTTTTTACCACATTTTGGTTTATGGAGTTTATGGCTTGGTTTACCCATAAATATGTAATGCATGGTTTGTTGTGGATTTTACACAAAGACCACCACCAACACGAACCAGGCTTCTTCGAAAAAAACGATGCCTTCTTTTTAATTTTTGCCATCCCTAGTTGGTTGTTTACCATGTTTGGAATGATGAATGGAAATGATTTTAAGCTTTTTATTGGCTTGGGGATTTTGGCTTACGGAATTGTTTATTTTTTGGTTCACGATGTTTTAATCCACAGGCGTTTCAAATGGTTTGATCATATTAAATCGCCATATTTTAGAGCCTTGAGAAAAGCCCATAAAATTCACCACAAACATTTGGGTAAAGAGCATGGCGAGGTTTTCGGGATGTTAGTAGTGCCTAAAAAATACCATGTAGAAACCATCAAGGCAAAAAAGCCATAACATGGAATTGCTCGAAACAAAATACCTGTATTTACTCTTAAACATCTTTACCATTTCAATTCCGTTTTGGAGGAGTTTCGAAAAAAAATATATTGATTACATCGGAAAATGGGGTCCCCTTTTCAAGGCTATTGCCATAACAGGAGCCTTTTTTATAATTTGGGATGTAATTTTTACCATCAATGGTGTTTGGGGTTTTAACCCTAATTATTTAATCGGTTTTGACATTCTTCACCTTCCACTTGAAGAGTGGTTGTTTTTTATTACCATTCCATATTCTTGCTTGTTTATTTACGAGGTTTTAAAACGATTTGTAAAAGAAGATTACTTGGCTTTGATGGGAAAACCGTTTAGTCTGTTGTTGGGCTTAATTCTAATTGCTTCCGCCATAGGAAACCACGAAAAAGCTTATACTTTTTGGAATTTCTTGTTCTGTGGCGGTTTTTTGCTGATTCATTATTTTATCATTAGGCCAAATTATTTAGGCCGTTTTTACTTTTCTTATGCTGTAGCCTTGTTGGGTTTCTTTTTTGTGAATGGAGTTTTAACAGGCACTGGAATTGCCGAACCAGTGGTTTGGTATAACAACGATGAAAATTTAGGCATCCGTCTTTTAACAATTCCTGTAGAAGATATTTTTTACGGGCTGTTACTCATTCTAATGAACGTAACTTTTTACGAGTTTTTTAAATCGAAACAAAAAAGGAATTAAGATAAAACGTCATTCTGAATTATTTTATCAGAAAATCTTTATTTCATTACTGACTTGGGGTTTATACAACTATCAGTTCGAGTTTCTGAAGCAAAGCGAAAGAAGTATCGAAAACTTTTTAAAAACTGATTCCCATTTACTTCTCGATACAATTTCTACCGATTGATATCGGCAAAAATCACTCGAAGTGACTTAGGTCTTTGAGCTTTGATGTTTGTCAGTTCGAGTTTCTGAAGCAAAGCGGAAGAAGTATCGAGAACTTAAAATCAACAGCTAAACCCATATTCCCCCCTCGCTTTCCTCACCAAAAAAATTAGCATTACCAGCGTGATACCGCAACCCAATTAGGTAAGCCAACAAACTATCAAACTGGTGCCAGTTTGCAGGAAATACCTTCAATTTTAATTGATAGCTTTCAACCAACATATTGGTTAAAGGCACAATAAAAGCTGCTTCTTTTTTATATTCATTATTTGGCAAATCAAGCTCTTTTGCCAAACCACCCGGATAAGCTTCAAAAAAGGCAATTCCATCTTTATTAAAAGCCGTTTTCAACTTGATGGCTCTAGCTGTTAAACCACCCAAAAACATAGGCGACATCGCACCTAATATGCGGTCTCCTTTTCTGTAAAAAAAGTCATCGTCATTTCCAAAATAAGCTTTGGGCAAACTTAATGGCGCATCAAAAAAAACTTGGTTAAATTTATGCGTTTTCAAAAAGTTTATGAGCATTAAATCAGCATCTTTTTTCTTTTCAGATTGTAAAAACCTGAGTGTTCCAGCCTCTTTATAGCAAACCACTGTTGTGCCAGCTAGCTTCGACCCATAGTCAACTCCACAATATTTTTTCATCATTAACCAAACATAAAAAGTAGGTTTTGGTTTGGCTAAACTTTTTCACTTAAGTTTTCGCTAATTTTGTTAAGAAGAAAAAAAGAACATTTATGGGATGTGGAAGTTGTGGAAGTGGCGGTTGTGGAAGTGGAAGTTTACCCGCCGGTTGCAAAAATAATGGCGCTTGTGGCGTTGGTGGTTGCAATAAATTAGATGTTTTTGATTGGTTGGCAGGCATGAATTTACCTTCAGGAATAGAAGGTTTTCCTTTTGCCGAAATCAGATTTAAAAACACGAGAAAAGAATATTTTAAAATACCAAATAATTTCGAAGTTCACGTTGGCGATTTATTGGTTGTTGATTCATCTTACGGATATGATGTTGGGCAAGTAACCATCTCTGGCGAATTGGTAAGAATACAAATGCGTACCAAAGGAGTAAATAGCAACGATAAAGAAATAAAAAACATTTTAAGAAAAGCTACTGAGCAAGACGTAGAAAAGTGGAAAGAATTTAAAAGCAAGGAAAAAGAAACCATGCTTGGTGCAAGAAATTTAATTACCGAGCTTAAACTTAACATGAAGTTAAGTGATGTGGAATACCAAGGAGACGGCTCAAAAGCAACCTTTTTCTATACTGCCGACGACCGTGTTGATTTTAGAGAATTGATTAAACACCTTGCCTCAACTTTTAAAATAAGGGTTGAAATGAAACAAATTGGCGCTAGGCAAGAAGCTGCACGATTGGGCGGAATTGGCTCATGTGGTAGAGAACTTTGTTGCTCAACTTGGCTTACCGATTTTAGAACTGTTTCTACCTCTGCAGCACGCTACCAACAATTGGCCATAAACCCAGTTAAATTGGCTGGGCAATGCGGAAAACTTAAGTGTTGCTTAAACTATGAATTAGATTCTTACATGGATGCTATTTCAGATTTTCCAGATACCAACATTAAGCTTGAAACTAATTCAGGAACCGCAGTGCACCAAAAAACTGATGTTTTTAGAGGCATTATGTGGTATGCTTATTTAGATAAAATGAACAATCCTTTTCCAATAGAAAAAGATAGGGTTAAGGCTATTGTTGAACAAAATAAAGCTGGAAAAAAACCGCAAGATTTAAAATCATATGCTGTTGTGGTTGAAACTGAAAAAGAGCCAGATTATGAAAACGTTGTTGGCCAAGATGATTTAACCAGATTCGACAATAAAAAACCGGCTCCAAAAAAGAAGAAAAAGAAAAGAAAAGGATTTTTTAAACCTCGCTCAAAAAATCCAAATGCATAAGTTTTTCTTATTTCTAATGATTGCTTTTGTTTTGGTTTCTTGCGATAGCACAAGGGTTTTTGAAAAAAATATTGAAATTGAAAATCAAACTTGGCAAACCCAAAACAGATTAAAGTTTGAAGTTGATATTACCGATACAATTTCGGCGTATAACTTTTTGCTGAATCTAAGAAACACAGAAGCCTATCCTTACAGTAATTTTTACTTCTTTTTTCATACTTATTTTCCTGATGGAAAAATTGCAAAAGACACAGTGCAATGTGTTTTAGCAGACCCAACAGGCAAATGGTTTGGCTCGCAAGCAGGTGATATTATCGACAATCAAATATTATTTAAATACAAAACGCAATTCCCAAAAGCCGGTAAATATTATTTTGAAGTAGAGCAAGGTATGCGAGAAGAAAAACTACCTGAAATTTTAGATGTTGGTTTGAGGATAGAATATTTTACCCAATAATTTGAGCAGTTAAAATCTAAACTTAACCAATCCAAGCCCAATTCCAAAAAGCATAAAACAAGCTGCAAAAGGCAAATAAAACATCCAGTCTTTTGGCAGTGGTTTAAATTCAAAAACTACAACATGTTTTCCTTTTTGTAGTGGGATTTTCATAAAAGCACCAAAAGCCTTATCAATTTTTATTGGGTTATCATCTACTAAAGCTCGCCACCCTGAAAAATAGTTTTGCTGAAAAATAAGGGTATCCTTTAATTGGGCATTTAAATCTAATTTAAAATAATTGGGATTGTAATTCGAAATTATTACATCACCCTCACCCTGTTTTAAATAAAAAAAAGGTTGTTCTTTCAAGTTTTGATATTCAACAGCGTTTTGGAGCTTTTCTAGCGTAAAAAAAACATAAGGCGAATAACCATCGGCTCCCATTTGTTTGGTATAATGGGCTTTGTTGCGCCACAAAAAACTTGTTTGCGGCAATTGGTCTTCGAATGTGTTTTTGGTTATTGAATTGGCGGTTTGTAAATTATTTGAAATAGTGGCTTCCTGCAAATAGGCTTCAGCTTGTTTGGGGCTTTCCCAATAATAAATTGAAACCGGACCGTAAAGCCATACATGGGTAAAAAATTCAGCCAAAACCATAAATAGTAAAACTTGCTTGGCTGCTCTTTTGCGAAACAAGAAATAAGCAAACAAAACCAAAACAGTAGAAATTGCAAACCACACAAAAGCACGTTGAGAAACTGTCCAAACTTTATAGCCTTCAGGCAAAGGAAATCCATCCCAAAAAGAAGCCTTGTGCATCCAAATAAAACTTACCAAAGCCAATACCATTAGCCCAAAAGGAAAAAAGACAAAATATTTTTTATACGACGTAAAATCTACAGTTTTGTAAATTTTTATGACCAACCACAACCAATAGAAAATTGCAAAAAGCCTGTACAAAGCAGGAAACCGGAAAACATCGACAAAAGGAATTGTTTTGGCCAATATTTTAAGCAATAAAAACTGCGGACCTAAGGCCATCCAAAGAAAAAATAAGCCCGCTATAAATTGTATCCACCAAGTTTTTTGATTGGTTTTTATCAAGCCAAAAACCAAAATAAATAACACTCCGAATCCTAAAAAAAAGTTGGTTAAGCCATAATCTAATACCTCCCACATTTGGTATTTTGTAGTTACTAAAAGCGGAGCAACTGCAGATACAAAACTTTTTAAACTCAAAGAGCCAATGCCCAATGCTTCCCAACTTAAGGTTGTACCTCTTGTAATAAGTGGTTGTAATTGAAAAAAAGAGTACAACATACCAATTGATAAAACACTAAAAATTAAGCCTGAAATGATTGGTTTTAAAACTGCTCGGAATAGAAATTTTTGTTGCCAAAAATGCCATCCAAAATAAAGAAGCAAACAGTATAAATTAGAAATAAAAAAGGCTGGATAACCTCCTGTTAAAAAGCAATACATTATAACGGGCATTAGAAAAATAGGCCACTTCTTTTTTGTGTTTAATAATTGCAAAAAGGTAAACCAAACCCAAGGAAGCCAAGCAGCAGAAATTATCCAACCAAAGTGTTGGGCATTGCCTACAAAAAATCCTGAAAAGGTGTAAATAACGCCAAATATTACGGCCTCAAAATTTTTTAAACCATAGCTTTTGGCAATTTGGTAAAAGCCAATTCCTGCCAAAAACAAGTGGAATGTAAACTCCAAATGCAAATCGAAAAGGGTGTATTTAGAGATTAATTGAAAAAGTAATGCAATTGGATACCAGGTTTGGGGCTCAGCTATTTGAGGGAAACCATAATTGATATGTGGATTCCAAAAAGGATAACCTCCATTTTGAATTACATCTCCAATAAAAAATCGCCATGGCAATGAAATATCGATCATGTCGAATTTTAAAGCGGCTACAAAAAAAACAACTGGTGCAAAACCCAAAGAAATAAGGGCCATTAAACTTGCATAAGGCTTTATGAAGTTCCAAAAATTATTCAAGTACAGTAGGTTTTCCTGAAAAAATAAATTGGTTTAAATATTTAAGGTAAAAACCAAAAAAGGATTTATGCAACTTCCAAATTTTAGCAGTTTTTAACGTTGGTTTTACCGATTTCTGTTTCTGCTTTCTTGTTTTTCGGTATTTAAAAAATAGCAGCCAACCACCCCACTGAGATTTTGTTAAACTCCACCTAAAAGTAAATATGCCAAGTAACCCAATTAAAATTGATTTTATTAAAGCCAAGTTGCCTAATAAAAGTCTGAATAGAAAAGGCATATTTCCAAAATAGGCAAACAGCATGTTGGTTTGCAGAATTTTTCCGTAATCGTCTTTTTTGATGCGGTTTACAGAATAACTTACACGATGTAAAATTTTTGCTTTTGGCCAAAACCCGCATGTATAACCTTTTAATGCTGCCCTTAAACCAAGCTCTGCATCTTCATAACAGGTTTTAAAAAATGGGTCGAAAAGACCTGCTTTTTTAAAAATTTCTAGTTTGTAAAATCCTGCGCCTGCACTTGGGCAAAGGCATTCAAATGGTTTTTCGTAATCTTTAGCATGTTCTCTTGCCCCTATGGGTAAAATTTCGGTTGTAGCCAATAAGGTTAATCCCGCATTGTCAATTATTTGAGGCTCTTCGTAAAATAATTGCTTGGATGCAACCATATCCCAACCTCTTGTTTTAGAAGCTTTTACCAATTCTTTTAACCAATCTGCATCTGGTACAGTATCGTTATTCAACAAGACTACATACTTGTAAATTTCGCTTTTAATTAATTCTCTAATAACCTTATTGCAACCTTCTGCAAATCCATGATTTTTTTTGAAATCGTAGTAAATTACTTTTTCGTTGGTAGAAATTAAATTGACCAATTTTTCTTTTTCAGCTTTTAAAGAGCCGTTGTCAACCAAATGAATTTCAAAATTCTGATACGATTGCTGCGCTAAAGCATCCAAGCATTCTTCAGTAACTTCTATACCATTCCAGTTTAAAATTATTATTGGTATTAATGGTTGCTGTAATTCCATGTAAATGCAAAAGAAACTTATTTATTTAGATTGACTAGATGATAAATTAAAGAGACTCTTGTTTTTGAACTTTGATAATTGTCAGTTCAAGTTTCTGAAGCAAAGCGAAAGAAGTATCGAGAACTTTTCAAAAACTGAATACCGAATACTTCTAGATACAATTTTTCCCGATAGCTATCGGGAGAAATCACGCGAAGGGACTGCCCTCTTTGAGTTTTGATAATTGTCAGTTCGAGTTTCTGAAGCAATGCGAAAGAAGTATCGAGAACTTTTCAAAAACTGAATACCGAATACTTCTCGATACAATTTTTCCCGATAGCTATCGGGAGAAATCACTCGAAGTGACTTTGGTTTTTTAATTTGGTCTTGTGAAAATTTATAATGTTTACATCTTAAAATGTTCTGATGGCTCGTATTATACAGGTGTTACAAATGACTTAGTAAGAAGGATTTCTGAACACAATAGTGGTGACAACAAAAAATCATATACTTTTTTCAGAAGGCCATTAAAACTTGTTTTTTATTCTGAATTTTCAGACGTAGAATTTGCAATCGAGGCCGAAAAACAAATTAAAAAATGGTCAAAGGCTAAAAAGGAAGCATTAATAAATAAAAAGTTTGATTTATTAGTTAATTTAAGTAAAAAGAAATTCTGAAAATAAAGCATATGTCAGTTCGAGTTTCTGAAGCAAAGCGAAAGAAGTATCGAGAACTTTTCAAAAACTGATTTCTGAAAATAAAAACTATTTGTGCAAAACGTCATTCCGAATCATTTGTAAAATGATGATGGAATCTTTTTAATAGCAATGCTAAAACCAAAAAAATCCATTTTATTAAATTTTAACTGTTTATAGATAGCGTTATCCACCAAGCTTACGTTTGCCATTAAGTTTATTTTTGGAAAAATTACTTCGCATTGTCTGCAAAAAAACCTCAACAAAAGAAAAGCTACACCAAGTATGTATTGATTTTATGGTTGTTGTTAATCATCCCACCATTATCAATTACAGGTTTTATTTATTTGGTAGCCAATGATGTATTGGGCCCGCTACCAACTTTTGATGAATTGGAAAACCCAAAAAGTAATTTAGCTTCAGAGATTTATACTGCCGACCAAGAATTATTAGGAACTTACTATCGTGAAAACCGCTCTAATGTGGCTTTTGAAAATATCTCACCCAATGTTGTAAGGGCTTTGGTTGCAACAGAAGATGAACGCTTTTACGACCATTCTGGCATCGACTTAAAATCTTTAGGTCGTGTAATTTATGGTGTTGCCACAGGCCAAATGAGCAAGGGAGGTGGCTCAACCTTAACCCAACAATTGGCCAAAATGCTTTTTCACGATAAGCCGGCAAGTAAAATTGAAAGAGGTTTCCAAAAATTTCAAGAATGGGTAATTGCCACACGCCTTGAGCGACAATACACCAAAGAGGAAATTATTACCATGTACCTCAACAAGTTCGATTTTGTGAATAATGCAGTTGGTATAAAATCTGCCTCTCGAATTTATTTTAATACTTCGCCCGATTCGCTCACCTTGCCCGAAGCAGCCGTTTTGGTTGGAATGGCAAAAAACCCTGCTTTGTTTAACCCTGTTAGAAGACCAGATACAGTAATGCATCGTAGAAATGTTGTTTACGCCCAAATGTTGCGCAACAAAATGATTTCTAGAGAAGAATTTGACTCTTTAAAACAAGATTCTATCAATTTAAAATTTACAAGAGTTGACCACAGAACAGGTTTAGCGCCATATTTTAGAGAGGTTTTGAGATTGCGTTTGCGCGAGGTTTTTAACGAAAAAGATGAAGAAGGAAATTACCTTCTTGCAAAACCAGATGGAAGTCCGTATGATTTGTATGGTGACGGATTGCGTATTTATACCACGTTAAATTCTAAAATGCAGCAATATGCCGAAGAGGCTGTAAAAGAACATTTAGGTGGAGAACTTCAAGAAATTTTCGCAAGCAAATTAAAAAGCAAAAAAATGGGCTTGTTTGACAACCGATTGTCAGACACACAAGCCAAACAAATTTTAAATCAAGCACAATACCGCTCTCCTCGATACAAAAGTTTGAAAGCAAAAGGATTTTCAGCTGATTCAATTGAAATTTCTTTTAACACACCTACCAACATGAAGGTTTTTTCTTGGAAGGGTGAGATTGATACCTTAATGACGCCTTGGGATTCTATAAAATATTACAAAAGCTTTTTGCAGGCTGGCATGATGAGTATGGACCCAAACACTGGGTTTATTAAGGCATGGGTTGGTGGCATTGATTACCGCTATTTTAATTACGACCATGTAATGCAGGGCAAACGTCAGGTAGGTTCAACATTTAAGCCTATTGTTTATTCGCTTGCCATACAAGAAGGTTATTCGCCTTGTTACAAAGTACCAAACATTCAAACCTGTTTTGATATGCCCGATAACCAACCCGATTGGTGTCCACAAAACTCTGATAATGTTTATGGTGGTATGATTTCTTTAAAATATGGTTTGGCCAATTCTATGAACACAATTACCTCTTGGGTTATGGACCAATTCGGACCCAAAGCTGTAATCAATATGGCGCGAAAATTAGGCATCAAAAGTCATTTAGATGAAGTACCTTCTTTGTGTTTGGGTGTAGCCGATTTAAGTGTTTATGAAATTACTGCAGCCAACTCCACCTTTGTTAACAAAGGCGTTTATGTTGAGCCTATCTTTATTTCGAGAATTGAAGACAGTAATGGCAACATCATTAAAAACTTTGTGCCCGAGCGCAATGAAGCTTTAAGCGAAGAAACCGCTTATGCCATGCTTAGTTTAATGCAAGGTGTGGTTGATGGCGCTTACTCAGATTACTTTGATAAAAAAGTTGGGACAGGAGTTCGGTTGCGATTTAAATACGGATTTAAAAATGAAATTGCAGGTAAAACTGGTACAACCCAAAACAACTCAGATGGTTGGTTTATTGGCCTTACTCCAGATTTAGTTACAGGCACATGGGTTGGTGCAGAAGACAGGGCTATTCGTTTTTCTGCAACTTATTATGGACAAGGAGCCAACACCGGCTTGCCAATTTGGGCCAAATACATGCAAAAAGTTTATGCAGATTCGGCGCTAGGAGTTTCTTTTGGCCCTTTCGAAAAACCTGAAAAAATTTCTATCGAATTAGATTGCGATAAATGGGAAAGAGCAAACTCCTCCTCTACTTTTGATGGAGATGGCGGGTTTGATTTTGACCAATAAACCCTGCTTTTTAATTGAAACCTATAACTACTAAAAGGTTAAACCTTAGAATTTTAAAATTAGCCGATGCAAAATTTATTTTGGAATTGGTAAATAGCCCAACCTGGAAAAAGCATATTGGCGAACGCAACATCAATGATATCCCTGCAGCTGAAAAGTACATCAACAATTTAATTTTAATCCAAAAAAAATACGGGTTTTCACTTTGGCTTTTTGAAGAAAAAGAAACAAAAAAACCGCTCGGAATCTGTGGCTTTTTGCAACGCGATTACTTGCCAAAACCTGATTTAGGATTTGCCATTTTACCACAACATGAAAAAATTGGATTTACCACAGAAGCTGCCAATGCTTGCCTAAATTATGGTAAAGAAAAACTAGACTTTAAAAAGGTTTATGCCATTACACGTCCAGAAAATATAGCCTCTCAAAGGTTGCTGGAAAAATTAGGTTTTAAGCCAGTTAGCATACCAACTCCTCCAAAAGAAACATTTGATTTGCAGGTTTTTGAAATTGGGGAATAAAATTGCACATTGTTAATTTTAAAATTTTACTTTTAATAAAAAAAGTGAATTTCCCTTTTGACAAAGACCTTCCCATTAATAAATTGGCCTCAATTTTTAATAAAACATCTGCTGCGTATAAGTTTTATTGGTTCATTTCAATTTTACAAGCACTAGAAAGTGGAAAATCGAAAATTACAAAAATTGAAATATTCTCAAGAATGATTTCAAATTCTTGGTATACTATCAATTATTTCAATGTTTCTTTTGGCAAACAAGACTTAATACCGGAAGTGATAAACTCAATAAACCTTTTAGAAACTATTACAATTGATGAAGATCAAGAGGCCGTCTATCAAAAGCTTTTATACACAAAGAATAAAGACATCCAGAAACACTTATGGCATTTTAATAATAATGTACCTCATTGGTTTTTAAGTCCATGGTTCCCAAAAATTGAAAACGAAAATTACACGAAAAGAAAAAAAAGAATTTATTATGAATCATCAAAGTTTAGCTCAAAATGCTTGTATGCTTTGCATCAAGAATTCATAGAAATAAATCCAGATTGGTTAGATTATTTAACCAATAACTCAAGGGTTTTAAAGGACTTTTGCTATTGGAACTTGGCCTTATTTCTTCAAGCTAAAAATCCAAATGTTCCTGACATACCAAATAAGCTAATAAAACCTGCAAAGAGAAATTCTTTAAAAACTCAAAGAGATAATTATTGGTCAAAATATTTAAATGAAAAAAAATCAACCTGTATTTTCACAAACGAATTACTAAACCCAAATAATTATGAATTAGACCATTTTGTTCCATTTTCTTTTGTCTCTCATGATTTGATGTGGAACTTAGTTCCAATAAGTAAATCATTTAATAGCAGGAAAAGCAACAAATTACCTGATATGAAAAAGCACTTTAAACCCTTCTTTAATATTCAAAAGGATGCTTTTTTCACTTTAAATAATCAAATTTCAAAAAAAGTAAATCAGGAATATGTTCAACTTTTTAAAAAGATAGAGTCTAGCGAGGATTTTAGTTATCAATTGATGAAAAATACTATTGGTCCTCTAATTACATTGGCAAAAAATAATGGCTTTGAGGAAATGAATTAAGCAACATGAAAAACCAATATTCACATTTAACAGCCAAAAACAGAGAGAAAATATCATTCCCAATGAGTTGGCTAAAAAAGCAAAACTTGTTACAAGGAAATATTCTTGACTTTGGCTGTGGATTCGGTTTTGATGTAGCTTTTTTAAAATCAAACAATATTGCAATCGAGGGTTTTGATCCCTTTTATTTTAAAGAGTTTGACCAGTCAAAAAAATACGATACAATAACTTGTATTTATGTTTTAAATGTGCTTGAGCAAGCAGAGCAAAGCAGGGTTTTAATGAGAATTAGCAACTTGCTAAAAAATGGAGGAAAAGCTTTTTTTGCCGTTCGTAGAGATTTAAAAAAGGAAGGCTATAGAAATCACTTTATTCACAAAAAGCCAACTTACCAAACAAATGTTGTTTTGCCTTTTAAAAGTGTCTTTAAAAATGAGTCCTGTGAGATTTATGAATTTCAACATTTTAACTCGATAGCAACCAACAAATCAGATTGTTTATTCTGTAACCCCAAACCAGAAGTATTTCTTGAAAATGCTCTTGGTTACGTAATTTTTGATAAGTATCCTGTTACCTTAGGTCACTCCCTTATAATTCCTAAAAAACACACTTCAGATTATTTTCAAACATCTTTAAATGAAAAAATTTCTATTCAATTATTACTTGAAGAAACGCAAAAGATTTTAAAAGAAAAGTACAACCCTGCCGGGTTCAACATAGGCGTAAACATTGGCAAAACAGCTGGTCAAACCGTAAACCATGTTCACATCCATTTAATTCCTAGATATGAAGGTGATGTTGAAAACCCAACTGGCGGAATTAGAAATGTTATTCCAGGAAAGGGAAATTATTTGATAGAATAAAGATTTCATTTCAAAAACCTAATTTTAACCCCAAACTATCTTCATGAAAAAATACATCGCCATTTTGGTTTTGGCAATTCTAATTTTTGGTTGTGCCCCCAAAACCCAAGAAAATCCTATCAGCAATCCAAATGCGCAACAAGACCAAACCCGCATTGACTTCAATACCTTTTTAGAAACGTATTACCAAACCAACTTAAAGTTAAACCCATTGCAAGCAACCTCCATGGGCGATAACCGCTACAATAATTTATTGCCCAACTTTTTGAGTGATTCTTATAAAACTGAAACCAAAAACTTTTATGAAAATACCTTACAGGGCTTAACTGGTTTTGATAAAAACGCATTAAGCAATTCACAACAATTAAGCTTTGATGTTTTAAAATGGACCTGCGAAATGAATTTGGCCGAAATGGAATTCAACGCTGAGTTAACACCCATTAATCAAATGTGGACAATGCAGTTGTCTTTTGGGCAATTGGCAAGTGGACAAGGCGCTCAACCTTTTAACACTGTTGAAGATTACAACAATTGGCTGCAACGAGTTGATGGGTATTTGGTTTGGTTAAAAACCACCAAAACCAAAATGCAAGAAGGTATTGCTCAAAATTATGTGTTGCCAAAATCATTAATCAAAAAGGTAATTCCACAACTTAAGGCTATGGTTACCCAAAAAGCCGAAAGCCACCTTTTTTATATGCCAATCGAAAACCTGCCTGAAAGGTTTACAGAAACCGAAAAGGCAGTATTAACAGCAGCTTTTAAAAATATGATTGAGCAAAAAGTTGTTCCTGCTTATCAAGATTTATATGATTTTATGAGTACCACTTACCTCAACGCAGGTAGAGAAACTAGCGGGATTTCCCAAGTTGCCAATGGTGAAGCAGAATACCAATTTAGAATTAAAAAATATACCACCACCAACATGACCGCCCAAGAGGTTCACCAACTTGGTTTAAATGAAGTTGAACGCATCTCTAAAGAAATGGAAAAAGTAAAACAGCAAGTAGGTTATGAAGGAGACCTAAAAGCCTTTTTCGATTTTGTGAGAAACAATAAAGAGCTAATGCCCTACAACGAGCCTCAACAAATTATCGATAACTTCAATAAAATTCACGAAACCATAAAACCCAAAGTGGCCAACTTATTTGGCAAAACGCCCAAAACAGGTTTTGAGGTAAGGCAAACCGAAAGTTTTAGAGAAGCCTCATCAAGTGCAGAGTACAATCAAGGTTCAAAAGATGGCACGCGGCCCGGCATTTTTTATGTGCCAATTCCAAATTCAAGTCAATACAATGTTTTTTCTGATGAAGCCTTGTTTTTGCACGAGGCAATTCCGGGACATCACTTTCAAGTTTCGTTAACCCAAGAAAACGAAGAATTGCCCGAATTTAGAAAAACACTTTGGTACAGCGCCTATGGTGAAGGTTGGGCTTTATACACCGAAAGTTTAGGGGCAGAACTTGGTTTGTACACCGACCCGTATCAATATTTTGGCATGTTGGGCATGGAAATGCATCGAGCAATTCGTTTGGTGGTTGACCCTGCCATTCATGTTATGGATTGGAGCCGCGAAAAAGCAATTCAATATTCTTTAAACCATGAAGCCGAGCCCGAAGCAAGTATAATTTCAGAAATTGAACGCTACATGGCAAATCCGGGTCAAGCGTTATCTTATAAAGTAGGCCAATTAAAAATTAGAGAACTTAGAGCAAAAGCTGAAAAAACCTTAGGGAAAAAGTTCGATATCAAAGAATTTCACAACCAAATATTAGAAACAGGTTGTATTCCTTTGGCCTTATTAGAAGCTAAAATTGATTCTTGGATTGCAGAAACTGTAAAGTAAAATCTACGTTTTTTACCCTATATTTTGGTTTCCTTTCAAATGTAAATTTGTTAATCAAAGCTAAAATTCAAGAAAATGAAATCAAAAATCCTAACTACAGTAATGATTAGTATTGCGCTATTCGCAAATTCACAATCATTTAAACTACACGATTTTAACAGCTCAGGTATAAATATTTATAGCGCCACAGGTTTTGCCGAAAGAAATGATAGTACCCTATTTATTAGCCTAAGTAATAATGGTGTAGCACAATATAATTATGCAACAGAAACCTGGACCCACCACAAAAAATCTACAGGCGTAAATTATTGGCTTGGTAACAATGTTTATTATGTAAAAATTGGCTCTGGAGATACTTTATTTGCAGCTACTTCTCAAAGAGTTTCAGTTTATGATGGTACTTCTTGGGTTGCCCCACCAAGCGGATTAGCCTATAATGGCCCTATCGATGTTGATGATGAAGGTGCTCTTTGGGTTTTAAATGGCGGCTCAGCCCCACAATTTCAGCGCTACTATAAAGGTAATTTGCAAACTTGGACTGATGCTGATTTTCCCGCTTTAAAAAATTTAGATGAGGATAGAATTTTAGCTGTTTCAGAAAATAGTGTTTACATTTCTGCCGATTCAGGCCTTTATCATTATGATGGTAATGCAATTACCCTAATTGCCTTTGCTGGAGAAGATGTAGAAGAAATTTTTATAGATGATGATGGTGATTTATGGGTTACCGTTGAAAATGGATTTGCAGAATATAAAAACGGAACTTGGGAACGTTATAACTTTACTACACAACCAAATTGGCCCGGTAATTTTGGAAGAAATGGGTCAATAACTCAAATTTCTACAGGACACATGTTTGTAACTGGTGGTTATTACTTATCTATTATTGATACAATAGGCAATGCAACAGCGTACAGTTACCACGATACAGCTACCCAAATGCCCGACGACGCAAATTATTTTCCGCATTTATATACAGATAGCCAAGACCATGTTTGGATGGCAATTTATCAAGGAGGTGGCGTAATAGAAATAGACCCTTTAGGGTTACCAAGCACACCTGCAGGAATAATGCAAAAAGTTCCATTAAAAAGCTTTACAATAAGCCCAAATCCTGCTAATTCAAGAATTTCAATTAATGCAAATCAATTTTCAAAATCAATAAATATCTCAATTATTGATTTGAATGGAAAACAAATTTTAAACTCAAGAAACATAGAAAAAACTATTGACATAAGTAGTTATTCAAAAGGAACTTACATAGTAAAAATTGAAGATGAAAACTCTATTGGTTTTCAAAAGTTAATCATCAAATAATTCTATGCTGAAATAAAGGTTAGTCTATTATTACCAATTCTTTTGATAATCTTATTTTTAGACACCAAGTTTGAAAACATGAATCAAAAGGTTTTAAGAATAGCAATCTTCTATGCAATTGCCCTTTTAGGCTCCTATATTTTTAGAATTGCAAAACCCGATTGGTTTACCAACTTAACCTTACCCGAAGGCTTTACCGCTTTTAAATACCTTGCTGAGGGCATGGGCCCCGCCATAGGAGCTTTCTTGGTATTTCTAATTTTTAAACCCAAGTTCAAAATCTCTTTTTGGGGAACTTCTTTAAAATGGTCTTTGCTTATGCTTGCCATTCCAATGATTTTATTTACCGTTATGGGAGTAAAAAATGAATTGAATTTACAGCCGAATTACTATGGATTTTTAGTTGGTTTGGTTTCTATGCTTTATGTAACATTTGAAGAATTAGGTTGGCGCGGATATCTTTTAAAGGAGCTTAAAGGAGAGAAAATGTCCCCATTGGTAAGGGCTGTTATTATTGGTACTTTATGGTTTGCATGGCATTTAAATTTCGATTTCGAAGGTGAAATGCTTACCCAACAATTGGTGTTTTTTGGCTTGATGATTTTTGCCAGTTGGGGATTTGAAAAAATAATGGATGTTACCAACGCAGTTGCTTCGGTGGCTTGCTTTCACCTTTTGGGAAGTATTTTAGGCTACAACATGCTCATTCAAAATGGACTCTCCGAAACCCAAAAAATGATTTTGTTTGGGGTTTGTTTGGTAAGTTGGATTGTAATTATAAACCTTTGGAAAAAAGAACATTTAAAAACCCAAACATGATTTTTGAAGATGAAAACTATTCGGGAAAAGACTTTAAAAAGAGGGCACTAGAAAAGGGTACTTATGAAAATTGTCAATTTAAGGCTTGCAATTTTGGAGAAGTAAACTTAACAGGAATCAGCTTTGTAGATTGTCAATTTGCAGATTGTAATTTTAGCAATGCCATGCTTAACACCGTATCGTTAAACGGAGCTGAATTTAAAAACTGTAAGATGTTAGGTCTTCATTTTGAGCACTGCAACCCATTTTTATTTTCTGCAGATTTTGAAGGTTGTCTCCTGAATTTAAGCAGCTTCTATCAAGTAAAACTAAAACAAACAAGGTTTATCAATTGCACTTTAATGGATGTTGATTTTGCTGAAGCAGATTGCACCGATGTAATTTTTAATGGAAGCGATTTAACCCAAGCTATTTTTGAAAAAACAAACTTGCTTCGTGCAGATTTTAGAAATGCCGATAACTTCATCATCAACCCTGAAAATAACAACCTTGCTCAAGCCAAGTTTACAAAAGAAAATGTACCCGGATTATTGGCTCACCTCAACATTTCCATAGAATAAACTCTTATTTTCACAAAACATTAGATTCGCAAAAACACTTCAAATGGAATATAATTTTTCTCATACAGTTGCCGAAAGGTTAATGAAATATGTTCAAATAGATACCGAAGCAGACCCAAACTCTAGCTCTTTTCCATCAACAGAAAAACAAAAAGATTTAAGCAGGATTTTGGTTGATGAGCTTAAACAACTTGGTATTGAAGACGCTGAAATGGATGAACATGGATACGTTTTTGGAACTATAAAATCGAATTCAATTAGAAAAAATATACCCACAATTTGTTTTTGCTCTCATGTTGATACTACGCCTGATGTTTCAGGAAAAAACGTAAAGCCAATTTTACACCCTAAGTATGATGGGAAACCCATTGTTTTGCCAGATGATTTAAACCAAGTAATTTCAACTGAGCAGCATCCGTATTTAAAAGAAAAAGTTGGCGATGATTTAATTACCGCAAGTGGTAATACTTTGCTTGGCGCAGATGACAAAGCTGGGGTTGCTTGTATTATGGATTTTGTGAAAGTATTGAAGGAAAACCCTCAAATTACACATGGTGATATTAGAATTCTTTTTACACCTGATGAAGAAGTTGGAAGAGGGGTAGATTTTCTAGATATGAAAAAACTCAACGCCCAATTTGGCTATACTTTAGATGGCGGCGCTTTAGGCTCTATCGAAGATGAAAGCTTTTCGGCTGATGCTGTAAAAATTATAATTCATGGCGTTAGTGCCCATCCAGGATATGCCAAAAATAAATTGGTAAACGCCCTAAAAATTGCAGGCGAAATTTTGGCCGCTTTACCAAAAGATGGTTGGTCACCAGAAACTACAAATCACCGCGAAGGGTTTGTTCATCCTATTTCTATGGGTGGCATGGCCGAAAAAGCTGAAATTACTTTTATTATCAGAGACCATATTACCTCTAAGTTGAAAGAGTATGAAATTAAACTTGAAGAAATTGTAAAAAATGTTGTTTCGAGCCATACTGGAGCAACTTTTCAATTTGAAATTAATGAGCAATACCGCAATATGAAAGAAATATTGAAAGATGTTCCTTTTGTTACTCAATATGCAATTGATGCTATGCATGAAGTTGGCATAAAACCAAAACCTGTTATCATTAGAGGAGGCACAGATGGCTCAAGGCTTTCGTTTTTGGGCTTGCCTTGTCCAAATTTATTTACTGGCGAAATGGCCATCCACTCAAAACACGAATATGTGAGTGTTCAGGATATGGAAAAAGCCGTTAAAACTATGGTTGCGTTGGTTGGGATTTGGGAAAAACACACCGCTTAATTTACTTCATTACATCTTTTAGAGCCTCATCAGCGTTTTTAAACTCAAATTCAAAACCCGCATCAATTACTTTTTGAGATGAAATTGGAGTTCCTTCTAAAACCAAACTTGCCATTTCACCCAACATCAATTTTAAAATAAACGAGGGGGCATTTATTGGCATTAAAATTTTTGAAGAATACTTCGAAATGGTTTTCATGAAGTTTTGGTTGTTAATTATTTCTTGACCAACAGCATTGTAAACTGTATTTTTTTGATGCTCTAAACTCCATAAAATCATTTTGCATAAGTCATCTAAATGCACCCACGGAATGTTTTGTTTTCCATGACCTAAAGCAGCCAAAACAGGAGGGTTTGTCATTTCTTTTAGTGCACCGCCATTTTTTGCCAAAACCACACCAATTCTAAGTTGGGTGGTAGGTATTGGAATATTTCTAAATTCGTTTGTTGCTTTTTCCCATAAATTAACCACATGCGCTAAATAGCCTGACTCGGGGCCATCTTTTTCAGTAAACGTTTTGTTTTTTGTTTCAGTCCCATAAATTCCAATAGCAGAAGCCGCAACAATTGCCTTCGGTTTAGTTTTTAAAGATTTTATGGTTTCAATCAGAAGTTTTGTAGAGTTTACCCTACTGTCTATAATTTCTTTTTTGCGGGCTTCATTCCAACGTTGGTCTGCAATTCCGGCTCCAGCCAAGTGCACCAAATAGTCAACGCCTTCAAAGGCTTCTTTTTCTATGGTCTGACTTTTTACATCCCAAACAAAACTATTGGGGTTATTACTTTTCTTTCTAGAAAAAAAACGTGCTGAATCCCCTTTAGACGTTATCATTTCGATAAGTCTTCCTCCTACTAGTCCTGTGCCTCCAGTAATTAAATATGTTGCCATATGCTTGTGGATAAAATTAATTTATCAATTTTAGGGTTTAAACATACATTTATCCTAATAGTTGAAAAAAGATAAGCTTCCCTCTCCTAAAGATTTCTTTAAACATAAAGAAATTTTAAAATTAGCTGCAAGGCAAATAGAAAAAGATTTTGCGATGTTCAGTTTATCAATTGAATTTGACGAAAATGAAAAAGATTATTTCAAATCTATTTGCACACAAATAAATAGCTTGGTACAAAAAGAAATTCATGGCAATCAAAATAATTTAATGTCGCTTTTATACCAAATAGATGTATCAGAAAATAGAATTAAAACCTATATGCAACAGCATCAAGACATTGAAATGCAAGAAGTTTTAACCCAACTAATTGTAGAAAGAGAAATACAAAAAGTAATCACTAAAATATACTATGGCGAAGACTTAAAAAAGAAAGCACTTTTATTGGGCAAAACCTAATAAAGACATAGCTGTTTAAATATTAAATTTGCGCTCTTAATTTGAACCTTTTTTTATGGACCAATTCTCATATCTTAGTAATGGTGATGTTTCTGCAATTGATGCAATGTATCAGCAATATGTAACTAATCCCGATTCGGTTGATTTTGGATGGAAAAAGTTTTTTGAAGGGTTTGAGTTTTCAAAAACAAACTACGAGGAAGCAGGAGATGTTCCTGAAACTTTCTTAAAAGAGTTTAAAGTTATTAACTTAATAAATGGCTATAGAACTAGAGGTCATCTGTTTACAGAAACAAACCCAGTAAGAGCTAGAAGGCAATATTACCCATCACTTGGTGTTGAAACTTTTGGTTTAACCCAACAAGATTTAGAACAAGAATTTGCTGCAGGTTCTGAAATAGGAATCGGTCGTGCAAAATTGAAAGATATTGTTGCGCATTTAAAAGCTACTTATACCCGCTCAATCGGGTTGGAGTATATGTATATTAGAAATCCAAAGCATTTAGATTGGTTAAAAAACAAACTTGAGCCAAACCAAAACGCACCTAATTTTTCCTCAAGCGAAAAGAAAAACATTTTACGAAAACTAAACCAAGCTGTGGTTTTTGAAAGTTTTATGCATAAAAAATTCGTTGGGCAAAAAAGGTTTTCATTAGAAGGAGGCGAATCATTAATACCTGCTTTAGATGCAGTTATTGAAAAGGGCGCTGAAATGGGAATAAAAGAGTTTGTAATAGGAATGGCCCACCGTGGAAGGTTAAATGTGTTGGCCAATATTCTTAACAAGACATATACTGATATTTTCTCTGAGTTTGAGGGTAAAGAGTATGAGGACAACCTTTTTGATGGTGATGTAAAATATCATTTGGGTTTTTCTTCTTCCACTAAAACCAATCATGGCGAGGAGGTAAATATTACGCTATCGCCAAACCCTTCTCACCTAGAAGCAGTTGACCCTGTTGTTGAGGGAATTGTGAGGGCTAAAATTGATTTGTTTCACAAGGACGAATCTAAAATTTGTCCAATTCTTATTCATGGTGATGCCTCAATTGCAGGACAAGGTGTTGTTTATGAGGTTATTCAAATGGCCAAATTAGATGGTTACAAAACAGGCGGTACAATCCACATTGTTGTAAACAACCAAATTGGTTTTACAACAAATTATTTAGATGCGCGCTCTTCTACCTATTGCACTGATGTTGGTAAAGTAACTTTATCGCCGGTTTGGCACGTAAACGGAGATGATGTTGAGGCTGTGGTACATACAATTAAAATGGCAATGGAATACAGGCAACAGTTTAAACAAGATGTTTTTATTGACCTTTTATGCTACAGAAAATATGGTCATAACGAAGGTGATGAGCCAAGATTTACCCAACCATTATTGTACAAATCAATTGCAAAGCATTCTAACCCAAAAGATATTTATTTAAAAAAGCTAACTGATGAAGGCATCGTTAATAATGATGAAGGCAAAACCTTAGAAGTTGAATTAAATAATTTTTTACAAGCTAGGCTAGATGAGTCAAAAGAGATAAAAAAGGCAACAATTACATCCTTTTTAAAATATACTTGGCAGGAGATGCAACGCCCTGCAAAAGATGAAATATTTATCCCATCAAAAACGCAGTTCGAGTTAAAACAACTTGAAGAAGTTGGCAAGAAAATAAGTGAGCTGCCTGAAGGAAAAGCTTTTTTCAAAAAAACCCAAAGGTTATTTGCCGAAAGGTTAAAAATGATTAACGAAACCAAAACTGTAGATTGGGCCATGGGTGAGTTGCTTGCTTATGGAACTTTACTAAAAGAAGGTTACGATGTAAGAGTTAGTGGACAAGATGTGGAAAGAGGAACCTTCTCGCACAGGCATGCTGTAATAACCCTTGAAGATTCTGAAGAAGAATACATTCCATTAACAAATGTTGCCGAACAACAAGGAAGGTTTAATATTTACAACTCTTTCTTATCAGAATATGCTGTTTTAGGTTTTGATTATGGTTATGCTATGGCAAGCCCACACTCATTAGTTGTTTGGGAAGCCCAATTTGGCGACTTTAACAATGGAGCTCAAATTATAATAGATCAGTTTATTAGTGCAGCAGAAGATAAATGGCACACCATGAATGGCATCGTGATGTTGCTTCCTCATGGTTATGAAGGTCAAGGCGCTGAGCATTCAAGTGCCAAACTAGAAAGGTTTTTACAACTTTCGGCAGAAGAGAACATGCAAATAACCAATTGCACAACCCCAGCAAACTTTTTTCATGTTTTAAGGAGGCAAATGCATAGGCCTTTTAGAAAGCCACTAATTGTTTTCACACCTAAAAGTTTATTGCGTCACCCTAAGGTTGTTTCTCCACTTAAAGACTTGGCAACCGGCTCTTTTCAAGAGCTAATTGATGACCCAATTGCTGACCCTAAAAAAATAAAAAGACTTGCCTTTTGCAGCGGTAAGGTTTATTACGATGCCCTTGACCAAAGAGAAGAAAGAGGCACTGAGGATATGGCTTTTGTAAGACTTGAGCAACTTTTTCCTTTTCCAGAAAAACAATTTGAGGCTATTTTAGATAAATACAAAAACGCCGAAAAAATTATTTGGCTTCAAGAAGAACCAGAAAATATGGGCGCTTGGACTTACATCCTAAAAAGTCATAGAAAAATTGACTGGGTTTTGGTATCTAGACATGAAAGTGCTGCTCCTGCAACAGGCTCTTCTAAAAGACACTTACAAAGATTTAACGAATTATTTAACAAACTTTTCGCAGTTTAAAAGCTACAATATTGCCAATCATGATAAAAGAAATGAAAATACCGAGTCCGGGAGAATCAATTACCGAAGTTGAAATTGCAACCTGGCTTGTTGAAAGTGGTGATTATGTTGAATTAGATCAACCCATTGCCGAAATTGACTCTGATAAAGCAACACTTGAGCTTCCGGCAGAATTTGCAGGAACAATTGAGTTGTTGGTTGAAGAAGGCGAAACTGTTGAAGTTGGCCAAGTTGTTTGCAAAATTGACACTTCTGCAAAAGCACCAGAAGGAGCTCCAAAAAAAGAAGAAAAGCCAAAGGAAACTGAAGCTACTAAAAAGGAAGAAACTCCAAAAGAAGAAAAAACTGCCCCAGCACCGTCAAAAGAAACTGCAGTTGCCAATGACCTGAAAGCTACTCCTATAGCTAAAGAAATGATGCAACAAAATAATATTTCGGGAAAAGGCATTAAAGGCAGCGGAAACAATGGAAAAATCACAAAGTCAGATATTGAAGCCTACATTTCTGGAGGTATTGATACTTCTTACATCCAAGGATGGGGAGGTACAAGAATGGACTCTCGAGAAAAGATGTCGATGCTCAGAAGAAAAGTTGCAGAGCGCTTGGTAAGTGTAAAAAATGATACCGCAATGCTTACAACTTTTAACGAAGTTGATATGAGCACTGTAATGGCTGTAAGGTCTCAATACAAAGAAAAGTTTAGAGAAGTTCATGGTGTAAACCTTGGCTTTATGTCATTTTTTACCAAAGCAGTAACCGAAGCCTTAAGGTTATTTCCTGCAGTAAATGGCCAAATTGATGGAAAAGAAATGATTTTCCATGATTATGCAGATATTGGTATTGCAGTAAGTTCTCCCAAAGGTTTAATGGTGCCCGTATTAAGAAATGCCGAGCAAATGGATTTGGCTGAAATTGAGGCAGATGTTAAAAGATTAGCGATAAAAGCCAGAGATGGAAAATTAAGTATTGAAGAAATGACTGGTGGAACATTTACAATTACCAATGGTGGTGTTTTTGGCTCAATGATGAGCACCCCAATTATTAACCCGCCGCAATCTGCTATTTTAGGAATGCACAATATTGTAGATAGACCAATGGCCATTAATGGTAAAGTAGAAATAAGACCTATAATGTACATTGCCCTTTCTTACGACCATAGAATAATTGATGGAAAAGAGTCTGTTAGTTTCTTATACAAGATCAAAGAAATGATAGAAAATCCAGTAAAATTAATTTTTGGAAGTAAAGCACCTGAAGAAGTTCTGTTGGGACTTTAAAATGACTTAATCAAAAAAAAGCCTTCTAATTAGAAGGTTTTTTTTTGGAATTGATAACCTTATATTTGATAAAAACAAAAATTAGTGGATATTTTCTCAATTGTTTGGACTGTTGACCCAGATATTATTTCATCGCCAATTACGGTTAGGTGGTACGGGTTACTCTTTGCCACAGCCTTTTTATCAGGATATTATTTACTGCAAAAAATATTTAAACAAGAAGGAATAGACGAAGAATGGCTTGATAAAGTTTTGATGTATGTAATGATTGGTACTGTTTTAGGTGCTCGGTTAGGCCATGTGTTTTTTTATGATTGGGACTATTACAGCCAAAACTTAAGTGAAATACCGATGGTTTGGAAAGGTGGTTTGGCAAGTCATGGAGCGGGAATAGGAATTATTTTATCCCTTTGGCTTTATTCAAAATATGTTACCAAAAAACCTATTTTATGGATTCTGGACCGGGTTGCTTTAACAGTTGCTTTGGGTGGTTTTTTTATACGCTTTGGAAACCTAATGAACCACGAAATAATTGGACAACCAACAGATTTGCCTTGGGCCTTTATTTTTACCCGCGTTGATGAAATCCCAAGACATCCAACTCAAATATATGAGTCTTTATCCTACCTAGTGGTTTTTGGTATTTTGTCATTTTTATTCTTCAAGAAAAATTGGAGAAACTCTTTAGGTAAGACCTTTGGCCTATTTATGGCCCTTATTTTTTTAGTTCGCTTTTTAGTTGAGTTTCTAAAGGAAAATCAATCTTCTTTTGAGAATGATTTAACTTTTAACATGGGGCAAATTTTAAGTGTTCCATTTATTTTAATTGGACTCTTTTTTATTTTTAAAAAACAAAAATAATAGCATGAAAGGAATCGTATTTACCGAATTCTTTGAAATGGTAGAAGAAAAATTTGGCTTTGAGATGAGTAACCAACTTGTTGAAGAAACCAATTTAGATTCTAATGGTGTTTACACAGCAGTTGGGACCTATAGTCACCATGAAATAGTGGCATTGGTGGTAAAACTATCAGAAAAAACAGGAATGGAAGTACCGAAACTACTAAATGTTTTTGGGCATCATTTATTTACTGTTTTTGTAAATGCTTACAAGCAATTTTTTGTAGGCGTAAATACCTGTTTTGAGTTTTTTAAAAATATTGATCAATATATTCATGTTGAGGTATTGAAGCTTTACCCTGATGCCGAACTTCCTAAATTTGAAATAGAAGAAGAGTCTGAAAATAAATTGGTTATGGTTTATACATCTGCAAGAAAAATGAGTGAGTTGGCTGTTGGACTGATGGAGGCAGCTGCTAAATATTTTAATGAGGATATTTCAATTTCAAAAGAGCTACTTACTCCTGATGGCGAATCGGTTAGGTTTATTTTAACAAAATAAGTTTTGGGTAACGAGCTAGAGGCTATAAAAAATATTTTAAAAAGAGAACGACTTGCTAGAAAACAGGCTGAAGATGTTATTGAAAAAAAATCCTTAGAACTCTATAACTTAAACCAAGAGTTATTGAATGCAAATCAAGAATTAGAATCTAAAATTCTTAAACGAACCAAAGAACTTCAGGAAAAAAGCCTTCATATAAAATCAAATGAAGAACGAATTAACCTCGCTATAGAAAGCGCAGGTTTGGGAGTATGGGATTGGAATATAGAAGAGAATAACCTTTTTTACAGCGAAGAAATAGCAGCTTTAGGCGGTTATTCTAAACAAGAATTTCAAAAAGATTTCGAATCATTTTTTGATATAATTCACCCTGAGGACCACGAAAAAACAAAAAAAGGAATTGTTGCTCATTTGAAGGGCAAAACCAAAAGAATTACTGTAGATATAAGGCTACTCAAAAAATCTGGAGGTTACCTATGGGTTTTTATTGCGGGTAAAGTAATTCAAAGAAAACAAAATGGAATAGCTACAAGAATAACAGGTGTTTACCAAGATATTTCAATAAAAAAACAAAATGAATTTGAGTTAATTAGCGCCAAGGAAAAAGCAGAATATGCTTCCAAAGCAAAGGCTGATTTTCTTTCCACCATGAGCCATGAGATTAGAACTCCATTAAACGGAATAATAGGCACCACCAATTTATTATTAGAGAGCTCTCCAAAAGACGACCAATTAAAATTGTTAGAAGCTTTAAGGTTTTCGGGCAAAACATTGATGCATATCATTAATGATATTCTAGATTTCTCAAAAATAGAATCCGGCAAAATAAAATTAGAAAATAGTGTTTTCGATTTAAAAGAATTAATGGATTCTATTAATTCAACTTTTCAATTAAGGGCAGAGCAAAAAGGATTAAACTTAACCTTTAGCTGCCACCAAGAAATGCCAAAAATTGTTTTTGGTGATAGTAGCAAACTGCTAATTGTATTGAATAACCTAATTGGCAATGCCATAAAATTTACAAATAAAGGATCTGTAAAAATTTATGGCGACTTTAGATTTCCACATAAAGGAGAAGTTGAAATTACCTTTAAAATAGTAGATACAGGCATAGGAATTTCAAAAGAAAATTTTGATAAGGTTTTCGAGAGTTTTTCTCAAGAAGGACAATACATTAATAGAAAATTTGGTGGCACAGGTTTAGGTCTTGCCATTACCAAAAAATTAATTGAAATTCAAAGAGGCCAAATTTCTTTGGAAAGTCAAGTTGGAAAAGGCTCAACTTTTAAGTTTTCAATTCCGTTTTTGTTACCCAATAAAAAACCAAAACAAGTAAAGAATCCTGAAGAAAGCGAAAAGGAGCTATTTGACCTAAAAGAAGCAAAAGTTTTATTGGTGGAAGACAACCCAATGAATCAAATGATTGCCGAAACCTTTCTAACAAAATGGAATGCTAAGGTTACTATAGCAAACAATGGATTAGAGGCCTTAAACAAGCTAAAAGAAGAGACTTATAATGTTATCTTAATGGATATTCAAATGCCAATAATGGATGGCTATGAAGCCACAAAACAGATTAGGGGAACATTAGGACTGAAAGAATTACCAATTATAGCCTTAACGGCCTCAGCCATGATTGAAGTAAGAAAAAAAGTTTTGGCTGCAGGAATGAATGATATGGTAACCAAACCTTTTGAGCCTAAAGCACTTTTTGCTGCAGTATTAAAATGTCTTTACCGGTAATAAATTACTTGTTAAGTAATTGGTCTACTTCTTCTACAGGCACCTTTTTACCATCTTTTTCACCAACCAATTGTACGGCACCAATATTTTGTTTTTCTAGGT